>Ga0097691_1001132_pt1 | contig 20394 bp, 14 predicted proteins | sample NGESurdeep072012_8_FD_72858 | JGI IMG/M metagenome (GOLD analysis project Ga0097691, IMG submission 72858) | Arctic peat soil microbial communities from Barrow, Alaska - NGEE Surface sample 210-1 deep-072012 | ecosystem: Environmental > Terrestrial > Soil > Wetlands > Peat ... | reverse complement strand
GCGCGCCGGCAATCGCAGGCTGCGTCATCTCACTTTCGCGCAGCAGCACCATCTGAATGCGCTGACGCCGCTGGGGATCTCCTTTCCAGCGCAGCGCCGTCTTCAACCGACGGACTTGGCCTTGGTGCATTTGACCATCTGTTCCCTCCGAATCAGATAGTCAAAGAATCACACCTCGCGTCGAAAGGAAAACCCCGGCCATGCCCGCCACCCAGCACCGCAGCAGTTTCGATTCAATCAGCTATGGAAGTGGTATAAGCCATTGTAAAAGCACAAAGGCCTGCAACGCATGGTTAATTGACCCTCACCGCCCACTCTGCCCCGTTTCGATCGAATACCGAGAACAGCATGCATTCAGCGTTCGAGACCGCACCTGCCACACCAGCGATTCCCATAACCTTCGCGACCAAGGCGACATGGGACACGATTTGCGCTGACCTTCCCGCGCAGGCCCGGCAGTTCGCGTTAGCCAATGGCTTTGCGGCCAAACCCGGGGCATGCCTCACTCTGCCCTCCGCGGACGGGAAAATCGCCCACGTCGTCTTCGGCCTGGAGGACGAGGCCAGCAAATTCCGCGACCTGTTTCGACCCGGCCTGTTGCCGGGCCTGCTGCCGCCGGGCGTCTACCGCTTCGCCAATGCACCGCACGACACGCGCCTTGCGGCTCTTGCCTTCGCGCTCGGCAGCTATCGCTTCAGCCGCTACCGCAAGACCGATGCGCCCGACGTCAGACTGGTGCCGCCGGATGGCGTTAACGTTGCGGAGCTCACGCGAATGGCGGAAGCGGCGGCACTCGCCCGCGATCTCATCAACACGCCGGCGAACGACATGGGACCGGAGCAGCTGGCGCTGGCGGCGCAGCATCTTGCAGCGCGTTTCGGCGCCAATTTCAGCTGCATCGTCGGCGACGACCTGACCCGACAGAACTTCCCGCTGATTCATGCGGTCGGGATGGCGTCGTCGCGCGCGCCGCGCCTGATCGATCTGACCTGGGGCGATTCCGCTCATCCCAGGGTGACGCTGGTCGGCAAGGGCGTCTGCTTCGATACCGGCGGGCTCGACCTGAAGCCGTCCAGCGGCATGCTGATGATGAAGAAGGATATGGGCGGGGCCGCCAACGTGCTGGCGCTGGCGCTGATGGTGATGGACGCCAGGCTCAAGGTGCGGTTGCGGGTCTTGATCCCCGCGGTCGAGAACGCGGTGGCCGGCAACGCGTTCCGCCCGCTCGATATCTTCCCGTCACGCAAGGGCCTTAACGTGGAAATCGGAAATACCGACGCCGAAGGCCGGCTGGTGCTGGCCGACGCGCTGGCGCTGGCCGACGAAGAAAAACCCGATCTGCTGATCGATATGGGCACCCTGACCGGGGCGGCGCGGGTGGCCCTCGGTCCCGATTTACCGCCCTTTTACACCATCGATGAGACGCTGGCGCTGGACGTCGCGCGCTGCGCGAAGCAGGAGAACGATCCGTTGTGGCGATTGCCGCTGTGGCCGCCTTACGATGCCTGGCTCGACTCGAAAGTCGCCAACATCAACAACGCGCCGGCGGGCACGTTCGCCGGCTCGATCACCTGCGCGCTGTTCCTGCAGCGTTTCGTCGATGACGCCAAAAGCTGGCTGCATGTCGATATCTACGGCTGGACGCCGTCGGCGAAGCCGGCGCGCCCGGAAGGCGGCGAATGCCAGGCCGCGCGCGCGATCTACAAATTGCTGGGCGAACGCTATGGATGATCCGCGCCTGACGCCGGCGCGGCCCGACCTCGCCGCGAAATATCTCGAAGGCAGGATCGAGGCGGCGCGCTTCGTCAGCGGCGAGGAATTCGAGATATCAGATGCCATCGCGCCGCTGCGCAGCGGTCCGGCTTCCGATGCCATGCTTGCGACGCAGGCGCTGAAAGGCGAGCGCGTGACCATCTATGACCGCAACGGCGAAGGTTTTGCGTGGGGCCAATTAAAGAGCGACGGCTATGTGGGCTGGCTCCCCGATCGCGCGCTCGCGAAGCCTGCCGCGGCGCCGACGCACAAGATCACCGCGCTCAGAACGTTTGCGTTTCCAGGTCCCTCGATCAAACTGCCGCCGGTCGATACGCCTGTCATGGGGGCGATGGTAACAGTGGTGCGCGAAGACGGTCCCTTCGTCGTTACGCGCGACGGCTGGTATCTGCCGCGGCAGCATGTCGGCAGCATTGACCGCCACGCGGAGGATTTCGTCGCGGTTGCCGAACAGTTCGCCGGCACGCCGTATCTGTGGGGCGGCAAGAGCAGCCTCGGCATCGACTGTTCCGGTCTCGTCCAGGTGTCACTGAACGCCGCGGGTACCGGCTGCCCGCGCGACAGCGACATGCAGCAGGATGGTCTCGGCAGAATATTGGGGCTGGCGGAATCCAGCAAATTGCAGCGCGGCGATCTGATTTTCTGGAAAGGCCATGTAGCTATCGTGCGGGATGCCGACAGCATCGTTCACGCCAACGCGCATCACATGGCCACCGTGATCGAGAACACACGCGACGCCATCGCGCGCATCAGGGCCGCGGGCAGCGAGATCGCTGCGATCAAGCGGCTGGCTTGAGCGCTGTGTTTGTCCCGCCATCTCAGCGCGGCCTCACACACAGACGATGCTCGACAAGGCTGACCAGCAGGACCGATGCGGCTACAGCCGCCTGGATCAAGAGCCCCGCGCCCACACCGGCCCAGAAGGTGAATTGAGGCAGCGTCCTGTGGCTGGCAGCCAACGCGAACGCGCCGAGAGGCAACCAGAGGATCAATCCGAAAATCAGTCCAGGCGAGTAGCTGCGGGTCGCGAGGCTGCCGGCGAGATGGCCGAGGCCGTTGACGGCAATCAGCACGCCCAGCGCCGGTATCAACCAGCCCCAATCGGGCGACGAAGCGACGACGATCGCGGCCAGCATGGCACCCAAATAGATGACGTTGACCACGAGAAAACTTGATCCGCTAATTTGGACTCCGAGAGCACGTGCCAGCGGAATGCGCTGAATCCAGCGGTAGAACCGCTGGCCTGCCAGCCCTTCCTCGGCGAACCGCGTAGGTTGCCGGGAAGAGCCAGAGCCACCCGCTGAGCTGATCCGTCATCGTTGGCTTTCCCTCAGTCAATCCATCCCCGCCAGGGCGTGTGTGGGGTATCGTCGCATACCCGGCAACACACTTCTTCAACAGCCTGCTAGAGTCTGATTCAACTAAGTTGAATCAGACTCTAGCTTTATCTTTTTGTTTGAGCATGATCTTTTCGGAAAACCGGTTTCCACTTTTCCGGATCATGCTCTAGGTCGCCGTTTCCAGCCGGAACGCGGCAGCGAACAGCGCGCGCGTGTAGTCGGTCTTCGGATTCTTGAACAGCTCCGAAGCGGCACCCTCCTCCACCACCTTGCCGTGACGCATCACAATCAGGTGGCTCGCGAGCGAGGCGACCACGCGCAAATCATGCGAAATGAACATGTAGGTCAGGTCGCGCTTGCGCTGCAGCTCGCGCAACAGATCGACCATCTGCGCCTGGAACAGCATATCGAGCGCGCTGGTCGGTTCATCCAGCACGACGAAATTCGGTTCCAGCACGGCCGCGCGGGCAATGCTGATGCGCTGACGCTGGCCGCCGGAGAATTCATGCGGATAGCGAAACCGCGTTGCCGGATCCATGCCGACGTCCCTCAGCGCCTTGATCACGCGCGCCTCGCGCTCGGCTTCCGAAAGCCCGCGCTGATGCACGCTGAGGCCTTCGGCAACGATGTCGCCGACCGACATCCGCGGGCTCAGCGCGCCGAACGGATCCTGGAACACGATCTGCATGTCGCGGCGGAACGGCCGCATCGCCTTGAAACGCAGGCCCTGGATATTGCTGCCCAAAAACACGATCGGGCCATCCGACGAGATCAGCCGCAGCAGCGCAAGGCCAAGCGTGGTCTTGCCGGAGCCGGATTCGCCGACGACGCCGAGCGTCTCACCCTTGCGCACCGAGAGGCTGACGCCGTCGACCGCCTTGATATGCCCGACCGTGCTGCGCAGCAGACCGCGCTTGACCGGAAACCAGACCTTCAAATCGTCGGCCGATATCACCACCGGAGACTCCGGCCGCGGCGGCGCCGGGTCGGGCTTTGGCTCCGCTGCGAGCAAGGCGCGGGTATAGGGATGTTTTGGCGCAGTGAAGACCTGCTCCACCGGCCCCTGCTCGACGATCTTGCCGCCATTCATGACGCAGACCACGTCCGCAATGCGGCGCACGATGCCGAGATCATGGGTGATGAACAACAGGCTCATGCCGAGCCGCGTGCGAATCTCGGCCAGCAAGGCCAGGATCTGCGCCTGCACCGTGACGTCGAGCGCCGTGGTCGGCTCGTCCGCGATCAGCAAATCGGGCTCGTTGGCGAGCGCCATCGCAATCATGACGCGCTGGCGCTGACCGCCGGATAATTGATGTGGATAGCTCGCAAGCCGCGTTTGCGGTTCGGAAATGCCGACCTGGGTGAGCAGTTCAAGCGTCCGCGCCCGCGCCTTCGGGCCGCCAATTCCGCGGTGAAGCTGCAGGATTTCACCGATCTGGGATTCGATCGTGTGCAGCGGATTGAGCGACGTCATCGGTTCCTGGAAGATGATCGAAATGTCGTTGCCGCGAATGCCGCGAATCTCGCGCTCCGACAGGCCGAGCAGCTCGCGCCCATTGAAGCGAATGCTGCCTGACGGATGCGACGCGGTCGGATACGGCAGCAGCTTCAGGATCGACAGCGCGCTGACGGATTTTCCGGAACCCGATTCTCCGACCAGCGCCACACACTCGCCGCGCCTGATCTCGAAGGAAATATGATCGACCGCGATCGAGGTGCCGCTGGGCTGATGAAAAGCCACCGACAGATCGCGGACGTCGAGCAGAGGCTGGTTGATGGCGTCCATGCGGGCTACCTATCGGAACGTCTTGCGCGGATCGAACGCGTCGCGCACCGCTTCGCCGATGAAAATCAAGAGCGACAGCATGATCGCGACCGCGAAAAACCCGGTGAAGCCGAGCCACGGCGCCTGGACGTTGGCCTTGCCCTGCGACAGCAATTCGCCAAGCGACGGCGAACCCGGCGGCAACCCGAAGCCGAGAAAGTCCAGCGCGGTCAGCGTCATGACCGAAGAAGACACGATGAACGGCAGGAACGTCATGGTAGCCACCATGGCATTGGGCAGCAGGTGCCGGAACATGATCACGGCATTGGACACACCCAGCGCCCGCGCCGCCATGATGTATTCGAAGTTGCGCCCGCGCAGGAATTCAGCGCGCACCAGACCGACCAGCGACACCCATGAGAACAGCAGCAGAATGCCGAGCAGGACGAAGAAGCCGGGCACCAGCACCGACGACAGGATCAGCAGCAGATACAGCGAGGGAATGGCGCTCCAGACCTCGATGAATCGCTGGAAGCCCAGATCGACCCAGCCGCCGAAATAGCCCTGCACGCCGCCGGCGGCGACCCCGACGATCGACGAGATGATGGTCAGGCTGAGGCCAAACAGCACCGAGATGCGAAAGCCGTAGATCAGGCGCGCGACCACGTCGCGGCCCTGGTCGTCGGTGCCGAGCCAGTTGTATTCGAGGTCGCGGCAGCTCTTCAGGCCCTTCTTCTGCACCACCTCCTTGCACTGCGCTTCCGTCAGCATCCAGGTCGGCTTTGACGGCGCGGGCGTCGGCAGATCGAGATTGTGCGTATCGTAGGAATAGCGGATCAGCGGCCAGACCACCGTGCCGCCCTTTTCTGCGATCAGCTTCTGCAAATACGGATCGCGATAATCCGCTGCGGTCTCGAAGTCTCCGCCGAAGGTGGTCTCGGAATAGCTGACGAACGCCGGCCAATACAGACGGCCGTCGAACTTGATGAGGAACGGGCGGTCGTTGGCGATCAGCTCGGCGAACAATGAGACGAAGAACAGGATCAGGAAGATCCAGAACGACCAGTAACCCCTGCGGTTCGATTTGAAATTCAGCCAGCGGCGGCGGTTGAGCGGCGACAGGTTGAACCGATGACGCGTCATCGGCACGATTTCGCCGAGCGGCGATTGCGTGGTGGTTTCGATCGGCGGCGGCGCGATGATTGTCATCAGACCTCCCGCGCCTCGAAATCGATTCGCGGATCGATCCACATGTAAGCGAGGTCGGAGATCAAATTGACCACAAGGCCAACTAGCGAGAAGATGAACAGGGTTCCGAACACCACCGGATAGTCGCGGTTCAGCACGCTCTCGAAGCCGAGCAAGCCCAGTCCATCGAGCGAAAAGATGGTTTCGATCAGCAGCGAGCCCGAGAAGAAGGCATGAATGAACGCGCCCGGAAAACCGGCGATGACAATCAGCATGGCGTTGCGGAAGATGTGATTGTAGAGCACCTGCCGCTCGCTGCAGCCCTTGGCGCGCGCGGTCATCACATATTGCTTGCGGATTTCATCGAGGAAGGAATTCTTGGTCAGCAGCGTCATGGTGGCGAAGGCGCCGAGCGCCATCGAGATCAGCGGCAATGTGATGTGCCAGAAATAGTCGAGGATTTTCCAGTACCAGGGAAATTGCGACCAGCCGTCCGAGGTGAGACCGCGCAGCGGGAAAATGTTGAAGAACGAGCCGCCGGCGAACAGGATGATCAGCAGGATCGCGAACAGAAATCCCGGTATCGCAAATCCGACGATGATCATCGCCGAGGTCCAGGTGTCGAACTTCGAGCCGTCCATCACCGCCTTGCGGATGCCGAGCGGAATCGAGATCAGATAGGTCAGCAGCGTCATCCAGATCCCCAGCGACATCGAGACCGGCAGCTTCTCCTTGATCAATTGCAGCACGCTGACATCGCGAAAATAGCTCTTGCCGAAATCGAAGCGCGCGAAATTCCACACCATCAGCGCGAAGCGTTCCGGCGCCGGCTTGTCGAAGCCGAACTGCTTTTCCAGACTCTTGATGAAATCCGGATCCAGTCCCTGCGCGCCGCGATATTTCGATCCGACCACATCGGAAGACGCACCAACCTGGCCGCGCGCACCGAAATCACCGCCGGATGAACCGGAAATCCTGGAGGTGCCGCCGGTGTCGGCGCCGCTGAGCTGCGCGATCACGCGCTCCACCGGCCCGCCCGGCGCAAATTGCACCACCACGAAGGATACGAACAAAATCCCCAGCAGCGTGGGGAGCATCAGGAAAATGCGGCGGGCGATGTAGGCGCTCATGAATTATTTCGCCTGCTCGGCCTTGGCAGCTTTGTCGGGATCGGACCACCAGTTTTCCGGCGCGCCGACACCTTGCGCATAACGCGGCGGCTTCTCGGGGTGTCCGAACAGGTCCCAATAGGCGATCGCGTGTCTGGTTTGATACCATTGCGGCACCCAGTAGCGCCCGGCGCGAAACACCCGATCGAAAGCGCGGCACGCAATCGTCAAATCGGTCCGGTTGTTGGCGCCGATGATCTTTTCGATCAGCGCGTCGATGGCGGGGTTGGCGATTCCGGCCAGATTGTAAGACCCCTTGGTTTGCGCCGCCTTCGACGAGAAGAACGGACGCATGGCATCACCCGGCGTCGCCGACATGCTGAAGCGCTCGATGGTCATGTCGAAGTCGAAATCTTCCAGCCGGGCGCGGTATTGGACGGGATCGACAATCCGCAGGCTTGCCTCGATCCCGAGCGTGCCGAGATTCTTGATATAGGGTGCATGGTGCGGCTGCAGTGACGCTTCGTCGACCAGAAATTCGATCTGGAAAACCTCGCCATTCGGCAGCAGCCGCTTGCCGTCCTTGACGGCTAGACCCGCATCGACAAGCAATTGCGACGCCTTGCGCAACAGCGTCCTGTCCTGCCCCGATCCGTCCGACACCGGCGGCACGAACGGCGCACCGAACACCTCGTCAGACACCTGGCCGCGAAACGGCTCGAGCAGCGCGAGTTCTTGCGGCAACGGCGGCCCGTTCGCCATCATGTCCGAGTTCTGGAACGGCGAATGGGTGCGCGCATAGGCGCCGTACATGATGGTCTTGTTGGTCCACTCGAAATCGAACGCCTGGATCAGCGCTTCGCGCACCCGCGAATCCCTGAATTTCTCGCGGCGGGTATTGATGAACCAGCCCTGCGCGCCCGACGGCGTTTCATCGGGCAATATTTCGCGCTTGACGCGGCCTTCCTTGACCGCGGGGAAATCATAGCGGGTCGCCCATACCCGCGCAGTGAGTTCCTCACGGAACAGATAGTTCTTCCCGGTAAATCCCTCGAACGCGACGTCGCGATCGCGGTAGAACTCGTAACGCACGACGTCGAAATTATAGCTGCCGCGGCTAACGGGCAGATCGGCGCCCCACCAATCCCTGACCCGCTCGAATTCGATGTAGCGATTGATCTCGTATTTCCCCACCTTGTACGGCCCGGATCCCAGCGGGGTATCGAGCGTCGATTCATCGAACGGCCGCGTCGCGTAATAGGCTTGCGAGAAAATCGGCAGGCTCGCGACATAGAGCGGCACGTCGCGCGCGCGCTTTTCGGCGAAGGTAACGATCAGCGTCGCGTCGTCGAGCGCTTCGGCCTTCACCATGTCGCGCATCTGCTGCAGAATCAGCGGATGACCCTTCGTCTTCAGTGTGGTGACCGAAAAGGCGGCGTCATGCGCAGTCAGTTTTGAGCCGTCGTGAAACCGGGCCTCCGGCCGCAGCGTGAAACGATAGGTCAGCTTATCAGCCGATATCTGCACCGATTTTGCAACCAGGCCGTACATCGCGTCGGGCTCGTCATTGGCGCGCGCCATCAGCGGTGCGAACGTCATGTCCATGCCCTGCGCACCTTCACCCTTCAGGATGTAAGCGTTCAGCGAATTGAACGTAAAGTACGACCGATTGTAGGCGCGCGTCGAGGGAATGAATGAAAATACCCCGCCCTTCGGCGCGGCGACGTTTACATAGTCGAAATGATGAAAATCGGCCGGATATTTCAGATCGCCGAAAACCGAAATCCCATGCATTTCGGCGCCCGCATCGGCCGCCATCGCCGGCCGAAGCCACGTTGCGCTCAGCGCGCCAACGCCGAGACCGAGCACATGCCGGCGGGAGAGCTGCGCCATGCGCGGAAGATCCCTCAAGATCGCTTGCCTATCCTGGCGGCCTTGTCGGCATCGAACCACCACAACGACGGCAGACCGGAACGGCCGTATTTCGGCAGCGGCTCGGCATGGCTGAAGCGATCCCAGCGCGCGTAGCGCGAAAAGCCGTAAGTGAATTGCGGCACGACGTAGAAATTCCACAGCAGCACGCGATCGAGCGCCCTCGTGGCGGCCTCCAGGTTCGGACGATCCTTGGCGAAGATCACCTGCTCGATCAGCGCATCCACAGCAGGATTCCTGATGCCGATGGTGTTTCTCGAGCCGGGCTGATCGGCGGTCTGCGATCCCCAGAATTCGCGCTGCTCGTTGCCGGGCGACAACGACTGTGCCCATTGGTCGATGATAACATCAAAATCGAAGCTGCGCAGCCGGTTTTGGTACTGCGCATCGTCGACAATGCGGATCGATGTGGTGACGCCGATGCGTTCCAGCGATGGCTTGTAGAACAGCGCGATCCGCTCCGCGGATGGGTCCTGAACCAGTATCTCGGCGGTGACCGGCCTACCCGCGGAATCCACCAGCTTGCGATCGCGCACCTCGAGCCCCGCCTCTTTCATCAGCCTCGCGCTCTCCCGCAAATTGGCGCGTACCGCCTCGGGATTGCCGCCGACCGGATTGGCATAAGGAGTAGTGAAGACTTCGGCCGGCACCTTGTCGCGCACCGTTTCGAGAATCCGCAGTTCCTCTCCCGTCGGCAGTCCGGACGACGCAAGCTCCGTTCCCTCGAAGTAGCTGTTGATGCGCTTGTATTGCCCATAGAACAGCTGCTTGTTCATCTCCTCGAAGTCGAAGGCGTAATTGAACGCCCGACGCAACCGCGCATCCTTGAACTGGTCGCGGCGCAGATTGAGAACGAAGCCTTGCATCCGGCCGGAATCGTTGATCGGGAATTCCTCCTTGACCACCCGCTTTTCGGCAATCGCGGGAAAATCATAGGCCGTCGCCCATTGCTTCGCCGAATTCTCGGTGATCCAGTCCGCCTGATCGGCCTTGAACGCTTCCAGCGCGACAAGATTGTCGCGGAAGAATTCGAAGCGCATTTCGTCGAAATTGTTCTGGCCAACCTGTACCGGCAGCTTCGCGCCCCAATAATCGTTTACCCGCTCCAGCTTGATCGATCGGCCGGCGACAAATTCCTTGATGCGATACGGGCCGGAACCCAGCGGTTTCTCCAGCGTCGTTGCGGAGATGTCGCGCTTGCGGCCCTGGCTGTCGGTGCCTTCCCAGTAATGTTTCGGCAATACAAGCAACTCACCAACGATGGTCGGCAATTCGCGATTTCCGGGGGAGTCGAAGGTGAATTTGATATCGCGCTCGCCGGTCTTTTCGGTATTGACGACATGACGATAATACGAAGCGTACATCGGACTGTATTTCTTCAGCACGTCAATCGAGAAAATCACATCCTCCGGCGTCACCGGCTTGCCGTCATGCCAGCGGGCCTCCTTGCGAAGGCGGTAAATTACCCACTCGAAATCGTCGGGATGCGAGGCCGCTTCGGCGAGCAATCCATACTCAGTGGCGATCTCGTCCTGCGCGTGGGCCATCAGCGTTTCGTAAATCAGGGCGGCCGCCGGCGCGATCGAGCCTTTGACGCCTGCAACGGCGACGTTGAAATTATCGAACGTGCCGATCGATATCATCCGGGCGACGCCGCCCTTGGGCGCATCCGGATTGACGTAATCGAAGCGCTTGAAGCCGGCCGGATATTTGATGTTGCCGAACAGCGACAGCGCGTGCCGCCAGACCGGTTCGCCCGTTGCGGTCTGCGCTCGGGCCGGGCTCACACACGGGAGGCCGGTTGCGGCTCCCAGAGCCGGGGCGACCGCAGCAAAAGCTCCACTCTGAAGAAGATGTCGTCGGGTAATCGCCAAATGAAGAATCCCTGTGGATACGCCGCGCTATTGAGGACGCAATATAAGGCAAGGTTTCGACCGATTATGTTGCTTTTCCTCATGATACTAGCTTGTGAACGGCGCTGGTGCGACGAAACGTCCCGATAACAATGGGCACGATCATACCAAAACGGCCAGGCGTTGGCCCGGCCGCCGGTCACGGAAATTCCATGTTGAACCGTCGGGCCGTTACTTCGCTGCCGTCGGTAGCGGAACCGGGCTATCCGAAAGGGTGTGCAGGTAATCGATCACGTCGGCGCGCTCGCTGTCCTTCTGGATGCCGGCAAAGCCCATCGCGGTGCCGGGAATGAAGCCCTTGGGATTGGCAATGAACTTGTTGAGGTCGTCATAGGTCCATTTGCCGCCCTTGGCCTTCATCGCGGCGGAATAGTTGAAGCCGGCCCCGGTGGCGCGATCACGGCCAACGACGCCAAAAAGATTCGGACCGACGCGGTTGGGACCGCCCTTCTCGAAGGTATGGCAGGCCTGGCATTTCTTCGCCGCGGCGGCACCCTTCTCGACGGAAGCGGTCTGCAAAAGCTTCTCGATCGGCTCGGACGCCGCGGGCGCGGCTTCCTTGGCTCCGCCTACTGCTTCCTTCGCGGCGATCTCGTAACCCGGTTTTTCCGGCATCACGGGAGCGAAAATCGCGCCGGCGGTGAAGCTCGTCACCAGCACAACAAGGCAGGTGCCGAGGATCGCACCGAGGATTTTATTGATTTCGAAGGAGTCCATTTTGGATCAGGCTCCAGGCCGGAAGGTCGACTTTAGGCCGGCAGAACGGCCGCGGATGAACATCAGGAATCAGGCTTTCGCACCGCACCCGAAGCCACGATCAGATATCGGTTTGCCCGTGCTCTGGCAACCCGTATAAATGCGCCAACCTTCGAGCAATCCCCACCACTTCCCGCCTGTTATCAACCGGGTCCAGACCTCATTCCCAAGACCCCATTCTAATGACCGAAACCCGCACCCTGGTGCTGATTCCCGCCCGCATGGCCTCCACGCGCTTACCGGGCAAACCTCTGCTGGATATCGCCGGCCTGCCGATGATCGTCCATGTGCTGCGCCGGGCCGAGGCCGCGCAAATCGGCCGCGTGGCGGTCGCCACCGACACGCCGGAGATCGCGGCGGCGGTGAAATCCCATGGCGGTGAAGCTGTCATGACGCGCTCGGATCATCCCTCCGGGTCGGACCGGATTTTCGAGGCGCTCGGCAAGCTCGATCCCCGGCGCGAGACTGAAATCGTCGTCAATCTGCAGGGCGACTTTCCGACCATCCTGCCCGACAACATCCGCAGCGTGCTCGGCCCGCTTGCCGACCCCGCGGTCGATATCGCAACCCTTGCCGCGGAAATCCATACCGAGGAAGAGAGCAACAACCCTAACGTGGTGAAGGCGGTCGGCTCTCCGTTAAGCGCGCGGCGGCTGCGCGCGCTCTACTTCACCCGCGCCACGGCGCCCTGGGGCGACGGGCCGCGCTACCACCATATCGGCCTCTATGCCTATCGCCGCGCGGCGCTGGAGCGTTTCGTGGCGCTGGCCCCTTCCGCGCTGGAGCAGCAGGAAAAGCTCGAGCAGCTCCGGGCGATCGAGGCCGGCATGCGGATCGACGTCACCATCGTGGATACGGTGCCGCGCGGCGTCGACACGCCGGCCGATCTTGAAACCGCCAGGCAGATACTGGCGCCCCGTTTCCGAAGTTCGTAAACCCTTGCGGCCCCCTTTGAACGAACTTCGGAAACAAGCGGGGCGCCAGCAAATATAGGTTTCCAGTGCCGCTTTTCGATTTGAAGTTCCTGGGGTGGACTTGCGGCAAACACTGCAGGAACTTCAAATCGGCGGCACTGGCGAAAACCTGAGCGGCTGATACAAGGCGCCATGACCAAAACCATGAAAATTGCTTTCCAGGGCGAGCCAGGCGCGAATTCCCATATCGCCATCGCCCAAGCCTACCCCGACGCCGAGCCGCTGGCCTGCCCGACCTTCGAAGACGCGCTGGCCGCGATCGCCTCGGGCGAGGCAGATTTGGGCATGATCCCGATCGAGAACTCGGTCGCCGGGCGCGTCGCCGATATCCATCACCTGCTGCCGCAATCCGGCCTGTTCATCGTCGGCGAATGGTTCGAGCCGATCCACCATCAGTTGATGGCGCCGCGCGGCGCCAAGCTTGCCGATATCAAGACGGTCGAGAGCCACGTCCACGCACTCGGGCAATGCCGCCGCATCATCCGCAAGCTCGGCATCAAGCCGATCGTCTCAGGCGATACCGCTGGGTCAGCGCGCATCGTCGCCGAACGCGGCGACAAGAGCTGCGCCTCGATCGCCTCAAAGCTGGCGGCGGAAATCTATGGCCTCGACATTCTGGCCGAGGATGTCGAGGACGAGACCCACAACACCACGCGCTTTGTGGTGCTGGCGCGCGAGGCAAGCTGGGCCAGGCAGGGATCGGGGCCGCTGGTCACCAGCTTTGTATTTCGGGTGCGCAACCTTCCCGCCGCGCTTTACAAGGCGATGGGCGGCTTCGCCACCAACGGCGTCAACATGACCAAGCTGGAAAGCTACATGGTGGACGGCAACTTCTTCGCCACGCAATTCTACGCCGACGTCGACGGCCATCCCGAGGACAGGAATCTCGCCTTCGCGCTGGAGGAGCTGAAATTCTTCTCGCGTGAATTCCGCATCGTCGGGGTCTATCCCGGCCATCCGTTCCGCGCGACCTTCAGCGAGAAGGCGGAGTGAATAAACGGTCGTGATTCCGGGGCGCGAGTGAAACGAGCGAACCCGGAATCTCGAGATTCCGGGTTCGACGCTGCGCGTCGCCCCGGAATGACGGCAAAACTAAGCACTACGCCGCCGCCTTCTTCCCAATCCCGAATGCATCCGCCAAGAGGCTGTAGGATTTCTTGCGCGCCTCGTGATCGTACACCGCGGTGATGATCATCAGCTCGTCGGCCTGGCTTGCCGTGATCATCGGCTGCAGTTTCTGCAGCACCGTCGCCGGACTGCCGACGAACAGCCGCGAGCGATTGCGCGCGATCGACGCGCGCTCACTCTCCGTATAGGGATAGGCCAGCGCTTCCTCGACGCTGGGCAGCGGCAGGTATTGGCCGCGGTCGCGGCGCAATCGATTGAGATCCATCGACGACGCCAGCCGTTCGGCCTCCGCGTCGGTCTCGGCGGCGACCACCGCCACCGCGAGAATGCCGTGCGGCGTTGCGCGCCAGCCCGACGGCTTGAAGTGAGCGCGGTAATGCGTCAACGCATCGACGGCATCAAACGATGCAAAATGATGAGCAAACGCAAAACCCATGCCGACTTGCGCTGCAAGCTCTGAACTGTAGTCGCTGGAACCGAGCAGCCAGATCGGCGGCAGCGGCGAATCGTCGGGCATCGCCACCACATTGTTGTAGGGATGACCGGGCGGAAAGTCGCGGGTCTCCCACAACGTCAATTCATGCAGCCGCTCGAGAAAGTCGTCGCCCTCGCGGCGATCGAGCCGGCTGCGCAGCGCATGTGCCGTGGCGGGATCGGTGCCCGGGGCGCGGCCGAGCCCGAGATCGATCCGGCCGGGAAACAGCGCTTCGAGCATCTTGAAGCGCTCGGCGATGACAAGCGGCGCATGGTTGGGCAGCATCACGCCGCCGGAGCCGACCCGGATCCGGCTCGTCACCGCGGCGATCTGCCCAATCATGAGGTCGGGCGCGGGGCTCGCCACCGAGGCGAGATTGTGATGTTCGGCCAACCAGTAGCGGACATAGCCCAGCGCGTCGGCGTGGCGCGCCAGATCGATGCTGTTGCGCAGCGCCGCAGCGGGCCTGGTGCCGGTCGTGACGACGGAGAGGTCGAGGATCGAGAGAGGAATCATGGCCTTAAACTAGTCCGCCATGTCCGGCCGACAAAGGGCCCTGTCGCGCAGATCAGGCGCGCGCCGGCAGGTCGAGGCGACGGTTGCTCGGGTAGGGTGAGTGGGATAGTCCACGAGAACTAACCATAAATCATATTCTGCCCACATCAGCAGGCCGCCGAGGTCCTTGGCCGTTCTTTGCAGAAACTCTTATTAATAGCTATAAAATAACACGTTCGGGGGCGAAGAGCGCCTTCTGGAATTCTGCCCACCCATTGAAAAATAGAGCTAATAGTCCAGATTTTCTACAGTAATTGGGCAATTTCCCATCGACGATGGGCTATTTCAACGATCCTGTTTGGCTTATTTTAGCGGTCCGCAGCACACGCTGTGCCGCTTTGAGTGGAGTTTGTGGTGCCATGACCGAGGTTACGCCCCCCGCGCCTGATGGACACCGCGCGCTGAAGTCGCCGGCGATCTCCTTCGAGTTCTTCCCGCCGAAGACCGAGGAGATGGAGCGCAATCTGTGGGAGACCATCAAGCGTCTTGCGCCGCTCGCCCCCAATTTCGTCTCCGTCACCTATGGCGCCGGCGGTTCGACTCGCGAGCGCACCCATTCCACCATCGCCCGCATCCTCTCCGAAACCAGCCTGACCCCGGCGGCGCATCTCACCTGCGTCGACGCGCCATGCAGCGATGTCGACGACGTGGTGGCACGATATCACGAGGTCGGCGTCCGCCATATCGTGGCGCTGCGCGGCGATCCCGCCAGCGGGCTCGGCACCGCCTACACCGCTCATCCCGGTGGCTACAAAACCTCGGCCGACCTCGTGGCCAGCATCAAGAAGCGCTATCCCGATATTGAAGTCTCGGTATCCGCCTATCCGGAAAAACATCCGGAAAGCCCGAGCTTCGACGCCGATATCGACATGCTCAAGGCCAAGGTCGATGCCGGCGCGACCCGGGCGATCACGCAATTCTTTTTCGATAACGATCTCTACTTCCGCTACCTCGACCGGGTGCGCGCGCGCGGCATCGAGATTCCGATCGTGCCGGGGATTCTGCCGGTGCAGAATTTCAAGCAGGCCGCGAATTTCGCTCACCGCACCGGCGCCAGCATGCCGGACTGGCTGGCGAAGAAATTCGAGGGGCTCGACGACGATCCCGACACCCGCAAGCTGGTGGCCGCCGCCGCCGCGGCCGGCCAGGTGCAGAAGCTCGCCAAGCACGGCGTCGACACCTTTCACTTCTACACCATGAACCGCGCGGACCTCGTGTTCGCCATCAGCCATTTGCTGGGCATTCGCCCCAATGGCGCACGGAAAGCCGCCTGATCCGATGACCGTTGCTGTTTCCCCCAAGCGAACCGCCCTGCTCGCGCTCGCGCGCCAGCGCATCCTGGTGCTCGACGGCGCCATGGGCACCATGATCCAAGGGCTCGAATACGACGAGGCCGGGTTTCGCGGCGAGCGCTTCCGGGATTTTCATCGCGACCTCAGGGGCAACAACGACCTGTTGATCCTGACGCAGCCCAACGCGATCGAGGAGTTTCACGCCGATTACCTGCGCGCCGGCGCCGACATCGTCGCCACCAACACGTTCTCCTCGACCTCGATCGCGCAAGGAGATTACGATCTCTCCGGCATCGCCTATGAGATGAATTTTGAGGGCGCCAGGCTGGCCCGCGCCGCCGCCGAGCGGGTGACTGCCGAAGACGGCAAGCCGCGCTTTGTCGCCGGGGCGATCGGCCCGACCAACCGCACCGCGTCGATCTCGCCCGACGTTTCCAGCCCCGGTTTCCGCGCCGTCACCTTCGATGATCTGCGCACCGCCTATGGCGAGCAGATCAACGGGCTTTTGGACGGCGGCGCCGACCTGCTGCTGGTCGAGACCATCTTCGACACGCTCAACGCCAAGGCGGCGCTCTATGCGATCGCCGAGATCGCGGAAGCCCGCGGGCTCGACGTGCCCGTGATGATCTCCGGCACTATCACCGACAAGTCCGGCCGGCTGCTTTCGGGGCAATTGCCGGAAGCGTTCTGGAATTCGGTGCGGCACGCCAAACCGATCACCATCGGCTTCAACTGCGCGCTCGGCGCCGAAGATTTGCGCGCGCATATTGCCGACATTGGCCGCGTCGCCGACACGCTGGTGTGCGCCTATCCGAACGCCGGGCTTCCCAATGAGTTCGGCCAGTACGAAGAGAGCCCGGAATATATGGCGCGCCTGATCGGCGAATTCGCCGCCAGCGGCCTCGTCAACATCGTCGGCGGCTGCTGCGGCACCACGCCCGACCATGTCGCCGCCATCGCCGCCGCGGTCGCGCCGCATCGGCCGCGCGCCATTCCCGTGATCGAACCGCGCCTGAGGCTGTCGGGACTGGAGCCGTTCGAACTGACGCCCGCGATCCCCTTCGTCAATGTCGGCGAGCGCACCAACGTCACCGGCTCCGCCAAATTCCGCAAGCTGGTCACCGCGGGCGACTACACCGCGGCATTGCAGGTGGCGCGCGACCAGGTCGAGAACGGCGCCCAGATCATCGACGTCAACATGGACGAGGGGCTGCTGGATTCCGAAGCCGCGATGGTGACGTTCCTCAATCTCGTCGCCGCCGAGCCGGACATCGCCCGCGTGCCCGTGATGGTCGATTCCTCGAAATTCGCCGTGATCGAAGCCGGCCTGAAATGCGTTCAGGGCAAGCCGGTGGTGAATTCGATCTCGATGAAGGAAGGCGAGGCAAAATTCATCCACGAAGCCAGGATCGCGCGGCGTCACGGCGCGGCCGTGGTGGTGATGGCGTTCGACGAGGCCGGCCAGGCCGACACGTTCGCGCGCAAGACCGAGATCTGCAAGCGCGCCTACGACATCCTGGTCGGGCAACTGAACGTCCCGCCCGAAGACATCATCTTCGATCCCAACATTTTCGCGATCGCGACCGGGCTCGAGGAGCACAACAATTACGGCGTCGATTTCATCGAGGCGACGCGCTGGATCCGGCAGAACCTGCCGCACGCCCATATTTCCGGCGGCGTCTCCAACCTGTCGTTCTCGTTCCGCGGCAACGAGCCGGTGCGCGAAGCCATGCATTCGGTGTTCCTGTATCACGCCATCAAGGCCGGCATGGATATGGGCATCGTCAATGCCGGCCAGATGATCGTCTATGACGACATCGATCCCGAACTGCGCCAGACCTGCGAAGACGTCATCCTCAACCGCGATCCCGGCGCATCGGAACGCCTGCTGGCGCTGGCGGAGAAATTCCGCGGCAAGGAGAAGCAGACCAGGGAACAGGATCTCGCCTGGCGCGAATGGCCGGTCGACAAGCGCTTGTCCCACGCGCTGGTGCACGGCATCACCGAATATATCGAGGCCGACACCGAGGACGCCCGTAAACTCGCCGAGCGTCCGCTCAACGTCATCGAAGGCCCGCTGATGGCCGGCATGAATATCGTCGGCGACCTCTTTGGCGACGGCAAAATGTTTCTGCCGCAGGTGGTTAAATCCGCCCGCGTCATGAAACAGGCGGTGGCCTATCTGATGCCGTTCATGGAAGAGGAGAAGGCACGCAATCTCGCCAATGGCATCGTCGGCGACGGCCGCAGCTCCGCCGGCAAGATCGTGCTCGCCACCGTGAAGGGCGACGTCCACGACATCGGCAAGAACATCGTCGGCATCGTGCTGCAATGTAACAATTTCGAGGTGATCGATCTCGGCGTCATGGTGCCGGCCACAAAGATCATCGAGACCGCGAAAGCCGAAGGCGCCGACATCATCGGCCTCTCCGGCCTGATCACGCCGTCGCTGGACGAGATGAGTTTTCTTGCCAGCGAGATGGAACGCCAGGGCATGAATGTGCCGCTGCTGATCGGCGGCGCCACCACCAGCCGCGTCCATACCGCCGTGAAGATCGACCCGAACTACCGCCGCGGGCCGGTGGTGCATGTCAACGACGCCAGCCGCGCCGTCGGCGTCGCCTCGTCGCTGCTGTCGCCGGAGCGGCGCGAGGCCTATGCCGCCGAGGTGCGCGCCGACTACGCCAAAATTTCCGCGGCGCATTTCCGCGCGCAGGTCGACAAGAAGCGGCTGAAGCTGGCCGACGCCCGCGCCAATGCCGTCACCATCGACTTTGGCAAAACCCCGCCAAAGAAGCCGGCGTTTCTCGGCATCAAGAGTTTTGCGGATTACGATCTCGCCGAGCTCGCCGACTACATCGACTGGACGCCGTTCTTCCAGACCTGGGAGCTGACCGGGCGCTTCCCCGCCATTCTCGACGATCCCAAGGTCGGCGAGGTCGCGCGTTCGCTGTATGCCGACGCCCGCAAGATGCTCGACCTCATCATCAAGGAGAAATGGTTCAAGGCGCAGGCCACCATCGGCTTCTGGCCGGTCAATGCCGAGGGCGACGACATCGTGGTCTACGCCGACGACAGCCGCCAACAGCAGATCGCCACCTTCCACACCTTGCGCCAGCAGCTGGAGAAGCGCGAAGGCCGCTTCAATGCGGCACTGTCGGATTTCATCGCGCTGGTATCGTCGGGCGTGCCGGACTATATCGGCGCGTTCGTGGTCACCGCTGGCATCGGCGAGGACGCGGTCGCCGACCGCTTCAAACACGCAAACGACGATTACTCCTCGATCCTGTGCAAGGCGCTTGCGGATCGCCTCGCCGAAGCCTTCGCCGAGCGGATGCATGCGCGGGTGCGCCGGGAATTTTGGGCTTATGCGCCGGACGAGACGCTTGCGCCGGACCAGATGATCCTCGAACAGTACAAGGGCATTCGCCCCGCGCCCGGCTATCCGGCGCAACCCGATCACACCGAAAAGGCGACGCTGTTCGCCCTGCTCGATGCCGAAAAGAACGCCGGCGTGAAGCTGACCGAAAGCTATGCGATGTGGCCGGGCTCGTCGGTATCGGGGCTTTATTTCAGCCATCCCGAAAGTTTTTACTTCGGCGTCGGCAAGATCGAGCGCGACCAGGTGGAAGACTATGCCGCGCGAAAGGGCTGGACGATCAGCGAGACCGAGCGCTGGCTGGCGCCGGTACTGAACTACATCCCGATGCAGGATCGTCAGGCGCAGGATCGTCTGGTGAAAGAGGCGATGCCGACGCTGGCGCCGTCGTCGGCGGCGCCCGCCAACGATGTCGCGTCGCATCCGCCGGGCTGCAACTGCGCGGTGCACCTGGCGTATCGGAAGAAGGCGGCGAGGGCGGGGTAGCGCTTCACGCTCTCTGTCATACCCCGCCACCGGGTCTCGCCTTCGGCGAGCCCGATGACAAGCTCCAGCGGGGTATCCAGTACGCCGCGGCTTCTCGGTTGAGCACAAATGTCTCTGGAATACTGGATCACCCACGGGCGATGACGGCTGTGGGTGTTGCGCTTTGCGCGGGACCTTGGCGTCCAGATTTTCTGATTCAATTTTCAAAGAGCCAAGACATAATACCAGAGTTCAAATTGATTAACCTATGGTGGCCCAATCGCGGCTGGCGATGGATGCGATGCGTCCGAGCTCGTTGAGAAGGCTAGGCCAGGCGACCTGACAAGCGT
>Ga0097691_1001128_pt1 | contig 20486 bp, 16 predicted proteins | sample NGESurdeep072012_8_FD_72858 | JGI IMG/M metagenome (GOLD analysis project Ga0097691, IMG submission 72858) | Arctic peat soil microbial communities from Barrow, Alaska - NGEE Surface sample 210-1 deep-072012 | ecosystem: Environmental > Terrestrial > Soil > Wetlands > Peat ... | reverse complement strand
CGAGATAGGGAATGTTGCGGCTGCCGGTGAATTTCTTCCAGCTGTCGGCAATGGCAAGGTCGATCGTTCGCATATCGCTCTTCTTCGACAGCAGGGTGGTATAGGCCGGCTCCCAGAGCTGGACGGCCGCCGCGCGATCGGCGAGCGCGTAACCGATCAGGCCGGGGGTGGCGGTATTGATCACCGAAAACTTCGCGGTATCGGCGCCGAGTTGCCGCGCGAACCAGTCGAACATCACATAATTGGTGGTGCCCTTTGCCGCTGCGAGATCCTTGCCTTCAAGGTCCTTCAGGGTTTTGACGTCCGGCCGGGAAGTGACGACCGCCCCCCAAAAATCGAACAGGTTGAAGAGATAGGTCACCTTGACACCGCGGATATCGGCAAGCCCGACTGTCAGCAACGATGCGCTGCCGCCAAGCTGGAATTCGCCGGAGTTGAACTGCGCGGTATAGGCGTCGGGCGTGCGTTCCTCGAACTTGATCGCAATACCGTTTTTCTCGTCCAGCTTTTGCGCCTTGATCACCGGAGGCAGGAACGCACCGAGCGACGGCGGGCCGAATACGACGATGGAAATCGGTTCCGGCGTCTGAGCAAATGAGGGCGCAGCCAACAACAGCGCCGAGGCGCAGGCAAAGCTGAAGCGAATTTTACTCATGACCGTCCTCCAGAAATTTCTCGTTAAAAGCTATTCCGCGGCACCCTCAACCGGCGTCTCGAATTCCTTGCGCAGCGCCGTAAAAAATCTTCCGACGAGGTGCTTCGACACGCTGCTCAAGATCCTCTGGCCGACGCCGGCAACCAGCCCGCCGATTTCGCCGGCACCCCTGAAAGGTCAGGCGCGAGGTGTCAGGTCCTTCCGGCGCAATCTCAAACCACGGGCTGCCGTTGCCGTGGCCGAGCGTGCCCGCGCCGGAGACCGGCGAGGTAGCGCAGCGCGCGCGGATCCTGAACGATAGTGTCGTAATACATCGCCGCCAGCGCCGCGTCGGGATCGCCGAGCTTGTCCTTGTCGAGCGAGTAATTCCTGCGCAGGCGGCCGATCACATAAGGCAGCGCCGCGCCGCCGATGCCCACGACAATCTTCGCATTGGCATAGCGGATGACGTGACCGGCATAGATCAGCCGCGACATCGCGATCAGCGTATCGGTGATGCGTCCGACCGCGTTTGCCATGCCGTAATCGTGCACGCGGTCATCGCCGCTCTCGAACACCGGATGGATGAAAACCACCGATCCCTGTTCGTTGGCGGCTTCCCAGAACGGCACCAGCAAGGGGTCATCGAGCACGCCGCCCTTGCCCTTGGGCTGGGTACCGATCATCGCGCCCTTGAAACCGGCGGCATGCGCCTCGCGCAACACCTCGGCGGCGCGCGCGCCGTCCTGCAAGGGCACGGTGGCCAGCGGCACAAACCGCGGCTCGCGCATCGCGGTTTGCGCCAGATGCGTGTTGATCAAGCGCGACCAGTTCGCGCCCTCATCCGCAGGCACCTCGTAGGCGAACATATCTAGCCAGCCGCCGACCACCTGACGCTCGATCTTTTGCTCGTCCATCCATTTCAGGCGGGCGGGCATATCGCTGAGCGGCTTTGAAACCGGGCGCGTCGGTTTGTTGCCCGCAAACGAGAAACCGAGGCTTCCGCCGTCATCGATCAGGCGGATCGAGGGAAAGCTCGCAGTCTGGCTGCGGATCGCGTCCAGCAGACTTGGCGGCACCAGATGGGCGTGGCAGTCGATGATCATTTGGCTTGCTCTTGCGGTTTGCCCTGTTGCGCGTCCGCGATCGCATCGCCGATGGCGGAAATACGGATCGGAAGCTTGTTGAAGGAAATGCCCAGCGTCGCGACGCAGTCGTTGACCGCGGCTGATATCGCGGCGGGGCGCCGAGATATCCGCTTTCGCCGGAGCCTTTTTGGCCGAACACCGTGTGGGGCGACGGGGTGCAGTGATGCACGATCTCGACCTCCGGCACCTCGTGAGCCGACGGCAGCAGGTAGTCCATGAAGCTCTGGGTGATCAGGTGGCCTTCGTCATCATAGACGAACTCCTCCAGCAGCGCGGCACCCAAGCCGTGCGCGACGCCGCCCAGCGTCATGCCCTTGACGATATGCGGGTTGATGACCGTGCCGCAATCGTGGCCGATGACGTAGCGCTTAATTTCCGGCTTGCCGAGGGCAGGATCGATCGCCATCAGCACCACATGAAACTCGAACGAATGACACGGATACATCTGCACGCGGCCGTCTTTCGGCAACGTGCCGCCGGTCGGCACCTGCATCACATGCGTGCTCTCGAGGCCAGGCTCCATGCCCTCCGGCAACAGGTGATAATTGCGATGCGCAATGTTGATGAGTTCGGCCCAGCCAAGCTGCTTGCCGCTGCTCGGATCCCTGACACTACTGGCGGCGTAAGCAACCTTGTCCTCGCCAAGACCAAATTGATGCGCGGCGATACGCATCAGCTTCGCCTTTAATTTCTGCGCGGCATGGAACGCCGCGCCGCCGAGCATGATGGCCATCCGGCTGCCGACCGGCGAGTTGGAAGGCAAACACGCCAGCGAATCCGGCCTGACCACCCGAATAAGATCGGGATCGATCTGCAGCACTTCGCCGATCACCGTTGTAACCAGGGTTTCGTGCCCCTGCCCCGACGACGTGTTGTGGATGGTGACGGTGACAAAGCCCAGCCCGTCGATGTTGATGCGGCAGGACTCCATCCAGGTGGTGGTGGTATTCTTTTCATTGAGCAGCGGCTCGAAGGAGGAGTTGGCGCCGCTCGGCTCCAGGCAGGCCGCAATGCCGATGCCGGCCAGCAGCCCGGAGGCGCGCAGGCGATCGCGCTCTTTTTCCATCGCGGCGAAATCGATATGCGCGAACACCTTGTCGACCACGGTGTGATAGTCGCCGCTGTCATAGGTGCTGCCGCTCGGGATCAGATAGGGAAACTCGTCCTTGCGAATGAAGTTGCGGCGGCGCACCTCGATGCGTTCGAGGCCGACGGCCGCGGCCACCTTGTCGATCGCGGTCTCGATCGCATAATTGGTCGGCGCCTGGCCGAAGCCGCGCACGGCTTCCTGCACCGCCTTGTTGGTGGTGACCGACTGCGCGCGGTACTGCACGCTTTCGATTTTGTACGGACCGACGATGGCGCCGATCGGCTTGCCCAGTTGAAACGGCGCCCGGCCGGCATAGGCGCCGGCATTATCCAGCGCCTTCATCTTCATCGATTTGACGATGCCATCGTCGTTGAAGGCCACCTCGACGTCGAAAATGCGTTCCGGGCCGTGGGCGTCGCCGCCGCGCATGTTCTCCAGCCGGTCTTCGATCAAACGCACCGGCCGGCCAAGCCGCCGCGCCAGATGCGCCACCAGCACGGTCTGCTTGATGCCGCGCTTGACGCCATAGCTGCCGCCGACGTCGACATCCTGATGCACGCGCACCCCGTTGGCGGGAATCCGCAACCCGCGCGCGATCTGATCGGGATATTTCGGCATCTGGATCGAGGCCCAGACGTCCAGCATCTCGCGCCAGGGATCCCAGGATGCGACGACACCGAAGGTCTCGATCGGAACGGTGGAATTGCGCCCCCAGGTGACGCGGAATGACAGCTGGCGCGGGCTTTCGGCGAAATGTTTCTCGACCTCGCCCCAGACGAACGTCCGGTCGAGCAGCACGTTGGAGCCATGCGCCGGATGCACCGGCGGGCTGTCCGGCTTCAGCGCTTCTTCCGCATTCATCACGAATGGCAACGGCTCATAGCTGACGCGGACCCTTTCGGTGGCGTCCTCGGCCAGCGCGCGGCTATCGGCGACCACGGCAACGACCCATTCACCGGCATAACGCGTCTGCCCCACCGCAAGCGGATGACGCTGAACCAGGGGCGTATCAAGTCCGTTCATCAGTGGATCGGTGGCGGCGGCGAGTTCATCGCCTGTGAGCACGTAATGGACCCCCGGCATCGCCAGCGCCGCCGACGCGTCGATCGAAACGATGCGCGCGGCCGGATGCTGCGACGGCAGGATCGCCACATGCAGCATGCCTTCGAGCGCGACATCGGCAATGAAATGGCCATAACCCGCCACGAAACGGCGATCTTCGCGGACGCGGCGGTTGGTCGAGACAAAGCGGAAGGTCGCGGAATCGGCGCTCATTTCGGCTCCGCGATGGGTTGGTCAGCTTGCGCGTGATGCGGCGCACCATGCTGTGGGCGCGGCGTATTGGCGATCCGCAAGCGCGCGGCGGCGAACTCGACCGCCTCGATGATCTGGCCGTAACCGGTGCAGCGGCAGATATTGCCCGAGATCGCCTCGACGATATCCTCGCGCGTCGGCGTTACCGTGTGCTGCAGCAGGGCATGCGCTGATAGAATCATGCCGGGCGTGCAGTATCCGCACTGCAGGCCATGGGTTTCGCAAAAGGCATCCTGGATCACGCTGAGTTCGCCCGGCGCCGGCGCGAGGCCTTCGATCGTCGTAATATCATAGCCATCAGCCTGTACCGCGAACATCAGACAGGATCGAACCGGCTCGCCATCGACCAGCACGGTGCAGGCGCCGCAGACGCCGTGCTCGCAACCGGCATGGGTGCCGTTCAAAAGAAAATTCTCACGCAACGCATCGAGCAGCGTTTTGCGCGGCTCGATATCGGCGGAATGGATGGTGCCGTTGATGCGCAGATCGACTTTCATCGCGCGCCTTTCCAGGATTTGGCGCTGGCATTGCCGCGCGCTTGTTCGAGGGCGCGGATGCAAAGCACGCTCGCGACGCGGCGGCGATAGGCGGCGCTGGCATGCAGATCGCTCATCGCATCCATATCAAGCGATGCGGTATTGACCGCTTCGGACACCGACGCCGCATCCAGCTTCGTACCAAGCAAGCAAGACACATCCAGCCGCAACGGCCGATCGCCGACGCCGCCCACGCCCAGCGCGACGTCGAGGCAGCGGCCTTCATCGTCAAGCGCGACCTGCGCCGCAGCTGCAACGAATGCAAAATCCGAGCGCCGCGCACTGATCTCGAAGAAGCCCACGCCGATGCGCTGGTGCGGCCAGACCGGAAACCGGATCGCGCTGACGCACTCGCCCTGACCGATGGTGGTCAGCATCGGCCCGATGAAAAAATCATCCGCCGGCATCGATGTCGGTCCATCGGTGGTCGCGAGCATGATTTCGGCGCCGAGCGTCACTGCGGCAAGCGGGATTTCGGCCGACGGATCCGCATTCGCGATTGAGCCGCCGACGGTGCCGCGGTTGCGGGTCGGCGGATGTCCGACCCACGGCAGCACCCGCGCCAGCATCGGCACCGATGCCCTGATCACCGGATCGCGTTCGGCGTGCGCCTGACGCGTCGTTGCGCCGACAACCACGGCGCCGGCTTCTTCGCGAATCCCTGCAAGCTCCGGCAATCGTAAGATGTCGATCAGCCTCAGTGGGCGAGCCAGCCGCATCGCCAGCATCGGCACCAGCGTCTGTCCACCGGCGATGACGCGCGCATCCTCGTCGCCCGCCAACAATGCGCACGCCTCGGCGAGCGTATCAGGCCTGACGTAATCGAAGGGTGCGGGTTTCATGGGTGCCGCTAGCCCAGCGGCAAACCGGCGATCGCCGGCGACAGCACCGAAACGATCTGGTTTTTCAGGAGCGGCCCGTCGGCTTCGCTGGCCGCTTTCACCGCCGCCCACTCCGAATCCGCGGCGAACGACGCCCAGGCTTTCTTGCGCGCGTCTTCATCGGCAAAGCGCGTCATATAGGTCAGACGGCCGTCTTCAACCGGTGCGGTGAATACGCCAAGAAGCTCGATGCCGTGACGGGGAAAAAATTGGGTCGCAACGTTGTCGCGAAACCGGCGGCGCATCGCTTCGGCTCGGCCTTCGGCGGCTTCATAGACCCGGATTTCGTAGATCAACACGCGCTCCCATCTTTAGCGACAGCTTGTAAGAACCCGCCGTCTTGTTGGGAACGATAGAAGCCGGCTGCAGAAATTGTCAAACACAAACTAAGGCAATTAGGCGAATTATGTATGATTGAGTTGGTTCAATCAGATCAATGAAGCGGTCGTCGGTATTGGGAAATTTCCTTTAAAAACCGCTTGTTACGAGCATCCCATCTTTGGATCCGCGAGGGGGTATTCCGCACTGGTGCTCAAACCTGTGTCAAACATTGCAACAATTCTGGAATTGTACTACCTAGAAAACCAGCGGCTTTGCCAACGCGCCTTGCGGATGACGAGAAATGACCGACTGGGTACCCACTCTCGCTTCGATCCCGGGGCCACGCTATCTCGCCTTCGTTGTCGCGCTGGAAGCCGATATCGCCTCAGGCCGCGTCAAGCCCGGCATGCGATTGTTGCCCCAGCGCGATATGGCGCAGCGGCTCGAACTTAGCGTCGGAACGATTTCGAAAGCCTACGCCGAGGCCGAGCAGCGCGGTTTGATAACAGGCGAAGTCGGACGCGGGACGTTCGTGCAAAGACGACGAGCTGAACAGCGCGGTCTCGGTCCGTCGGAGGCAACGATCAACCTGGCGCTGAACGTCCCGCCCTATACCGGCGAAGACGACGTCATTGCATCGGTTCTTGCTGACATCGTCGCCGACGGCGAGATGACGAACCTGCTTGGTTATTTGCCGCACCAGGGCTTGCGAAGACATCGCGAGGCGATGGCCATATGGCTGTCCTCGCTCGGCGTGACCGCAGATGCCGACCACCTGTTCATAACCCACGGCGGGCAGCACGCGTTGTCGATCGCGCTCGGCATGGTCGCGGCGCCTGATGACACCGTCCTCACCGAAAGCTACACCTATTCCGGCATGCTCGCGCTCTCGGCGCAATGCGGCTATCGCCTCCACGGCGTCGCAACCGATGCATCCGGGCTCATCCCGGAACATCTCGATCGCGCATTTACAGAGACGCAGGCTCGCGTTCTCTACTGCATGCCGACGCTGCAAACGCCGACGGGATCGGTGATGCCGCCGGAGCGGCGGCAGACCATCGCCGAGATCGTTCGCAAGCATGACGCCTATCTCTTGGAGGATGACGCGTACGGGTATTTGTTGTCGCCGCCTCTGCCGCCCATCTCCCGGCTGATTCCCGAGCGCAGCTTCTACATCGTGAGTTTCGCGAAATGCCTTGCACCGGGACTTCGCATTGCCGCGATGATCACGCCCGAGGCGTTTCGCGATCGTTCGATCAACGCGTTGCGCGCCACCGGCTGGATGGCCGTGCCTGTGATGGCCGAAGTGGTGGCGAGGCTGATTTACAATGGCGGCCTCACCCGGCAGGCAAAGCTCAAGCGCGAAAAGGCCGCGCTGCGCGACGCCATCGTCCGACGCATACTGAAGGAGTGGTTGCCCGCCGCGACAGCGACGCCGGGTTTTCACATCTGGCTGCCGCTGCCCGCCGGCCGCACGCTGGCGGCGCTGATTGCGCAGGCCGCCCAGGCAGGCATCGCGCTTGCTCCTCCCGGCGCCCTGCGGCGAATGGAGAGCGAAAGCCTCGGCGTCCGGCTTTGCCTTGGCGCACCCGCAACCGAAGCGGACCTTGAGCGAGCCCTGATTGAAATTCGACGAATCCTTGAAATGGCCGAAGCGATCTCATTCGTCTGAAGCTGAAAGCGACAAATAAATTCGGAAGAAAACAATGTGGAAAGTCGCCACCGCGCTGCTTGCCGTTGCCTCATTGGCCTTGACGGCCGCCGTCAAAGCCGAGGAATGGCCGACCCGACCCATCACCATGATCAATCCGTTCGCGGCCGGCGGACCCAACGACGTGCTGGCGCGGCTGTTCGCGAAGCGCATGGGCGAGATTCTGGGGCAGCCGATTGTCATTGAAAATATCGGCGGCGCCGGCGGAATGAACGGCGCCGATCGGGTCGCGAAAGCGGTGCCGGACGGTTACACGTTTCTGCTGGGAACGGTTGGCACGCAGGCCCAGAATCAGACGCTTTATAAGAAGCCCGCCTACAATTCGACGACGGATTTCGCGGCCGTGGCATTGATGGTCGAGGCGCCGCTGGTACTGGTTGCACGCAAGGATATGCCCGTCAAAGACATGAAGGAATTTGTTGCCTACGCCAAGGCCAACAAGGACAAAATGCAATTCGCTTCCGCCGGCACCGGCTCGGCGATCCATCTCGGCTGCGCGCTGGTGAACCTGGTAGCCGGGCTCGACATCGTTCACGTCCCCTACCGGGGCGCCAATCCCGCGATGCAGGATCTGATGGGCGGCCGCGTCGACTACCTCTGCGATATCATCACGACCGCGAAACCGCAGATCGACGGCGGCACGGTGAAAGCGATCGCAATCCTGACCAAGGAGCGATCGCCGGTGCTGCCCAACGTTCCCACCGCCATCGAGCAAGGCTTCGATGTGGAAGCCTATACATGGAACGCGTTTTTCCTGCCCAGGGGAACGCCTGACGCGATCGTTCGGAAGCTCAATCACGCCACGGTTGAAGCCATGAAAACACCGGCGGTGCGGGAGAAACTCGAAGGCGTCGGCCTCAAATTTGTTTCGGACGATCGGACAACGCCCGAATATTTGGCGAAATTCGTGCAAAGCGAGATCGCAAAATGGGCGGTGCCGATCAAGGCAAGCGGCGTGAGCATTGATTGAATTACATCAAGCTCTCGCGCACCGGAATCGCAAAAACCACCGTCCATCGCTCGTCATCGAGGTGGCAGCGGCCGTTCAACTCTGGCGACAAGATCGGTCCAGCCGCCAGTTGGACCGAACCTAGTGCATGCCGAGCACATGCGGGAGCCAGAGAGTTAGACCGGGCCAGTAGGTCACGATTCCCAGGAACACCAGCATGGTGAGCAGCCACGGCAAGACGGCTACAGCCAGATCGGTGATGCGCATGCCGGAGATCATTGAAGCGACATAGAGATTGAGGCCAACCGGCGGATGGCAAAGGCCGACTTCCATGTTGACGTCGATCACGATGCCGAAATGGACCAGATCGATGCCGAGCTTCTTCGCGGCTGGAGCCAGAATCGGCGCCATGATCAGGATGATCGAAGTCGGCTCCATGAAATTGCCGGCAATCAGCAGCAACAGGTTGACGACCAGAAGGAAACCAACCCAGCCGAGGTCTTGAGCCAGGATCCAGTCGGCAAGCGCTGAAGGAATATTCTCGTTGCTGAGGACAAACGAAAACAACACGGCGTTGGTAACAATATAGAGAAGCATCGCGCTTGTATTCGCGGCCCTCAGCAACACCCGCGGCACATCCCTGATCCTGAGGGCCTTGTAGACGAAGACCGAAATAAAGAACGAATAGACGGCCGCCATGGCGGCGGCTTCGGTCGCGGTGAACAGGCCGCTATAGATGCCGCCGATGATGATGACGACGAGCATCAGGCCCCAGACGCTTTCCCGGAATGCATGCCAGCTCTCGAGCCAACTCGCTTTCGTCATTCGTGGATAGTCTCGCTTCCTGGCCAAATACCAGGTCACCACGCACAGCATGCCCGTCAGCAGCGAGCCAGGCAGCAAACCGGCAACGAAAAGCGCGCCGATCGATGTATTGGTGGAAACCGCGTAAATAATCTTCGGGATCGATGGCAGCATCAGGATGCCGAGCGAGCCGGCAACCGTGATAATGCCGGCGCCAAACCGCATCGGATAGCCGTTCCGCACCATCTCGGGCAGCACGATCGCCCCGACGGCGGCAACAGTGGCGACGCTCGATCCGCAAACCAGAGCAAACATGGCGCATGCCACGATTCCGGCGAGCCCCAATCCACCATGCCAATGCCCAACGATGGAGGTCGCGAAGGCGATCATCCGGCGCGCGACGCCGCCATGCGTCAAGAAGTTGCCAGCCAGGATGAAGAACGGGATCGCCATGATCTCGAAGCTTTCGATGCCGGTGAACAGCTTCATCGACACCGCTTCAATCGGAACTTCGGTAAGCGTGAACAGGAACGTCAGCACGGTGAGGCCAAGCGCGATCGAAACCGGTATGCCGGTCAGCATCAGCGCGATCAGCAGTATGAAGATCATGCCGGCGCGAAGAGCTTGCGGCAGCACGATGATTCCAGCCTTCTCGCCCACGCAGATCGCCAGAATCAACAGCGGCGCCATGATCAGGATCATTCCCAGCGGGCTCGCCTTGCGACTGGATATCTCCGTGGCACCGGTCGGCGCCGGATGCAGCGCCGGGGCGTTTATATCAATGCCCTCGACATGCGCTTCATTGTGGTGCGGCAGTTCGCCTGTCCAATAATAGGACCATGCAACCTGCAGGAAGCGGAAGCACATCAGGCCCGAGCCGAGCGGGATCGCCAGGTAGACAAACCACATCGGCGCTTCGAGATCGTTCGATTGCTGGCCGGTCTTGAACATCTCATTGACGAACGAGCCGCCGAACGTAGCGATGGTGCCCGTGAAAAACGCGCCACAGAGCAGGCTGAACAGGATCACCTGCTTGCGCGAGCGCGCCGGCACCCGGTTGACGAGAAGGTCCACGCCGACGTGAATGCCGGTGCGCACGCCATAGGCGGCGCCGAATTTGGCCATCCATACGAACATGTAGATGCAAAGTTCTTGCGCCCACGAGATGTCGAGGGCGGCAAGCCACAAATAAATGTCCTTGAGGATATCGGGCACGAAGGGCACGCCGCGCGCAGCCGCCCATTTCGACAGGTTGATTGAGACGCCGGTTCCGTACCGATGCAGCACCGCAACGAAGATCAGACCGGTCGCGGCAGCGATCAACGTAGCGATAAGCCACTCTTCCAAATGGTTGAGCGCCCGATTGAGCCCTTTGAACAAGCGAATCCCCCTGGTCTCAGCCCTAAATCGGCCGGGAGCGCGATCACTCCCGGCCGATATTCTTATTGTTGGAGCGGCAAGCCGAGCGTCAGTTCATCTTGATGTCGAGCTCCTTGGCGATAAGGTCGAGCACCTCCTGCCCGACGCGGCCCTTGGCCCATGTATAGGTCGGACGCATGGCCGCCTGCCAGGCCTTGATTTGATCGTCGGTCAGATAATGCAACGTGGTTTTGCCGGACTTCTTGATCTCGGCCAGCGCATCCTCGTTTTCCTTGACCGCGATCGAGTTGGTGTAATCGGTCGCCTCGTCCATCGCCTTGTCGAGCTGCTTGCGGATGTCGGCCGGCAATCCGTTCCAGAACTTCGAGTTCACGATGACCGCGTATTGCAGGTGAGCGTGGTAGGAGATCGTGATGTCCTTCTGCACCTCATAAAACTTCTGTGTCAGATAATTTGAGGCCGTATTCTCGCAGCCGTCGACCACGCCGGTCTGCAGCGCCTGATAGACTTCCGAGAACGCCATGATCTGCGGGATCGAGCCGACGTTGCGGAAATACTGGTCGGCAATCTTGGAACCGGAGATGCGGACCTTGAGCCCCTGGAAATCGGCCGGCATCAACAGCGGACGGTTGGCCGAGGTCATGTGGAAGCCGTTGTCCCAATAGGTGAGGCCGCTGATGCCCTTGGACTCGAGCTTCTGGAACAGCCACTTGCCTACGGGGCCCTTCATGGCCCTGGCGTAGGTCGCCTCATCCTTGAACAACCACGGCAAATCGAGCGCCTCGAACTCCTTTGCGCCGAGCGGAGCAAATTTCGCAGTCGATGGCGCAAGCATCTGCACGGAGCCGAGCTGCAGCGCCTCGATCTCTTCCTTGTCCTTGTATAGCGAGGAGTTGGGATAGACTTCGACCTTGACCTTGCCGTCGGTGTACTTTTCCGCGAGTTCCTTGAACTTGAGCGCGCCCTTGCCCTTCGGCGTGTCGTTGGCGACAACATGGCTGAATTTGATGACGATCGGGCTCTCGGCCATGGTGGCACCCGGAGCGATGAAAACGGCGATCGCGGCCCCCGCGAGAATCAACTTGCGCATGAAATCTCCCTCCCAATTTGCACGGAAACCGGTTCTTTTGGCGTTCCGGTCTTCAGTAGTGGCAGCAAACCATTGTTCGAACAACTAGACCTAAGCCGAATTCGCAAGGCCTGGCATCAGGCTAAATGACGATCCCATGGTCAGATTTTCGCCCGGGCTCGGCGCGCTCGCTTGCCGTAGACATGACGCCCTTTTTGGAGCCCGACGGCATCAGGCTTTGCGCTGAGCCACCATGAACAGTCGCCGGAATGGGAAAAGTGTCTGGCCCGCTGAATTCTGCGGGTAGGCTTTCGCAATGCGTTCACCGTAAGCAGCCTCGAACGCTGCCTTCTCGTCGCCCTGCAGCGCATCCAGGTATCGCATCAGCCAAGTGCCCTTGGTCCATTCCTTGACCGGATTCTCGCCTTCCAGAACCTGCAGGTATTCCGTCTCCCAGATATCGAGTTCTTCGGACTGCCGCGCCAGCACGTCGTGATAGAACGCGGGTTCCTGGACCGGCGGTAACGTCACGAGATGCTCTAGCTTGGCACGCCACGGTCCGTTCAAGGCAGTCTCCGCGATCAGCAAATGTGAAGGCGCTCCGAAATTGCGCGGCATCTGCACCGCAAGTATACCGCCCGGCTCGATCTTTTCCATCAACGAAGGAAAGAGCCTGGCATGGTCGGGCAGCCAGTGCAGCGCCGCGTTGGAGTAAATCAGGTCATATTTATGCGCGGGGCGCCATGATCCCAGATCCTGATGCAGCCATTCGACCTCGGGTGCGGCTTTCTCACCGGCGGCGACCATTTCGAGCGAGCCTTCGACGCCGACGACAACCGCGTCCGGCCATCTTTCCTTGATCAATTTGGTGACGTTGCCGGCGCCGGCGCCAAGGTCGGCAACGCTCCTGACCTCGAAATCCGGAATGCGCATCAGAAGGTCGAGCGCAGGCCTTAATCTGTGCCCGGAAAATTTCAGATACTGCTGCGGATTCCATGCCATCGCTGAGACCTTTTTATTTTTCCTTTGAACGGCCGCAGGCGTACTACATTTGTGGCCCGGCAATCCAGTGCGTCGCTGCCGGAGGATGTCGAGACTGCTGGCAGAACCCATGCTCATAGTCCGACACTAGGTAGCGCGGCAGGTTTTCCAGGGATTTTGCAAAGCACAGGGGTTGCGCGGCAGGTTGAAGCGCAGGTAGACCAAACCATCCTGACATGCGCGCATGTTGTTGCCAGAAAGAAAGTCTTCAAACATGGACCTCGATCTCAAGTCCAAGACCGCCGTCGTGACTGGAGCCAGTATCGGGATTGGCCGCGCCATAGCCAGGGGACTCGCGCTGGAGGGGACACGCGTCGTCGCGGTAGCCAGGCGGAAGGATCTGCTTGAGAAGCTCGCGCAAGAGGTCCAGGCGGAGGGAGGCGCCGCCGTGATCCCGGTCGTGCAAGACATCATGCAGGAGGATGCGGCAAAAAAGCTGGCGGCCGCAGCGGTCGCCGCAGTGGGTCACGTCGATATATTGGTCAATAACGCAGGCGGCAGTCGACCTTTGCCGGTGGACGCGCCCGACAGCGACTGGGACGAAGCCATTGCCTTGAATTTTACCAGTTACCGGAAAGTCGCTCACGCCCTGCTGCCGCAAATGATCGAACACCGATGGGGACGCATCATCAATATAACCGGGAAATCCGAACCGGAGGGGCTCAATGCGGCGTTTGCCGCGAAGGCCGCGGTTCATGCCTGGGCCAAGGGACTATCTCGCGAGATCGGACAGCATGGCATTACGGTCAATTGCATTCCGCCCGGTCGAATCATGAGCGAGCAAATTCGCCGCAACTATCCGGAACATTATCGGAAGCATTTTGCTGAGGAAGAGATTCCGGTGGGCTATTGGGGCGAGCCCGAGGATCTCGCGGCACTTGCCGTGTTCCTGGCGTCGCCGGTGGCCCGCTACATCACCGGTACGGTCATTCCCGTCGATGGCGGGCTTCGCCGATATCAATTCTAGATCGACATCAGTTCAAAATGTCGGCGTCCATCAAGGCAAGCGGCGGAGCTGCCGCACCGCTTGCCAACGAGATGATGCCTAGAAGGCCCTGCGGAGAGGCGCTTCGCTTGCCCGCAAGCCGCTCTCTTGAGAAGAGTCGAGCTCCTCACCCCTCCTTGCATAAAGCTGCCAGATCATCAGCGCTCCGCTCACCACCACTGCGCTCGGTGGGGTTTTATCTCTACTATACCAGCCGGTGCCAAATTCCAGCCGCGCTCAAGGCCTTCATCGACTTCATCAAGGCGCATTCGCGAGCCGACAGCGCTCTCCAATCCTGATAAAATGGTTCGTCGCACGGCAGTCTGCCCAGGATTACCGCCAACCGCAGAATTCCTAAGCCTCGATTGTCACGTTTCAGCCCTCTGGCGTGTCTTGTTCTTCAGGACGCCGATCAGTGGAGGTTTGCATGAACGCGACAGAGACGACGGGAACTTTCCGTGCCTAGGACGTTGTGATTTTGGGCGCCGGCTATGCCGGGCTCATGGCCGCGCTGAGACTCGGTCGAAAACGGCAGGAGCTGCGCATCGCTCTCATAAACGCTTCCGATCGTTTTCTGGAGCGCGTGAGGCTGCAGGAGAGCATCGTGACCGAGGTCGCGCCGCGGATCCCGTCTATTTCGGCCTTCCTCACGGGCACCAACATCGAATTCTTTTGCGCCAGAGTTATTTCGCTGGATGCCGATCAACGGCGCATTCGGATCGTATCCAACGCGCAAGAGCAGGAGATCGCGTTCGATGAGGCCATCTACGCGCTGGGTTCGCGCGTCGACGTGGACGGCGTGCCGGGCGCCGCCGAGCACGCCTATCGACTAGAGGCTGCGGAGGGTCCGCGTTCTCCGTCGGCGCTCCGGACCCGATTGCAGGACAACGCCGATCGACCGCTGCGCATCATTACGGTAGGCGGCGCCGAAACCGCGGTCGAGGTCGCGGGCGAAATCAAGACCGCGTGGCCGAGCACGGAGATGACCATGATCTGCAGCTCACGGTGCGGTGATTTCAAGGGAGCACGCGTGGAAAGTGCGGTGCGCACGGAGCTTGCACGGTTGGGCGTCAGAATGATCGACAGGGAGACGGTCGCCGAGGTGCACTTGGCCGAGGTCGTGACCGACAAGGGTAGCAGTGTTCCGTTTGATATCTGCGTGTGGTCGGGCGGATTGCGCTCGGCGCCGGTCGCCAGCGGCGGCGGCCTCGCAACCGACCTGCAGGGCCGGATTTGGGTGGATCCCAACCTGCGGTCGATTTCTCACGCGCATATCATCGCGGTCCGAGATGCCGCCCATCCAATCGCGCCGACCGGAGCACCTTACCGATTGTCTGCGTTCGTCGCGATAGCATCGGGTGCCTACGCCGCGGACGTGATTCTGGCGCGGCGAGCGAAGCGGCAACTCGAGCCGTTCAGCTTTTCTACCTTCGGCCAGGGCATCGCAATCGGTCGCGGCGGCGTCGGATTTCCCAGCTATCCTGACGACAAACAAGCCGGGTTTATCTTCACCGGCCGAACGGCGCGCCTGGTTCGCAACTTTTTCGTTTGGTTCATCACCTATGCGCTCAAACTCGAGCGTAGAATGCCGGGCTTCTTCTTCTGGCCCGGTCGGCGGCGAGTGTCATGGCACCAGGCAAACGAGGCGATCCAACGGATCCGGACGGCGCAAAAGGTTCAGACAGCATGACTCTCGATCCAGCCTTCGCCGAGCTGCGCCCGGCCATGTTTGCACTGGCCTACCGGATCACCGGCAACCGGGCTGACGCCGAGGAGATCGTGCAGGACGCCTTCGTGCGTCTGCACGATGCCAGATCGAAAGATGCGGTGCGCTCGCTCAAGGCCTATCTCGCGACGATCACTGCGCGGCTCAGCCTCAATCGCCTGCGCGATCGGCAGGCGCGCCGCGAAACCTATGTGGGCGAGTGGCTGCCGGAACCCCTCCTGACGGAGGGCGAATCCGGCGTTCGCGCCGAAGACGTATCGTTCGCACTGCTGGTCGTGCTCGAGCGTCTCTCGCCAGTGGAACGCGTCGTGTTCGTGTTGCACAACGCATTCGATCTCACCTTCGAAGAGATCGGCCCGGTGGTTCGGCGAGACGCCGTCGCCTGTCGCAAGATTTTCAGCCGGGCGCGCGCGCACATGATTGAGGAGCGACCGCGCTTTGCCGTCGACCGTGAGCGCCATCGTGCATTGTTGCAAAGTTTTGCCGACGCAGCGCGAGACGGTGACACCGCAAGGCTCATTTCGCTTCTCGACGAGAATGTCGTGCTGCATGGCGACGGCGGGGGTAAGGCGCTTGCCATGAAAAAGCCCGTGGTGGGCAACGTCGCGGTTGCGCACTTCGTCATCGCGGTGAACCGGACGCTGCCGAGCGATGCGAGCGCGGAGGTGATCGAACTCAACGGCGCGCCGGGGCTGGTACTGAATGCGGGCGGGCGCCCCGTCGTCGCCATCGTCATTGAAACGGACGGCGAGCGGATTCATTCGGTCTTCGCAGTCTCAAACCCGGACAAACTCAGCGCGATCGCAACCGCACGCGCATCGCCGGCTTGAGGCCTGCCCTAGGCTGCATTCGGCGCGCGGACTGACGGACTTAGCCGATCCAGATTAGCGCACCGAATGGTCCAAGCTAACGGGCCGCCGCAGACGCGGTTGGCATATCCGATCGCAGAATTTCCGCGATGGCTTGGCCGGTCGCAGCCGTTCCAAGATTGCCGCCGACATCCTTGGTCGCGCGGCCGCCCTTCATCGCGGCCGCGACCGCATTTTCGATGGCGCGCGCCGCCAACTCATATCGCGCCGCGCCCGAACGTTCGCCATGCCAGGCCAGCAGCAATGCCGCCGAAAGAATCAATGAGATCGGATTGGCGACGTCACGCCCGGCAATATCGGGCGCGGACCCGTGAGCGGCCTGTGCCATGGCATATTTCGTACCGACATTGAGCGAGCCTCCGAGGCCCAGGCTGCCTGACAGCTCGGCGGTCAAGTCCGAGAGAATGTCGCCGAACATATTCGTCGCAACGATGACGTCGAACCGGTCCGGCTGACGCACGACGTGCGCCATCATGGCGTCGACCAAGACGTCATCGACGGCAAGCTCCGGATAGGCGCGCGCCGTCTCCCGGCAGATGTCGAGGAACATGCCGTCTCCGATCTTCAGGACATTGGCATTGTGAACGATGGTGAGATGCTTGCGCCTGTTCATGGCAAGCTTGCAGGCGGCCTGTGCAATTCTTTCGCAGCAGTGTCGCGTGATGCGGCGGAGCGAGACCACGACATCCGGCGTGACCAGCAGTTCGCTGTTGCCCTGTTTCATGTTGCGGTCGGCGTAGAAACCTTCGGTATTCTCCCGCACCACGACAAGGTCAAACGCACCGAACCGGTTGCGCAAACCGGGAAAGGTTCGGGCCGGCCGCAGGTTGGCAAAGAGATCCAGATTTTTTCGAAAGAATTTCGAGGGATTAACCTCGCCGCTGTGCTCATCCTTGAAATCAGCGGTGGCCGTCGGCCCGAGTATCAATCCGTCCGCCGATCGCACGATTTCCAGGAGCCCGGGCCGCACGATCGCGCCGAACTGCTGCAGGCTTGCGTGACCGACCTCATGTTCTTCCAACTGAATGTTCAGCTCGAAACGTTCGGACGCGACCCGCAGGACGTTTAACGTCGCGGCCGATATCTCCGGCCCAATGCCGTCACCCCTTAGAACGACGATACGCATGATGATCCCCTGAGCCCGGTGTTGCGGCTAATCGTAAGACGATGGTCCCGTATCACGATACGCCCAGCAACCTTCCCTTGGCAGGGAAACCGACGTCTCGACTCCGACCTGATGGCGGGCTGCCGTGCCGAGCTCGAGCACCTCCAGTCGCCGCCCGAACAAATCGATGTCGTAGACGGTCTGGGTGCCCTGATAGCGGCGATCGACCACCCGAGCCGGAAACAGGTTGGCGCCGTCTTGCTTGCCAATGCCGATATTTTCCGGTCGCAGCGCGATACGAACCTTTTCACCGAGATTGAGCGCGTGCAGCAGTGCCGCCTCCCCGCGCCGCCCGTCGCCGAAGTCGACCACGCCGAACTCGCCGCTGCGCCCGACCAGGGTGCCGGTGAGCTCGTTGGTGGCGCCGGTGAAATTGGCGACGAACAGATCGGCCGGCCGATTATAGATCTGGTCCGGCGTGCCTATCTGCAACAGCTTGCCGTCGCGCATCACGCCGATGCGGTCGCCGAGCACGACCGCCTCGGCCTGGTCGTGGGTGACGTAAAGCGCGGTCATGCCGGTCTGCTTGAGGATGACGCGGAGATCGTCGCGCAGCCGCAACCGCAATTTGGCATCGAGGTTGGACAAGGGTTCGTCGAGCAACAACAGCTGCGGCCGGTAGACGATGCTGCGCGCCAGCGCGACGCGCTGCATCTGACCGCCGGACAGCGCCACCACCGGCCGGTCGGCATATTCCGACAGGCCGACCAGTTGCAGCACCTCGTCAACCTTGCGGCTGGCGTCGGCGCGCGCGATCTTGCGGTGCTTGAGCGGATAGATCACGTTCTGCCGCACGGTCATGTGCGGCCACACCGCGTAGGACTGAAACACCATGCCGAGGTCGCGCAGCCGTGGCGGGACGAGAATGCCGCGCCCGGGCGACGATACCACGCGCCCGGCAATGCTGATTTCCCCGTCGGTTGGATGCTCGAGCCCCGCGACGCAGCGCAAGGTCGTGGTCTTGCCGCAGCCCGAGGGTCCCAGCAGGACCACGATCTCGCCGGCCGGCACGGCAAAGCTTACGCCGTCGATGGCCGGCCGGCCGATCGAGAACTGCTTGCGCAGGTCGCTGACGTCGAGCGTGGCCGTCATGATTTCAATAGCTTCATGGGCGCGACGATCACTGCCGGTAGCCGAAGGTCTTGTCCCATTCGGCAACCCACGGCCCGTGCAGCTTCACGTACTCGTCGAACTTCGGGAACCAGACCTTGACCACCTTGGGATCAAAGCCTTCGGGATAGACCGGCGCCACCTTCAGCGAGGTCAGATTGCCGAGCTCCTTGATCATGAAGGTCTGACCCTCTTTCGACAGGCACCAGTTGAGAAACAGTTTCGCGGCATTGGGATGCGCGGCCGTCTTTGGAATTCCCGATGCATAGGGATTGACCGGGGCGCCTTCGGGCGGAAAGAAAATCTTGATCGGCGCGCCGTCCTTCTGTTTCGGATAAATCGCATTGTAGAGCAAGGGGCCCATCGCGACTTCGCCGCGCACCATCGAATCCGCCATCGGCGCGCCCGACGGATAGAGGATCGGATGGGTCGTGGCCTGCTTCGCCCAGTAATCCTCGCCAAGCACCTGGCGCTCGAACATGATGCGGGTCCAGGTGGTGCCGCCGGACTGCGCGAAAACCTGCCCGGTCATCTTGTCGTATTCAGGCTTGGTCAGGTCCATCCAGGTCTTCGGCGGATTTTTTACTAGCTCGGTATTATAGGCGATCGACCACACCAGCGTCGCACGCGGCCACAGCTTGGGCGAAATCTGCGCATCGGGATTGTAGTCGGCGGCATTCGGCGGCGCGTAGTCCTGGAACATGTCGACCAGCGGCAGCATCAGCGCGCGGTCGGAATGATCGACGACGTCGGCGATCAGCTTGCCGGCCGCGGCCTCGGTCTTCACACGCGTGATGAGCTGGCCGCCCGGCGCGCGCACCATTTCGACCTTGATCTCCGGAAAACGCTTGTTGAACTCCTTGATGACCTGCTGTTCGACTTCGGCGAAATTCGCCGTGTAGTAGACCAGTTTGCCTTCGGCCTTGGCCGCCGCGATCAATTCGGGCGGGCCGAATTCCTGCTGCGCCCGTGCCGGTGCGCCGTTCAGCACGATGCCGAGACCCGCGACGCCGGCGATGGTGACGATCCTGGCAACGATCCCTGTGTTCATAGCCAATGCTCCCTTGGTTTCATCTCATCCTTTGAGCAACGCTTCCCTGGGCTGCCCCCCTCGACAGCCAGTTCGCGCCTCCGATCAGAACTCCCAGCAGAACCGTCTGCACCAGACTGAATGCAGCGGTTTTTCCGAGATTTCCGCCTTCGTAGTAGTCGAGCAGCAGCACGGACATCACCATGGTGTTGCTGGTGTAGAGAAAAAGCGACGAGCCCAGTTCGCGGATTGCCAGCACGAACAGCAGCGTCATCGAGGCAATCACGCCCGGCCGCGCCAGTGGCAACACGATCGTTCTGATGGTGCCGAGCATGCCCTTGCCGCAGACCCAGGCCGCTTCCTCAAGCTCACGATGGATCTGCAGGAACGAGGTCGACAGCGCCTTGACCGTATCCGGCATGAAGCGCGCGATGAACGCCAGCGCGAGGATCCAGATCGTGCCGTAGAGCCCGCCGGGAATGCCGATCCAGGCCCACAAATAGGCAACCCCGATCACGAGGCCCGGAATCGCCACCGGCAAGGTCGACACCAAATCGATCCCGCGCCGGCCCGCCACATGGGTACGATGAATCGTGTAGCCGATCGCAAAGGCGAGCGTGCCGCCGACCACGGCGGTGATGATGCCGACCTCGACCGCATTGTAGATCGAGTTCATGGTCAGCGGATTGTCGAAGATGCTGTAGAAATGCATCAGCGAGTACT
>Ga0097691_1001127_pt1 | contig 20532 bp, 11 predicted proteins | sample NGESurdeep072012_8_FD_72858 | JGI IMG/M metagenome (GOLD analysis project Ga0097691, IMG submission 72858) | Arctic peat soil microbial communities from Barrow, Alaska - NGEE Surface sample 210-1 deep-072012 | ecosystem: Environmental > Terrestrial > Soil > Wetlands > Peat ... | reverse complement strand
GAGGAACGCCACAGACGCCTTCCGGTCGGCCTCGGCCAGGGTGGCGCGAGCGCCGCGCAGCTGCTGGCCGAGCGTGATGTCAGCCACGGACGAACCCAGAGCCATCTCCGGGGCCACCGTCGCGACGACCGTGAGACCGGTGAACAGGAGCAGGACGACGATGAGCGCGTTGCGAAGGCCGCGCAGGAGCCGCGGCGTGGGAGTGGCGTGCACGGGCGCGGGAGCGGGAGCGGCCGATTCCGCACGGGTCGGGACCATCGTCGCGCCCGGCGTGGGCGCCCTCGTGGGCTGTACGGCAGGGGCCGTCCGGGTGGGCGTGGCGCTCACGCGGTCTCCTCGGGAGCGGTCGCGGTCGGTTCGGGCGACGTCGCCGTGGGATCGGCGGCTGCGGGCGCGCCGGGCCAGTCGACGGGAGCCTGATCCTGCGTCGGCGCGAGGTCCTCGGGGTGGATCTTGCGCAGCTCCTCAAGGGTCGGCTCAGCGATGTCGCGGAGCCTCCAGGCCTGATGGCCGATGGCTGCCTCGAACACGTTGCGTGCGAAGCGGCCGTTGCCGAACGTCTCGTCGCGTACCTGCTGAGCCAGCAGCACCGTGAACCCCGTGATCACGTCGTCGTCGACGTCGTAGTCGGCCTTGGTCGCCATCCCGGTGAAGATGCCGATCAGCTCGTCGTCGGTGTAGTCGTCGAACTCGATGGTCGTGCGGAAACGGCTGCTGAGGCCCGGGTTCTCGTCGATGAACTTCGCCATCGGCCGTGGGTAGCCGGCGACGATCACGACGAGGTCCTGGCGGTTGTCCTCCATCTCCTTCACGAGGGTGTTGATGGCCTCCTCTCCGTACTGGTCGCCCGCCAGCGAGTACGCCTCGTCGATGAACAGCACACCGCCCTTCGCCTTCGCGCACACCTCGGTGGTCTTGATCGCGGTCTGGCCGAGGTAGCCCGCGACGAGCTCGGACCGGTCGACCTCCACGAGCTGGCCCTTGGACAGCAGACCGAGCGCGCGGTAGATGCCGGCGACGAGCCGCGCCACGGTCGTCTTCCCGGTACCGGGGTTCCCCACGAAGATCAGGTGGCGGGTGATCGTCGGGTCGACGAGCCCGGCCTTCGCCCTCAGCCCCTGCACGCGCAGGATGGCCGACTGCTTGTGGATCTCGTCCTTGACCCGCTGCAGGCCGACCAGACCGTCCAGCTCGGCGAGCAGCTCCTCGAGCGACTTCGCCGGTACTTCCGGCTCGGGCTCCTTCGCCGGCGCTGCGGGATCCTCCTGCGTCTGGGTGGGCGCAGAGGCTGCCGCGGGGTCGCCGGGAGTCGCAGGGGTGCCCGGCGTCGAGGGAGCGGAGGGCGCAGCGGGCGTCGTGGGTACGGATCCGTGGCCGAGCAGATCCGGGAATGCGCCGGGGGAGTGCGGATCGAGGCCCTTGAGGTCGAACGGGTTCGTGCTGAACGGGGTGAGATCACCCTGCGGCTGCATCCCAGCTTGCCGCATCCGCTCCTGAGATTGACGCAGCTGGTCGAAGACGCCCGATAGGACCCCGGGCGCCCGCTTGGCGAAGTCACCCATCTGGTCGGCCGCCTGGCGGCTCCGACCGGCCATCTGCTCGATGAACGTCTCCCCTTGTGGATCTGCGGTGGGGCTGACGGGAGAGGGTTGGACGGGAGCGGCTGGGGCTGAGGGCGTAGTCCGCGGCGGGCCTCCGGGCAGGCCGTCGAAGGCACCCGGGGTCGAGCCCGGGGACACGGTGAACGAGCCCTTCGGGTACAACGCCGAGCGCTGAGCCGCGGTCGCCGCGGCGGCCGAACCAGCCACCTGCGGGTGCGGCTCACCGAGAAGGCAGGCGGATGCAGCGACAGCAGCAAGGGCGTCGGCGTACGCGGCAGCAAGCTTGGCATCGCCCGTGCCGAGCGCCGACATGAGCACCGTGGGGCCCGAGCGGTAGCGACGGCCTCTGGAGGCGGCCTCGAAGAAGGCTTGGGCGCCCCCTACCTCTCCGGTTTCCTCGCCCCAGGCCTTGAACGCGCCGCGAGCAGGCTCGGCCACCGACGCGGCCAGCTGAAGGCCCTCGGTGCGGGCGGCGCGCTCGTCGAGTCCGGCAGCCCGTGCCGCGGCGGCGAGCTGGTCGAGAGCGGAGCGGAGCGTGGTCACGTGGTTCAGACCTCCAGATCGAGCGGGTTGGCCGGGCCGATGCTCTGGCGCGGGCCGGCGGGTGCCTTGGGTGGTTCCGTGGGCGCGTGGCCGAACTTCTCCTGCAAGAAGCGGCCATGGGCGATGAGGGCCTGGGCGTCGGCCTGGAGCACCGCGTCGTACATCTTGTCGACCGTTGACCCCAGCAGGTCGAGCTGGTCGACGAGGATCAGCAGCGAGGTCTTCGCGCCCTCGATCGGCCGGCTGTCCGCCCAGTCGCGCGGCAGCCGCAGGTACGCGCTGAGCGCTTCCGGCAGGTAGTCGGTCGCGGTGGCCATCAACGAGTACTGCTCTGCCGAGTCCAGACCGGCGTTGCGCATGCGCGGCAATGTCTCGCGGAGCTTTCGGGTGACCCGATGCACGCGGCTCAGCACAGCAGGTGGAACCTGGCCGTCGGTCGCCAGCTGGTCGACCTTGGTGAGCGAGTCAGCGATGTCCTCGGGGGTCGGAGGCGCGTCGAGCGGAGCCTGCTGTGGTACAGGCTCGGGCTGGTCGCCCTTCAGCCAGTCGAACAGACCCATCGAAGATCGGCGCTCAGTGCGCCACGTCGACGTTGAGCTCGGAGCCGGGGATGGTCGGCTGGCTGCGCTGAGCGCGGTCCAGGTAGTCGCGGGACTTCGAGACCTCGTTCTCCAGGACGCCGATCGTCTGGGCCATGTTGTCGAGCGCGCGGAGCTTGAACTCGTCGATGGAGTCCATGGTCGCGTAGATGTTCGCGAACGCGGACTTCAGCTGCTCGATGCCGATCGTCGAGGACGCGGCCTGCTCCTGGATGCGTGCGGAGTTCTCCTTGAGCATCTCCGACGTCTTCTGGATCATGTTCGACGTCGTCGTGTTGAGCGCCGTGATCTGGTCGAGGACCAGCTGCTGGTTGCCCAGTGCCTGAGCGACGATGACGGCCGTACGGAGAGCGGAGATGGTGGTCGTCGCCGCACGGTCGACACCCTTGATGAGCTCGATGTTGTTCTTGATGATGATGTCGATCGCCAGGTAGCTCTGGATCGAGACCGCGAGCTGCGTGAGCAGGTCCTGGTGCTTCTGCCGTACGTAGAACAGGACGTCCTGGTTGAGCTGCTTGGCACGGTCCGGGTCGGACATCTCGATCTCGGCGATGTTCGCGGTGAGCTTGGTGTCCAGTTGCTCGGCGATGTAGACGTACTGGTTCAGCCGCCCCATCGTCTGCCAGAGGTTCTGCTTCTCCATGTTGAGCGCCACGTTGTCACGGGTGAGCTCGTCCTGGCCCGAGCGCAGTGCGTGAAGGATGGCGTTGAGGTGGGCCTGCGACGTCTGGTACTTGCGGAAGTAGTCCTCCATCTTCTTGCCGAACGGGAAGAGGCCCAGGAACTTCTTCTCGACGCTGTCCTTGCCGGGGTCGAGGTCCTCGACCGTACGACGCAGGTCAACCAGCGTCTGGCCCACCTTCGAGCCCTGCGTGAGGTTGCCCTCCTTGAGCGCCCTCACAGGGGTGTTGAGCAGCCGGTTCGACGTCTCGGCAGCCTTGCGGATGTCCGCGTCGCCCATGGACCGTACGGCGTCGGCCTGGGCCGCGAAGTCCGGCGAGCCGGTCTGGGCCTTGGTGATCGCCTGCATGAAGGAGTCGACCTTCTGGTCCAGCACCGGCACCTGGGCGGCGTCGACCTGCGGGGCCATCTTCGGCGCCTGGGTGGCGGTTACTGAGGCGACTGCGGGTGGGGCCTCGAGCGTGAGCGTCGCCGTCGCCGTCGGCGGCGTCAGCGGGGCGTAAGCGGCCTGGCCGGACTCGGACATGGAGCACCTTTCAAACGGAACGCACGTGCGTGCGACAGGTTCCGGACCAATGTACCGGTCAGGCGGAGCGCTGAGGATGGACCATTCCGTATCAACTCCCCGATTCCGCCCGGGGAAGAGAGGGTCCGTCGTCGGCCAGCACGTCCGCGAAGATGTCCCCGGAGTCCGCGACCCGCGCCAGCACGTCGTCGGGACGGAAGCGGAGCGCGTCGGGGGAGTCTGCTGCCGCCACTTCGTCCCAGGTGACGGGCGTGGCGACCCAGGGTTGTTCCTTGCCGCGCAGCGAGTAGGCGCAGATCGTGTTCCGCGCCGCCTTGTTCTGCAGGTAGTCGATGTAGATGCGCTCGGATCGTGCCGACTTGGCCATCGTGGCGACGAAGAGATCGGGGTGCTGCCGGCTCAGCTCCGCGGCGAGCCGGGCCACGTACCGTACGACGTCCTCGGAAGGCGTCGGTTCGATGGGCGCGGACAGCTGGAGTCCCTTCGAACCGGACGTTTTCACGGACGCGATGAGGCCGTCGGCGGCAAGCCGGGCGGCGATGAGCAGCGCCCCCTTGCTGACGTCGACGATGGTCATCCCGGGGCCGGGATCCAGATCGATGACGCAGGTGGTGGCGTGCGGTTCCACGTCGGCTGCGAGCTGTACGGCGCCGTCGACCAGAGTCGTGTGCGCCACGGTCCACTGCGGCGCATGGAGCTCGAGGGCGGCGAGGTTCGCGAGGTAGACGAGCGTGGCCGGCTCTCCTGCGACGAGGTACTCGATGCGGCCCTCGGTTCCCAGGACGGGTTGTACGGACAGCCAGTCCGGTGCGCCCGCAGGCATGTTCTTCTCGAAGAACGGCTGCGCGCCGACGCCGTTGGGGAACCGCACGCGGGTCAGGCAGCGACCGGCGAGATGGGGGAGCATCGTGTCGGCGATCGCGAGGTAGTACGAGACGATCTCCGCCTTCGTGACGTGACACGCGGGGTAGAGGACCTTGTCCAGGTTCGTCAGCGTGAGCGTCCGCTTACCCACGGTCGTCACGATGCTCTCTGCGGGCATGCGGTCACTGTAGATGGGGTGTCCACGTCTGCTCGGGAGGATCAGGAACCCTCCGGCGGGAAAAGCAAAGGGCCCCCGCCATCAGCGAGGGCCCTTCGTGAGGTGTGATTACAGGGCGTGGACGCGATCAGCCTGCGGACCCTTGGGGCCCTGCGTGATCTCGAACTCGACCTTCTGACCCTCTTCGAGGGTACGGAAGCCTGTGGTGTCGATAGCGGTGTAGTGGACGAACACGTCCTGATCGCCACCTTCTACGGCAATGAAGCCATAGCCCTTCTCGGCATTGAACCACTTGACGGTTCCCTGAGCCATACAACTTCTCCCGACTTGCTCGCTGAGATCGCACCTTGAGATCTCAGGCTGCTGGACACGGTCCGGACCTTCCCAAGCACAGCCCGGGCTGGAGCAGCGGTTATACCTTTCCATACTTATCGCTCAGTGGACAGCCCGGCGCGGAAGTGACTTTGCGAGTGTCGTGCAGGTGCTACGCGGGGGTCGGCGCCTGAGTACAACAGCACCACTTCCTCCCCCAGCGACGCTGTCAAGATCCGCTGCGGGTCGCGTACGTCAGTGGCATCTGTTTGCATGGACCCGTGACCTCCGCGAGCCGACCGAGCTACAGACTGCGTCCGTCGGCGCGCCAAGGTCTCGACAGTCCGGTGCTCACGCCCGAGCAGGAGGCAGTGGCCAGCCACCGAGGCGGGCCGCTGCTGGTGCTTGCTGGTCCGGGCACCGGCAAGACGACGACGATCGTCGAGGGTGTCGCCGGCTACATCGACGACGGGGTGCCGGCGGACGGCGTCCTCGTGCTCACGTTCTCGCGCCGCGCGGCGGTTGACCTGAGACGCCGGATCGCGGAGCGCCTCGGACGGTCCGTGGTGACGCCGCGCGCGATGACGTTCCACGCGTTCTGCTACTCGGTCGTGAGGCGCTGGTCCGACCCCGAGCTGTACGGAGCGGCGCCGCGGCTGCTGACGGCGCCGGAGCAGGAGTTCCGCGTACGGGAGGTGCTCGCGGGGCGATCGGCGAGCGACTGGCCACCGGAGTACGCACCCGCGTACGGCACCCGGGGGTTCGCCGGCGAGGTGCGCGGCGCGCTCGCGGCGGCGCGTCAGCTCGGCCTCGACGGCGACGTGCTCCGAATGTACGGGCAGGTCGCGGACCGACCGCAGTGGGCGTCACTCGGAGACTTCTTCGATGAGTACCTCGACATCCTCGAGCAGGAGCAGGTCCTCGACTACGCCGAGCTCGTCCATCGCACCCGGGTGCTGCTGACGGACCCGGAAATCCTTGCCCAGGTACGGCGATCGGCCGAGGTCGTCTTCGTCGACGAGTACCAGGACACCGATCCGTCGCAGGTCGGCCTGCTCCGCCAGCTCGTACCGCTCGGCGGGGAGATCGTCGTGGTCGGCGACCCGGACCAGTCGATCTACGAGTTCCGCGGCGCCCGGCCGAGGGGCATCCTCGACTTCCCCGAGCTGTTCCCCGACGCAGCCGGGGTGCCGGCACCCGTCGCGGCGCTGTCCCGCACGCACCGGTTCGGCGAGGTCCTCGCCGACGCGACCCGGCGGGTCTCAGCCAGGCTGCCGCTACCGCGGCCACTTCCCGACGCGCTGCGCGAGGCGTTCCGCGAGCCTGCCATCCACCCGGGCACGCCGCCGGGCCAGATCGACGTCCTCACGTTCGACGACCCTGGCGCAGAGGCGGAGAACGTCGCCGACCTGCTGCGGCACGCCCACCTGCGCGACGGGGTCGACTGGGACGACATGGCCGTGCTTGTACGGTCGGGGCGGCGTGACATCCCGCGTCTGACCCGCGCCCTCGTCGCCGCTGGCGTGCCTGTGGCGGTCGCGGGCGACGAGATCGCGCTGTCCGCCGCGGAGGCCGTCACGCCTCTGCTGCTGGCTCTGTCCGTGGTCGCCGACCCTCGTCGGCTCGACGGCGACTCAGCGGCGCGGTTGCTGCAGAGCCCGTTCGCCGGCCTCGACTCGATCGACCTGCGGCGGCTCGGACGAGCCCTGCGCGCATTCGACCGCGCGGAGTTCGGCGCGTCCGCCACGCCGGCATCCTCGAGCGAGCTCGTACGACAAGCCCTCATCGACCCGGACCTCCTGGCATCGCTGCCGCCCACGGAAGGGACCGAAGCGGTCGCGCACCTGGCGGCCTTGCTGGCCGACTGCCGGGACCTCGTGGACAAGGGCGCGACGGCGCATCAGGCGTTGTGGTGCCTCTGGTCCGGCACGGACTGGCCGGCACGGCTCCAGGCCCAGCTCGCGACCGGGGGAGACCCCGCGGCGCGTGCCCACCGGGACCTCGACGCCGTGTGCGCGCTGTTCGACCTCGCCGAGCGGTCCGACGAGCTGTCGGGCGGCCGTGGCGTGGCGGGGTTCCTCGCCGAGGTCGCGGCGCAGGAGATACCCGCCGACACCGCCCGCGAGGCGTCCGCCCGACGCCGAGGCGTACGTGTCCTCACCGCTCACCGTTCCAAAGGCCTCGAATGGCCTCTCGTCGTCGTGGCTGGTGTCCAGGAGGGGATCTGGCCCGATCCGCGGCGCCGCGACACCATGCTCGAGACCGACCTGCTCGGCGACGACGGTCTCGTCGAGCCTCCGCCCCCCAGCGTGCGGCTCGCGGCCGAGCGTCGGCTGTTCTACGTGGCCTGCACGCGCGCCACCCGCAGGCTCGTCGTGACGGCAGTCGCAGGGACCGATGGCGAGGGCGACCAGCCGTCGCGGTTCCTCGATGAGCTGGGCGTTCCCGTACGGGCCGTGCCTGGCCGTCCCCGTCGCCCGCTCACCCTTGTGGGACTGGTCGGTGAGCTCCGCCGAGCTGTGGCAGATCCTGCCGAGCACCCGGCGATCAGAGCTGCTGCGGCCCAGCACCTCGCGACACTCGCCGACGAGGTCGACGAGGTCGGGCGACATGTCGTACCCGCCGCCGACCCAGCCCGCTGGTGGGGCCTCGCCGAACGCTCCACGGGACGCCTGGTCAGGCGCGACGGGGAGCCGGTGGCCTTGTCGGGCAGCCAGCTGGGCACGCTGCTCGGCTGTCCACGTCAGTGGTTCCTTCAACGCCGGGCAGGGGCGGACCGGCAGCGGACGTCGGCCGCGGGGTTCGGGTCGGTCGTCCACGTCCTCGCGGAACATGCGGTAGCCGAGGGGATCAGCCCGACCGAGCTCGGCGCCCACCTGGAAAGGATCTGGGACCAGATCCCGTTCGACGCCGTCTGGTTGTCGGCATCCGAGCGCGCGGAGGCCGACGAGTCGCTGGAGCGCCTTGCGGGCTGGATCGAGGCGCGCCAGGGACGGAAGGTGCTGGGAGTCGAGGTGCCGTTCTCCGTGCAGGTGCCGACGGTGGGCCAGCCTGTGACCCTGACCGGCGTCGTGGACCGTCTCGACCTGGGCGCCGATGGACGACTCGTGATCGTCGACTTCAAGACGGGCCGCCACGTGCCCACGCAGGGTGAGGCCGAGTCGCTGGAGCAGCTCGGCGCCTACCAGCTCGCCGCGCAGCTCGGCGCGTTCTCGGATCTGGCCGGCGACGCGGGCGTGGGCGCGGCCGAGCTGGTCTACCTGCGCAAGCAGGACGGCCAGCAGCCGTACCCGAAGGTGCTCCAGCAGCCGTCGATCGCCGACGTGCCGTACCTCAAGGAGGAGCCGTCGGTCGCGGTCCTGGACGACGACGGCCGCCGAGCCGTCGGTCGCCAGGCCGACCACCCGACCTGGGTGCACCATCGCCTCGAGACCGCGGCGCGCGTGCTGGCCTCCGACCGGTACGTGGCCACCGTCGGTCCGTCCTGCCGCTACTGCCCGTTCCAGTCGAGCTGTCCCGGGCGCGGCGAGGGAAGGCAGGTCGTCGAGTGAACGGCACGGTCACCTCCCTGGCTGCCTGGCGTACGGCCCGTCGCGAGGCCTCGATCAGCACGCCCGGCGAGCTCGTCGACGCGATGGGTGTGCCGTTCAGCGACGAACAGCTCGACGCGATCACGGCGCCGCTCGATCCGACCGTGGTGATCGCCGGTGCCGGGTCCGGCAAGACCACCGTCATGGCCGCGCGGGTCGTCTGGCTCGTCGGTACGGGGCAGGTCCACCCGGGTCAGGTGCTCGGCCTCACGTTCACGCGCAAGGCCGCAGCCGAGCTGGCGCAACGGATCCGCGCCGCGTTGGTCACATCCGGCGTGCTCAGCCCGGATGGGGTCGACGACGAGGGCGAGCAGGTCATCCTCACGTACGACTCCTTCGCCTCGCGGCTGGTGTCCGAGCACGGCCTCTGGCTGGGGTACGAGACCGACCCGACGATGATCACCGGCGCCGCCCGCTACCGGCTCGCGTCACGGGTGGTGACATCGGCCGCCGGTCCCTTCGAGGAGCTGTCGCGGCTGCGGCCCGAATCGGTCACCGAGCGCGTCCTTGCGCTCGACTCGCAGCTGCAGTCGCACCTCGTCGACGACGCGGCGCTCGACGAGCAGGCACGCGCGTTCGTACTCGAGCTGGCCGGCGCCCCCACCTGGCGCGGCAACGTGTACCAGTCCGTGAAGCGCGCCGAGGCTGCGGCCAGGGAGCGGCTCGAGCTGGCATCGCTCGTCCGGTCGTACTCCGAGCTCAAGCGCCGCCTCGGCTACGTCGAGTTCTCCGACCAGATGGCCTCCGCCGCGCGGATCGCGACCCGCGTGCCGCAGGTGGCCCAGCAGCTGCGTGACTCCTACCAGGTGGTGCTGCTCGACGAGTACCAGGACACGTCGGCCGCCCAAGCCCTGCTGCTCAAGGGGTTGTTCTCCGGCTCGACCCCCGAGGAGGGTCAAGGGCATCCCGTCACGGCCGTGGGCGACCCATTCCAGGCCATCTACGGCTGGCGCGGCGCGGCCGCGAGCAACATCCTCGCGTTCCCCACCGACTTCCCGCTGTCCGACGGGCGCCCGGCCACCGTGCTGCCGCTCACGATCAACCGCCGCAGCGGACCACGCATCCTCGACGTCGCCAACGAGCTGGCCGCGCCGCTACGCGCCGACGAGACGATCGCGTACGACCTGGGCCGCACGCTTCTCCGCGCCCCCGAAGGCACCGCGCCCGGTCAGGTTGAGACCCGCGCCTTCTCGACGTGGCCGGAGGAGGTCTCCTGGGTCGTCGACCGGATCGTCGCCGCGCACGAGTCCGAGGTCACTGCGTGGAATCAGACGGCCGTGCTGGCGCGACGCAACGCGGACATCGGCGCGATCTACGCGGCGCTCCTCGACCGGGACGTACCAGCGGAGATCGTGGGGCTCGGCGGCCTGCTCACGCTCCCCGAGGTCGCCGATGTCGTGAGCACGCTCCGGCTCATCGACGACGTGGCGGCCAACCCCGACCTCGTACGGCTCCTCACCGGGCCTCGTTGGGCCATCGGTGTGGGGGATCTCGAGCTGCTGGGTCGCCGCGCCAAGGAGCTGGCGCACGCTCGAGCGCCCTGGGCGGACGGCGACGGGAGCCTCGAGGCTGACCTAAAGGCGGCCGTCTCCGACACCGACCCGAGCGAGTCGGTCTCGCTGGCCGAGGCGTTGACCGATCTCGGGGAGGCGCCGGTCTCGCCGGAGGCGCGCGAACGTTTCGCGGCGTTGGGGGCAGAGCTGGCGACGCTGCGCAGGCACGCCACCGAGCCGGTAGGCGATCTCGTGAGACGGGTGACCTCGACGCTGGGCGTCGAGGTCGAGCTCGTGGCGGCGCGCGGGCCGGGAGCGACGGCTCAGCTGGGCGCTTTCCTGGACGCGGTGGCGGACTTCACGTCCGTGGACTCGGACGCGACAGTCCGTGGGTTGCTCGGATACCTCGACGCCGAGCTGGAGCATGGCACCGGGCTCGATCAGGCACTTCCGAGCCGCGCCGACTCCGTGAAGCTTCTGACCATTCACCGGGCGAAGGGCCTCGAGTGGGACATGGTCGTGCTGCCGGCTCTGTGCAACAAGACGTTCCCCTCGGATCGGGTCACAGACAACTGGGTACGTGCGGCGCACGCGCTCCCCGCCGAGCTGCGCGGCGACGCGGGGTCCATCGCGCAGCTGGGCGAGGCGAGCGACGCCGGGTTCAAGGCGTACGACGAGGCGCTGCGGGCGGAGAACCGGCGCTCGGAGGACCGGCTCGCGTACGTGGCGGTCACGCGAGCGCGCCACCTGCTCGTCGCCTCGACCCACGCGTGGCGCGCAGGGGACGTACGGCGCCGGGCGCCCAGCCCGTACTTCCTCACGCTCGGCGGGGATGCCACCCCTGCGTTCGAGGACGCGACGAACCCGCTGAGCATCGCGACCGAGGCCGTGCCCTGGCCGGCGCCCGCCGATCCGGATCTGGCGAGCAGGCGACGTGCCGCTGCAGCGATGGTGAGCCGCCTGAGGCAGGGGTCCACCGAGGCCGAGGCATCACGACACGAGGTCGCCAACCTCATCGCTGTCGCGCCGGACGAGGTGGCGACCCGATTGGCGGCGTGGGAGACCGACGCCACGGCGTTGCTCGAAGAGTCCCGACGCCAGCGCATCCGTGTCGTCGACGTGCGGCTGCCGGACTCGTTGACGGCAACGGAGGTCATGCTGGGCGTGTCGGCCCCAGATGACCTCGCGGCACGGCTGGCCCGCCCGATGCCGAGGCCACCATCGCGGTCGGGGAGGTTCGGCACGCGGTTCCACGAGTGGGTGCTGCGGCACTTCGCCTCACCGACACTCATCGATCCGGACGACCTGCTCGAGGTCGAGGACGACACCCCTGACGCGGAGCTGCGCGAGATGTGCCGCGCGTTCTCCGAGGGCCGCTTCGGGGAAGTTCTGCCGGCGGTGTGCGAGTTCCCGTTCTCGCTGCTCGTGGGCACCGAGGTGGTACGTGGCCGGATCGACGCGGCGTACGGGCGTAGCCCAGTGACGCCGTTCGGGTACGACGCGCTGGTCGTCGACTGGAAGACCGGCTCGTCGCCGCCGGACCCGCTGCAGCTCGCCCTGTACCGGCTGGCGTGGGCGGAGCTCAACGATCTGGACGTTGCGCGCGTGGCCGCTGGTTTCTACCACGTACGCGACGACCGTCTCGATCTGGTCGCCGACCTGCCTGGTCGCGAAGGCATCGAGGCACTGGTCGGCGGTCTCGGCCGTTGACCATCGGTTGCCCAGGCCTGCTCCATCCTGTAGGCACTTAGGTGTGGCCTTCTGGACTGACGCAAGTGTGATCGACCGGCTCGACGGGATCCGGCGCGATGCTGCCGCGGTCGCCAGGCTGTGGCCGGGTGCCGCAGTGATGGGCATCGACGACAAGGGCCGCATCGCCATGAGCGGGGTCGACGTGCCGGATCCCTGGGGGCTGTCCAGCGACGTCGTGCTGGGACGACGTCCCGCGTCGGCGGAGTCCGAGCCGACTGCGCGGCTGCTGCTGGCCGAGGCTGAGGGCGACTACGACCCCGAGCACCACTGGTTGCTCGGCCGGGACGGCGACCGTGTCGTGTTCGCGAACCCCACGGCCGAGCTGGCTGACGGGTACACGCTGCGTGAGGCAGGCCCGCTGCTGCCCGTGGCCGAGGCTGAGCTGGTGGCCACAGGAGCCGCGCTGGCCGCGTGGCACCGCGCGGAGGCGTACTGCCCGAACTGTGGGACCGGCACGAGGGTTGCCAGCGCCGGCGCTGCGCGGTGGTGCCCCTCCTGTGAGCGTAATCGCTTCCCGCGGACCGACCCGGCGATCATCGTGGCGATCACCGATGCCGACGACCGGCTCCTGCTCGCGCGGCAAGGCGTGTGGGCCGCTGGTCGGCACTCCGTGCTGGCGGGCTTCGTCGAGGCAGGGGAGTCGCTGGAGCAGACCGTGCATCGCGAAGTGTTCGAGGAGTCCGGGCTGAAGGTCAGCGAGGTGACGTACTTCGGCAGTCAGCCCTGGCCGTTCCCACGCTCGATCATGCTGGGTTTCCAGGCTCGCGCAATGACGACCGAGATCAGCGTGGACGGCGAGGAGATCGTCTCCGCACGCTGGTTCACCCGCGACGAGCTGCTGGCGGAGGTCGAGGCTGGTTCGGTCATCCTCCCCGGCGAAGCCTCCATCGCGTTCCGTCTGATCCGGAACTGGCTGGAGAATCCGGGCGAAGTCTGAGGCGTTCGACGGGCCGCAGGCTCAGGCCTCGTACAGGCGGGACCGCAGGCCCGACGCACGTATGGCGCGGGTGCTGATGGCCTGTCGGACGGCGTCGGGGTGGGCGATCAGCGTGACCTGCTCGCTCGCCCTGGTGACGGCCGTGTAGAGCAGCTCTCGCGTGAGCAGCGGGGACGGCACCATCGGCAGCACGATCGTCACTTCATCGAACTGGCTGCCCTGGGCCTTGTGGACGGTCATCGCGTGGAGCGTCGACACGTCTTCGAGCTGAGCGGGCGCGAGCAGGAGTGGCGGGATCGTGCTGAAAGCGGCCCGCGGTCCTTGAGGCGTGGCGACGATGATGCCCGCGTCACCGTTGGAGACACCGAGGTCGGGATCGTTGCGGGTGACGAGCAGCGGGCGGCCGACGTACCACTCGCCGCCCGTGCTGTAGCCCGGCATCGCCTGGCTCAGCCAGAGACCCACCTGTCGCCCCCAGGCTGCCGCGCCGTACGGGCCGGTGCGGTGCGCGCAGAGCACGCGGTGGTACGACAGTGCGGCCAGGGCACCATCGATGTCGCCTGCTCGAGCCGCGGTCGCAGCCCGGACGCCCGCCTCGACGGCTGTGCCTTGCGTCCTCGCGAGGTCCTTCGCGGCGAGGTGGCCGGTGTCGTCGATGACCACCATCCGTACAGCCGGGTCGGGACCGCGGAGCACAGCCATGGCCGCATCGGCATCCCCGTCCCGGATCGCCTGGGCAAGCTGTTCGATCGCCCCCTCGTACCGCCACGTATGACGCAGTCGCACCAGCGGCAACGGTGGGGGAGCAGATTCCGTCGGAGGCTCCTCGACCGCAGCCGCGATGTCGGCCAGTACAGCCCCCGCCTCGACGGGCGCCAGCTGTTCGGGGTCTCCGACGAGTACCAGCCGGGCGTCGCTGCGCACCGCGGGCAGGAGCCGGGCCATCATCGACAACGGCACCATCGACAGCTCGTCGACGACCACGACATCCGCGGGCAGCGGGTTCTCGGCGGTGTGGATGTAGCGGCGTCCCGGCTGCCAGCCCAGGAGCCGGTGAAGCGTGGACGCTCGCGCCCCCACGATCGCCGCCCTGTCGGCGTCGCTCACGGGAAGCTCCGCCACCACCTTGCGTACGGACTCCTGCAGTCGAGCAGCGGCTCGCCCTGATGGTGCCGCCAACGCGACGACAGGCGGCCTTCCCAACTCTGCGGCGACAAGCGCTAATGCTCGCGCAACCGTGGTCGTCTTGCCGGTGCCCGGACCGCCCGCCAGCACCGTGAGCCACGACTTCGCCACCGTCACCGCAGCCAACCGCTGCAGGTTCGGCTCTCCAGCTGGCAGCACGTCGCCCGCGGACAGCTCGTCGGCGAGACGCTCGATGCGGGCGTCGTCGACCACCGGTGGTGTCTGGGTGCCACGACGGAGCAGCTCGGTGCGGACAAGCTCCTGGTCGGCCCAGTACCGCTCCAGGTAGAGCCGGCCGCCGACCCACCGCAGCGGCCGAAGACCCGGCTCGTCCGCACCCACCGTGACGAGCGGGCTCGTGGTCAGCACCGCGAGCCACTCGGTCGGACTCGGCCACGGGAGGGGATCGGCCGGCGGTGTCTCGAGCGAAGCCAGCACGTCCCCGATCACCGACTCGATGACCACGCACACCGCGCCGAGCCGCAGCGCGCGCACGGCCAGGGCCAGTCCGAGCGTGGCCACGTTCGACACCTCGCCGTACAGGAACGCCACCCTTCGGGCCACCTGTACATCGGCGACCTCGAGCACCCCGGCCTCGGCGAACGGGGTGAGCAAACCAGTGGCGGCGATCGACACGTACCGCTCGGCGGTCATCGGTCACCCGCCAGCACGTCGGACAGCGCCAGCACCAGGCCGGTCGGTGGGCGCCACGAGAACACGCCGCACGGCATGCCGTCGATCACCGGCGTGTCCGGTCCCGCCATCCCTCGGACGAACAGGTAGAGCATCCCGCCGAGATGCCGATCCGGGTCGTACGACGGCTGCCGCCACCGCAGGAACCGGTGCAGGGCGACGCTGTAGAGCAGCGCCTGCAACGGGTAGTGGGCGTCCATCATCGCCTCGGCCATGGCGGCTGGCGTGTAGTTGCGCAGCAGGAGCGGGCTGCCAGGTTGTCCGAGCCGATTCGTCTTGTAGTCGATGATGACGAAGCGGCCTCCGACCCGCAGGGCCACGTCGATGCTGCCGGTGAGGAACCCGCGCAGCGTGCTCTGGTCCACTGGCGCCTGTCGCAGGCGTTCGCCGTAGTCGCGCAACAGATCGCCGTCCCCGAGCCACGTGTCGAGGGTGTCGGCGATCGTCTGTACGGTCGCGCCCCCGGCCTGGTTTCCCAACGGCAGCTCGAAGTCGAGCTCGGCGAGGCGGTCCCGAGCCGGGATGTCGGTCAGCGTCAGGCCATCCGCGAGTGGTCCGAGCGGGGTCGCCAGTACCGGGAGCAGCCCGGCGACCAGGTCGCTCTCCGTCACGCCTGGTACGGGCAGGCGTGCGGCCTCCGCGGCGACGATCCTCGCAAGGTCGTCAGCCGGCGTCGGCGAGTGCGGGTCGAACGTCTCGAACACCACGTGGACGAGGCTGCCGAACGCGACCCCGCCGGGTAGGTCCGCCATCGGTGAGGGCGCGTCGAGCGCCGGGTCAGCCGCCGTGTCGGTCGCCAGCGGCACCGGGGCCGAGTCATCGGAGCCCTCGGGGGCGAGGTCCGCCGGAGTCGGGGGCTCGTCGATCAAGAGCGGGCTCTCCAGGGCGAACGCGCCGTGGGCCGAGGCGGTGATCGCGGAGTACGAGGTCCGCCGCCAGCCGGTGTCCACCGCTCGAGTCAGCACCAGCGGCTCGATCTCTGTATGTGCCCGGGCCGTACGAGCGGATGCTGGCCGGTCGCGGGCGGCCATCTCTTCGATCGCGATGTCAGCGCCGACCAGCCGGGCGACGAGATCCAGGTCGCCGCGGACCTCTACGCGCGCCGGGATACCGGTCCCCGGCTTACGGAAGAGCACACGGTGCAGGGCCGATTCGGCTGTCCGGTCGGTCCGCCCCCACCAGGCGGTGACATGGCACTTGGCCCGCGTGAGCGCCACGTACAACGCCCTCAACCCCTCGCCGTCCTCCTCGGCCCGCATCGCCTGCTCGCGCTCCTGACGGCCGGGTTCCGCATTGCCACCGATGTCCAGCACGCGTACGGACCGGCCCTCGCGCTGCTCGTGCAGCTGGATGGGCTTGTCGTTCACGCTCGGCACGTACCGGGTGGCCAGCTCTGGCAGGTACACCACCGCGAACTCCAGGCCCTTCGCCTGGTGGACCGTGAGGATCCGTACGGCCGCGTCGTCGGTCTCCAGCCGGCGCGACCTGTCGTCGCCTCGATGCGCCGATCCGTGGGACTCCAGCTCCAACCAGCCAGCAAGCCCAGGCGGAGTCGCGCCGGACCGGAGCTGCTCGGCCTGAAGCAGCTCCGCCACGTGACGCAGGTCCGTGAGCCGCCGGTCACCGTCCGGGAGCTGCACGACCCGGGCCGCCAGCCCTTCCGCGAGGAGGACCTGCATCAACCCTGCGACGCCGTCGCTCCGGAGCAGTCGGCCCCACCGCCTGATTTCGCCGGTGAGTCCGGCAATCCCGTCCTCGTCGGCAGCGATGAGGTCGTTGAGCGTCCAGCCCACGAGGTCAGTGAGGGCAGCCACCCGTACCGCAGCCTGCCTCGGCCGGTCGATCGCGAGCAGGAGCTTGCGCCAGTCTTCGGCCGCGGGGGACGTGAGCACGCTCAGAACGCCCGTGAAGACGGCGGGGATCTGGGCCTTGGCCAGCTGCGCGTGGATGGTGCGTCCTCGCCGGTTGCTCGTCACGATGACGGCGACATCGTCGGCCAGCAACGGACGGTCAACGCCACGCCCCACGAGCCGCGCTCCGGAGGCCAGGAGGCGTCCGATGTCCTCGGTGAGGTCGGCGTCGACCGCCCGTGAGTGGTTCGACGATCGCAGGTTGGTTCCCGGTTGGACCCTCAGGCGCATGGCGTGCCGCCACGGCCCGGCGACGTCAAGCCGTTGGGCGTCCTCGAGGCTCTGGACGGGCCCCACCGTGATCTCCGGCGCGCCGAGCTGAGCTCCGGCGAACACCGTGTGCACGGCCCGGACAAGGTCGGGTGTGGCGCGACGGTTCACGCCGAGGTCTTGGGCCTCGTGGTCGCGTACGGCGTCGAGGTACGCGTGGACACCCGCACCACGAAATCCGTAGATCGACTGCTTCGGGTCGCCGATGAGCACGACCGTCGCGGACCCCACGAACGACTCGCGCAGGATCTCCCACTGCACCGGGTCGGTGTCCTGGAACTCGTCGACGAGGACCAGGGGAAAACGGTGCCGCACACGTTCCCGCGCATCGGTGCCCACCACCGGGTGCCTCAGCGCATCGAGCAACCGGGTCTGCATGTCGTCGAACGTGTACAGACCGATCTGCCGCTTCCTGAGTTCGACCCTGGCCCGCACAGCCTCTGCGAACGATCGCCGCTCCTCTCCACGCGCGGTCGCGCCCATGGTGGGGACGAGCGGGAGGGACGGGTTGTCGACGGCCGCCTTGCCGATCCGCACGGCTGTCGGGTAGTCGAACGGGACACCGTCGGTCCGCGCATAGCGGGCGAGGTATTCGTCGTTGACCGCCTGCTCGACGAGGTCGTCCACGTTCTCGACCGCGATGGCCTCCGGGTCATGATCGGCCAGGACGCCCAGCTCGGCGAGCATCCGGTCGCAGAACTGGTGCGTCGTACAGATCATCGCAGCGTCGAATCCCACCAATGCCGACGCGATCCTCTCCCGCGCCGCGGACAGCGGCGTGCGGTCGAGCACCGCGCGCCAGGCCGGGTCGTCGGGCTTGACGTCATCGGCCGCCCGGTCCAGGGCCTCTGCCAGCTGGGCGAGGCGCTGCCGGACCCTCGACCGCAGCTCCCTGGTCGACGCGCTCGAGAACGTGATGACCATGAGCTGATCGAGGCTGACGACGCCTTCGGCGATCGCTCGGGCGGCGAGGGTGGCGACCGCGTGCGTCTTGCCGGTGCCGGCGCTGGCCTGGAGGACGACCGTCTGGCCGAGCGGGAGTGGCCCTCCGAGATCGAAGGCGGTCATCGGAGCGACTCCAGCAACGGTCCGTACGTCTCCTGCGCCAGCAGCCGCAGCCCGCCGTGGGACGCCGCCGCGTTCTCCACGGCCGCGAGATCCTCGAAGAACAGCAGCCACGTGGCGTCGACGTCGAAGCCCCACAGCTTCCGCAGACGCTCGTCATCGACGAGGCCGTGGGGATCAGCGAGCTCGTAGCCGACCCGTGGCGGCAGGGGAAGGGGCTGGTCCCAACCGTCGAGCATCAGCCCGACGAGATGGTCGAGCTGCGCGGTTGCAGCCTCCGCCTGCACCGAGGACACCGTCGCCACGCGCCGCGCCGAGCACACGACGGACTTCCAGTCGCCCGGCTTCGCGGCACTGAGAAGGAGCAGCCGGAGCCACGGTTCCACGAGCCGCTTGTCGGAAGGCTTGGAGGTCGTTGCCTCAACCACTGTCTGCCCACGCACAGGGACGCGGCCGGTGATCCGGAGGCCACTGGGCAGGTCAACGGAGAGATCGAGGTGTTCGAGAGGGCTGGACAGGTACGGACGGAGGTTGTCGAGCACGTCGCCGACCCGGGAGGTGGCTGTCTTCAGGGCCTCGTTGCCACGGGCGTTCGGAGGGAGGTTTCCGCGCCGGATCTCCGCCTGGACGATCCTGTCCGGAGGGTGGCCGGCCACGGCGAGCTGCAGCAGCCGGTTCTCCAGGTCCCATGACCCGAGGGAGTCGAGCTGGACGGGAATCTCGGTCGGCGCGGCCCTGCGTCCCTCCTCGGCGTCAGCGTCGATCTCGCTCCGCGTGATCCCGTACCAGGAGCCCACCCTGCGCCTCAGGAACTCCCGCGCAGGGTGCCGGAGGAAGTTGATCACCTCGGTCAGCGTCACGACGGTCGGCCGTTCGACGGGAGCGACACCGACGGTGTCGAAGCGGTCGGAAACGGTGAGGCGAGGGGCGGTCAGGAGGGCGCGCCGCGCGTCCACCGCGCACCTGTCGTAGGTGGGCTCGGCGTCGACCTCGTACGGCTGCAGCGCATGCTCGACGACGACCGACTCCCTGCCTACCCCCAACCCGCGCACGGCATCCAGCAGGTCGATGATCGGGGCCGACAACGGGAGCGGCTCGTTGGTGCGCTGGTCGCGGCCGGCGCCGACGATGACGAACGCGTCCTGGGCCGCCATGAGGGCGTCGAGGAAGAGCTGCCTGTCGTCGAGCGAGGAATGGGGGTCCTCGGGGTTCGCCGCGCGCTCGAGCAGATCGTCACCCGAGCGGTGCGAGGCGCGGGGGAAGGATGCCTCGTCGAGGCCGACGAGACAGACGACCCGGTGCGGAACGTGGCGCAGAGCCTCCAACGTCGTCACGGTGAGGTTGCCCGTGAGCAGCGTCGACCGAGGCGGGTGGGCGCTCAGCCAGTCGGCAACGAGGTGTCGCATGTCGCCGAGCCCGATCATCGGCGCGTCCGGACCGGAAGCCGTCGCCAGCTCGCTGAGGAGCACCTGGGCGTGGCCGAGCTGCCATGCGTCGTCGGTGGACACGTCGACCAGCCGGGCGAGCAGCTCCCGGAATCGCGCCACCCACTCGGCGGGCGTGGCCGGCTCGCTGAAGGACGTGACCGCCTGCCTGACCACCGAGAAGATCTCGGAGACGGCCCCGATCAGCTCGAGGTCACTGGAGTCGACCATGTCGAGGGGGAGTACAGCCGACACGTACGTGAGGTCTCGTTCCGAGACGGCCACTCCGAGCACGAGCCGGTTCAGCCCGGCCAGCCAGGTGTTCTGGTTGATGCCTTCCAACCCGAAGGCAGTTCTGGAGGCCGGGTCGATGCCCCAGCGGACGCCGGCGCGTTCCAGCAGCTCGCCGAGCGTCTCGAGTCGCTCGTCGTCGAACCGAAACCTGCGCGCGACGGGCGGGCAGGCGCACAGGGCGAGAAGGTCGCCGAGCTGGGCGCGCGAGGTGGCGAGGCCGAGCAGACGCCAGAGGACGTCGAGCACAGGGTTCGTCCGGGCGGCTGACGGGTCGGTGACGCGCACCCGGAGCGTGCTGACCGGATGGGCGTTCGAGCCGAGGCCCTCCGCGTCGAGCATGCACAGGGCACGTACGAGTGGGGCCACGTCCTCGAGCTGCGGCGCGCAGACGACCACGTCGCGCGGCTCGAGGTCTCGGTGGGTCTCGAAGAGGTCGCAGAGGACGTCGCGCAGCACCTCGATCTGCCGGTCGACGCCGTGGCTGAGGTGGATCCGGATGGAGCGGTCATCGGCTGGCGGCGAGGTGGACGTCACCGCCTCGGTCCGGATCTGATCCTGAAGCCGCGCCAGGAGCGAGCCTCTAGACGTCGGGGGAGCGGTGACGGGGTCGGGTTC
>Ga0097691_1001126_pt1 | contig 20535 bp, 13 predicted proteins | sample NGESurdeep072012_8_FD_72858 | JGI IMG/M metagenome (GOLD analysis project Ga0097691, IMG submission 72858) | Arctic peat soil microbial communities from Barrow, Alaska - NGEE Surface sample 210-1 deep-072012 | ecosystem: Environmental > Terrestrial > Soil > Wetlands > Peat ... | reverse complement strand
CGGGGCACTTCACGCCCGCGATGTGGTTCGCTCGACAAGATCGATCGCCACCATCAACTCGCTGGCGACTCCGCCGTCACCAAGGGGTCGGACGAATGATCGAGGCTAAGGGCGTAATGATCTCCGGGCTCAATATCGCCACCATCCTGTCCGGCGCGGTGGAGGCCTTCCGGATCCGGAACGACACCGTGTCAATGGTGGCCATGCCGCTGTTCCACATCGGGGGAACCGGATGGGCGCTGGCCGGGATGTCCCGGGGCGGCCACTCGGTGGTGCTGCGTGACATCGACCCGGTCGAGATCCTGCGGTTGATCGAGGAGCACCGGGTTACCGACTCCTTTTTCGTGCCCGCCGTCCTGATGTTCCTACTGGCCACTCCGCAGCTGGCCGACACCGATGTCAGCTCGGTCCGAACTCTCGTCTACGGTGCCTCGCCCATCAGCGAGGATGTGCTGGTGAAATCGATGGAGGCCTTCGGCTGCGATTTCGCCCAGGTCTACGGCCTGACCGAGACGACCGGGGCTATCACGTCGCTGATGCCCGACGACCACGACCCGGACGGCCCGAGGGCCAACCTGTTGCGCTCGGCCGGCCGGCCCTTCTCCCACGTGGAGCTGCGCATCGTCGATTCGGCAACCGGTGAGGAGCTGTCCCCGGGCGCCGTCGGCGAGGTCATGTGCCGGTCGGACCAGACCATGCTCGGCTACTGGAACAAGTCCGACGAGACGCACGACGTACTCGATGACAACGGCTGGTTCCGGACCGGCGACGCCGGGTGGCTGAGCGAGGACGGCTACCTCTTCCTGCACGACCGAATTAAGGACATGATCGTGTCGGGCGGCGAAAACGTCTACCCCGCTGAGGTGGAAAACGCCCTACTCGCCCATACGATGGTGGCCGACGCCGCTGTCATCGGAGTGCCCGACGACAAGTGGGGCGAGACGGTCAAGGCGGTGGTTGTCATCACCCCCGGTGCCACCGACGACATTGAGGGGCTGACCGTCGAAATCCTGGCCGCCACTCGTGAGCGCCTCGCCCATTACAAGTGCCCGACGTCGATCGACTTCGTCGACGTTCTGCCCCGCAACCCGTCGGGCAAGGTGCTGAAGCGCGAGCTCCGCGCTCCCTACTGGGAGGGCCGGGAGCGCAACATCAGCTGAGGCGCCCGTTCAGAACAGGGCGTCGGATTCGGCGTCCTCGATCTCCTCGTCGGTGTCGTCCGCTCCATCACCCTGGCCGATCGCCTCGAGGCGGGGAACCAGCTCCTCCACCCGCATGCGGGTGCCCTTGAGCCGACGGTCCAGCTCGTCCACTATCTCGGTGGCCCGCTCGAGCTGGTCGACCAGGCGGTCGACGTCGACCACGCCGGTCTCGAACTCGGCGATGATGCCGTCGAGCTCGGCCCCGGCGTCCGAGTAGCTGAGTTCGCCGACCGGAGCCGCCCCGTCGTCGCTTCCCTTGCGTGTGGCCATCAGTTGCTTCCCTTCGTTTTCTCATCCGTGTCACTTGACGTGGTTTCCGTAACCGTGGAGTCGACGGTGCCGTCGGCCAACTGGGTCACCAGCGCCGTACCCGGGGCGAGGCCCCCGACCGACCGGAGCGCCGCCCCCGAGGCGTCACGAGTGACGGTGTAGCCCCGCTCCAGCTGGCGCTGGTAGTCGTAGGCGCCGAGCAGCCGATGGCGCTGGCCGGCCCGGAGCTCCTCCACCTCGAGTAGTCGGGCGGGGAGGCCGGTGAGGCGTCCGGCGCGCCGGCCGAGGGCCACGGTCTCGTCCTGCTCGACGCGGCGAGCCGCCCGGGCGCCCGCAATGGCTGCGACCGCGAGCCGCTGTGCGTGAGTGTCCACCTGCCCCCGGACCACGGTCCGCAGGCTGCGGGCCCGGTGGCCAAGCCCGTCGGCGTGCCGATCGAGCTGGATCCGGGCGCCCGTGGCCATGGCCCGTTGGTGAGCGGCGAGAGCCTTGTCGGCCTGCAGCAGGCGGTCCCGGGCCAATCGCGACACAGCGGCGCCCGCCTCCTCCACACCCCGCCAGAAGTCGAGGGCCACCCGGGCCAGCTCCTGACCGCACTCAGTCGGGGTGATGAAGGCCCGGTTGGCCACCTCGTCCGCCACCGACTGATCTCCGGTGTGGCCGATGCCGGTCCAGACCGGGATGTCCGAGGTGGCGACGGCACGGGCCACGACCTCCTGGTCGAAAGCGCCCAGGTCGGCCTTCGACCCTCCCCCTCGGACGACCACGATCACATCGACCCGCTGGTGCTGGAGCCGGGAGATGGCGCTCGCCACCTGGGCCGGCGCGTCCTTCCCCTGGACCGTTGTCGGTGCCACGGTGACATCGAAAGCCAGACCCGAGCCTTCGAGGCCGCCGACGAAGTCGTTGTAGCCCTCAGTGCCGGGGCTGGCCACCAAGCCCACCCGCAGCGGCAGTGCCGGTACGCGCAGGCGTCGTTGGTGGTCGTAGAGGTCCTCGTCAACCAGAGCCCGCACAAGCCGCGCCCGTTCGGCCGCCACCCGGCCCATCAGCGCCTCGGTATCGAGCTCCCGCACGACGAAGTCAACGGAGCCGCGGGCCTTGTAAAGGCCGACTTCACCTCGGACCCGCACGACCATCCCGGCCTCAAGGGTGATGCCCAGTCGCTCAAGGGCGACCCGGATCGAGCGCCACGTGCCGGCCCAGCACTTGGCACTGAGGGTGGGCGCGCCGGGGTCGTCGGCTTGGGCAGGGTCGACCAGGTCGAGGAAGCAGTGGCCCTTGGTCAGGACCTTCATCGAGCGCACCTCACCCGTGACCCAGACCTCCTCGGGGAAGGCACCCCTCACGGCCCGCTCTACCCGGTCGTAGAGCTCGGAGACGGTGATCGCGTCCGGAGCGCCGTGGTCGGCAGCCAGATTTCGGGCACGGGATTCGAGGCTCACGAGCCCAGATTAGGTCCAGGTTGGATCGGCACGGCCGACCCGTGGTGTGACGGGGCCGGGCTGTGGGACCATGGGAGAGACGGTGAGCCGGCCGGGTGGTCGCGGCCCGCGTCGACCGAAGGACCACTTCGGCCGGGGACGAGTCGAGGAAGGTCGGGACTCCACAGGGCAGGGTGCTGGCTAACGGCCAGTCGGGGCGACCTGCAGGACAGTGCCACAGAGAACAGACCGCCGATGGCGCAGCCGCAAGGGTGCGCACAGGTAAGGGTGAAACGGTGCGGTAAGAGCGCACCAGCGACCGGGGTGACCCGGACGGCTCGGTAAACCCCACCCGGAGCAAGGTCGAACAGGGGGCACGGGCGGCTCGTCCGGTGCCTGGCAACAGGTGCCACCCCCAGGTAGACCGCTCAGATGGATGGCCACCCCGCCCCGCAAGGGACGGACAGAATCCCGCCTACAGGTCGGCTCACCGTCGCCTACCTGGTCAGAGGGCATTCTACGAACAGTCGTTTGGGCGTTGTGTCCCATTCGTGTCCCAATATCCGGGTAGCATCTCAGGCATGGCCCCCCGCAAAGCCGCACGACGCCCGTACGGCTCCGGAGGCATCACCTGGATCACGCCGTCCCGCGCCCGTCTGAGCGTCTGGGTCAAGAGCGATGGCGCCCGGGTGCGTCGGACGAGGGTCGTCACGGTGACCCACCGGGATCACGGCGGCCGGGGCGACGCCCAGGCCGAGCTCGACAAGTTCGCCGCCGAGCTGGCCGGCCCGGCGAAGGGCAGCCTGACGGTGAAGGACGTGGTCCGGGAATACCGAAAGCACTGCGAGCGGGTGGGCAAGTCGAAGTCGACCGTCGAGTCCTACGAGAACGTCGAGAAGCGCCTGGGTGACTTCGGCAAGCTGCTGGCGGCCGACGTCGGGCCCCACGATCTCGACACCTTCTACGGGTCCCTGCGGCTCGCTCCGGCCACGGTGAGGCACACGCATGCTGTCCTGAGCGCCGCCTTCGCCCAGGCCGTCACCTGGGGATGGGTCACGGTCAATCCGGTCACCGCCGCCACTCCCCCAGCGAGAGAGCGCCGGGACGGCGCACCGCTCGCCCTGGCCGACGTCGAGAAGCTCGTGCGGGCAGCCAGCGCTCCGAAGGAGGAGAAGGGCGACGACGACCCGGTGCTCGCCATGGCCATCGTCCTGTCGTCGATCACTGGGGCCCGGCGTGGCGAGCTGTGCGGGCTCCGGTGGGAGGACGTCGACGTCGACACAAGGACCGTCAGGATCGAGCGTCAATGGGTGGCCGGCAAGGGAGGTCAGACGCTCTCGGAGCCGAAGTCGGATCAGGGCCGGCGGGTGATGACGCTGGGCAATGCCGGCGTGGCGCTGGTCGAACGGTACAGGTCCATCATCGCCGAGAAGCTCGGCCAGGAGCCGGAGGGATGGTTGCTCAGCCCCGACGGTGGGACGTCGCCCATGCGGGCCAAGGGACTGGGCGAGTCGATCACCGCGCTCGGTAGACGCCTCGGGATCCCCGTGACGACCCACTCGTTCCGCAAGGTGGCATCGACGCAGCTCGTGGCGGCCGGCGTCGACGTCGACACCTCGGCTCGACGGATGGGCCACACGAAAGAGGTCATGCTCGGTTCCTATGTCCTCGGAGCTGACGACCGGGCGGTTGCGGCCGGCGCGACCCTCGAGGCTCGGATGATCGACCAGGGCCTACCGCTCGGCGAGCTGCTCCGTGGCCCCTCGTGAGCATCCTCCGACTTCTGATTCCGGCAGAATCACCTGAGGCCGGACGCGAAGAAGCCCCCCGCCTGAGCGGGGGACGGGTCACAGGTCTATCGTTTGGGAATGCGGCGACCTGGGGAGATGGACGTTGACACCGATACCGCCGGCCTGGTGCTGGAGTTCCACGCCGCGGTCGGAAGGCGGATGGAGCGCAGGGCCACGCGTGCCCGAGTCGTGGCAGAGCTTCGACAGACGCGTTCCATAGCCGAGATTGCTTCCCTCTTGGGTGTCCGCAAGGGGAAGGTTTATGACCTCCTCGATGAGGTGCCCGGCTACTCCTCGATACGGGTGTAGCTCATCTCGTCGCCAATTGCGTGTTGGTGAAGTTCGCTACGGAAGCCGAGATGATGCTGGCGGCGATGGCCTCATGCCCCTTGTCGTTCGGGTGCAGACCGTCCGACGTGAAGTAGGTCGCATCCAGCGAGATCGGAGTCACGGTTGCTCCGGTAACGGTTGGTGTTCCCGACAGCCCCGATGGCCCGGTGAACACGAACGATCCGCTGCCTCCCGTCGTGACCGAATAGGTGCCATACAGCGTCGTCCAGATCCCCGTGCCACCCGTGATCGTCCCGGCGATGGTGACCTGCTCCCCCACGGCGTAGGTGCCTGGAGCGGTGACGGTGAAGGTGGTTCCTGAGGCAGAGATGGCCGTGGGGGTGACGGGTGTTCCGACCACCGTGTTCATGTAGGTATTGATCGGGGCGGAGATGACGTTGGTGGTCGGCGTCGGGGTTCCGGTGCGCTCGGCAATCAGAGCGTCGATCGTTGCGTTGAACTGGTCGATGCGATAGGCGGTCGGGTTCTGTGCGTATGCCGAGGAGAGGAACACCGTGTAGGGGATCTTGCACACGACCACCGGCTGAGTGATGACACTCGCCTCGATACCCCACAGGTCAAGGATGAACTGGGCGAACTGGGTCGCCATGGAGTTGATCGTGATGCGGATCTTCCCTCCGCCAGCAGGCAGTCCCGTGATCCGCTTGCAGATACCGGTTCCCTGGTTGCCGGTGTTCACCGTCACTACAGAGGAGGTGGTGAAGGTGGTAGCAGCGGTCTGCGACGCGACGGTGATGCTGGTAGCTCCCAGCGCATTGAAGGTCGTCGCCACCCACGTCTGAGTGAAGTTGCCGAGGGTCGTGATGATCGGCGTGCCGATCTGGATGATTTGCGGAGTGGCAGAAACAGGAAGGCTGGTGACGGTTCCGCTAATGCTGCCCGAAAGCGTGAGCCCGTAGACGCCACTCGAAGTACCGCCCTGATGGATGACGGCGTTGTCGACGGTCATCCCGTTCGTCATGGTGGTGGTGAATGACTGATCGTCTGAGGTAACACCCGTCAGGTTGCTTCCCGATACTCCAGTGAAAGTAAACCGCTGCCACACCGGAGCGGTGAGCGAACCGAAGTTGACCCAGAAGAAACCGCCATTGGTGTTGAATCCGGTGGTTGCGCTCAGGGTGATCGTCGCAGCGGTGACCGGCATGGAGGTGCTGCCGTTGTTGGTCGTCAGTCCGATCACGGAGCCCGTGTCCACCACGTCCGACAGCCCTGCGGTGCTGGCGTTGTTGACTCTGATGTTCGGGTAGTTCGACAGGTTGGTGCCGGAGAACAGAGCGGTCGAGGTGGGCTGCGCTGCCGGAGGAGCCGCCGCCGCGTAGGTGATGGTGGCGTTGCCGCCTCCCAACTGGCCGCCGGCAGGTCCGGCGAAGAACAGATCGAGCGGCGCGCCGTCGTACCAGGTGGGAATGGTCACGTCGATAAACGCACCAGTAGGGGCAGTGGACCCCGACCACGCAAGGTACGACGGGCGACTTGTCCAGGCGGTCTTGGGTGCAGATTGCGCCCACGCTGCGCCGGAGCCGGTCCCACCCGCACTCCCGTTGGTCGGCAGGATCGTGTCGTCGTATCCAGCGGGTGACACGCCGAGGGCATTGGCCGTATAGCTGTACTGCCGATACGAACTACAACAGGCGATGGCGATGGCGTGACGCAACGCCGCCTTGAAAGGACCGGCGTAGGACTGGCCTTGCCCCACGTCGTTGATCCCCCAGCCCAAAACCACAAGACCGTTCCGGGCCGTGTTGGATTGGAGGAGCATGAGTTGGTTGTTCGACCCAAGACCGAGGACCGAGATCGTCGCCAGCTCGCCAACGCCAACCGCACCGACGATCCCTCCGGTGAAATGGAGCGTCGTGGAGCCAGTAGCGACCGCCTGGCCAGTGGTGATGGTCGCCTGTGCCCCACCGGAGAACCGGATGACTGACGAGGTAGTGAGTGCCACAGGAACCTGGTCGACCGTGATGCTCGTCGCACCATTTGACACCGCGGCGGTTGCGGCCATCTGTAGTGGGAATACGGGCTGCAACACACCACCCGTCGGGACGTACCCACTCACTGACGGTTGCAACTTCGCCCACATCGACCAGCCGCCCTGGACCGGGAACCACACACTGTCGCTGCAAACCAAGTAGGAGCCGCCGATGGCGACGTTGTGATACCGACCGAGCAGACGGAGGGTCATCATCCCGCCACCATCAGCGGCGGTGTTGGTGTGGATAGACGAGGCGGTGATGATCGACCCAGGCGGGAGGTATTGAGTTTCAGTTCCCGGTAGGACAGACGGGAGGAGAGGAGCGATGTTGAACCCGATGTAGTTGAGATCCCCGAAGTTCAGCGCGACAAGTATCGTTTCAGTCAGCGCCGGAAGGAACGGGGTAGATGCTGGCGTTGTGTACGTGCCGAGCGTCACTCCACCACACGACAGCGTGTACGTCCGACCCGACGGGGATGCCGTTCCCACCGCGTTGACGGGCGTGTAGGTCCATGCGAACAGGATCGACGAATAGTCGATCAGTTCGAGTATCTGGGCTGCTTGGTTTGTCGTCCCAGTGGTTGATGGCCACGGAAACTGATAGGACCCATCGGGGATTCCGGCAACGTCGCGGATGATCGCGGGCCATCCATTGTGCGGAGCGCTCGCACCACTGGCGTTGGTCGCCCCGGCGAAGGATGTTGGCGCGGAGTCGTACGAGTGACCACCAACCATCAGTTTGCCGATGGAGAAGGTCGCTCCTCCCGCGATGGCAGCAGTGACCTCGGCGGGGGTCATGTAATCGGTGCCCGGCACGGCGATGCTCGGCCCTCCGGTACCGGTGGTGTTCTTGAGGAGTCCAGTCCCTAGTGCGGCGAGCGATGTCCCGTTGATCTTCGTCACCGCGCCGGCCGCCGTGACGTCAGCGCCAGCGATGACCAACCCCGCTTCGACCAGGAGGGCCCGCGTCTTCTCGATGAGAACGGCAGCATCCGCGTAGGCCGTGGTGGAAATCTTGGTTGACGCATCGAGCGCGGTCTGCGTGGTGCCGGTGGCCGAGCTCGGCACCGAGGTGACGGCCAGGGAGGTGCCAGTCTTGGTCAGCCCCGCTCCGGCCTGGATGACCGAGGCGTCGATCTGTGTCCACACCTGAGAGGTGGTGTCGATCGTGACGTCGGTGGTCGACACGCAGAGCCAGAGTCCCCCGCCGTTGGCCTCGACTTCGACGAGCTTGCCCTTGGCGTTCCCTCCCGTGGGGAAGTCGACCGGGCGCGTCCACGCTCCTGAGGCTGCGACCCAGAGGCCGGAGCCCACGCCAGTGGCCGTGTCCAGGACCCGCATCCCGGACGTGGTCACGACGCCATTGATCGTCACCCCGATCCCGGAGTGGGTGAGGCCGCTTCCGTTGGTGATAGCCGGCGCCTCGGCCGGAGAGAGGCCGGCAAGGGCTGTCGCCAGGGCGGCCGTGGCAAACGCCTCAGCGGTCGCCTGAGCCGCGGCGGCGTCCCCAGCGGCGTCGGCGCCGATGTCGGCTGGCCCGAGCCCGGTTCCCGTCACGTCTGCCTTGGTCAGTACCGCGGCGGCCGTGGTGCGTCCCTGGAATGAGGTGAGCGTGCCCGCTCCGCCTCCGGCCGGAGCACCGGCAGGAGTGTTCGGGAGCAGCCCGTAGCGGTAGTTCAAGTAGCCGATGACCTCGGCATCCTCCCGAGCGGTGGTGTAGGAGACGAAGTGGAGCAGCTCGGCCATGTGGCCCGTGAAACCCTGCGGGGTGATGGTGGCCGTGGTGCTCGTCCCGGTGCCACCCGCGTTCACGTTGACCTGGGAGGTGGGAGAGCTCGACAGGAGGAAGCTCGTCCCGGGGGTGACGGTGCCCACGTAGGTGTTGGCTGGGAGGGTCGCGGTGCCTGTGGTGGTGATCGGCTTACCCACGTCCGATGCCAGGATGTGGGTGTCCGTGACGGTGCCGGAGCCTGCGGTGATGGTCAGTGCGTCCGTGCGAGGCCGGGCGGCGCCGATGTCGGCCGTGGAGGCAGTCAGGGTCCCGGTGGTGGTACCGGAAGCGTCGAGGAAGCCATCAACCCAGATCTCCCACTTCCCTGCCGTCTGCGACGTGGAGGAGGCGTCCCAGCGGACCTTGACGTAATGGAGCACGCTGAGAGACAGCGCCGTGGCCCCGGTCCCGATGACGACTGACGCGGTGGCGCCGGACTGTAGGAGCTGGACATGACCCGTGGAGTCGATGGCCACGGTGAACCCGTCACCGCCGTTCCCACCAAGGATGTGAGCGCGGCCGGTGAGGCTGGCGGTCGGGTAGGCGGCGGGCATGAGGACGGCGAACAGGGTGTGGGCCTGGGAAGTGCCCATCGCCCAGGATCCGGCGTTGAACCACTGGGAACCGGCAAACAAGAGCGATGGCTTACGGCCCGGGATGATCCCCTGCTGAGTCGTCGGTCCCGCGGTGTTCGGGGCATTCTGGCGGTACTGGTTCCGACCCGTGCCGGTCCACCGGTCACGGATGGTGGCGTTGACGGTCGTCCCCGAGTTGGGCCCCCCGAGGAGCGTGCCGTGGGGAAAGTCGAGGATGAACGCCGGGTCAATCCATCCGTTGAGATTGTCGACGGTCGTCTGGTCGAACCCGATCCCCTTGAGGTCGACGGTGCGAACGACGATCCGTGCCGGCGAGCCGTTGTAGGGGGTGTAGTCCCCGAGCCCGTTGAACCCGGTCGGCAGGACGGTGGCCGTGATCGTGCCCGTCGCAATGGCGTTGGCCGAGCCGCTCGGGACACCGAGAGTCAAGTTGTTGCCCGAGACCGAGGACATGAAGGCGTTGAGCGGGATGCCCGGTCCCGAGATGAGCATCCGCTTCGCGACGCCCGTCCAGCCGGTCGGACAGGTGATGACGGGGCTGCCGCTGGTGGTCCCGACGGACGTGAAGGTGACGGGGGTTCCTTCGTCGGTGTCGGCCATCGTCCAGGCCAACGCACCGAACACGGCATCCGACCCGAGGGCCGAGTCGAGGAACGTCTTGTAGAGGTCGCCCTGCGCCTGAATGCTGACGGCCGGGTGACCGTTCGTATCGAGGTCAGGATCGCCCGGGGCGCCGTAGGTGGGCTTGGCCCACACGCCCCACTCATCGATGAGGGCAGGCTTGTCCAATGCGTCAGCGACACCGACCGAGTCATAGCCGCTGGTCGGGTAGCCGAGTCCGGCGTAGTCGTGGGCCGAGAGGAAGTCCATGCCGGTGCTGATCGTCTGGAGGTTGGCCGTCCCACCCACGTTGGCTGCGGTGGCGATGCCCATGTAGACCAGAGCGTTGGGGTTCGCAGCCTTCACCCAGCCATAGACCGTATTGGCATAGGCAGTCAGGTCGGTGACCGAGGGCTGATCCGTGCCGCCAGCCGCGGGCTCGTTGCAGAGGTCGTAGATGGCCACTGTCGGATTGGAGGCGTAGTGCGGGACGACCAACGACACCCAGTCCTGCAAGGACTTGCCGGCGGCTCCGGTGAAGGTGCTCGACACATACTGATACCCAGGCCCGGAGGGGGAGAACCATGCGGAGCCAAGCTTCGGGGTAGTCGACCCTGAGCCGATGTAGGCATTGTTCAACGTGCCCACGTAGTTGTTGAGGACGAGCGCCAGGCGGTGGCCGTAGGCGGTGGCCGCGTCGACCAAGACATCCATGTTGGCGAGTGCCTGTGCCCAGGTGTACCCGGTCAGCGGCGCGAGGCACCAGACGCGGAGGAGACTGTTCGGGCGCAGTTGCGCCATGAACTTGTCGATCTGGGCGGCCGACATAATGAAAGCGTTTGGCTGGCCCTGAAACCACGTCGGGGTCATGGCGTAGCCCGCGTAGCCGGTCGCCCGGTAGCGTGGTCCGCCCGGGCCCTCGTAGACGTGCTGACCCGATACGACGAGCCAGGGCTTTGCCTTGGGGACGAGTGTCGCCTCCACGCCTTCCGCTCGGGCGGTCTCCGCGGCTTCTACTGCCATGGCCCGGGCCGCTTCGACACTGACGATGGCTGCGGCGATCAGTCCGAAGGTCGCATCGGTGACATACCACACGTTCCCGATCGACTCGAGCTCGACGAACCCGTTGACGGGAATGACGAGGGCCCCGGTCGTCCCGACGTAGTCGATGTTGGCGCCGCTGCTGGACGTAGTGAGGCCCACGGTCCCCGAGGAGAGATTGAGGATCTTGTTGACCGTGCCATCGGCAGCACCGGAGTTCGACAGGAAGAAGATCAGCGAGCCGCTCCCTGAAGCAATTGTGCGCTCACCGTCGAGGAGATCCCCGCCAACCGTCCTGACTTCCCCCTCCAGCGCTGCTCCGGGACCAGGAGGGCCGGGATCGCCAGGAGGGCCGGGATCGCCCGTGGCGCCGACAGAGGCGTACGCAGCCGGCGCCTGCAAGGCTTGAGCGAGGTCGGCGAGGTTGACCGTTCTACCGGGAGCCGCGGACGGGATGATCACGTAGTAGGTGACCGGCTTCGCTCCGGTGTTGTCCTCGACGAGGTAGGCAGAGCCCTTCGGTTCGGTGTCAGCGTCGTCATTGGCGGCGACGACGATCGAGTCGGTACCCGACGGATCGAGGATTGCCACCTTCGGCGCCATCGAGACGAAGACCCCGTCGTTCGTCATCAGCTCCGTTGGGGTGAGGGAGACGGTCCGGCCGGCAGGGCTCAGGTCGGGGTTCTTCCCGGTGACGACCACGGTGATCGGCGTGAATGACATGGCGTCTCCCTGGTGGAGTAAGTGGGTCGTCAAACGACAAGTCCCCGTCGCCCAGCGCGGAGGAGGGCGCGGGACGACGGGGACGAGTGGACCGCCGAGCGGTCAGGCGGTGCAGCTGGCTACCGCCGGATGGTCAGGCGATGGTGATGGTGAAGGCGCCGCTCTCGCTGATTCCGGCGGAATCAGTCACGCCGACCGAGACGGGGAACGCCCCGGCCGTGGTCGGGGTCCCGGTGATCTGACCGGAGCCGTCGACCTCGAGCCCGTCGGGGAGCCCGACCATCGTGAAGACGTACGGGGGCGTCCCGCCGGAGACGGCGACCGGGAAGTTGGCCGGCGTGTTGACGGGGAGGCTGGCATCCACCTGCGTGACAGCCAGAGCGTCCGGGACGGCCGGTGCCACGGGCGCGGCCTGCGGAGCGACGGGCTGCGTGGGGCCCGTGTAGGGCGTCCACTCGGCGCCGACGGGGGCTGCTCCGGCTCCGGCCCAGTTGAAGAGCACCTGTCCCGTGTCCGTCTGCACGACCGCGACTGGCCACGCTGCAGCGTCGATCGTCGACGGATCCGTACCCGTGAAGGCGAAGACGTTGGTCGTCGTCGTCACCGGGGCACTCGCCGGAGCAGCCGGAGGGGTGACGGCCCCGGTGGCCGTGTCGATGATCTGCTGGACGGTGGCGTCGTCGGCCGGGTCGTCGGCGCCCCCAGCAGCAGCCACGGTCTGCATGGCATCGATCTGGGCGGCCTGCTTGACGATGGTCTCTGCCTGGGTCTTGGACTGCGCGGCGAGGTTCTCGACGGCCTGGAGTGCGGTGGCGAGGGAGCCTGAGAGCTGGGACATAATTTCGAACATCTCCTTGATCGGTAGGTCGGGGTGGTCGGACAAGAGCTTTTCGAGGTGCGGGTGCATCAGGGAGCCGAGAGGGTCGAAGGGTCCGCGGCCAGCTCCGGAACCGGAGCCGGGGACATCGACTGGATGGCATTCGAGTTGGAGGCCATGCCGGCGATGCCGACCGAGCCGCCGAGGATGGGGCCGATGACGGCGACCACTCCGGCCGAGGTGACCACGTTGTGGAAGAGCAGGACAGCGAGGCCGGCGAGTACGGCCAGGGTGAAGATCAGGTGCGGGATCAGATCCGAGTTGGGCTGCGGACTGTTCAGCACCGAGACGCTGATCACTCCCACGAGCCCGATCAGGATCCCGATGGTGCCGAGGGCCTCGGCAGCCGTGAAGTGGCCCGTATAGGCCCCGGCGACGAACAGCCCGAGGACGGCCAGGGCCACGGCGAGTTGGATGGCTGCCTTGGAGAAGACCGCCGAGAGGACGAAGGTTCCGGGTTTCGTGGGTGTGGTGGTCGAGGTGGTCATGGGCACTCCTTGGTTCGGTGGGCGAGAGGGTTCGGATTGTCCATCAGGATTCAGCGAGGTCCTTGGCGGTCTTCACGGCCAGGTCAGCGACGTGGGCTGCGGCGGCCACCGCCGTACCGGCGATCGTTCCCTCCCGGCCGAAGGCAGCCTCCTGTCCAATGGAAAGCTTGCCGAGGGCACGCTCGATCTCGTCCCAGCGTCGGTTGTCCTCCTCGACGTGACCGGCAAGAGCCTGGGCGCTGGCCTCGCCCACTGTCACGGCCCTCTCGGACACCGTCAGGAGGTCGCCTTTGCCGTTACCACGGACGATCTCGACCAATCCCCGCTGCCGGGTCGATCCTTCGGTGTAGCCCCACAGCGCCTCATGTGTCCGGCGCTGGCCTTCCTGCATGGCGCTCTGGCCAGAGAGCATTTTGAGCCCCACGGCGAAGATCGCCACGAGGGATGCCACGCACAGACCGGCGATGATCTGTGCCCCGACCGAGGCGAAGATCGCAGGAGCATCTTGAGCGGCAGATGCCGCGGCTGAGAGCATCGGCGCTTACTTGGCCAGCGAGTTGTCGGTGGGGATGCTGTAGAGCTGCACGGCCGGCGCAGCCGGGTTGTCGGCGACGAGGTCGTAGCCTCCATCGGCCCGTCGAGCGAGGCCGATGAGAGGGATGTTCGTATTCACGCCGATGCCCCAGGTCGGCAGGTAGTGGAGGGCCGGACCGTGACCGACGGCGTCCCCGAAACAGAAGATGCCTCCGTCGGCGCCAAGCAGCCAGTAACCCTTCCCGGTGGCCGTGTAGGCGATGCCGACTAAGGGAGCGTTCATCGGGCGCCCAAACATCGACCCGAAGCTCGGAGCACCGTCGTAGCAGTCGACGGCTCCGTCGGGCCGCAAGACGGCGTAGCCGGCAGTGGGGTGCTGGGCGATCATGGAGGTCTCCTTCGGTGGCGCAGGGGCCGGCGGTTGGCCGGGAGCCGGATTGAGGACCAGGCCGGCGATGAACAGGACGGCGGCGCGCTGGGGCTTACGGAGATCACCCGGGCAGCCGGTGTGGCCGCCCCAGGCAGCTCCTCCGGCCCCATGCCAGATGAAGCCGGCGGCATTCACGTCGTCGGTCATCACCAATGGCCAGCCGTACTTCTGGTGGCCCCACACGTAGAGCCGGGCCAGCGTCAGGATCTGGGCATCGGTGAGGGGCTCCGAGACGAGGCCCTCGGTCTCGACGCTGTCCCAGTAGGGATTGCCCTGAGCCTCGGTCCACGCCGTCACATCGGAGTCGACGTACTGGACGAGCTGACCCGTCTTGCTCACCCACCAGGTGGAGCTCGCCTGGTTGGCCGGGACGTCGAACTCGCCGTAGCAGTCACCATTCCCGACCTGCACGTGGAGGACCAATCCCTGATGTCCGGCCATCGGACCTGAGTGGGACGGTACCGGCTCCCATTTAGCGAACGGCACGATGGACATCGACTACCTCGTTTCGAGCTTGCTCAGGCGTTGGAGTGCCAACCGGAGGCGAGCATTGGGGTTTCGGATGACCGGGCCGACGGTGATGGTCACCGTCTCGCCGCCGTCGTCTCCGAGGGCAACTTCGATCTGCGATACCCGGAAGTCGGCATTGACATCGAGCCGTCCGGACTTCACGACCAGGGTCATCGTGTCGCCGAGCCAGAGCAGCTCCGGGGTCCAGACGCCCGGCTTCATGGTCAGGACGTAACTGGGGTCGATCTCGATGCTCTGGGCGAGCTGCCACGTCGCCCTCGCCGTCAGGGTGGGCTCGTCGAGGATCAGCGTGTCGCCGAACTGCAGCTCCCACCGGCCGGCGGCGCCGATCGCCCCGACCGCCGTGGCCGGCAGGATCGTGCTGTCTCCCGACTGCCGGATGGCGTTCCCGAAGAGCGTCGTGTCGACGGTCCTCTGGACCTTGCTGAGCTGAACCGGGTACGAGAGCGTGACGCCGGGATCGATACCGCGCTCCGGGAAGAACGTGTTGAACTTGAGGTCGGGGTCGACCTCCCAGTCGAAGCCACCTGCCAGATCACCGAGGGTCTTGAGGGTGTCCCCGATCAGGGCACCCTCCTGGTAGGTCTCGGACCGAGGCGTGCTCGTGGTGAGCGACGTGCCTACGGTGATCCCGAGATCTCCTCCGGTGGTTGCCTGGGTGTCGGCGATGAGCTGCCAGGCGATCGACACCTGCTCTTCGGTCGTGAAGACGAGCGTCGAGCCGGGCCAGATGATCCGTCGGCCGACCAGGCCCCGGTAGTCGGTGGCCGAGAACGTGCTGACGTGGCCCGCCGATGAGATGTCGTCGCCAGACGGCCCGATGCGGCCCCGGAAGCGCTTCTGGCCGTTCCGGTCATAGGCCACGAGGTCCGTGGACGCCTCGACGATGCCCTGTGCTTGCTTATGCGTTCCCGGGATGGTGAAGCTGGCACTCGCAGCGTCGTCGAGGACCCAGGTGAGCTTCCGGGAGGTAGCGGCCGTCAGCGAGCCGATCTGCGTCCCGTCCGTGTTGCAGAGGACGAGCTTCCACTTCTTCACGTCAGGCCAGCTGGAAGAAGAAGTTGATCACACCGAACGGCTGCATGATGGTGTGCGGTGACCCGGAACCGAGATTGTGAACGGTCACCGAGGTAGCGACCGAAATGCCCGTGGACGCGTTGCCCGTCCCGGCCATTGCGTTCAGGTTCCAGGCCGGCGAGTGGTCGACGTCGGAGCCGGAGTTGGTGAAGATCGTCGAATGAGGAAGCGTGCCGTCGATGAAGTCGTAGGCGGTCGAGGAGGCGTGGGAGTGGGCCGTTTCGCTGACCGTCGAGGTGGCGCTCGCTCCACCGATCGGGCCGGCGGCCGGCAGCTCGGCGATGGTGAGCACGTGAGTCTCAGTGCCACCCTTCGCCCCCAGCGTCCGGGCCGTGAGCCCTGTACCTGTCCCAGCACCCACGAGGGTCAGTCCCCGGTAGTCCGGGACGTTGAAGGTCGTCGATCCGTCTCCCGCCCCATGGATCGTCCCCACCTTGGCGAAGGCTGCTGCGTAAGTGATTCGGGAGTAGGCAGCGCCGTCGGTCGCCACGCAGTTGTCGGGAGCGGTAGGGAACGGGCAGAGGCGGAGCTCTCCGGCGTTGTCGGACACCTTGGCGAAGGTCCGGACGTCGGTGATCACGGCATTGGCGATGGTGGTCACGTTCGACCCGACCAGCACCCTCGCCAGGACCAGCGATGATGCAGGCGCCGTCGGCACCGTCGGGCTGGAGGCTGGCGTACCGGCAACCTCGACGATCACCCAGTCGTTGTTCGCTCCTCCGATGACCGTCGCATCCCGGACCTGGGCCACGATGAGCGACCACCTCGAGAGCCCCGTCCCAGGGGCCGCTGCGATTGGGACGTTGACCACGGCATCCGACCAGCACAGGTAGGTCCCCTGGCCGGCGGCGTCGGTGCCCCGTACCGCTGCCCGGCCGGCGGACACGTCGACGCTTCGATTGATCCCCGCGGCCCTCTGGGAGACGAAGAGCTCGCCGACCTTGACGACTCCTGCCGAGCCCCCGAAGACCGAGTCGAGGATCTGGCGCACGGTGGCGGCGTCGAAGGTGTCATTGTCCTCGAAGACGGGTGCGTGAAGGGTCACGTCTGCTCCTCGATCAAATCAAGAACGCATCTCGCCACAGAACGTGGGCGATGCACGGGTCAGTGGCAGACGAGCCGGAGAAGCGCAGCATGTTGAGTCCGGGCTCGAGCGGTCCCCACTCGGTGTTGGCGAAGTCGACGAAGCTGTACCGGCTCGCCAGCGGGTCGCCGTTGAGCAGAACGGTCTGCGCCCTGACGTCGACCTCGAGGTAGTCCCCGTCGGCGACCGTGATGCCGCTGAAGACCACCTGGGTCTCCAGGACAGCGAGGGTGGCGGGATCGACCCACTGGATCTTCGGGTCGGTGATCGGTCCGAAGATCTGGAAGACGGGCCACGTCGGGTAGTTCCCGTTCGTGGTGAGCGGGACGTTGGCATCCCCCCCGTAGGTCGATCCACCGAAGGTGAGCGGGAACGTGAGCGGGAAGGTGATTCCGGAGGAATCAACGGACGCCGGCAGCATCAGGAGGTCGTTGGTGTTCAGTGCGTAGGCGATGGGGTCGGCGCACTTCCACGAGGCGGTGAAGGGCGCCTCGGTCCCGTTGGACGGGGGGGCCGTGAAGTCCGATGCCCGCATGGTGAGCATGCGCTCGTAGACGTCGTCATCGAAGGCGTAGATCAGCTGGGGCCGGGCCCCCGGGGCAACGAACGGGGCGAAGAGCCCGAGCCCTACCGAACGGGACCCCAGGCGCCCGGGCCCGAAGCTCCCGGTGAGGGTGACGAGACGCGTGCCGAAGTAGGCCGTCTCGTCGAACTGACCGTCCTGGCCGGGAAGGTCGGTGAGCACCTCACGGGGAGCGGGGTAGCCGACATTCGGGCTGGTCACCGTGATGCCGTGGTCGGCATCGTCGCCGAAGTCGAGGACGTTGCTCCCGAGGACGAGCTGAAGGGTTCTCACGGTGCCCCCTGCAGGAAGTCCCAGGTGGCCTTCCGCTGGATTGTTTCGAAGTCGGCCTCGTCATGGAAGTCGGCGTGCTCGATCGTCAGGCCACGGCGGTTGGAAGCTGGTCCGGTGAACTGCAGCTGACGAGTATCGACTCCTCGAGGAGCGCCAGGGATCACGAACGGGATCGATTCCGCCAGAATGTGCTTCAGGTCGTCGAGCGGAGCGATGACCTCTCGCTGTCCTGCCTCGGCAACGGTGACGTCGACTCCTCCCGGACGCGGGTCAACGATGCCTCCGTCAGCCATGGCAGGCCGACCGGAGTGATTGATGTCGGCGCCGGTAGGCGGAGGTGGTGCTTCGCCGATGTGGGCGACGTGATTGATGTTGACGCCAGGCACGGCGTCAGCTGCCGTGATCAGGGCATTTATCCCGTCGATGAAGAAATTGATCATCGGCTTGATCAGGTCCCATGCCGTCTGGACGACGATGTGGAGGGTGGACCAGAAGGCACTCCAAGCGGTGCTCAGGATGCCGATTCCCGTATTGATGAGATCGAGGCCCAGCGTCTTGATGAAGCCAAAGACCGGGGACAGGATCGACCATGCAACAGTCACCGCTCCATGGATCAATGGCCACACTGCCGTCCAGGCGGCACTGAATACGGCGATGGCCGCGCCCAGGAGATCGAGCCCCAGCGTCTTGATGAAGCCGAAGATCGGGCCCATAATCGACCAGGCAATGGTCAGGGCACCGTGGATGATCGGCCAAACCGCCGACCAGATATCGCGCAGGACAATGATGGCGATGCCGAGGGGCACCAGGGCGACCACGAGGATGGCCTCGAATATCACCTTCATGATCGACCACGCGATCGTGATGGCCGTGTGGATCACCGGCCAAACCGCACTCCAAATGTCCCGCAGGACGATGACGGCGGTCTTGATTACGTCGAAGGCGATCACCAGCACGTCGAAGATCACCTTCATGATCGACCACGCGATCCGGACGGCCTCCTTAATTACGGTCCAGGTCACTGACCACACGGCCTGGAGGACGCTCAAGATCGGAGGCAGAACCACCGAGAGAATGTCGGCCAGGGGGTGGAAAACATCGTTCTCCAGGAACTTCCATACCGGTTCGATTATCCGCTTTATCGCGCCCCAGATCTGCTGCCAGTGGAGGGCCAGGAAGAGCATCGGCGCCACAGGACCGGTGATCAGTAGCGCGAGCGAGCCGAACCCGGAGCGCAGGAAAGTCACGACTGTGTCGAAGGTCTTTTTGACCTCGGCCCAAACCGTCTTCCAGTGGGTCACCAGCTCGGTTATCCCGATGACCAGACCAGCGATGGCGATGACGATCAGGCCCACCGGATTGGTGTCCGCGAAGGCGGCCAGAACGCCGGCCAGCACCGCGACCGCGATTCCGACCGCAACCAGCGCAGCAGGGGTCCTGCCCAAGTACCCGAGGAAGTCGCCGAGGTACTTGAGGATTGTGAGGACGACGCCGCCAACCGGAGCCATGGCCACGATGAACGATCCGATTCCCTTGACGAATCCTGAGAAATTCGACACGATGGTCGGGCCGTTGGTGAGCAACCAGTTGACGAACTTCTGGAATCCCCCGCCCTCGGCCCACTTGGCAAAGGCGTCGACGAGGTGCAGTACCCCGTCCCTGATGGCCGCCACGATGGGACCTGCCTTGGAGCCGACCGAGATGAAGGCCTCGAACAGGGTGACGGCGGCGTCGCCCAGGCGATCCATCAGCCCCGCACTACTGGCGAGGAGCGTGTTGAGTTCCTTCTGGCCTTTTGCCGAGCCCAGGAAGGCACCGAACTTCTTGGCCATGTCGCCCATTGAGGAGGCCGCCAGGAGGATGAAGTATTCGAAGGAATTCAGGGCCGGGAGTGCCGATTGGATCCCGGCCTGCAGCTGGGGCAGAAACACCCCTTGGACTGCCCCGCTGAAATCGTGGAGCTTGTTCTTCAGATCGATGAGGAAATTGACGAAGTTGCGTCCGGCCGGCGATAGGCGCGCCATGTCGTTGGCGAACTTGTTGACCGCCGCAGATGCTCCACCGGTGGCCGTCGACACCTGATTTGCTGCGTCAGCCTGGGCGGCCAGGGACTGGGAGAGCGCCCGCTGGGCATCGGACACCTGCTGGGCGCTCTGGGTTTGAGCGAGCGCCAGGGCGGACTGGGCGCTCGTCACCTTCTGGATGGCGTTGACCTGGGCTTGCCCATCGGCCGTCTGCGCATCGGTCAGGGCCTGCTGGGCGGTAGCCGTGGCCTGCTTGGCCAGGAGAAGCTGGTGCTCCGAACTGACGACCTGGAGGTTGCCCTCGACGCCAGCCTTCGCCGCGGTGGCCGCCTGGTCCTGGAGCACCTGGGTGGACTGCCCGAGCTCCTTTTGGTGCTGGACGGCCTGGTCATAGGTGAGCTGGGCCTGGGCCTGCTGCTCGGAGGTCGCGCTGCTCCCCGGCTGGGTGGCCGTGGTGAGAGCAAGCTGGGCCGTCTGGACGTCGAGAGCGGCCTGGCGCTGGGCGAGGCCGGCGTCAGTCAGCTGAGTGGTGTACGAGGCGAGCTGGTCCTGGGCTGCCTTGCGGGCGTCGATGACGGCCTGCTGGGCCTGCTGCTCGGAATACTGAGCGTTGGTCAGGGTCTGCTCGGACGCGGCCAGCTGTTCGTTCGCCTGGTGGACCGAGTTGGCCGCTTCGACCTGGGCGGTGGCCAGCTGCTGCTGGGCCTGGGCGACGGCCCGGGCGCCGTTGACCTGAGCGTTGTCGAGCGCCTGCTGGGCCGATGTGACGGCGTTGGCCGCATTCCGGATCGAAGCTGCGTGCGAGACCGCCTGGTTGGCCTGCGAGGCACCGGCAGACGCCGCGCTGGCCGCTGACTGACCAGCCTTGGCCTGCTCAGCCGAGTAGTCCGTCAG
>Ga0097691_1001125_pt1 | contig 20537 bp, 16 predicted proteins | sample NGESurdeep072012_8_FD_72858 | JGI IMG/M metagenome (GOLD analysis project Ga0097691, IMG submission 72858) | Arctic peat soil microbial communities from Barrow, Alaska - NGEE Surface sample 210-1 deep-072012 | ecosystem: Environmental > Terrestrial > Soil > Wetlands > Peat ... | reverse complement strand
CATTTCCGGTCGAAACGGTTCGCTCCAAATGGAAACGCGCGAAGAACTAAAAAAACAAGCGGCCAAATATCGAGAGTTAGCGAGGCAGCTTGCCGACCCCCTAAGCTCAGAGCGGATAATCGCTCGGGCGGTCGAATTGGAAGCCGAGGCGAAACTCAAATAAGGACGACACTGATTTGTTCACCCTCCCTCATCATCTCTTTCCATGATCCGAGGATAGTCGCCGGTGCTGTGGGGTGTCCTAAAAGAGGCCGCTGAAAGTTGGTCGGCTCACAAGGGTTCGCGCCAAGGTGCCGCACTCGCCTATTATTCCGTCTTCTCAATTGGTCCGCTGATCGTCATAGCGATCGCGATTGCGGGCTTCGTATTTGGCCGCGATGCGGTTGCCGGGCAAGTCGCGATGTCCATTAAAGACTTGCTGGGCGAAACCGGCGCCAAAGCCATCCAGGCGATGTTGATCGATGCCAGCAGACCCAGAGCGGGCCTTATGGCTACTTTGCTCGGCACCGGTGCGTTGCTGTTTGCCGCCATAGGCGTTGTCGTCCAGTTGAAGGATGCGCTGAATACGGTTTGGGAGGCGGGCCAAACGCCCGGAAGTGGTCTTTGGTACTATGTTCGGAGTTATGTCCTGTCCTTCGCCGGCGTCCTCGCGTTGGGTTTCCTGCTGCTGATCTCGCTGCTTGTGACGACAGCGCTTGCGGCCATCGGGAGGTATACGGCGGTTTATGTCGACGAGTGGGTTCTTCATCTCACCAACGTGATCGTCTCCTTTGCGGTCATTACCCTGCTTTTTGCGATGATGTTCAAGTGGCTGCCCGACACGCCAATCGATTGGTTCGATGTTTGGCTCGGAGCAATCCTTACGACGATCTTCTTCGAGATCGGAAAATTTGCGATCGGCTTTTACATCGGAAAACAGGGGCTGGAATCGACCTACGGCGCCGCAGCCTCGATCATCGTGGTGTTGATCTGGGTTTATTATTCTTCGCAGATCATTCTGATGGGGGCGGAAATCACCCGTGCCTTTGCAGGCCAACACGGCTCAAGACGCGAAATAAATGAGTCTCCGCATCAATAGCTACCCCGCTGCTCGATCAGCGTGACGGTGGTTCCCTAAATTTTTGCCGAGCCCGTAGTTGCTCATCGGTCAATCTTGCATCGTAAATTGAACGCGGATCTATCGTTCTGGCGAGTAGCGTCGCCACCACAACGGCAACGATTAATGGCCTATAAACGAACGATCACCACCGGTCAGCTCTATCAGGAGTACGACGGCCGAGACGGGTCCTTGTGTCGTGGCGCCAAGCACCGCACCCGCGCCCAACAGAGCGAACAACCCGGGCTGCACCTCCGGCCAAATGCAGGCGCATACCTGGCCGATCGTTCCGCCAAGAAGTGCGCCCAGCGCCAGGGACGGGGTAAACAGGCCGCCCGGCACACCGCTTCCCAGACTTAGGATTGTCGCTGCAGGCTTAAGCGCCAGCAGGATAAGCATCAGAACCGGCGCGACCTGGTCCGCAAATGCCAGCTGCGCAATATCCTTGCCGTTTCCCAATAATTGCGGAAATGGAATCGAAACCAACCCAAGCAGTCCTAGTACCAAAACAGGAGCTACGCCGAAATGGCATCCATAGCCCGGGGCGGTGGGCCATATACAGCCCAACAGAAGGCCGAACAAAACCGAGCCGAGTTGCAGCGGGCCGCCGTCCGCGATGTGGCCCGGGCCGCATGGGATGCCAAGAACGAGGCCGGACGATTGCGCAGGCTGGCGCGTGGACTCGATATCGCCGGGCGCCCGATCAAGAATGATTAGAGTGTAACAGTTGAGTTGAGTGAGTACCTACGATGTTGACGACGGCCGGCCTTCCCGCGCGAGTCCTCCCGCTGCGCTCGCTATACGACAGGCGCAACTATGGGATGGACGGTCTTGATCTGCTGAAACGGATTCCGGACGCGTCGATCAAGCTCGTGATCTTTGATCCCCAATACGATCATTTGCTCAAGATCATGAGATATGGCGCCACGACCAACCGGCAGAAGGGCCGCCGCGCGTTGCCACCGCAGGACGCAATGAACATATTGGCGGAAGAGTTCGTATGCTGTTTTCGCAAGTGACCTTCTGTTGCGGGATGACCCCGTAACTCATCTGAGACCACTTTCTCCCAGACCTATATCGCGAGGATCGGCAGCAACGATATCGGCTTGATCTTAACCAGGATCTCAGCAAGTTTCGGGGCCGCAACGAGAGACGTGAGTCAAATTGGGAATTAGATTCGCGTAATACCCATTATGGAATCTAATTCGCGACCCCCAACAAGCGTGCCAAGTGACAATCGCGACCACATTTCGTCCAAAGCCTTCGCAGATTGAATGCCGCTAGATATAGACGCGTTGGTTAAGGCCTCTCACCTCAAGAACTCACGCTTGTTTTGCAACGCACGCAAGACGTGCAGACAAGTTGAGCTATTAACCGGCCATGCGCGGGATGCACCGATCCAAAGAAATAACGGCAATGGCTGCGGGGGAAGGGAAAGAAGGTTTAGGTAGGCCGCGCCGGGGACAGGGCGGCCACCTGAAACATCTGCCATCGGGTCCAGTAGTCAGTCGGGACCGGGTCTAATGCAGCGCCGCGCCGTGCTGTTCAATGACTAGATCGTCGTCGCCGTACACAACGAAGCCCGGCTCCAGTGAAATCCACTGCTTCGCGTGCCTCCCGACGCCTCGCTTGGCAATCCTCTTGCCGTTGCGCTCGACAAACAGGTCGTCATCGTCTTCAACAAGTCTGACTTTGGCTTTGGTCGTCGGGGATTTGATGGACATTGTGAAACCTCTTTTGATATGCCGCCGGACAATTCCGGAGACCGCCGGGATATCCCGGACCGCATAAGTGGTTGCACCTTCCACAACCGGCGAAAGACGCCGATCCTTCCTAAAGCCGGCCGAAGAGGGAGAGGGCCGGGTGGGGTTGCCAGACAGCTTAGCCAGACAGGCGAAGCCATCACTCGATATGCTTAGGTCGAAGATGGCACGACACGACCGGCCTTACCAGTGAGCTCGGCGAGCCATTTGAAAGGTGTGGTTAAAATCGTTCGGGTACGACGGCCTCAGCCATGAGATTGAGACCCATGACGCGCTGCATCCACGCGTCGCGGAACGCTGGTTTTCATTTCCAAATTTTCTGCTTTTCGCACCGATACCGATGGCCGCGGGTTTCTGCTGGCTTTACATGATGCGATCGTTGGCGCTTCGCCGCGAGAAATCCCCCTTTCTGTCGGCGATCGCGATGTTCATCTTTTCCTTTGCCGGAATCGGCATCAGCGTCTGGCCGTATATCGTCCCGCATATTTTGACGATTCACGATGCCGCAGCGCCTGAGAAATCGCAGGGCTTCCTGTTGATCGGGGTCATCGGCCTGCTGCCGCTCATCCTCGGCTACACGGCGCATTCCTACTGGGTGTTCCGAGGCAAAGTGACCGACGCGGACGGCTACCATTGATGGCGCCGAAGGCCGAATGCGGCGATGTTACACATCTTTACTGGAGGAAGACTTTCATGACCGACAAAAAGCCGAATATCACGGCGAACCCGACCAGGCCGATGGATCTATTCGAAGGCTCCATGAGCGCGCTTCATGCCGACCACTCCGTTCAAGCGGAGATGATGCAGGATTATGCAAAATTCGTTCTGGCCATCGCCAAACAGCCAAACGCCCTGATCCAGATGCAGACCGGTTATTGGACGGATCAGATCAATCTTCTCGAGAATTTTTCGTTGAGGACACAGGGCCAGCCAGCAAAGCAGGTTGCCGCTCCGGCTCACGACGACAAGCGTTTCAAGGACACCGAATGGACCGACAATCCGGCGTTCGACATGATCAAACAGAGCTATCTTTTGGCGGTTTCACACGCCCGCGGAATGCTTGGGGAACTGGATGGCCTCGACGACGAAACCCGGCGGCGGATCGAATTCAACCTGCGACAGATGTCGGACGCGCTGTCACCGACGAACTTTCCTCTGATGAATCCCGAGGTCATACGCGCCACCATTAGTTCAAGGGGCGCCAACCTCATCAAGGGCGCACAACATCTGGTAGATGACTTCGTTCGCGGTGGCGGGCGCCTTAGTCCGGAGCTCACCGACCGTTCTGCCTTCGATGTCGGCCGCAACCTCGCCATGACGCCCGGCAAGGTGGTCTACCAGAACGACGTCATGCAGTTGATCCAGTATGCGCCGTCGACTGAAACAGTCCGCCAGCGGCCCGTTCTCATCGTGCCGTCTTGGATCAACAAATTCTACATCCTCGATCTGAGTGAAAAGAATTCGTTCGTCCGATGGCTGGTCAGCGAGGGATATACGGTTTTCATCATCTCGTGGATTAATCCGGACAAACGTCACGCCGGCAAAACCTTCGGCGATTACATGACGATGGGCCCCCTCGCCGCGATCGAGCAGATTGCCGCCTTGACCGGCGAGACATCGATTAACACGGTAGGCTATTGCATCGGAGGAACCCTGCTCGCCACAACGCTGGCGGTGATGGCGTCACGCAACGATACACGTATCGCTTCGGTGACGTACCTTACAACACTTGTCGATTTTGCGGACCCTGGCGATATGGCCGTATTCACCAGCGATGCACATCTCGAAGAACTCGAACACGAGACTGCGAAGAACGGCTATCTCGACGCGAGTGTCATGGCGGAGACATTCAGTATGCTACGCGCCAACGATCTGGTCTGGTCCGTCGCCATCAAGAGCTATTTTCTGGGGCAGGAACCGGCGCCGTTCGATCTTCTGTTCTGGAATGCCGACTCGACGCGGATGCCCGGCAGGCTTCACATGTCGTATCTACGTGACATGTATCGCGACAACCGTCTCGTCCAGGCCGGCAGCATCATCGTCGACGGTGTGCCTGTCAATCTCGGGGAAATCCGGACCCCACCTATATCCTGTCGACGCGCGAGGATCACATCGCGCCATGGCGATCGACCTATGCCGCGACCCAGATCTATGGCGGCGATACCACTTTCGTGCTCGGCGGTTCGGGTCACGTTGGCGGCGTTGTCAATCCGGTGACATCGAAGAAATACGGATACTGGACCAATTCCGCGCTGCGCTGCGCGCCCGAGGAATGGTTGGCGGAAGCCCAACACACTCCGGGCTCATGGTGGGTGCACTGGAAGAGCTGGCTGGACAGTCACGCAGGCGATCTGGTTCCAGGCCGCCAACCGGGAGAACATGGACCAGTCATCGAAGATGCACCCGGCAGTTACGTCAGGCGAGCGTCTTGACGCTGCGCCTACACCGAACGAACGATACAACGCGTTTCGGGCGCTCGAAGAGAAAGCCGGCTGATGCCCATATAAAGCCGCGCGCTAATCCAGCGCGCGCGAACAACCGCTAGCATCTATTGCGACAAAGGTGAATATCCCATCAGTCACCTTGACCCGGTCTCCGACGCGATTGCGCAGAGCCCACGCTTCCAGATGGACTCTGATCGAGGTTCGGCCCGTGCGCTCAATATTGCTGTAAACGCAAAGCACATCGCCGACGTGTACCGGCTTGTGAAAGCTCATGGCTTCAATCGCTACGGTCGCGACACGTCCCCGCGCGCGCTGTCCGGCGCAAATGCCCGCCGCGATATCCATTTGCGAAAGAACCCAGCCTCCGAATATGTCGCCACTCGGGTTGGCGTCCGCCGGCATGGCAAGGGTTCGCGTCATCAAATCGCCGCATGGCCGTTCCGCTTCGCTTTGCATACATCGATCTTTCGATTAAAAAATGAATTGAGGCTTTAACTTCAATCGTCCGGTTGAAATTATCGAAACTCATCCCCGGAAAGCGCATAACGCCGCATTTTGTCGTAGAGAGTCTTCTTGGGTATGCCAAGACTCTCGCTTACGGCGAGAACGTCGCCATGATGCCTGCGCAAGGTCTCAATGATCAGACCTCGTTCGAAATCGCCGACAACGTCCTTCAGCGATCTGTCCGCGCTTTCATTGGCTGCATCGGAATTAAACCGTCCGCCCAGCAAACCCAGGACGAAACGATCCGCGACATTCCCGAGTTCGCGAACATTTCCAGGCCAGTCGAACGACACCAGATCGCGCATCAATTGATCTGTGACAATGAGCGCTTCGCGTTTGTAGCGAGCCGCGCCAAGCAGGACGTGATGCTCGAACAGCTGTGGAATATCCTCGCGCCGTTCCCGAAGCGGCGGAATGGAAAGGGTCACCACATTGAATCGGAAGTAGAGATCGCTTCTGAACCGCCCCATATCGCACGCCGCTTTCAGATCCAGCTTCGTCGCCGCGACAACACGAACCGGGACGTCGATCAGCTTGTTGGAGCCGAGACGTTCAAGTTGACGGAACTGCAGGACGCGCAACAATTTGACCTGCAATGCCATGGGCATGGTTTCGACTTCATCAAGGAATAGTGTCCCGCCCGACGCATGCTCTATTTTTCCGATGCGGAGAGCTTGTGCTCCCGTAAATGCCCCCTTCTCGTGGCCAAAAAGCTCGCTCTCAAACATCGATTCAGGAATGGCGCCGCAGTTAATCGCGACGAACGGGCCATCGCGCAACGGAGAGCATTCGTGCAAAGCACGCGCGACCAGTTCCTTGCCAGAGCCGGTTTCACCATGGATCAGAACGTCCGGCGTGACATCGGACAGCTTGAGGATGCTGTTGCGTAACGCGGCAATGGACGGAGAATCCCCGATCAGCATGCCGTCGATGCCGGACTTCTGCTCAAGCCGTCTGCGCAGATCGCTGATCTCAAATGTCAGCTTTCGCTTTTCCATCGCTCGCGTGACGACGCCGATGAGAAACTCGTTGGAGACTGGCTTCTCGAGAAAATCATACGCCCCGGCGCGCATTGCTTTTACAGCAATGGAAATGTCACCGTGACCCGTGATGATGATTACGGGCAAGCTCCGATCGATGACCATCGCACGCTCGAGTAAAGCAATCCCGTCCATTCCAGTTAATTGGTAGTCAACCAGCAAGATACCGGGGAAGTATTCTCTCAGGTTTTTCAGGGCAGATTCGGCGGACGCATGCGACTCAAGCCCAAACCCTGCAAGGTCGAGTGTCTGGGCCGTTGCGGCGCGCACAGCAGGGTCGTCCTCGACGAACATTACCCGAAGACCGTCATACATCGCGGACATCGAGTTCATTCCGATACACAGGCAATTTGATCAAAAATACCGCTCCGCGTTGCGCTTCAGCGGAAGCTGTAAGTGTTCCACCGAATTGATTTATTATACCCGTCGAAATTGCCAATCCAAGCCCCAGCCCTGATCCCGCTTCCTTTGTCGTGAAAAACGGCTCGAAAAGATGCGAGATAACCTCCTCCGACAATCCAACTCCGTTGTCCTGAACGGAAATTAGAACCATGTCACCGGCACGGGATGCGGAGATCCTGACAGCCGGTTTATCCACTCCCACGGTAGCGTCGATTGCATTCGACAACAGATTGACAAGCACTTGTTCGAGGCGCGGCGCGTCGGCATGAACGCACAGGTTCTCGTCGGTCGCGTGGACATCAACCGCCACTTCAGTTTTCTTAATTCTGTGGACGACAATCTGCATGCTGTTCTGGATACTGCGATTGATCGGAACACGCTGCAGGTTGACCGAGCTTTTTCTGGCAAATTGCTTCAATTGCCCCGTGATAGCGCTCAGCCTGTCGACCAGGTCGGTGATGCCACGCATGTTGTCGCGCGCTATATCGATTTGAGATCGATCGATTAACACTTCAGCATTTTCCGAAAGGGTACGGATCGCCGCCAAAGGCTGATTGAGCTCGTGCGTAACGCCGGCCGCAAGCTGCCCGATCGCGGCCAGTTTGGCGGAATGAACGAGTTCATCCTGGGTGTCGCGCAGCTGCTGGTTTGTATCGACCAGCGCTTGGGTACGCTGCGCAACCTGATGCTCCAGCTCGATATTGGCGCGCGCAAGCGCCTCCTTGCCGGCGAGCTGAAGACGGATGGCGCGCCGCCGCTGCAAAATGAAAAGAACAAAAAAATCGATTGAAGTTGCAACGAGCGCCGCAGCGACCTGAGCCCAGTGCTGATAGAGTTCGACATCTGAGAGATCGGAAAGGGTCACTATCTTCCAGTCGGAAGCGTCGAGATTCTTTTCCTGCGCCAGAAATCGGGGTCGCTCCTCGCCCGGTTTCTCGCCGGGCAGCGATACGATCGAACCTTCGCCCTTGAAGGCTTCTTCGGTCTTGATTCCGACGGGCGCAAGTTCGACATTTTCGTACTGGCGCGCGTCGCGCAGCGCCGCCAGAGCTCCGGGCGAAAGCTGCGTCATGGTGCGGTACTGCCAGGCCGGCCGCGACGCCAAAACGATCACACCCGCTTCATCGACGATCATCACGTCGCCGACGGCGGATGACGGGCGAACTAGCAATCGTTCAAGGTTGACTTTGACGACACCGATGCCGACCGGGGTCTTCCCGCGTGGAAGTGCCCTGGCGAAATAATAGCCCGGCGTCCCGCTGGTCGTGCCGATGCCATAGAAACGGCCCGACCCGTCACGCAAGGCGTTAACAAAGTAAGGCCTGTACGACAGATCGACCCCGACGAAGCTGTCCGGCTCTCTCCAGTTGCTTGCGGCTGTCGCTTTTCCGCTAAGGTCCAAAATATAGAGCGCCGTCGTCCCCGCGGCATTATTGACGGCTTGCAGGTAGCGGTTGGCGTCGTCGACGTGCTTTGGATTGTCAGGATCCTTCAGGACATCCATCACCACGGGATGATTTTGAAGCAAGTCGGGAAGATAGTCGAACCTGTGCAGTTCCGTTGCCAGCAGTGTTGCGTATCGATCAAGTTCAATTCGTTCCCGCTCGATGGTCCGTTCTGATCTCAGGCGAAATGCCACGTCCCCGGCAAGGATGACGGCAGCCGCCATCAGCAATAATGCGCCCGCAATACCTGCCGTCCAGGCGATCCTGGAAAGTGATTCGATCTTATTGGCGTTCTGCTCCATGCGATCCCGACAATGCCGATCACGAACTCAGCACACGGTGCTCCGTAGCCTCACCGGCACGACAACTTTACACAACGCCCGGTATAAGAAGCACGCAATTTTTCGCTCACGCCTCAATGAAGTTTGATCTGCGGTAATGTGCGGCGCGAGATGAGCCGGCCGAGTGTGTCCAGAAATACCTTGCCCCCGCCGTGCAAGGCGACCTGGTGCATCTTGTAGAGGGATAGATACATTAACAACGCAAAGTAACCCTCGATCTGAAGATTATTGCCCTTCCGGAAGCCCATGAGACTACCGACGGTGGCATACTTGCCGAGCGATACCAGCGAGCCAAAATCCTTGTAGATGTACGGTTGCAGCGGTTTGTTTCCGAGACGGCGGCTGATCTGCTTGAAGACATGGGACGCCTGTTGATGAGCCGCCTGGGCGCGGGGCGGAACGGGCTGACCTGAAGCGGAATTCAGACAGCTTGCGCAGTCGCCGATCGCGAAAATATCGGGATCCAAGGTAGTCTGAAGCGTTGGCAACACAACAAGCTGGTTACTGCGTGAGACTTGAAGCCCGTCGAGTTCGGACAGGACAGCCGGTCCCTTGACCCCCGCAGCCCAAACAACGAAATTCGAAGGAATGAGCTCCCCGGACTCCCGATGGACACCTTCACTGGATACCTCCCTAACCTTCGCGCCGGTGCGAATATCGACATCCAGTCCTTTCAAGAGCTGTGCCGTCGAATGCGACACGCTCTCAGGAAGCGCCGGCAAGATCCGATCTGCGCCTTCCACAAGCGTAATACGAATATCCTTGGACGGATTGATCTTATCCAGACCATAGGCAACGACCGCTCGTGTCGTCTGGTGCAATTCCGCCGAAAGTTCGGTGCCGGTTGCGCCTGCGCCAATAATCGTAACATGGAGCTGGCCAGGCTGGACGGGCTGCTTCTGCGTATGCGCACGAAAGCATGCATTGACAATCTTCCGGTTGAAGCGCGCCGCCTGGTCCGGCGTCTCCAGCATGATGGCATGCTGTCTGACGCCCGGCGTACCAAAATCGTTGGACACGCTGCCCACCGCGATCACGAGGGTATCGTAGGTAAACGAGCGCTTCGGCGTAATCTCCTCACCATCGTCGTCAAACGTCGCCGCAAGATGAATTTCGCGATCTTTCCGGTTAACGCCTATCATTTCCCCGAAGCGAAATCGGAAGTTGTGCCAGTGAGCGTGCACAAGATAGTTTACCTCATGTTGAGCTACGTCCATGCTGCCCGCGGCAATTTCATGAAGCAACGGCTTCCACAGATGCGTGCGGGAACGCTCGACCAGCGTAACCCTTGCCTTGCCTCTTCGAGCAAGGCGGTCGCCGAGGCGGGTCGCCAGTTCGAGCCCCCCGCTCCGCCCCCTACAACGACAATATGGTGGAGATCGCTATCGCCTGACATCGCCATTACTTCCTTCTCGGGAGCCTGCAACTGGGCAGCGCAATCAATCATCTCGCTTTCACGCGACGGGGTCTTGAGCTGACACCTGTTGCGAGCACATCGCTGGCACTAGCCCGTGGTGAGCGCCGTTTCGAGATCAGCTGGATCGATTTGTCTGCCGAGCTTCTTGTTGAGCGCAGTACGATCGAGCTCGCCTTCCCACCAGGCCACAACTACGCACGCGACACTATTGCCGCAAAGATTCGTGAGAGCTCGGCATTCGCTCATGAACTTGTCGACCCCGAGAACGATGGCCATGCCGGGTACCAGGCGCGGATCTACGACAGCAAGCGTTGCCGCGAGCGTGATAAAGCCTGCGCCGGTCACGCCAGAAGCGCCCTTCGAGGTTAGCATCGCTACAACCAGGATCGTTATCTGCTGACCCATGGTGAGCTCGAACCCAAGCGCCTGCGCAATGAACAATGTCGCCAGGGTCATGTAGATATTCGTGCCGTCCAGGTTGAACGAATAACCAGTCGGCACAACCAGTCCGACCACAGATTTGGAGCAGCCGAGCCGCTCAAGCTTCTCCATCAACGACGGCAGCGCGCTTTCCGACGATGACGTGCCAAGCACAATCAGAATCTCGTCCTTGATGTATGCCAGAAACTTGAAGATGGAAAAACCAGCAATTCGAGCAATCACACCGAGCACAACGAAAACGAAAAGCGCCGCCGTGAGATAGAAGGTAGCGATCAGGCCGACCAAGTTAAGAATTGCGCCGCTGCCAAATTTCCCGATCGTAAAGGCCATTGCCCCAAATGCACCGATGGGCGCGACCTTCATGACGATGGCAATCACGCCGAAGACCCCGTGCGCCGCATCATCAATAAAGGAACGCAGGGTATGACCGCGCTCACCAAGTCCCATCAGGGAAAAGCCGAAAAGAATTGAAAACAGCAGAACCTGCAGAATCTCTCCATTCGCGAAGGCGCCTACAACGGTTTCCGGAATGATATGGAGAAAGAAATCGACGCTTTTCTGGGCCTCGGCCTGCGCCGCGTAGGTCGCGACGGCCTGCGCATTTGCCATCGCTCCACCAAAGCCGTTGCCCGGCTTGATCAGATTTCCGATCGCAAGTCCGATAACGAGCGCGAAGGTGGAGACAACCTCGAAGTAGATTAGTGCTTTAATGCCAATGCGGCCGACTTTCCTCGCATCCTGGATGTGAGAAATGCCGGATACGACAGTACAGAAAATGATCGGAGCAATGACCATCTTGATGAGCTTGATAAACCCGTCGCCCATCGCTTTGACCCAATCGTTCGTCGCCATGATCGGCTCTAGCCAGCCAAACAGCGCGCCAAGCACGATCGCGATCAGCACCTGGACATAAAGAACTTTGTACCACGGCTTTTCTTGGGAAACGTCGATTGTAGTGCTTGCGTGACTTGTCATAACGATCTCCCCTCGATTTGAAATCAGCTTTTTATTGTTGCATCAACGGAAGCCAGGGCCGTCATGTTCACGATGCCTCGCACGGTACTCGTCGGCGTAAGGATATGCACGGGCTTGGCAGCGCCGAGCAGTATGGGGCCCACAGTGACGCCTTCTCCGGCCACGGTCTTCAAAACGTTATAAGTGATGTTGGCCGCATCGAGATTAGGCATGATCAGGAGGTTTGCCTCTGTATGCAGGCGGGAATCCGGAAACGTGGCGTCCAGAATGCGCTTGGACAGCGCCATGTCGCCGCGCATTTCGCCTTCGATTTCAAGGTCAGGTTTCGCGTTGAGGACCAGATCGAGCGTCGCGCGCATTTTTCTCGCCGATGTCGCATCAGAACTGCCGAAGCTGGAATGAGAGAGAAGAGCCACGCGCGGATTAATTCCGAACCGGCGCATCTCGTCAGTCGCCAGGATGGTGATGTCCGCCAATTCCTCCGCTGTCGGATCGGTATTGATGTACGTATCGCAAATGAAAACGGTATGTTGTGGAAGCATCAGCAAGTTCATGGCCGCGAAGATGTGCTTGCCCGCACCAAAGCCGATCGCCTTCGACACGCATTCCAGGTGCTCGGAATAATCGCCATGGGTGCCGCACAGCATGCCATCCGCGCGCCCCAGCCGAAGCATCGTGGCAGCCAGAAGCGAGTTGTTGGAGCGCATCGCCCGATCGATCCGCTCGCGCGAGCCACCCATGCGTCGCGCCAATTGATAGTGGTCCTCGACCGCCGACCTGATCAATGCTTCATCATGAAGATCGATCAGATCGAAGTCTCGCCCCTGCTCGAGCCTGAGGCCAATGTCCTTGATTTTCGCGTTCACCGCGTCCCTGCGCCCGACGAGAACCGGCCGGGCCAGTTTTTCATCCACAGCTATCTGTACCGCCCGCAGGACACGTGACTCCTCGCCTTCGGCGAAGATCACACGTTGGCTCGTCTGGGCAGCCGCTTCGAACACCGGCCTCATGGTATTGCCGGACTTGTAGACAAATCGCTCCATCGAACGGCGATAGGCCGGCATGTCCTTGATGGGACGGGTCGCGACACCGCTTTTCATGGCAGCTTCCGCGACGGCCGGAGCGACGACGCTGATCAGACGCGGATCGAATGGCCGGGGAATCAGAAAGTCGGGCCCAAAACGGGTTTCCTGCTGTCCATAGGCGGAGGCGACGATGTCTGATTGCTCAGCTCGCGCGAGTGCCGCAATGGCATGAACAGCAGCGAATTTCATTTCCTCGTTGATCGTGGTGGCTCCGACGTCGAGCGCGCCGCGAAAAATGAACGGAAAACACAGAACGTTGTTGACCTGATTGGGATAGTCGGAGCGGCCGGTGGCGATGATGGCGTCCGGGCGCGCCGCCTTGGCGACTTCCGGCGAAATTTCCGGATCCGGGTTGGCGAGCGCAAGAATAAGGGGGCGATCCGCCATTTCGGCAAGCATCTCCGGCTTCAGAACGCCTCCGGCGGAAAGGCCCAGAAAAAGATCGGTGCCCTGAATAATTTCGCCCAGCGTTCGCGCTTGTGTTGGCTGGGCGTATTTTGCCTTCTGGTCGTCCATATATTCGACGCGGCCGGCATAGACGACGCCTTTGTAATCCGAGACGAAGATGTTCTCGCGCCGCGCACCGAGGCCGACCAGCAGATCGAGACAGGCGATCGCGGCGGCACCCGCGCCTGACGCCACTATCTTGATGTTCTCGATTTTTTTCCCAACGATTTCGAGCCCATTGATAACGGCCGCACCGGCCACGATGGCGGTGCCATGCTGGTCATCATGGAAGACTGGAATTTTCATGCGTTCGCGGAGCTTCCTTTCGATGTAGAAGCACTCGGGCGCCTTGATGTCTTCCAGATTGATGCCACCGAATGTGGGCTCCATTGCCGCGACAATATCGACGATCTTGTCAGGGTCGGCTTCGTCAAGCTCGATGTCAAAAACGTCGATATCTGCGAATTTCTTGAACAAGCAAGCCTTGCCTTCCATCACCGGTTTGCTCGCGAGTGCTCCAATGTTGCCGAGGCCGAGAACAGCCGTACCATTCGTAATGACCCCAACGAGGTTACCTCGCGACGTGAGATTACGTGCCTCATCGGGATTTGCGGCGATCACCATGCATGGCACCGCCACGCCGGGTGAATACGCCAGCCCAAGATCATGCTGGTTGGTCATACTCTTCGTCGGAACGACGGAGATCTTCCCTGCCGACGGATAGCGGTGATATTCGAGCGCGCTTTCGTCCAGATGATCTGACACAGCTATTTCCCCTCTTTGAATGTCGGACGGTTTTTTGTCTTCTGACGCCCATACCTACCGGCGCGGCGCTATTTCTTCTTTGGCATGTAAAGATCCGTAATGGTTCCCTCGAACGCTTCCGCTGCCATCCCGATTGTTTCGGACAGCGTCGGATGGGGGTGGATCGTGAGACCGATGTCCGCTGCATCGGCGCCCATTTCGATTGCGAGTGCGGCCTCGGCGATCAGATCACCCGCCGAAGGTCCAACGATGCCGCAGCCGATAATCCGCTCGTGTTCCTCGTCGAACAGCACCTTGGTGATGCCTTCGTCCCGGCCAAGCGATAGCGAGCGTCCGCTCGCCGCCCAGGGGAAAACACCCTTGCCGTACTTGATGCCCTTGGCCTTGGCTTCGATTTCGGTGAGACCGACCCATGCCACTTCCGGATCGGTATAGGCAACAGAGGGAATGACCTTGGCATCGAAGACGCTCTTGTGACCTGCCGTTACTTCGGCCGCGACCTTGGCTTCGTGCACCGCCTTGTGAGCCAGCATCGGTTGGCCCACCACATCGCCGATGGCAAAAATATGCGAAACGTTGGTGCGCATCTGCTTGTCGACGGCGATAAAGCCCCGCTCGTCGACCGCAACACCGGCAGCCTCCGCACCGATCATCTTGCCGTTCGGACGCCGGCCGACGGCGACGAGCAGACGATCGAACACATCGCTCGAAGTGCCGTTCGGTCCCTCGAACGTCACCAGAAGGCCATCGTTATTCGCCGTAACCGCCGTGACTTTCGTTTTCAGCAGGATCTTCTCGTAGCGCTTGTCGATCCGCTTCATCAGAGGCGTCACGATATCCTTGTCGGCACCGGGAATGATCTGGTCCATCAATTCGACGATCGTCACCTTGACGCCGAGCGAGTGATAGACTGTCGCCATCTCGAGCCCGATAATACCTCCGCCGAGCACCAGCAGCCGTTTCGGCAAACCGTTGAGTTCAAGCGCGCCGGTTGAATCGATCACGCGCGGGTCGCCGTGCGGGATGAAGGGCAGCGTCACCGGCTCGGAGCCGCAGGCAATGATCGCCTGGTCGAACGAAATTATCTTGCCGCCCTCGCTTGTTTGAACCTGCACCGACTTGGGCGAAGCAAATTTCGCAACGCCGGTGACCACCGTGACCTTGCGCTGTTTGGCAAGACCCGACAGGCCGCCCGTCAGCTTCTTGATGATGCCATCTTTCCAGCCGCGCAGCTTGTCGATGTCGACCGAAGGTGCCGCGAAGGAAACACCGTGATCGTTCATCTCCTTGGTTTCGTCGATTACCTTGGCGGCGTGCAGAAGAGCTTTCGATGGAATGCAGCCGACATTCAGGCAGACTCCACCAAGCGTCGGCCCCTTGTCGACCAGCACCACTTTCTTGCCGAGATCGGCTGCCCGGAACGCCGCCGAATAGCCGCCAGGGCCCGCGCCAATCACAAGCACCTCGGCATGAAGATCGCCCATTGCCGTCGAAGGCTGAGCCGAGGCCGCCGGCGAAGCAGCGGCGGGGGCTGCGCGCACAGCGTCCGCACCGGCGAACGTCGCAATCACAGTGCCCGCGCTCACCTTGTCGCCGATCTTGACTTTGACCTCGCCGACGGTCCCGGCCGCAGGCGCAGGGACGTCCATCGTCGCCTTGTCGGACTCAAGCGTAATGAGCGTGTCTTCAGCCGCAATAGTCTGTCCCGGCTTCATGTGCACCTCGATCACCGGGATATCCTTGAAGTCACCGATATCGGGCACCTTGATCGTATTGGTCATCGTCTCTCTCCCGCTCCTGTCCGTCAGAGGACGAGCCGTCGTACATCTTCAAGAACCGCCGCGAGATGCCGAGCAAAGCGGGCAGCCGCGGCGCCGTCGATCACGCGATGATCGTACGAAAGACACAGCGGCAGCATCAGCCGCGGAACGAAGCTTTCGCCATTCCACACCGGCGCCATTTTGGAGCGTACGACACCGAGGATTGCTACCTCAGGCGCATTGACGATTGGCGTGAAGGCGCTACCGCCAATACCACCGAGCGATGAAATCGTGAATGTCGCGCCCTGCATCTCCGCGGGCGTCAGTTTGCCATCGCGCGCTTTGGTCGAGATGTCGCCGAGTTCGCGGCAGATCTCGATAATGCCCTTGCGGTCAACATCCTTGACGACCGGAACAACCAGGCCTTCCGGCGTGTCGACGGCGATGCCGATGTTATAGAATTTCTTGTAAACGAGGGCGTCTTTCTCTGGCGTCAGCGATGTATTGAAGTCCGGAAACGCCTTCAATGCGTTGACCGAGGCCTTCATCAGGAATGGCAGAAGCGAGACGCGGTAAGGCTTCTTCTTGTCAGCCTTGCCGGCATCGTCGAGTTCCTTGCGATACTTCTCGATCTCCGAAATATCCGCCTCGTCATTATGGGTGACGTGCGGAATGTTGAGCCACGCGCGATGGAGAAACGGTCCCGAAATCCGCTTGATCCGCACCATCGGCTTGATCTCGACGGGGCCGAACTTCGAGAAGTCGACAGCTGGAATTTCGGGGATACCCATGCCGCCCGCGGGCGCGCCGGAGGACGAGCCCTTGGCTCCGCCACCTAGCGAGGCTTTCAGATCTTCCTTGGTGACGCGGCCTTTCTCGCCCGTCCCCTTGATCCCGTTGAGATCGATATCGAGCTCGCGCGCCAGACGACGGATCGCCGGGCTCGCATGCGCGCCGGAAAAGTCCGCGATTGCCGGACTACCGGATTTCTGCGACGCGGATGCGGGCGCTGCACTCGGAGGTGGTTCGGCCGCCTCCTGCTGATGCATCACGGCCGGCGCAGCATGAGCCGCCGACGGCACGTCACCGCCCTCGAGACGGACAATCAGCTTGTCCTTACCGACGCGGTCACCAAGCTTCACAAGCACTTCCTTGACCGTGCCTGCTGATGGCGACGGCACTTCCATCGATGCCTTGTCAGATTCCAGCGTCAGCAGCGGATCGTCGATCTTGACTACGTCACCGGGCTTGACCGAAATCTCGATGATCGGCACGTCCTTGAAGTCGCCGATATCCGGTACCTTCACATCAATAATGTTGGTCAAATCAACCTCCCCTAGACTCTCATGCGCGACGCTTTGGCCTGCGGCAGTTATCTGATGAGCGAAACGAGCGTGACCGATCTCAGACCGTTGCCGGATTTGGCTTGTCGGGATCGATGCCGTATTTGCGGAGCGCGTCGGCAACGACCGAAGCCGGGACCGCTCCTTCTTCGGACAGCGCTTTTAGCGCTGCGACGACTACATGGAAGCGATCGACCTCAAAGAAGCTGCGCAGTTTTCGCCTGTAGTCGGAACGGCCGAAGCCATCGGTCCCCAGCACACGATAACGGCCCGGAACGAAAGGCCGGATCTGGTCGGCGAGCAGCTTCATGTAGTCCGTCGACGCGACCACGGGACCGCCGGCCTTGTCGAGACAGGTCTCGACATGAGAGCGCTTGGGCGCCGCGGTCGGATGCCGCATGTTCCAGCGATCGACGTCGAGACCGTCACGGCGCAGCTCCATGAAACTGGTCACGCTCCAGATGTCGGACGCGATGCCGAAGTCATCCGCCAGCAACGCAGCGCCGGCTTCGACCTCACGCAGAATTGCGCCAGAGCCGAGCAATTGAACGCGCGCAGCCTTTTTCTTCGCTTCCACCGATCTCAGCTTGTACATGCCCTTGCGGATGCCCACCTCGGCACCCTCCGGCATCTCGCCATGTGGATAGTTCTCGTTCAACGTGGTGATGTAATAGAAAACGTCCTCGTTTTCACCGTACATCCGGCGCAGGCCATCCTGAACGATGACCGCGATCTCGTAGGAATAGGTCGGATCGTAACAGACGCAGTTCGGAATGGTTGCCGCGATGAGGTGGCTATGGCCATCCTCGTGCTGAAGCCCCTCGCCATTCAGGGTTGTTCGGCCGGACGTGCCGCCGATCAGGAACCCCCGCGCGCGCATGTCTCCGGCCGCCCATGCCAGATCGCCAACGCGCTGGAAGCCGAACATTGAATAGTAGATATAAAACGGAATCATGGGCGTATTCGACGTCGAATAGGACGTCGCGGCCGCAATCCACGAAGCCAAGGCTCCCGCTTCGTTGATGCCCTCCTGAAGGATCTGACCGGTCTTGTCCTCGCGATAGAACATCAGCTGATCGGCGTCCTGCGGCCGATAGAGCTGTCCCACTTGGGAGAAGATTCCAAACTGGCGGAACATACCCTCCATGCCGAAGGTGCGGCTCTCATCCGGCACGATCGGGACGATGCGCTTGCCAATGGCCTTGTCGCGCAGCAACGTGCTGAGGATTCGCACGAAAGCCATGGTGGTGGAGATCTCGCGCTCTTCGGTGGACTTCAATTGCGCGCCGAACGCCGACAAGGGCGGGATTTCGATCGCCTCGGATGTGCGGCGGCGGGCCGGCAGGTGTCCCCCAAGTGCGGCGCGACGTTCCGCGAGATATTTCATTTCGGGCGAATCGGCGGCTAGACGGACGAACGGCACGTCCTTCAGCTCTTCGTCGGAAACCGGAATCTGGAATCTGTCACGGAATTGGCGAAGGGCCTCCTCGTTCATTTTCTTAGCTTGATGCGAGATCATCTGGCCTTCGCCGGATTCACCCATGCCATAGCCCTTGACGGTCTTTGCCAGAATGACGGTCGGCTGCCCCTTGTGCTCGGAAGCAGCCTTGTAAGCGGCATAAACCTTTTGAGGGTCGTGACCACCGCGAGTCATTCCCCAGATTTCATCGTCGCTCATGTGAGCAACCATGGCTTTCAGTTCGGGATATTTTCCGAAGAAATGCTCACGGACATACGCACCGTTCTTCGATTTGTAGTCCTGATATTCGCCGTCGACACACTCTTCCATGCGCTTTCTGAGAATGCCTGTGACGTCGGCGGCCAGCAATTGATCCCAGCCCGAGCCCCACAGCACCTTGATGACGTTCCAGCCGGCGCCGCGGAAATCGGCTTCCAGTTCCTGCACGATCTTGCCGTTGCCGCGCACCGGTCCGTCGAGACGCTGCAAATTGCAATTGATCACAAACACCAGATTGTCGAGATGCTCGCGTCCGCCCAGCGATATCGCACCGAGCGACTCCGGCTCGTCCATCTCGCCGTCGCCCATGAAAGCCCAGACCTTGCGAGGCTTGGTATCTGCAAGACCACGGCAATCGAGGTATTTGAGAAACCGCGCCTGGTAGATCGCCATCAACGGGCCAAGTCCCATCGACACGGTGGGGAATTGCCAAAAATCCGGCAACAACCACGGGTGCGGATAGGACGGCAGACCCTTGCGGTCGACTTCCTGACGGAAATTGACAAGCTGCTCCTCGCTGAGCCGGCCCTCGAGAAAAGCGCGGGCATAAATGCCGGGTGAGCAATGGCCCTGGTAATAAATCAGGTCGCCGCCATGCGCGTCTGTCGGCGCGTGCCAAAAATGCATGAACCCGGTATCGTAAAGCGTCGCAGCGGATTGGAAGCTGGCGATATGTCCGCCGAGTTCGGAAGACGTCTTGTTGGCGCGCAGCACGATGGCCGCGGCGTTCCAGCGGATAATCGAACGAATCTTATGCTCGAGGACCCGGTCGCCCGGATGCGCCGGCTCATCATGCGGCGGGATGGTGTTCACATAGGCCGTGTTGGCCGCAAAGGACAGCTTTGCACCCTTGCGCCGAGCGGCCTGAATAACGCCTTCCAATAATTCGTCGACCCGGCCGACGCCTTCAAAGGCCTCAACGGAGTCGAGCGCATCCAGCCATTCACGTGTTTCAGTGGGATCGCGATCCTGGTCCAATGTTTCTCTCCCCTTGCGAGATGCTTTTGCGCATCTTCCTGCCGTCGAACTGACTTGCGACGGTCTATTTGCTTCAAGAGATGCATTTCGCATGCCAACCGAAACAAGCTCTGATCCCAGAGTAATCTACTTGATTCTGTTCATGATATTTCACCGCTCCGCGGTGCTCGTCTGCGACGGTAGCTGAAAAATGGAATAGATCGTCAGATCCAGTCTGGAAAATCGGACACGACACAAACGGTGCTAGTGGATTGGAATTGACGCTGCTCCTACCGTTAAGTACGAACTGGAATGCGGCAGAGTAACATCCGGCTGACGCGCTTCGTGGATATGGAGCCACACCGTACAGCGCCAGAGCCGGCTGCAGATGTTAGGTCGGAATTCGTGGCCAGACGGCGAAACAAGCCCCATTCGGCGTGCGGACGCCAAAAGACTTCTTGGGCCTCGGTTCAAGTGACGCCGGCGTCAGCCGGATGTTACTCTGCCGCATTCCAGTTCGTACTTAACGGTAGGAGCAGCGTCAATTCCAATCCACTAGCACCGTTTGTGTCGT
>Ga0097691_1001124_pt1 | contig 20541 bp, 17 predicted proteins | sample NGESurdeep072012_8_FD_72858 | JGI IMG/M metagenome (GOLD analysis project Ga0097691, IMG submission 72858) | Arctic peat soil microbial communities from Barrow, Alaska - NGEE Surface sample 210-1 deep-072012 | ecosystem: Environmental > Terrestrial > Soil > Wetlands > Peat ... | reverse complement strand
AAGTCGGTGGCCCAGCTGGCCACGACGTTGACCGGGGTTCGACGGTTTGTGTACGTCGACAAGGACATCTCCTTGCCGGAATGGGGCAAGATCCAGGCGCTGGGGATCCCGGGTATCTATAGTGAGGCGACATCGAAGCGCTCCTACCTGACCTCTTCTGCGGCGGCCTCGCTGGTCGGCTGGGTGGGCGCTGACGGGTCGCCCGGGGGTGGCCTCGAGCTGTTGCTGAACAAGCAGCTGCAGGGCAGGCCGGGCGTGACGACCTACGAGCAGTCCAGGGACGGCCGCACCATCACCACCGGTGAGCAGCAGATCACGCCGGCCGTTCCAGGACTCGACGTGCGGTTGACGATCGACAGTGACCTGCAGTGGTTCGCACAGAACGCCATTGCCCAGAAGGTCAACGAGACGAAGGCGCTGTCAGGGACCGTCGTGGTCATGAATGTCAAGACCGGTCAGCTGACAGCGGTCGCGTCCTATCCGAGCTTCGACCCGAACAACATCGCCAAGGCCGCCGGCAACCTCAACAACAACGCCTTCGGGGAGGCGTTCGAACCAGGATCCACAGCCAAGGTCATGACGGCGGCAGCAGCTATCCAAGAGGGCGTCGCGTCGGCGGCGACCCCTGTGGCGGTTCCCGACCGGCTGGCCCGCGCCGACCAGTCGTTCCGGGACTCCCATGAGCACGGCCTGGAGCACCTGACGTTCGCCGGCGTGATCGCCCAGTCCAGCGACATCGGCACCATGATGGTCGGCGAGAAGGTGCCGCCGGCCACCCTGGAGAAGTACTTCCGCGCCTTCGGAGTTGGCCAGCCGACCGGAGTCAACTTCCCTGGTGAGACGCCGGGTATCTTCGCCAAGTCTCAGAACTGGAGCGGCTCCCAGCGCTACACCGTCATGTACGGCCAGGGTCTGTCGGTCAACGCCATCCAGGATGCAGGCGTTTTCCAGACCATCGCCAACGGGGGACTGCGCGTGCCTCCGAGCCTGGTGGCCAGCACCAAGAGCGCGGACGGCACTGTGACGCCGGCGCCGACCACCACCCCGGTGCGGGTCATTTCCCCATCGACTGCCACGACGCTCAGCCAGATGCTCGAGTTCGTCATCGGTGACGGCGGCACCGCCAGCGAGGCGAAGATCGCCGGCTATCGCGTCGCCGGCAAGACCGGGACGGCTGACCGCATTGGCGCCAACGGTCGCTACTCGGGCAAGACGGCGTCCTTCATCGGTTTCGCCCCGGCGGACAAACCGGAGTTCGTCGTCGCCGTGATCCTGCAGAACCCGATCCGCGGATACTTCGGCGGGTCGACGGCCGGCCCGGTCTTCAAGGACGTCATGACCTATGCGTTGCAGGAGTTCACCGTTCCTCCGACAGGCACTCCACCTCCTGTCATGAAGCTCAAGATCGACGATGCGCCGGCGTCAGCGGACAAGGCAGAGGCGGCCTTGAAGGCCGACTCGGGTCTCCAGGGCCCGACCCGCTAGAGGTAACGTCACTCCGTGGTGAACCCTGTGAACGCGACTCTGCGTCCCCGATCCCCGCACCCCGTCAGCCTCCGGTCGGTGGCCGAGCGTGCGGGGGTGCTGTCGACGCCTGACGGCGCCGTCAGCGTGGTAGACCATCGCGTGATGGTGACCGGGGTGACCCTCGACTCGCGGGCCATCAGGACCGGAGACCTGTATGCCGCGCTCCCCGGGGCGAACGTGCACGGGGCACGCTTCGTCGCAGCGGCAGTGGGGCTCGGTGCCGTGGCTGTTCTGACCGATCCGGCCGGAGCTGCCCTTCTCGCGCTCAGCGAGCTGCCGGTGCCGGTGCTCGTGGTCCCCGACCCCAGGGCCGCCCTGGGGTTCGTTGCCGCCCTGGTCTACGGCGGGGCGAGCCAGGAGCTGACCATCCTGGGCATCACCGGTACCAACGGCAAGACGACGACGGCGTATCTGCTGGACTCGGCCCTTCGCTCACTGGGGCGCGTGACAGGCCTGATCGGCACGGTCGAGACGCGCATCGGCGAGGACCGCATCAAGAGCGTCCGGACCACGCCCGAGTCCGCCGACCTGCACGCTCTCTTCGCGGTGATGCTCGAGCGCGGTGTGGACACCTGCACGATGGAGGTGTCCAGCCACGCCTTGGCCCTGCACCGCGTCGATGGCGTGCTCTATGACGTCGTCGCGTTCACCAACCTGTCGCAGGACCACCTCGACTTCCATGGGTCGATGGAGGACTACTACCAGGCCAAGGCATCGCTGTTCACCCCAGAGCGCGCCGTCCGGGCAGTGGTGTGCGTGGACGACGAATGGGGTCAGCGCCTCGCTCGCGGGGCCGGGGTGCCTGTCGTGTCGGTCTCCTCGCGTCAGGATCCAATGGCCGACTGGCAGCTTGAGACCTCGGGCCCTGGTGAGCCCGACTTCGAGCTCATCGGCGACGGCCAGCGACTATCCCTGCGCTCGGCCCTGCCCGGAGACTTCAACCGGGTCAATACAGCGGTGGCTGCCCTGGTTCTCTTGGCCGCGGGCTACCCGGGTGACTCGATCGAGAAGGCTCTTGCGACCGATCCGCACGTGCCCGGCCGGATGGAGCGAGTACGAGTGGAGGACGACCCACCGCTCGAAGGCGCGGAGGAGAGCCGGATGCCCCTGGCCGTGGTCGACTTCGCTCATACCCCTGACGCTGTGGCGTCAGCGTTGAAAGCTCTGCGACACAACACTTCTGGGTCACTGATCGTCGTTCTGGGTGCTGGGGGGGACCGGGACACTGGCAAGCGTGCCGCCATGGGCGCAGCCGCTGCCTCACATGCAGACGTCGTCCTCGTCACCGATGACAACCCCCGATCCGAGGACCCGGCGAGCATCCGAGCGGCCGTCCTGCGTGGAGCGGTCGCGCAGGACCAGTCCGCCGCTCGACCGTCACCGGGGCGAATTCGCGAGATTGGCGATCGCGCTGCGGCCATTCGCGCGGCCGTCGCGCTGGCCGCCGCGCGCGACACGGTCGTCGTCCTGGGCAAGGGACACGAGAGCGGGCAGGACATCGCCGGCGTGGTGCATCCCTTCGACGACCGTGCAGAGCTGAGAGCAGCCTTGATCGAGCGAACTGAGTTCGAGGAGCGCACTGTCGGCCGGGTTCCCGGCATCACAACTTCAGACACCGCGAGCGGCGCGGCGCAGTGATTCCCCTCAGGCTCGCAGAGATCGCCGAGATCACGGGGGGCCAGCTCCATCATGGCTTCGATACCGCGGAGACGAACCCCCTGGTGGACGGACCCGTGGTCACTGACTCACGGGAAGCCGCCGCAGGCAGCCTCTACATCGCCCGCATCGGCCAGGCCATGGACGGCCACGAGTTCGTCGCATCTGCCCGCGCCCAGGGTGCGGTGGCCGCTCTCACCTCAAGGCCGGTCACCGACCTGCCGTGCGTCGTCGTCGAGGACGTCCAGGTGGCTTTCGTCTCCCTGGCCCGCGCCCTGGTCGATCGCAACGCCCGCGCCGTGGTCATCGGGATCACCGGCTCCTCCGGCAAGACCAGCACCAAGGATCTGCTCGCTTCGGTTCTGCAACGCCACGGTGAGACGGTCTCCAACGTCGGGTCGCTGAACTCGGAGGTCGGGGTGCCGCTGACCGTCTGCCGGATCACGGCGAACACTGAGTACCTCGTGCTCGAGATGGGCTCGCGTGGGATCGGTCACATCAGCTACCTCACCCGCATTGCGCCGCCGCGAATCGGGGTCGTCCTCAACGTCGGCACCGCGCACGTGGGTGAGTTCGGCACGCGCGAGGCCATTGGCACGGCCAAGGCCGAGCTCGTGCAGTGTCTGCCGGCAACGGGATTCGCTGTCCTGAACGCTGACGACCCGATCGTGATCGGCATGGCGAGCCAGACCCGGGCACACGTCATACAGGTGGGGGAGTCATCCCGTGCAACCGTCCGGGCCATCGACATCTCCCTCGACGAGCACGCCCGGGCCTCCTTCACCCTCGTCACCGACGAGGGCAGCGCCCACGTGGCCCTCGGACTGCACGGAGAGCACCACGTCGCCAATGCCCTTGCGGTCGCAGCGGTTGCGCTCGCCGTCGGCATGTCGTTGCACACCGTCGCGGAAGCGCTGGGTGACGCGCGTCCGCTGAGCCGATGGCGCATGGAGGTCCACGAGCGGGCTGACGGTGTCACGATCGTCAACGACGCATACAACGCCAATCCGGACTCCATGCGTGCCGCGCTCAAGGCTCTGGCGACCATGGGCCGAGGTCGTCGGACGTGGGCCGTCCTGGGCGAGATGCGTGAGCTGGGGCCAGAGTCCGTCACTGAGCACGACGCCATTGGCCAGCTCGCCGTGCGCCTGAACGTGTCACGTGTGGTCTCCGTGGGCCGGGGGACCGAGCCGATCGACATCGCAGCCCGTCACGCGGGGTCATCGGACGAGCAGTCGATCTGGGTCCCGGACACGGACGCCGCCTACGAGCTCCTCCGGCAAGACCTGGCACCGGGTGACGTCGTGCTGCTCAAGTCGAGCCATGACGCCGGGCTACGGTGGCTCGGGGATCGTCTCGTCGACGCCTCGGGACCGGAGGTGATTTCGTGAAAGCGGTGCTGGTGGCTGCAGCGATCTCGCTCATGCTGTCGCTGCTCGGCACGCCGCTGTTCATCAAGTTCCTGGTCCGGCGCAGGTATGGCCAGTTCATCCGCGACGACGGGCCGACGTCACACCACACCAAGCGCGGCACCCCCACCATGGGCGGCGCCGTCCTCATCGGCGCCTCGATCCTGGCGTACGGTTCGGCGCACCTGTTCACGCTGACACCTGTGACGGCCAGCGGGATCCTGGTGCTGTTCCTGATGACCGGGCTGGGGCTCGTCGGCTTTCTCGACGACTACATCAAGATCTCCAAGCAGCGCAGCCTCGGGTTGCGCACGAAGGAGAAGCTGGCCGGGCAGACACTTGTGGCGGTGATCTTCGCTGTATTCGCGCTGCAGTTCCCCAACGGCCGGTTCCGCACTCCCGCGGTGCCTTTCGTGTCGTTCGTCCGTGACACGAACTTCAACTTCGCCTTCTCCGGCACGTTGCTCGGGCTCCTCCTCTTCGTGGTGTGGGCGAACCTGATGATCGCCGGCACCAGCAACGGGGTGAACCTCACCGACGGCCTGAACGGCCTGGCGACGGGCGCGGGTGTCATGGTGTTTGGGGCCTACGTCTTCATCGCCATCTGGCAGTTCAACCAGAACTGCCAGTTCAACCCCGGCGTCAAGTGTTATGAGGTCAGGGACCCCCACGACCTGGCCGTGGTGGCTGCCGCTCTCATGGGCTCGTGCTTCGGCTTCCTGTGGTGGAACGCTGCTCCGGCTCAGATCTTCATGGGCGACACCGGGTCGCTGGCTCTCGGCGGCGCCCTGGCCGGTCTGGCCATCACCACTCGCACCGAGCTGCTGGTGGTGATCCTTGGCGGCCTGTTCGTCATCATCACGCTCTCGGTGATCATCCAGGTCGGCTGGTTCAAGGCGACCGGTAAACGCGTGTTCAGAATGGCCCCTCTGCAACACCATTTCGAGCTGGCGGGTTGGAACGAGGTCACCATCGTCATCCGGTTCTGGATCGTGGCTGGGTTGTTCGTCGCACTGGGTCTGGGCATCTTCTACGCAGAGTGGGTCGTCGGAACCACATGAGTGCCGAAGGCCAGAACTACGAACCCCGCCAGGGGTCGCGCTATCTCACCCACCGCGACGCGGACTGGTCGGACCTGCGCATCCTGGTCGCGGGCCTCGGCGTCAGCGGGTTCGCGGCTGCAGACGCACTCTCGGAACGTGGTGCCATCGTCACCGCCGTCAGCGCCGACGCCACCCCTGCCATCATCGAACGCGCGCGCATCCTGGAGATCCTGGACGTCGACGTTCGCCTTGGCCCCGAGCACCTGCACGACGTTCCTGACGGCACGGAGCTCGTCGTGACCTCACCCGGCTTGCGCCCGGACCATCCCATGCTGCTGGCGGCGACTGCCGGCGGAATACCGGTCTGGGGTGAGGTCGAGCTCGCGTGGCGCATGCGCGCCTCATCGGGTGCGGCGCCGTGGATCACGATCACCGGCACCAACGGCAAGACGACGACGGTCAAGATGCTGGCGTCCATCCTGCGAGCCGCCGGGCTGCGTGCGACGAGCGCCGGCAACGTGGGCACGCCGCTGCTCGAAGCCGTCCTGCACCCTGAACCGTATGACGTGCTGGCCGTTGAGCTTTCCAGCTTCCAGCTGCACTGGCAGAGATCCGTGAGGCCGGTGGCCTCGGCCTGTCTGAACTTCGCTCCCGACCACATCGACTGGCACGGGTCCCTGGAGAAGTACCGCGAGGCCAAGGCCAAGGTTTACGCGGGCACGCAGATCGCCTGCGTCTACAACGTCCAGGACTCCGCAACGCAGCAGATGGTCATCGAGGCGGACGTCGTCGAGGGTTGTCGCGCCATCGGTTTCACCCTTGACATCCCGGCCCTGTCGATGGTGGGGATGGTCGATGGTGTGCTGGCCGACCGTGCCTTCGTCGAGCAGCGCAGAACCTCGGCGGCGGAGCTGGCCACCCTGGCGGACCTGCAGAGGCACACCCCATCGGTGGCACCGCACAACGTGGCGAACGCCCTGGCGGCCGCGGCGTTGGCCAGGGCCTACGGCGTCGGTCCACTCTCGGTTCGCGACGGGCTTCGAGCGTTCATCCCCGACCCGCACAGGATCGCGGAAGTTGCCACCGTCGACGGCGTGCGCTTCGTCGACGACTCCAAGGCCACCAACCCTCACGCAGCCGGAGCCTCGCTGGCCGCCTTCGAGCACGTCGTGTGGATCGCGGGCGGCCTTCTCAAGGGCGCCGACGTGGACGCGTTGGTCCAGTCGGTTGGTGATCGGCTGCGCGGCGTCGTCCTGATAGGAGCGGACCGCCAGGAGATTGCCCGGGCGCTCGCGCGACACGCGCCCGATGTACCCGTGGTCGACGTGCCCAACACCGACACTGGGGTCATGGATCTCGTGGTGGCTCACGCCGGCGACCTGGCTCGGCCCGGTGACGTCGTCCTGCTTGCGCCTGCCGCAGCGTCAATGGACATGTTTGCCAACTATGGCGCGCGTGGTGACGCTTTCGCCGAGGCGGTGCACCGCTACGCGAACCGGGACCAGGGACCTTCAGCATCGTGACCACCACCTCGCGGAAGCCCGCCACGTCAAGGCGGCGGCCGGGTTCGACGTCCGCACGGGCTGACTCTCCCGGGTCGGGCGCGATGATGCCCCGTTGGCAACACCTTGAGTCCCCGGTCACGACGTACTTCCTGCTGCTCAGTGCCACGGCGATGCTGGTCGTCATCGGACTGGTGATGGTGCTCTCGGCCTCCAGCGTGACGTCTTACCAGAACACCAACTCGTCGTACACCGTCTTCCTCACCCAGCTGCAGTCTGCGGTTGTCGGCGTGATCGGCGCCTTCGTCGCCACTCGGATTCCGTTGATCACCTGGAAGCGGGTGTCAGTGCCGCTCCTGGCCGGCGCCATCATCCTGCAGGTGCTGGTGTTCGTTCCGGGCATCGGCGTCTCGGTCAACGGCAACCGCAACTGGATCCAGATCGCGGGCCAGCAGATTCAGCCATCCGAGTTCGCCAAGGTTGCGCTGATCCTGTTCGGTGCCACCGTGCTGACCAAGAAGCGGCGCAAGCTCAACGAGTTCATGCACGCTGCCGTGCCACTCGTTTTCCCAGCCGGAGCCCTGCTGTTGCTGCTGGTGCTCGGAGGCAAGGACCTCGGCACCGGCCTCGTGCTCCTGGCCATCATCGTCGGGCTCCTGTTCGCGGCTGGTGTCCCGGCCCGGATGTTCCTACTCGCCGGTGGTGCCTCGGCGGCACTGGCCGCGTTCATGGTCGTCACCAGCGCCAACCGCATGGACCGGATCAGGGACTGGATCGGCGGCGGTTGCGCCGATCCGCACGGCTCGTGCTGGCAGACGACCCACGGCCAGTACGCCCTCGCTGACGGCGGCTGGTGGGGTGTGGGGCTGGGGGCGAGTCGTGAGAAGTGGCAATGGCTGCCGGAGGCCCACAACGACTTCATCTTCGCCATCATCGGCGAGGAGCTCGGACTTCCCGGCACCCTGGTGATCATCGCCCTGTTCGCCCTCATCGGTTTCGCGTGCTACCGGTTGGTCTGCCGGACGAACGACTTCTTCATTCGGGTGGCCACTGCAGGCGTCATGGTCTGGATCCTCGCTCAGGCGACGATCAACATCGGAGCGGTGATCGGCCTGCTGCCGGTCATCGGCGTCCCGTTGCCCTTGGTCTCCAGCGGTGGATCGGCCTTGGTGACAACACTATTCGGCTTGGGGATGTTGTTGTCGTTCGCCCGCAACGAGCCGGGTTGTCGCGAGGCGCTGGCCGCCAGGCCCGGCGTCGTGAGTCGCTCGCTCGCCGTCATGCCCATGCGTCGCGGTCGCAAGAGATGAGCGCTCGCCCTGCGCTGACCTCTGTGCTTCTGGCCGGCGGCGGTTCGGCGGGTCACGTCTCTCCCCTCCTGGCCCTCGCTGACTGCCTTCGTCGCAGGAACCCCGATATCCGCGTCACGACGCTTGGCACGCAGGGAGGCCTCGAGCAGCGACTGGTTCCGGCCCGCGGATACGACCTGAGAACCATTCCCAAGGTGGCTTTCCCTCGTCGTCCCGGAGGCGCCCTGGTCCGTCTGCCCGGCGCGCTCAAGGCCGCGGTCGATGCGGCTGGCGAAGTCATCGACGAGGCCCGACCGGACGTCGTCGTGGGTTTCGGCGGCTACGTCTCGACGCCGGCCTATCTGGCCGCCCGACGACGCCGGGTGCCGATCGTCGTCCACGAGCAAAACGCGCGCCCGGGCCTGGCCAACCGTCTCGGGGCCCGGATGACGCGTTTCGTGGCAACGACATTCGCAACGACATCGCTGCCTCATGCCACTCTCATCGGGATGCCCCTGCGCCGCGAGATCGCCCGGCTGGACCGGGAGGTGAGCCGCGCCGAGGGGTTGGCCCATTTCGGGCTCGTCGATCACCGGCCGACACTGCTGGTCACCGGAGGATCCCTGGGTGCCCAGCGGTTGAACACGGCGTTCGCCTCCCGCGCTGACGAGCTGCGCCTGCACGGCATACAGGTGCTGCACATCAGCGGACATGGCAAGGAGTTCGCGCCTCGTTCGGTGACGGCCGGTCCGCCGTATGTCGTGGCCGCCTACGCGGATCGAATGGATCTGGCCTACGCCGTGGCCGACCTGGTGGTGGCCCGTGCAGGTGCCAACACTGTCTGCGAGCTGACGGCCGTCGGGCTGCCCGCGGTCTATGTCCCGTTGCCGATCGGCAACGGGGAGCAACGGTTGAACGCGGGCGATGTCGTCGCCGCCGGGGGCGGCATGCTGGTCGACGACTCCTCCCTGACTGCCGAGTGGATCGACGAGATCCTGGTGCCGTTGTCGACCGACGCTCCACGCATCCGGGCGATGGCGGTCGCCGCCGCAGCCATCGGAGAGCGCGAGGCCGACGAGCGGTTGGCCGATCTGGTCGCCACTGCCGCGGACTCGCGAGGTGCCCGATGACGTCCTCGCCCCCGGATGGCCCTGCGGAGCCCTCGCAACAAGCGCCGTCAGCCAACGGCTCGAACGACCGATTTGACTTCACGGCCGCCGTTCCGGGGGCCGACAGCCTGGGCTCGGTCCACTTCATCGCCATCGGTGGAGCGGGGATGTCCGGCGTCGCTCGGGTGATGCTTGCCCGCGGGCTGGCTGTCAGTGGGTCCGATGCCAAGGACTCCCTCGTCCTGAGGGCTTTGGCGGCCGAGGGGGCGGAGGTCCACATCGGGCACGACGCTGCCCACCTTGGGGCCGCTGACACCGTGGTGATCTCCTCGGCCGTCCGCGAGGACAACGTCGAGCTGCGAGCTGCCCGGGCTCGTGGGCTGCGGGTCCTGCATCGATCGCAGGCTCTGGCATCGGTCATGCGTGGGAACCGACGGGTCGCAGTCGCCGGTACCAACGGAAAGACCACGACGACATCGATGCTGACGGTCGCGCTGCAACACTGCGGGGTCGACCCGTCGTTCGCCGTCGGGGGCGAGCTGGCCAAGCACGGCACCAACGCGCACCTCGGCACCGGTGACATCTTCGTCGCGGAAGCCGATGAGAGCGACGGTTCGTTCCTCGTCTATCGGCCAGACGTGGCCATCGTCACCAGCGTGCAGCCTGACCACCTTGACTTCTATGGCACGTTTGAGTCCGTCCAGGCCGCGTACGCGAGGTTCGCTGCGACCGTGCAACCGGGCGGTCTCCTGGTGACGTGCGCGGACGACCCGGGGTCACGAACCCTGGCCCATCTCGCCAGGGCGGCAGGCACCCGGGTGATCACCTACGGCCTGGCGGGCGACGCCGACGTCCGGCTCACCGCCCCGGGTGGTGCCGGTTTCCACGGGCACGGGGACCTGGTGCGCGCCGGGGTGGGCCTGGGCCATCTCCAGATCGGTATGCCGGGTCGACACAACCTGCTGAACGCGACTGCCTCGTTCGTGGCTGCTACCGAAGGGCTGGGGCAAGATCCCGGACGCGTTCTTGAGGGGCTTGCCGGCTTCACCGGCACCCGCCGCAGGTTCGAGCCCAAGGGCGAGGTGGCGGGCGTCCGGGTCGTCGACGACTACGCCCACAACCCGGGCAAGGTGGCCGCCGTCGTCGAGACGGCTCGCGGTCTTGCGGCGCCGGGGCGGCTCATCGTGGTGTTCCAGCCGCATCTCTACTCGCGAACACGTGATTTCGCTGCGGAGCTGGCCACGGCGCTGTCGCCCGCGGACATCGTCTTCGTGATGGACGTGTATGCCGCTCGCGAGGACCCGATGCCGGGTGTCAGCGGAGCACTGATCGCCGACCGGCTGGCTGACGCCGACCGCCCGCGCGCCGGTGAGAGCGCGCAGTTCGTGCCCTTCTGGTCGGATGTCGCTCCCCTCGTGGCGCAGGTGGCCAGGGCGGGAGACCTGGTTCTGACCGTGGGGGCCGGTGACGTGACCATGATCGGTCCCGAGATCTTGCGTCTTCTGGGTGAGCGACGAGGCCCGGGCGACGTTGCTCAAGGACAGGAATGAGTGGGCTGGGCTCACGCGCCGGCCATGTCCTGCGTGCCCGTGGATCGTCAGTGGGCCGTCCCTCGGGCCTGGGGTCCTCCCGGGCCAGGTTCGCGATGCGCGCAGCGCAGGTTCGTCGTCGTCCGTGGTTGATGGCAGCGTGGCTGGCCGGTGCGCTCGCGCTGCTGGCCGGGGGAGTGTGGCTGGTGGAGTTCAGCCCCGTGCTGGCTACCCGGACAGTCAGGGTCGCGGGGGTGCCAAGAGGCATGGTCGCCGACATCACGCGCCGGGCCGGGTTCACCATGGGCACACCGCTGGCGCGGGTCGACACCGCCGAAGTTGCGCGCAGGGTCATCGCCTCGGCGAGGTTGGCCGAGGTCACGGTGAGCCGCTCATGGCCGAGCACGCTGGTCATCTCTGCCAGTCCCAGGGTGCCTGTTGTGGCAGTCAGGAACCCTCAAGGTCAAGTACAGGTTGTGGACTCCGAGGGGGTTGCGTATGCCACCGTGAGGTCCTCGCCCAAGGGCGTTCCCCTGATCGACACCGTCCAGAACCCGCCGAGCAAGGACTCGCTCCGTGCCGGCATCGCCGTTCTGCAGGCGCTCTCGGGAAGCCAGCGGGCCCTTGTCAGCAACGTGACGGTCTCGGGAGCGAACCTGGTAACCCTCAAGATGAGGGCCGTCACGGTGGTGTGGGGAGGTGCGTCAGAACCTGAGCTGAAGGTCAAGGTAATGACGGCACTGCTGAGGCAGGTGGGCACCGGCACGATCGACGTGAGCGCGCCGCGTACCCCAGTAACTAGATGAGCCGGCCGACACGCCGCGCTCATGTTTGATCGAGTCGGCTCCAGGCCTTACGGTCAGCCTCAGCAGGGTTGGGATAACTATAACCCTCTAGTTTACATCGAGATTTATTTGGATGCGAAGAACGTCACATAACAAGCCTTCAGCACCCGCCAGGGACTCGCGCAGAAACGTTTCAGAAAGGCCCATCGCCGTGGCAGCACCGCAGAACTACCTGGCCGTTATCAAGGTCGTCGGCATCGGCGGAGGCGGTGTCAATGCCATCAACCGGATGATCGATGTCGGTCTCAAGGGCGTCGAGTTCATCGCCATCAACACCGACGCCCAAGCCCTGTTGATGAGCGACGCCGACGTCAAGCTTGATGTCGGCCGTGAGCTGACCCGGGGTCTGGGCGCGGGCGCGGACCCCGAGGTCGGCAAGAAGGCCGCCGAGGATCACTCCGAGGAGATCGAAGAGGTGCTCAAGGGTGCCGACATGGTCTTCGTGACGGCGGGGGAGGGCGGCGGGACCGGCACCGGTGGTGCGCCGGTCGTTGCCAAGATTGCCAAGTCGATCGGTGCGCTCACGATAGGTGTGGTCACCCGGCCCTTCACGTTCGAGGGACGGCGCCGAGCCAACCAGGCCGAGACCGGTATCGCCGGCCTGCGCGAGGAGGTCGACACCCTCATCGTGATCCCGAACGACCGACTGCTCTCCATCAGCGACCGCGCTGTCAGCATGCTCGATGCCTTCCGCACGGCGGACCAGGTTCTCCTGTCGGGTGTGCAGGGCATCACCGACCTCATCACCACCCCGGGTCTGATCAACCTCGACTTCGCCGACGTCAAGGCCGTGATGCAGGGAGCCGGCTCGGCGCTCATGGGCATCGGCTCAGCTCGTGGTGACGACCGCGCGGTGCAGGCTGCAGAGCTGGCGATCTCCTCACCCCTGCTCGAGGCCAGCATCGACGGCGCGCACGGCGTGCTGTTGTCGATCCAGGGTGGCTCCGATCTCGGGCTCTTCGAGATCAACGAGGCGGCACGCCTGGTGCAGGAAGCAGCTCACCCCGAGGCCAACATCATCTTCGGTGCCGTCATCGACGATGCTCTGGGCGACGAGGTCCGGGTGACGGTCATCGCCGCAGGCTTCGACGGTGGCGGTCCGATCCGCCGCAATGACGACCGTGCCCTTGGCCAGATCGCCGGTTCTACGCAGCGCCCGGCTCCGGCACCTGTTCCGGCACAGCTTCCTCGTGTCGACCAGCCCGCACATGTCGTTGCGGCCCCGGCGCCCTCGCCACACGTGCAGGGCGGCGTTCAAGCGCCGGCTCCGGAGGGTGCTGTGAACGGTGCTCAGCCCGCGAACGGCATCAAGCCCGTCACCGTGCCACCGCGCACCGTCACCTTCGACGACAACGACGATCTCGATGTCCCCGATTTCCTGAAGTAGGAGTGCCGCCGGGGGCCGTGGACAGGCTGGTCGTCGGTTGTGGGACGCCCACCCCGCTCGCCCCTGGGCCAGGGCCAGGTCGACGCGGACTGTCGACCGCCCGCTCGTCCTGGGTCAGGGCCACGTCGACGGGGACTGTCGCCCGCCCGTGCGCCCCTCCCTGTCGGGGCTCGGCTAACGTGAGTGGCGTGTTCCATTGGCGTGAGCGGGTTCCGGCGGTGGTCGGACGAAGTGTCGACTGGGGATTCACCGCCAGACGCGGGGGATCGAGCGTGGGAGACTTCGCCAGCCTCAATCTTGGCGGACACGTAGGGGATGACCCTCTGGCCGTCGAGTCCAACCGCAGGCTGGTGGCCGGCTCCTTTGGTGTGGGTCGAGATCACCTGTTGTTCATGAACCAGTGCCACGGCTCAGAGGTCGTGGTTGTGGACGGGCCGTGGGAGGGGGAACCTCCCGAGGCAGACGCGATCGTGACGACGTCGACCGACCTCGCGCTGGCCGTTGTGGTCGCTGACTGCACCCCTGTCCTGCTGGTCGACCCGGTGGGCGGGGTCGCCGCCGCGGTGCATGCCGGTCGACCCGGGATGATGTCGGGCATCGTCGGGCGCACCGTCGACGCCATGACTTGCCTAGGGGCCACCTCTATCCGTGCGGCTGTGGGCCCCTCGATCTGTGGGCGCTGCTATGAGGTGCCCGAGGCCATGAGGGCACAAGCAGCGGAGATCAGTCCGGCCGCGACTGCCATCTCCTGGCGGGGGACCCCCGCCATTGACGTGGCTGCGGGCGTGGTTGATCAGTTGCAGTCCAGATCCGTTGCAGTGCAATGGATCTCGGGCTGTAGTCGCGAGTCGGAAGAGTTGTTCTCGTATCGTCGCCAGCACAGCACGGGGCGTTGCGCCGGGGTCGTCCGGTTGCTCGACGTCACCAAGGAGCGTCCATGACGTCCGTTCACGATGCCGCGGTGCGTCGCGCGGAGCTGGCGAGCGGCCTCGCGAAGGTCCAGGAGCGCATCAGGGCCGCCTGCATGGCAGCCGGCCGCGCTCGTGAAGACGTTCAGCTGATCGTGGTCACGAAGTTCTTCCCGGGCGCGGACATCGAGATGCTCTGCGAACTCGGCGTCACGGACATCGGGGAGAACCGTGACCAGGAGGCGTCGGCAAAGATCGCCGCTCTGCCACCCGAGGTCCGTCAACGCCTCCAGGTCCACTTCATCGGTCAGATGCAGACCAACAAGGCCAGGTCCGTGGCGACCTACGCCGACACCGTGCACTCGATCGACAGGGACAGGCTGGCCATTGCTCTTGAGCGGGCTGCCGCCGCAGCAGGCCGTGTCATCGGCGCGCTCGTCCAGGTGAACCTTGACGCGATCGCAGGTGCGGACGCGGTGTCGGGTGGAGGCGCCGTGGCCGGCCCGGCGCGCGGCGGCATACCGCTTGATGGCGTTGCCGAGCTCGCGAACATTGTCGCTGCCGCGCCGCATCTGAGGCTTCGAGGACTCATGGGCGTGGCCCCGCTGGGAGTCGATCCCGAAGAGGTATTCGCGCGGCTCGCCACTGCGTCGCGCGATCTCCGTTCTGATCACCCGGGAGCCACCTGGATCTCTGCCGGGATGAGCGCAGATCTCGAGTCTGCGGTGGCCAACGGTGCGACCCACCTGCGTGTCGGCAGCGCAATCCTCGGTTCCCGCCCGCTCCTTGGGTAGTTTTGGGTCGAAGACTCTCGTCGGATCAACCCGCAAACTCGGGCATTCACAACTCGATGACATTCAAGACGTAGTTAAGGAGCTCGCGATGGCTGGGGCACTGCGCAAGACCATGGTGTACCTCGGACTGGCTGAGGATGACGATCATTACGACGGGTATGACGACTACGACGAGCCGGATGCAGGCCACGAGCCTCCCGCCCGCGACGGACGATCCGCGGCCGTCACGCCGCTGCCGCAGCGCACGCCGGTGGCTCGCGTCGTCCGTGATGTCGAGGTCGGTGCGTTGAACCGGATCACGACGATCCACCCGCGCACCTACAACGAAGCCAAGAACATCGGCGAGAGCTTCCGTGACGGCACCCCGGTGATCATGAACCTCACCGATCTGGACGACGCCGACGCCAAGCGTCTCGTGGACTTCGCTGCCGGACTGGTGTTCGGTCTGCACGGCGCCATCGAGCGGGTCACCAGCAAGGTCTTCCTGTTGTCACCATCCCATGTCGAGGTGACCGCCAACGAGGTCGAGGCGCCCAAGCCCGCTTCTCGCGCCTTTTTCAACCAGAGCTGATCGGGCCAACTCCACACCTGGGTGCTCGATTCTCAGCAAACACCGTCATGCTTGGCGTTGTGATCTCCGTTCTGGTCTTCGTTGTCTACCTGTTCTTTGCTGCCCTCATCTGTCGACTCGTCCTGGACTGGATCCAGGTGCTGGCCAGGGAGTGGCGCCCCAGCGGGCCCGTCCTGGTTCTTGCCGAAGGCATCTACACCGTGACCGACCCCCCCTTGAAGTTCCTGCGACGTCTGATCCCACCGCTCTCGTTGGGGACGATTCGCCTCGACCTGGCCTTTCTGGTGTTGATGCTGGCTGTCTCTTTAACGTTGAGCCTCTTACAATCATTGTGACCACTAACTGACCTAACGCCCCACCTGACTCTTTGACCAACCGGTGGTCTGCTATAAGGTGGTGCGGCCCCTGACCGGTCTCGACCGAGGTGACAACATGGCGTTCACGCCCGAGGATGTCCTCAATAAACATTTCACCGCTACACAGTTTCGTCGTGGCTATGACGAGCAAGAGGTCGACGATTTCTTGGATGAGATCGTCGTTGAGCTGCGTCGGCTGAGCACTGACAATGACGAACTGAGTGTGAAGCTCAAGGCGTGCCTCGAGAGCAAGGGTGCTGCTGTTGCCAAGGCTCCCATGGTCAGTGCCTCAGCGGTTGGTGCCGGCGGCCGTGTGGAGTCCACGATCGCGACCGACAACAACGGCCGTGCGCCTGAACCCGCGGCGGCCAAGAACGACGACCAGGCGGCGCTCACAGAAGCTGCAGTGGCGGCTACGGCCGTGGCCGAACGCATCGCCAGGGACAAGATCGCGGCCGCCAAGGCCTCCGCCGATCAGGCCGAGAGGGAAGCCACCGCTCGAATCTCCAAGGCCAGGACCGATGCCGAGCAGGCAGAGGCCCAGACGGCCCAGCGCGTCAAGGCAGCACAGGAGGCCAGGGAGGCCGCGGACAAGGCTGCCCGGGACGCAAAGGAAGCCAAGGACGCTGCCGACAAGGCAGCCAAGGACGCTGCCGACAAGGCAGCCAAGGACGCCAAGGACGCTGCCGACAGGAGCGCCCGGGACGCCAAGGACGCTGCGGACAGGAGCGCGAAGGACGCCACGGACGCCAAGGACGCGGCGGACAGGAACGACAGGTCGTCGTTTGCCGCGGCGGCGCCCGCTCCAGCCGTCAGCAAGGAGCAGGAGCACGTCGCGGCGGCAGGCGTCCTGGCCCTGGCGCAGAAGCTGCACGAGGAGTACGTCTCCGAGGGTCAGAACACCCGGGAGCGCCTCATCAGCGAAGGGCAGGCACACCACGACAAGGTTGTTGGTGAGGCGGTGGCCAAGCATGCGGAGCTTCTCTCGACCGGTCAGGCCAAGCACGACGAGTTCCTGGCGATCGGTCGGTCCAAGCATGCCGAGTTCCTCTCGACCGGTCAGGCCAAGCACGACTCGCTCATCGCCGAGGCCAGTGCGCGACACGAGCAGATGATCACCGAGGCGCGCGAGCGCTCCACCGGCATGCTCGCCGAGGCCCAGCAGAAGAAGGCTGCGGTGCTCGAGGCGCTCGCTCGCGAGCGGGACCTGCTGGAGAAGAAGATCGATGAGCTGCGAACCTTTGAGCGTGACTACCGGGCGCGTCTGAAGTCCTACCTCGAGAGTCAGCTGCAGGAGCTGGACCACGCTGGGGTCGACAAGGCCAATGATGGCGAAGGTGATGGCAAGGACGGTCAGCAGAACGGCTGAACGTCCAAGAGCTGGGAGACCGCCGGAGCGCTGACCATCACGGTCGGCGCTCCGTTGTCCCCGGACAGGACCCAGCCGGTGACGTGATGCGGGACTCGTTGAGTGGACTAACCAGACCAACATCGGCGTTTTCCATTGTGTACTGAGCGGGATGGCCTTATCCTCACGCCACCTGTCCGCATTCCTGGGGATGACGCACTGCCACCGTGAAGGGGGCCGAGCATGGCTGTGAAGAAGGCGACGCCGGAGAAGAAGGCTGCGCCGGCGCGCAAAGGGGTTCCTGCGGCGAAGGCGGCTGTGCCGGCGCGCAAGACGGTTCCGCCGGTGAAGAGCAGCAAGCCCGTGCCGGCGCGAAAGACGGTTCCACCTGCGACGAGCACCACCAATGCTGTGCCGGCTAAGCGTGCCGCCACAAAGAGCGTTGAGAAGTCGGCTGCCACTCCTGCATCCCGTACCGCGGTCCGGAACACGTCCAAGGTGTCCGCGTCGGCGACGCCGTTGCGCGCTCAAAGAACCGCGGCCCGCGCCTCCACAGCCCAGCCGCGGCCCTTGCGCGTCCGTGAAGACGAGACACCGTGGACGGCCAGGGAGCTCACCGCGGTCCGCACTGAGCTCGAAGCTGACGTCGCCCGCCTGCTGCTCGAGATCACCGTGGCCGAGTCTGAGCTGGCCGGTCTCATGCGAGACGCCGGTGACGGTGCCGGCGATGACCAGGCCGACGCCGGAACCAAGACGTTCGAGCGTGAGCAGGAGATCTCGCTGGCCAACAACGCCCGCGTGATGTTCGAACAGAGCGAACATGCCCTCCAGCGGATCGTCGACCGCACCTACGGCATCTGCGAGTCGTGCGGCAACCCGATCGGCAAGAATCGTCTTCTGGCCTTCCCGCGTGCGACCCTGTGCATGCCATGCAAATCCAAGCAGGAGCGTCGCTAATTCCCTCAACAGCGGCGAACGAGCGCACGACCGCACCATCGGCATCGCGGCGTCCGCTGTTCGTCGGGCTTGTCACAGCGGCCGTACTCGTCTACAGCGCCGATCAGCTGACCAAGGCATGGGCCTCCGCGAACCTTGAGCCGGGCCAGCCGCGCGAGGTGGTCGGAACGTTGCTGCAGCTCAACCTGACCCGCAACTCCGGCGCTGCCTTCTCCATCGGCACCGGAGCCACCTGGTTCCTGACCCTCATCGCGTCTGCCGTGGTCCTGTTCATCCTGATCACCGTTCGCCGTCTCGGCAGTCGAGGCTGGGCCCTGGCCCTGGGATTGTTGCTGGGGGGCTCGCTGGGCAACTTGACCGACCGCATGTTCCGCTCTCCCGGACCGGGGCGGGGGCACGTTGTCGACTTCCTGCAGCTGCCGAACTTCCCGGTATTCAACATTGGCGACTCGGCCATTGTCAGCGCAGCGGTTCTGATTGCGCTTCTGGCCTTTCGCGGCATCAATGTGGACGGAACCCGTTCGGTTGACCACACCCCCAAACATGAGGCCCCCGAGAAGTCTCCAAAGCACTCGGAGGGATCAGTCAACGATGCCTGATGTCCGTTCGCTGTCGGTGCCCGAAGGCCTCGAAGGGGAACGTGTCGACGCGGCGCTCGCCCGCCTTTTCGGGTTGTCGCGGACCAAGGCTGCCGACCTGGCCTCCGCAGGTGCGGTGACCGTCGACCAGCGAACTGTACGCAAGTCCGACCGGGTGGCCGCAGGTGCCTGGCTAGAGGTCTCGCTGCCAGACCTGCGGTCCTCGACCAGACTCGAGCCGGCCGCCGACCCGGTGCCGGGGATGTCGGTGATCCACGACGACGACGACATAGTGGTCGTCGACAAACCGGTTGGCGTGGCCGCCCATCCGAGCGTCGGCTGGACCGGCCCGACGGTGATCGGCGGACTGGCCGCGGCAGGCTACCGCATCTCGACATCGGGGGCCGCGGAGCGCCAGGGCGTTGTGCACCGCCTCGACGTCGGCACGAGCGGCCTGATGGTGGTTGCCAAGAGCGAACACGCCTACACCGTGCTCAAGCGAGCCTTCAAGGAGCGCACGGTCGACAAGACCTATCACGCTCTCGTCCAGGGCCTGCCCGACCCGACGCAGGGGACCATCGACGCTCCGATCGGCCGTCACCCCACCCACGACTACAAGTTCGCCGTCATCGCCGGTGGCAAGGCGAGCATCACCCACTACGAGGTCATCGAGGCCTTCAGGTCAGCCTCACTCGTGGAGGTCCACCTGGAGACCGGGCGCACTCATCAGATCCGGGTCCACTTCTCCGCGCTGCATCATCCCTGTGTCGGGGACCTGACCTATGGTGCCGATCCGGTGCTGGCCAAGGCGCTCGGCCTCCAACGCCAGTGGCTGCACGCCGTGGGCCTGGGCTTCCAGCACCCCACCACGGGCGAGCGGGTCGACTTCCGCAGTGTCTATCCCCAGGATCTGCAGACCGCCCTGAACCGGGTCGGCGGCTAGCTTGGTCCTCGTCCAACCTGCCTCGTGGGGCGTTAGCCGGTTTGTTGCACCGTTGCCCGACTTGGCACTGGAAGCGATGATACAAACCGGCTACCGGCGGTGCCCCGAACATCCCGCGGCGACGGGACGGCGTACAGGAGGTTGTCGTTGACCCGGCATAGACTCTGCCTCAATGTCTGAGCCGTCACCTCCCGCATCGGGTTCACCCGACAAGAGCTTCGTCCACCTGCATGTCCACACCGAGTACTCCATGCTCGATGGTGCTGCTCGGATCGACGAGCTGTTCGAGAACGCCGCCCTGATGGGCATGCCGGCCCTGGCCATGACCGACCACGGCTACGTCTTTGGGGCCTTCGAGTTCTGGTCCAAGGCCAAGAAGTATGGCGTCAAGCCGATCATCGGCGTCGAGGCCTATCTCACGCCGGGCACGCACAGAACCGACAAGACCCGGGTCAAGTTCGGTGAGGGTGGCCGCGATGATGTCTCGGGTTCGGGCGCCTATACGCACATGACCTTGCTGGCGAGCACCACCGCAGGCATGCACAACCTCTTCCGGATGAGCTCGCTGGCGTCGATGGAGGGCTACTACTTCAAGCCCCGGATCGACCGTGAGCTCCTGCAGACGTACGGGCAGGGTCTCATCGGCACGACGGGCTGCGCAGGGGGCGAGATCCAGACCCGGCTGCGTCAGGGTCAGTACCGCGAGGCGCTCAAGGCGGCCGCCGAGTTCCGCGACATCTTTGGACCAGAGAACTTCTACTGCGAGGTCATGGACCACGGCATCGACATC
>Ga0097691_1001123_pt1 | contig 20542 bp, 21 predicted proteins | sample NGESurdeep072012_8_FD_72858 | JGI IMG/M metagenome (GOLD analysis project Ga0097691, IMG submission 72858) | Arctic peat soil microbial communities from Barrow, Alaska - NGEE Surface sample 210-1 deep-072012 | ecosystem: Environmental > Terrestrial > Soil > Wetlands > Peat ... | reverse complement strand
ACTTCACGCCCGCGATGTGGTTCGCTCGACAAGATCGATCGCCACCATCAACTCGCTGGCGACTCCGCCGTCACCAAGGGGTCGGACGAATGATCGAGGCTAGTGATTCAGGTCCGTTTCCTAGGTGACCCCAAACACCGGGAGTGAGGGCCCTAACCAGCGTGTCGGCCGACCCAGTCACGGGTCAGAACGATCGCTGACGTGAACATCAACACGAACGGGTACCAAAGGTCTCCGTGTCTGGACACAAGAGCTTCAAGCACTACGAGTGCGAAACCCATACCGAAAAGCATCCGGTAGATACTTCGATATCCGTCCGTCAGCAGATGTGGAAACCGATCGACGATCAAATCGCGAAGATGGGCCACCTGTCGACAGTACCCTGCGGAGCAGGTGTTCCCGACCGCCGGCTCGGTGACTCAGTCTGAGTCGGGACGTTCCATCATCCACCGGGTTGTCGTTTGTTGAAAGTTGATAGGACTTGGTTTCGCTTCGTGCGTGAACATGTACCGGAAGCCAGCACGCTGCAGGGTTCGATTCGGGGCGGTGTTGTACGCATTCGGCTCACAGTAGAGCCGTTCAAGCTGGAGCATTTGAAAGTAGCAGCGAGCCGATTCCTTCACGAACTCGGCACCGAAACCCCTATGCCGTAGCTCCGGACCGACGATGTGGAGGTGCATGAAGGCCTCCTCCCCGAACACGATCCGGTCCGCTGAGCTAAACCCGACCATGTGACCGTCGAGTTCCCAGATCAGGGCTACGCCCTCTCGATCCGCGATCGGGACGGCGAAGTCCGCTGCGTAGGCGGAGCGCCAGGCTTCACGGGTTGGCAGCGACGCCCGGTCGACCCCAAGTCTCTGGAGATGCTCGTCCGATGAGTCGTGGAAGTAGTCGATCCGAAGTCCTACCTCGGCAAGCTGCATCTCCCTCACGACGAGTCGTGGCAATGCTGGCATCGTTGGTAACGCTACCGATCACTGGCGCCGAAGGCTTGCCACACTCGGTGCCCCTGATCGCCGGGTGTGTGTCACATTCCGGCACTTCCGGGCTAGGCGCAATACCGTTTACTTAAGCCGTTAGGACCCTCGGCTTGGATTCTGGTGGAGCCGGCAGACACCGATGCTCAGGGCGCTTGACGATGAAGTTGGACATCTTGCGTTTGACTACCCGCGGGTTGTCGCGTCGCCGACGATTCGGCAGCAATTCGAAGAGCAGCTCGGCGTGGGCTTGACGCTGTGCATCGTCGAGGACCTCAGGGGGAAAAACCCGGGTGCGACACCGTGGTGCGGCGTGCCACCCGGAGGGTCCGAGTGAAGCTGAGGCGGTCCGGGTCACCGCGTGCTGCGTGGGCGACCGAATGCATCAGCCAGCGCACGGCGTAGTGCACGCACAAGTAGCCGTAGATCTCTTGGATGACACCGTCGGGCATCTTGGAACGAAGGACGACGCGCGGTGATCGCTGGTGGGTCTTGAGCTCATCGAGTGCGAGCTCGAACTCCCAGCGCTCGGGGTAGAGGGACGCCAGTTCCTCTGCGGGGGCACGCCTCGGGTCGAGGATCGTCGTCAACAGTCGGTACGTCGTCTCGTCCTCACCCGGTGGCATAGGGGCGTCGAGCTTGTACTCGATGACCCGGACCTCGATCCCGGCAGTGCCGTGACGCCGGTCTTTGGCGCTCGGGAAGATCACAGAAAGGAATGAGCCGTCGGCCAGGCGGCGCTGGACCTCCAAGTTGTGGTTGGACTTGGTCCGCCACAACAGGTCTGCCCCGCTGGCCTGGGCCGATGCCCACAGCTTGTAGCTGAAGAAGCCCCGGTCAGCCATCATCAGCATGCCCGGGGTGAGCGAGGTGAACACCGCCGGGGCCAGGTTCTGCTCGGCGTCGCGACATCCGCCCAGCGCCACGTCGATGATGGCGTGAGTCCCGCACTCGGCCAGCCCCACCATGCGTAACTGGGGAAAGGCACCGGTTGCGCCCTCGCGCGCAGAACCCGGTCTCCCGAAGGTGGCGTCATTGGCCTCGGTATCGGCAAGGTCGAGGACCGTTCCGTCGATGGCCATCAACCGCCAGTTCTTGTACCACGCTCCCTTGGTCCTCTTGGTGGCGAGCGGCACAGCGGTGCCGCGGTAGAGGAGCTCGAGTGGATCAGGGCCGAGCCGGCTACGAGCTTTGAACAGTGCGGCCTTGGTCGGGACATTCCACGTCGTGGCCCAACCTTCGGACCACGAGAGCCCTTCGACGAGCATGCGCATGACCTCTTCGTACGCGCAGTCGTTGAACAGCGCCAGGCCGAGCACGTAGTAGACGACGACCCTCGCCGGGAGAAGTCGCTGGCGCTTCTCGGTCCTGGCCGCTTCGGCGATCACCTTGTCGACAACGTCGGGCGGGAACACCCGAGTGAGCACGCCAATCGAGATGTGATCGGACAACCGCTGATCAGTCTCCGGCTTCACCCAGCCCGATCGAGGCATGCCTCCAGAATACCACCGGGACCCTTAAGTAAACGGTATTGGATCTAAGCGGGGTGCGCTGCTCGCGAGAGCAAGCACGGTGAACTACGCGATGGGGACAGGTGCCCCACCGACCCGGCGATCAGGAGCGATGGCACTCAATGGTCTTCTATCGAATTACTCCGGGGCCGTCATCAGCCGTTCGAGGGCAAACCATCCGATGGGAATTCGGGCCCGACCGACGGCAAGGAATGCGTGACCCAGCAGTAACTCGTCGGAACCGGGAACCACCCGTACCAGGTAGTCACGGAGCCGTCCGGCGATTCCAGGCTCAGATATTGCCACCAATCCGTAGTCGAGCAGCAGAGCGTGTAGGTAGCGGTTGTCATTCCTCGTGGGGTCAACTGGCGTAACGTCGAAGCGGGCCCACTCGCGACGGCCGTCTCGCTGGAGACGCTCATTCATAGGCAATAGCAAATCGGCACCCACGACCGATACGTTGTATCCCTCAACAGACCCAGTTGCTCCGGGTACGAATCCTTTGACAAATCGTCGCAACCCGAGGAGTCGCGACGAAGCTGGCATATTCGTACCTCGCCACTCCCAGCCAGCCAACGAATCAAGATCGGGCGTGTCACCTCTAGCGATGACAGATCTCAGCTTCGACGGCGGCGTGCGTACCAGAGCCAGATAGTCCTCCGACGGAAGCGCGCGATTGACGGTGCTCACCATGAATCGATAATTCCTCCTGCGGCACGTGTGGATAGTGCCATGATCGTCAGCATCGGATTGACCCCGACCGCGGCAGGAAAGAGGCTCGCGTCGGCTACCGACAGCCCCACTGTGTCGTAGACCGAGCCGGAAGGATCGCAGACCGCCCAAAGAGGATCGGTGCCGATTCGGGCTGTTCCCATGAGGTGCACAGTTGCCAGGGCAAGATCAGTAGCTTTGACGGGTATGGCGCGGGCCTGTCGCAATCCATCGCCATCGTGCAGTGGGCCCCGGCCACCGAACGGCAAGAAGACAGTGTGTGCCCCCGCCGTAAGCAGTGCTTCGCTCAACAAGAATATGGAGCGCGTGACTCGCTCGGCATCCCGCTCGTTCAGCCGGTAGGTCGGAACAACGCCGGTCGCTCCAACGGCCCTCACCCGTCCGGTGCTTGTATCTTCGACGAGCGTCCCAGCCGTCACCATGTGGTTGTAGCCGGACATGACCTTGGCCAGCTCCTCCCCATCGAATGGCAATGCGCGCGCCACCAAGGCCGGAGGAAGATTGACTGCAGCGAGCACGATGCCTTCGTCTTCGAACTCGCGAACCTGGAGCGACTGATGGGCTCCCCTCCATCCGTTGACCGGCTCGTCAAACATGGCCACCACCGCCGAACCGGGATGAACGGCCAAGTTGCGGCCGAGTTGCCCGGAGGGAGACTGGATTCCCGACCTCTGCAGCATCGCCGGGGTCTGCAACGCTCCGGCGCAGAGCACGACTCGTTTGGCCCGAACTTCGAAGGTGTTCTTCGACTCAGTGTTTTCCCTACCCAGCACGCGGCCCTGCACCCCTACCGCCCGCTTTCCCTTCATGAGGATTCTGTCCACTCTGCATCCCGGCCAGATGGTGGCCCCGAAGCTCATTGCCCTAGGAAGGTACGACACCAGCGTTGATTGCTTCGCCCCAGTGGGACAGCCCCACGTGCACACGTTGCATCCTCCGCAGTGCACGTGGTTTCGCTGGTCGTCAACGACTCGCCATCCCAATCGATCTGCACCAAGACGGAGCAGGTCCTGGTCGCGGCCGACCGAGCCTGGGTCTGGGGGACCGACCGACAGGAACCGCTCGACCCGCGCATAGGCGTCATCAAGCCGACCATCCGACAGCCCTCGATCACCGCTCACGCCCGACCAACCTTTGAGGACTCGATCTGGTGCTCGGAAGGCCATGCCGCCGTTCACGACCGTTCCACCGCCGACGCACCGTCCTTCTGCGTAGCCCACCGGTGTTCGTCCGAGCGTGCTCATGGCACCTCCCTCGCGATAGAGCGAACCCAACGCTCCGGTGGTTGAGGAAGTAAACGATTCGGTCGCATGGTACTCACCCTCCTCAAGCACCATGACCGACAGGCCCGCTTCGGCCAGTTCAGCGGCCATCACGCCACCACCAGCTCCCGATCCGACGATCACAACATCGCACTCAGTGGGCGCTCCGAGGAGCTGGTGGCCTGGCCGGACGCTTCCCCGTGGCTGCTTCGCGCCAGCCTCGACCAGACGGAGGGGAGCCGGTGCTACTAGGAGCGCCTGATGGGCGGCGATGTCATTTGACCATCGCTCCAGTCGCTCAGCCTTCTTTGCGGCGATAAAAGGGTCAGGTACGTAACCGACGCTCTCTCGCACCGACGGAAGGTCGTAGTGGGCTACGACGACGACATCGCGCAACAGGCGGGTGCCCAACCGCAGCGGACCGCGATCCCATTTGGCCAGAGCGGCCCGGGCTTCGTCTCGGTGAAGCGACGAGAATGGCGAGCCCCCGAAGAATCGGGTCCCGGACTCTAGTGTCGCCGTCAACCCCCGAACCACCCGTTGGGTCATTGGTGCAAGTACGGCCAGGATGGCAACGATCTCGTCGACGGTGGCTTCGACCAGTTCCTCGGTCAGACCCTGCGGGCCCACCGCTCGGACCAATGCTGCGAACGTTGCTCGACGCCGCCCCTCGTACCCGCGACGAAACCCACCGTCCATCATTATGCAATCCTAAGTCCATTGGGTCGAGGCCGCTCGCGGCAGTTGGAAGACGCGGATATCCTGCGACACAGAGGGCCAAACGGAGTGGGCCGCACGGACCACTAGGGCCAGTTGCTGCAGAACCTCGATGGGCTGATAAGCGGCGGTGCGTCGCTGATCGACCATCGTCCGGTCGTAAGCCCAGGCATCGTGTGTGGCTTGGGCGCCGTTATGGCATCAGTAATACACAGGCATAACGGCTCTACGCGATGAGGCGTGGGTGGCGGCCTCGGATTCGTGCAGTTGATCGAGTGTTCCATGCGACTCCCGAGTGGAGCAACAGCCGGAGCCGATAGTTCTCGAAGTTGCGTAGTCCGTGCCCGATCCTTCGGAGCTTCTCTGCGATGAGGTTCTGGGCTTCAGTCGGTCCGTTGGAGATGCCGGTCACGTGGTAGTTGAGGATCTCGGTCTCCCAAGCGGAGACGGTCTTGGCCAGCCGGGTGAGCTCGGGAACGTCGGCTTCGGCAGCGTGTTGGTAGAAGGCGACCAGCTTCCATCTGGCGGCATGCAGGTTCTTGGCTGCGTACATTTCGCGGAGAAGCTCCTTGCCGAGGATGCTGGCCCCACACTCGCCGTCGGGATCGCCCGCATCGAGCGCACGGAGCAGCTTGTCCCGTTGGCGATCAGACAGACGTTCCCAGCCCCTGGTCATCAATCGCCTGGTTTTGAACAGTGGATCGTCCTTGCGACCCCGGTGGCCCAGGCTCTCTTGTTGGACCCGGCGGCGGATGTCGTCGACCATCGAGTTGCCCAACTTCACGCCATGAAAACAGTCCACCGTGACGGTGCTGTCCGGCAGGTAGGAGCGGATCCCGTTGAGGTAGCCCCGGTGGGGATCGATGGCAACGGCTTCGATGGCCTGTCGCCAGGCTGGCGTGCCCTGTGCGAGCCAGTAGCCCACGTCGTCGGCGTTGCGGCCCCGGACGATGTCGAGGAGCCGCCCGCGGATCACGTCGACGAAACAGGTGACGTAGAGCGTGTGATGCTCACCGTTGGCACTGAGCATCTTGTGCTCGTCGATCCCGAGGGCATCGATGTTGTCGAGTCTGGTTGGGTCGTCCACCAGGGGCTCGCCGTGGCGACGGACGCAGTTCATCGCACACTCCCAGCCCACCCCGAACTCCCGGGCTACCTGGGCCACGGAGGAACCGTCCTGGCCGACCTTCCGGCAGATCTCGGCGGCTGCCCTTCTGGTCAACGAATCCTCGACCAGATCGCTCTGCTCGGTGAACGACCTGGCCGCACAGTCGGAGTCCCGACAGATCCACTTTCGCTTCCTCCACACCAGACGCACCGGTCGGCCACCGGAGGGAAGGTCACGTATCTGGATGACCGACCGGCCATGTCCAACTGCTCGGACACCGCAGCTCCCACATCCGACCACATTGGCCGTGGTCTCAACGGAGAGGAACAACTCGCCGTCCTCTTCGATCATGGCCAGGACGACAAAGCCGTCCATACCCAACAACGCGGTCGCGCCGCTACTACCGTCACTCATGTCCCGTGTCCTCCGGTCTCGCTGGTCTTAGCAACCGCAAGAATCGGAGGCCACGGGGCCTCAGTGGTGGATGCCTATGGGAGGGTCACCGGAAAACACCGCCCCACGCCTGATCGAGAAGAGCCCGCATAACCTCCACCGATGTTGTAGGAGATACAACGTTCTCTCGGGAACGTATTCCCTGGTCACGGCGAGAGACTTATTGGCTCGTCCCAACCGGGGAAGATCCAGACCACAACATGACTCCATAAGGTCCGTCCCTTAGGAGAACGTATCGTCGAGAGCGTTTGCGCAGTTCGAACAGCGCAACGTTGGCGCCGGCGTCGCCTGTCCGCACTGCTCGCAATAGATCCGTCGGGTTCCGAGGTGGGTGGCGGTCCACATGCCGGCGAATTGGCTGTACTCGAATGGCCGCTCGCGTTGTTCGCTTGCCATCGCCTGGTGAGCATCGGAGCGTACGAACGCTTCGGCCTCTTCTGAAGTGCGCCACAGACCGAGCGCGTACCCGTTGGGGCCGTCGTTGAAGGTGAACCAGTGCAGGAAGCCCGGGGAAGCCTGCAGGTGTGTCTTCATCTCGCTGAACAGGTGATACCCACGTTGCGCTCCCTCATCGGAGGCAAACGTTGTGTGGAGCAGGACGAGGGCACCGGCAGCCTCTGGGCCCACTCGTTCCGATCCGGAAAGCGCTCCGACCACTCCGGGTGTCGCCCGAGCACCAGGCACGGCCTGTTGCTTCACTCGGTTCGCCTCATCGGGCGGGAAGCTGGTGACTGTGGCCATGACATTCCTCCCTGGTGGATTGCTGTGCCCAGCCAATACCGATGATGCCCCTTCAGCAATCCCTAGAAGTGGGGGTATCAGTTGCGAGAAGGGAGGCGTAGCGTCAAGGTGTGGACACTGTCGATCGTCGGGAGCGTGTTCGTCGGGAGATTGTCGACCTCTGCTACCGAGGCGTCGATTCCATGACGCTCCGGCGTGAGGCCGTGGCCAGTCTGCGCAAGGTGGTAACGGTCGATGGCACCTTCTTCGCCACGGTTGATCCCTCGACTCTGCTGTACTCGAGCGCGTTCCGCGAAGGAATGCCGGCTGACGTCACCCCCCAGTTCCTGCGCAACGAGTTCATGGCGGACGACGTCAACAAGTTCCGCCATCTTGCCATGGCCATCGAGCCGGTCAACTGGCTCGACCAGGCAACCGCTGGAGACCGTGAGCTCAGTCCGCGATACCGGGAAGTCATGCGACCTATCGGCTTCGGCGACGAGCTGCGGGCGGCAGTCCGCGCAGATGGATGGTGCTGGGGTTTCTTGTGCCTGCACCGCCAAGATGGCGATGCCGGTTTCTCGATCGAGGACGCCCGGTTCCTCTCCGCACTCGTGCCACACCTTGCCGCTGGACTCCGCAGGTGCGCGGTGTCCGAGTCTGCGTTGGGGACCCCCGACAGCGAGGGTCCGGGAGTCTTCACCGTTTCACCTGATTGGTCAGTTGGTGCCGCAACTCCGGCCGCACAGAAGTGGCTGGCTGAACTCGCCGATGGAGAGGCGGTCCAGCAGGGCGGCCTCCCCGTTCCGGTCTACGCAGTGGTTGAGCAGCTCCATGGACTCGGTTCCGATGATCTCGACCGCGGAGTGGTACCCAGTGTCCGGGTGCGAGCCAGGTCGGGTCGTTGGCTGACGCTTCACGCCTCGTATCTGTCGGGCGACCAGACCGAAGCGGCAGTCATCATTGAGCCATCAGACCGCCATGACCTGGCCCCCTTGATCATCGCCGCGTACGGACTCACCGCTCGAGAAGGGCAGGTCACCCAGGATCTGCTCCGTGGAGCACCGACCAAGGAAATCGCCACACACCTGAGGATCTCGGCGCACACGGTCAATGACCACATCAAGGCCGTGTTCGACAAGACAGGTTCACGTAGCCGCGGCGATCTCCTCGGACGGGTCTTTGCTGCGCACTACTCGCCGACCCGCCACTCGGACTCGCCGGGGTGACAGGCTGATGCTCCGATGGGCGCCAGGAGCGTTCAGCAGGCTAGATGTGGTGACCGAGCCGGGGGTCGCAACATCAGTTGCTCACTGATGGTCTTCCCGGTCGGCCCATCCGCCGGCTGTCTGCCGGCGACCCCCAAGTTCCGTTCGACGGAAGGGTCTCGGCAAAGAGTGCGGTGGCTCATCAGGGCTGCGCCAGCTGATGCCACAGCGATTCGCAGAGGCAGGGTGATCACGAACTCGTGCCACTGAGACGCCTCTTGACTTTTCTTATACACTGTATAAGTATCCCAACTGATGATCGATGCCTCTCAAACCACCGACTGGCGCGAGGGCCGGCGACGTTCGGCTCGAGATGCGATCGTCCGAGCGGCCTGGGCGCTGGTGGAAGAGGAAGGTCTAGCGGGCTTGTCTCTTCGCGACTTGGCCCGTCGTGCAGGAATCACCACACCGACGGTCTACGCGTATTTCGAATCAAAGAACGCCATCTACGACGCCATGTTCGGCCAAGCCGCCACAGAGTTCTGCGACAGGATGGCCGAACCGATCGACGGCGACGACCCCCGAGCTCTCCTCGTTGCCCATGTGCGCCGCTTCGTCGAATTCTGTACCGGCGATCCAGCCCGGTACCAGCTCTTGTTCCAACGCACACTCCCTGGATTCGAGCCGTCATCCGAGGCGTATGCGCCCGCAGTCCGATCACTGGCCGACACCCAGAAGCTCCTGGCTCTGAACGGGGTCACCGAAGAACGCCACCTCGACCTGTGGACAGCGCTGTTCACGGGACTTGTCGACCAGCAGGTGTCCAACGATCCCGGAGGCGACCGTTGGACCGGACTGATCAGTGAGTCCATCGACATGTACCTCGCCCACTGCCAACGGCTCCCTGCAACGAGGAAGCCTCCACCGCGCCCGAACCGAACCAAAGGATCCCGATCATGACCATGACGACGATCGACGTGACGATGCTCGAACCACTGACGCATCGACAAGCAATGGGCCTGCAGGAGCATGAGTTGGAGTGCACACTCCGGATGCTCCAGAACCTGGACGGCGACGCGTGGTCGACCCGAACCGACTGCCCGGCGTGGGACATTCTGGCGATGTACCGGCATGTGCTGGGTTCGTGCGAAGCCGGTGCATCCATGCGAGAGAACATCCACCAACTTCGCCGAGGACGGGCGTACCGGAAGCAGCATGGGGGTCCGCTCGAGGCTGCGCTGTCCCACGTGCAGGTGAGCGAGCGCGCCGACCTCAGCCCCGCTCAGGTGGTCGAGCGGCTGACGGCAATCGCACCGAAGACGGTGCGAGGACGCAGGCGCACTCCGGCCATCATTCGCAATCACGCCAAGATGGCGGTCGACGGTCCGGTGCACGAGACATGGAAGCTCGGGTACCTCATCGACACCATCTATCTGCGAGACCTCTGGATGCACCGCGTCGATGCGACCCGAGCCCTCGGCCAGCCGATGGAGCTCAGTCCCGAACACGACGGTTCCATCGTGGCCGACGTCGTGGCGGAGTGGGCTCGACGCCACGGCCAGGCGTTCGTACTCGAACTCACCGGTCCGGTCGGCGGGACCTACGTGAGTGATTCGGACGCCCCGGGGGCCGAGCACGTCTCTCTCGACGCGATTGAGTTCTGCCGGACACTTGCCGGGCGTGCACCTGCAAGTGGGCTCCTGGCCACCGTCGTCCCGTTCTGACCAAGATCCCCGATCGCCTGGCAAGGAGAAGCACCATGGACACTCGCATCGACGAAGTAGCCGACCGGATCTTTCGTCTGTCAACGTTCGTCCCCGAGATCGGACCAACGGGGTTCACGTTCAACCAGTACCTCATCGATGACGAGGAGCCACTGCTGTTCCACACCGGGCACCGAGCCATGTTCCCACTGGTGTCCGAGGCCATCGCCACGGTGATCCCACTCGATCGACTTCGCTGGATCACGTTCGGCCACGTCGAGGCAGACGAGTGCGGATCGATGAACGAGTTCCTTGCCGCGGCACCCAACGCCCAGGTGGCCCACGGGGCCCTCGGTTGCATGGTGTCGATCAACGACCTGGCCGACCGTCCGCCGGTGCCGCTGGCCGACGGCGAGGTCATCGAGTTGGGCGACCATCGGGTCCGCCACATCGACACGCCGCATGTCCCTCATGGCTGGGAGGCGAGACTGCTGTTCGAGGAGACTACCAACACGCTGTTGTGCGGTGACCTGTTCACGCAACTCGGTGATCCGTCCGCCGTCTCGACTGATGACATCCTCGGACCGGCTGCGCAGGCCGAAGATGTCTTCGGGTACTCGTGCCTGACCCCCAGAACGGGGTCAACGATCAGAAGCCTCGCGGACCTTGCTCCCACCACATTGGCCGTGATGCACGGTTCGTGTTTCGCGGGCGATGGGGCCAAGGCGTTGCTCTCCCTCGCTGATGGTTACGACGCTCGGATCGCCTCAGCCGGCGCATAGGGACAGGGTGGCCGAATGGTCGCCCATCACTAATGACCTTCGCAAAAGACCCTGCGAGCCGAGATCATCGGGAACCCAGTCGTAGCCTGGTCGCCTGTGGAAAAGAGTCCGCGCGGTATTACGCGAAGGTCATTAGATCGCTCTCAGTTCAGCAGTCTCGACTCGAAGTGCGCGCCGCCCCACCTCTTGCTCAGGGATGACGATAATGACAGCCGCTCCGCAACCTACGCCCGATGATCGGCCGGCAGCAGTGCGCCGATCAGGGTGTCTTCGAGCCATGCGGCATACTCCTCTTGGGTCCAACCCCTGTCGTCACAGAGCATGCGGGACACGTCTGGGCTGGCCAGCGTCCAGATGATCTCCCCGGCACGGGCGACATCGACACGGAGCGGGCCACGGGCCGCCATCCACTCCGCCGCCTGGCGCATGTTGCGGAGCCGGTAGGCGTCCATCTCGGCCCGGACGGTCGCCATCTCCGGTTCCACGGCAGCGGCGGTTCGTAGGATCTCGTAGACGGGCCGGACCCGCGTGGCGACTGCCGCCATGTCGCAGGCGAACCGGTGGATCTGGCGACGTTGGTCGGTCTCGTCGCGGACGGCCGTGGCCTCCGGGCGGTCGAGGACGTTCCCAACGCCGGGAGCGGGCGCCAGGCGCTGGTCGATGAGCGCGGTGAGGACTCTCGCCTTGGAGCCGAAGACCGCGTACACCGTGTCCGGCGAGACCTGTGCCGCTTCGGCGACCTGACGGATGGTCGTCCGCCCATACCCCTCAGACACGAACAACTCACCGGCCGCATCCAGGATCCGTGCCCGGGTCAGGGCAGCCTGCTCCTGGCGGACGGGTGATGAATAGGCACGCTTCTTGACAGGGGTCACAATTGGGTCCAGTATCACTTTATTGAATCCGGTACTCATCGGATTGTACCGATCGGAGCGTCCGCATGACCGAACTCCTCACCCTGCCGCCGACCCCGGAGGCGATCACCGCGATGATCGGGATCCCCAAGATGTCGATCGCACCCACGATCCTCGCCACGCAGCAGGGCCCCGATGGAGATCTGGGTCCTGAATCGGCCGGGGCCATCCTCATCCTGCAGGCGACCTTCACGCAGGCCGAAGGGGCCGAGAAGTTCTGGGCCGCCGCAGTCCCGCTGATGGAGCTGTTGGCCGCAGCACCGGGCTTCATCCGTCGCTACAGCTTCCCTGACGGACCGAACATCACCTTGATCGCCTTGTGGCGTACTGCTGCCGACGCCAAGGCGTTCGCCGATTCAACCGAGCATCGAGCTGCAGTGCGGGACCTCTACAAGCAGCGCTGGCAGTACAGCCACTTCTCCGCCGTCTGGGAGATGGCCTCCAACCACGGTCGGGTCATCTTCTGCGACCAGTGCGACGGGATCACCGCCGCGTCCGAACAGGCGTGCAAAAGCTGTGGCGTGGGACTCCTGGACGTGTATCGATAGGCTTTGGCACTGGCCCTTGGTCCGTGGGCAGTGGGCCCTTCGGCGGGGGTTCGAACGTAGTCCCATCACTTCCGATGACAACCCCGTCGGGGGCCGCTCGGGGTTCAAATTCCCCCGCTATTCACGCTTTCCTGTCGCATAACCCCAGTTCAGCGGCCCACGAGGGGTTCGAACATAGTCCCATAACCTCCACCGATGTTGTGATAAGTACAACGTTTTCCCTGGCAGATGGGTGTTTCTTAGCCTCCGCTCGCCGACCGAGGCAGACGACGTTGTTCGAACCCCTGCAGCGGCCGATTCGCCTGGAGTGACTGCGGCCCGGAACTCGGAGGAGCGGTTCGATGCCAGGCACGGGATGCGCCTGATCGGCACCCACGGGCGTTCGTCGACTCCACGGTGGTCGGATCCGAATGGCTCACCTCGGATCCGACCGGCTCAACGGGGCCGCGGCTGACCGGCTCACCGCCGCAGGATCGTCGAGACCGAGGGCGGGCACCACCGCCCTTATGACGCGTAGGCCAGGGCGCGTCGCTCAACCGTCAAACCGTGCGATCAATCTGTGGGCCACTCACCTTCGAGCCAGCTTCACGACCGAAGTGCCGCCGTCTCCAACCGGTGCGCTGCTGGATTCCTTGAGCGTCTACAGTCGGCACAGTCGTCGTCCTGGGGAGCGGAGCTGCAATGGCACGGGTCAATTTCGACGGCGTGAGCAAGGTGTTCGACGACACAATTGCTGTCGACGACCTGTCGCTCGACGTGCACGACGGCGAGCTCCTCGTCCTTCTCGGCCCGTCGGGATGCGGCAAGACGACGGCGCTGCGGATGGTGGCCGGCCTCGAGGACCCCAGCGCGGGCACCGTCACCATCGGTGACGCCGTGGTCAACGATGTCGAGCCGAAGAACAGGGATGTGGCCATGGTCTTCCAGTCCTATGCCCTCTATCCCCATATGACCCTCCGCCGGAACATCGAGTTCCCCTTGCGACAGCAGCGGGTGCCCGGCGACGAGCGGGCCCGGAGGGTGGACGAGGCGGCTCGGACGCTGGGTCTCGGCGACCTCCTCGACCGCAAACCCGGGCAGCTGTCCGGCGGCCAGCGCCAGCGGGTGGCCTTGGCCAGGGCCATCGTACGCGACCCCAAGGTGTTCCTCATGGACGAACCGCTCTCGAACCTGGATGCCACGCTGCGAATCCAGACAAGGGCCGACATCGTGTCGCTGCAACGCAGACTCGGGACGACGACGATCTATGTCACCCACGACCAGGTCGAAGCCATGACCATGGGGCATCGGATTGCTGTGATGCGTGACGGGCGCCTTCAGCAGGTCGCTGCCCCACAGAACCTCTACGAACAACCAGCCAACATCTTCGTCGCATCGTTCCTCGGGAGCCCGGGGATGAACCTGATCCCCGCGATCATCGAAGGTGGGCACGCATCGGTCGACGGGGTGGCCATCGAGCTCCGGGGTGGGTCCGGTCGGATCCCGTCCGGGCCGGTGACGCTCGGGGTCCGCCCCGAGTCGACATCGCTCGGAACCGGGGGCATCCGGGCCTCGGTGACCCTGGTCGAACAGTTGGGTGCCGAAACCCACGTGATCTGCACGTTGGACGACGGGACCAGGGTGGTTGTCCGACAGTGGCACCGAGCCGCCCGACCCGACATTGGCGATGCGGTGACGATCAGCCTGGATGCCGACCATCTCCACTTCTTCGACGCCAGTTCCGGTGAGTGCCTGGACGCCGACCGGTGAGTGCCGGGGTGTCCCGACGGCACAAGGAGTGGGGCCTTGCCTACCTGCTGCTCCTCCCCGCCCTCGTCATCTTCGGTGTCTTCACCTTCTTTCCGTTCCTCAAGAACTTCAAGCTTGCCCTGTACCAGAATCCCCCGTTCCCGGGACTCCCAGCGCACTACGTGGGCCTCCACCAGGTGGGCACGGTCCTCTCCTCGACGGAGTTCCATCAGAGTCTGGTCTCGACGCTCTTCTTCGTCGCGATGGTCGTTCCCGTGGGCCTACTCGGCGGGTTGCTCCTGGCACTGGCCGCCCACAGGGCCATCCGAGGGATGTCCGTCTTCCGCACGATCTTCTCCTCGACGGTGGTCAGTTCGGTGGCAGTGGCCGCCGTCGTCTTCGGCACCCTGATGGACCCCGTCGTCGGCCTCCTCCCGTGGCTCGGCATCAACCCCCATCCGGCAATCCTCCAGAACCCCACCTGGGCACTACCCGCCGTCTCGCTGATCGCCGTGTGGCAGTTTCTGGGGCTCTCCTTCATCATCATGACGGCGGGCCTGCAGTCGCTTCCCGAGGAGATCCTCGAGGCGGCTCGTCTGGACGGGGCAGGGACCTGGACCATGTTCTGGCGGGTAACGGTGCCCTTGCTCTCGCCGACCCTGTTCTTCGGACTCGTGGTCGGCACCATCTACGCATTCCAGAGCTTCGGTCAGATCGATATCCTGATCGGTCCCCAGAACTCGCAGTTCACCCATACCAACGTCCTCCTCTACTACGTGTACCAGGCGCTCTCGATCCAGAACGACCCCGGCGTCGCAGCAGTGCTCTCGATCGTGCTGTTCACCATCATGCTGGTGTTCACCGTGCTGCAGCTCCGGTTCCTCGAACGGCGGGTGACCTATGCCGGCAACTGACCATCTGACGCCCAACCGGATGGATCCGCCACCCGTGGCGGCACCGACCGCGCTCCGACGACGTCGTCGGCTACAGCTCGTCATCCGGTACGCGCTGCTCACCCTGGGTGCGTTCTTCATCCTGTTTCCGCTCTACATGGCCATCGTCAACTCGCTGTTGCAGCCGAGCCAGATCGCTCATCAGCCACCCCCGTCCTTCCCTCTCCACCCGCAGTGGGGCTCCTACTCCAAAGCGTGGACACAGGGCGACCTCGACGTCTACTTGCGCAACTCGGCCATTCAGACGTCGATCATCGTGTTCGGACAGATGGTCACCTCGGTGTTGGCCGCCTACGCGTTCGCGTTCCTCGAGTTCCCGTTCAAACGGATCCTCTTCTTCGTCTTCCTGATGACGCTGATGATCCCCTTCGAGGTCACGATCGCCACCAATCTGTCGACGGTGTCGTCTCTCGGGTGGTTCAATACCTTCCCGGGACTGACCGTGCCGTTCCTCGCCACGGGGTTCGGGACGTTCCTGATGCGCCAGGCGTTCCTGCAGATCCCGCGTGATCTCCGTGAGGCGGCCCAGCTCGACGGGTACGGCCACCTTCGTTTCCTCTGGTCGGTCGCCATCCCGCTGGCTCGACCGGCCCTGGCCGCGCTCGGAGTCTTCAGCTTCCTCGGGGCCTGGAACCAATACCTGTGGCCGCTGTTAGTCACCGGGAACAACAATTCGGTCCGGACGGTCCAGATCGGCCTCAAGCAGCTGATCAACACCCAGCTCGACCAGATCAACGTCTCGCTGGCCGGGACGGTCATAGCCGTGGTTCCGCTCCTGATCCTGCTGGTGGTGTTCCAGAAGCAGCTCGTGCGGAGCCTGACCTCCGGCGCCGTGAAGTAGACACCCGGCCTCCGAGCGTTCACCTACCTGTCACGAACCTTCGTGGGACAATGCAGCCATGCGTCCCCTCCGCCCACCCGCCGCCGCACTCGCCTCAGCGCTCTGCGCCACGGGACTCCTCCTCGCCGCCTGCGGTTCGTCCCCGAATTCGTCATCGACGACGACGGGCTCGGGATCGACCGCCGCATCGATCGCTTGCACGCCGAAAGCTCTCGACGGCGCCAAATCGCCGGTGACGATCAGCTTCTGGGAGTCGATGCCCCGGGCCAACGGCCAGACCCTCCAAGCGCTCACCGACACGTTCAATAACTCGCAGTCAAAGGTGCACGTGAACCTGGTCGCCCAGACCAGCTACAACGACACCTGGCAGAAGTACCAGGCCGGGCTGTCCAACGGCCAGCTCCCGGACATGGTGCAGTTGCAGGACACCGACACCCAGGGGGCGATCGACACCCAGTCGATCCTGCCGGTCCAGAACTGCATGAAAGGATTCGACTACTCGGTCGGCGACCTGCTGCCCCGGGCACTCGCGTACTGGAACGTCGGCAAGGTGCAACAGGCCATGCCGTTCGCCGTGTCGGGCCCGGTCCTGTACTACAACAAACTCGCGTTCCAGAAGGCGGGGCTGAGCCCGGACCAGCCCCCTGGCACCATGTCCCAACTGGTGACCGACGCCACGACGCTCAAGAATGCCGGACAGGGCGGCCTGGGCCTGAAGCTCGACCCCTGGTACCTCGAGACGCAGCTGGCGACGGCCAACGAGCTGTTCGTGGACAACGGCAACGGCCGATCCGTCCGGGCCACCAAGGCGGTGTTCGACAACGCCACCGGCACCCAGGTGTTCAGCGACCTCAACCAGATGGTGCAGGCCGGTGCCGCCAGCACCAACTCGGTCGCGGGTGCCGACGCCTACGACAACCTGCTTGGGGTCGGATCAGGCAAGTACGCCATGACCGTGGATACGTCTGCGGCCCTCGGTACCATCCAGCAGCTGCTCAGCCAGTACCCGAATGTGAAGCTCGGCGTGGCCCCCCTCCCGACGGTGCAGACGACACCGACCGGTGGTGTCGAGCCAGGTGGGAGCGCACTGTGGATCTCCAAGAAGTCGGCCCCGGCAGTCCAGGCCGCCGCCTGGGAGTTCATCGCCTTCCTCGATTCCACGACATCACAGGCCACTTGGTCGGCCGGTACCGGGTACATCCCTTTGCGGACGTCCTCGGCGCAGTCGGCGACCATCCAGAGCCTGTGGGCCACCAGTCCGCAATTCAAGGTGGCCTACACGCAGCTGATCAGCGGAGTGCTGTCCCCGGCCACCGCAGGGGCCGTGCTCGGCCCCTACGACACGGTCCGGACGGCCATCGTGAATGCCGAGAACTCGATGTTTGTGAACGGCGTGGCGCCGGCCAAGGCTCTCAGCCAGGCGCAGGCCGCATCCGACGCGCTCATCACCACGTACAACCAACGCGTCGGGGCGGGCTGAGCCGGCGGTTCGCCACGATCAGCGCCCGTCGGCTTTCTAAGGCTTGGTGCGAACTTCGCCTACCGGCTCCGCAGCCCTGGTTACACTGGGCTGATAGCGCCGAATTCCTGCGGGTGGCGATAGTCACCCGGGACGCAGCGCAATGACACCTACCTCCGATCCTTTACGGGATTGGTCGACGCCGATCACACGGGTCGATCGCGCTTCAGCAGGTGGGGGTTCGAACATAGTCCCATCACTTCGGGTGGCAACATTTCGATGAGTCAGTCGGCGCTGTCTTCTGCCGGAGTTCAGACTTTCACGCCGCGTTACCCCAGGTCAGCGGTCCAAAAGGGGTTCGAACATAGTCGCATAACCTCCACCGAGTTGTAAGAATTACAACGTTTTCCCTGGTAGATAGGGGTTTATGCACCCTGGTTCGCCAACCGAGGCAAATGGCGATGTTCGAACCCCGGAAGTACCACAGTGCGCCCGACGTGGGGTCAATCGCAGTCCGGTTCCTGGTTCGCAACTCCGAGACCCGGACGCTCACGGCATTCGCCATCTACTGCCTGGTGGTCGGTGCGGCAAGCGCTCTGCGTTTCGGAATCGGCTGAATCCGACTGAGATGCCGCTCATCACTCGCCAGACGGCTGGGGAAGCGGGCCGTTCAGCGAGCCGGCCGTCAGGAGGCTGGGACGGCCTTGAGTGCAGCGGTAAGGAGATCGGCCGCCTCCTGCGCGAGTTCGTTGAACGCCGGACTGTCCATCAGTCTCCGTGGGTCAACCGCTGAGATGAGGGTTCCTGAATCTGTCTGAGCCAGCACGACGTTGCAGGGTAGGAGGAGGCTGATGTTCTCATCGAGTTCGAGGGCCCGATGGGCGAACCCGGGGTTGCAAGCGCCGAGAATCTTGAGAGGGCTTCGATCGACCCCGAGCTTCGACTTCAAGGTGGCGGCGACGTCGATCTCCGTGAGGACGCCAAATCCTTGGTCCGCGAGCTTGGCCCTCACTGCTTCCTCGGCTTCGGTCATCGACAGTGCTGTCTTCTTCTGGATGCTCTTCATCACTTCGTCTCCTGTTCACGTGCGGCTGGTGGACTCGGCATTCCGTTGTTGTGCCCGATACCAGGCGACGCCATCGGACCCGTCGGGCGCTGCTGACAGTATATACCCATGGGGGTATATACTGTCAGCACGATCGGGCGCAGGAACAACAGGGAGATTGAGATGATGACCAGCGAGACAACGACATCGGTACCTACTCGGACGCAAACCCATTGGCCGCTCGAACGAGTCCTGTTCGCCATGGCCGGAACCATGGTGCTCCTGAGTGCATTGCTCGTCGCCTTGGTGAGCCCGTGGTTCCTGCTGATCACCGCATTCGTTGGCGTAAACCAGTGGCTGTTCGTCGTCTTCGGCGCATGCCCGGCCTCCCTCGTGCTTCGGCGGATCGGCGCCACGCCTCAGTGCACGTGGTGACGAGGAGTTCGTACCGTCGAGCAGCCCGGTCTGACCGTGAAACGGGCGGAGCAGGCAATCGGACGTGGATAAATGGAAGGGAGCAGCACGATGTATGCAAGAGATGAAGGTTCTCAAGACCTTCCCGCAGTTGACTCGGTTCTCGCCGTCTGTGCGCATCCGGACGATGAGAGCTTCGGACTAGGCGCAGTGCTGAGTGCCTTTGCCGAACGTGGCGTGAGGACGTCCGTGCTGTGCCTGACACACGGCGAGGCGTCAACGCTCGGAGCGGACATGGGCGATCTGCACGTCATCCGAGAGCGGGAACTCGGTTCGGCGGCTGCAGCCCTTGGAGTCGGCGGTGTCCGCCTCCTCGAGTTCGGTGACGGGAGGGTTGCCGAGGCACCGATCGACGAACTGTGTTCAGAGGTCCGTCTCGCTGCCGAACAGGAGGGAGCAGACCTGCTGCTCGTGTTCGACGATGGGGGGATCACCGGACATCCCGACCACATGAGGGCAACCGACGCCGCTCGTGCCGTGGGCGAAGAGGATGAGCTTCCGGTCCTGGCTTGGACGCTCGCGGCGGAGGTGGCTGATCAGCTCGCCACTGAGTTCCCCGTCGAATTCGTCGGGCGAGCATCCGATGCGATTCATCTCTCGATCGAAGTCGACCGGACCCGACAGCGTCAAGCGATCCACTGCCACACAAGCCAGGCGAGCGAGAACCCCGTCCTCTGGCGTCGATTGGAGTTGCAGGGTGATCGCGAAGTCCTGCGATGGCTCGATCCGGCCGAACGAGATCGCCCGCTGTGAATCGCGTGGGGGCAGGTGACTGTGAACTGGCTCCCCCGGCAAGGTGAAACCGCGCCGAGCTGCCATCTCGGACTGCTCCGTCGCTTGGCCCGGAATGACCGCAGGGATCCTCACGGCAGGAATACCCCAGGGGGTATTGCGGTTGGACCTAGACGGAGTCGGAGAAGGAGAAGATCATGGCAACGGTTGAACTTACGAATGAGAACTTCACGGACGTGATGCGTGACAATGGCATCGTGATCGTCGACTTCTGGGCGTCGTGGTGCGGGCCGTGCAAGGCGTTCGCCCCGGTCTTCGAGGCGGCGTCCGAGCAGAACCCCGGGATCGTGTTCGGGAAGGTGGACACCGAGACACAGTTCGAGTTGGCTGGCTCGTTCGGTATTCGCTCCATCCCCACGTTGATGATCTTCCGCGACGAGATCCTGGTGTTCTCCCAGCCCGGGGCCATCCCAGGAGGGGCGCTCGACGATCTCATCGCTCAAGCCGAAGCGCTCGACATGGACGACGTGCGTCGCCAGGTGGAACTGCAACAGACCACTTGTAAACGCTGATCCAAAACGGCAGCACCTGACCAGCAGTTCGCGCTGATCGAAAACGGCAGCACCTGACCATCCCTGGGTCTGTTCGACCCCGCTCACAGGCTTCGAGCCTGAG
>Ga0097691_1001121_pt1 | contig 20547 bp, 16 predicted proteins | sample NGESurdeep072012_8_FD_72858 | JGI IMG/M metagenome (GOLD analysis project Ga0097691, IMG submission 72858) | Arctic peat soil microbial communities from Barrow, Alaska - NGEE Surface sample 210-1 deep-072012 | ecosystem: Environmental > Terrestrial > Soil > Wetlands > Peat ... | reverse complement strand
GACGTTCGTTGCAATGGAGAATCATCGCACCGATTCTATCCCAAACGATTCCTATCCCGTTAAGTCCGACAGGCTGCTAGGGCCATTCTATCCCATTCGGCTTCCCGCTAGGCGTGTGTTTGCAGCTACGTAGGCGAACGCAGGAAGGCTGCTGGCGCGCTTTTCGACGCTGGCCTATCGGTCCGCAGCACCCCTAGGGCCCCGGTCCGAGCGCTGTCCGGGAGTTGATCCGGGGGTTGTCTGATAAAATCGTCTAAAATATCAATTATTTCAAGGTAATTTGGCGGAGAGGGAACCGCCGATTGCTTCCTTGGTCCCAATTTACCGGCATTTTCGCAGCGCGGGCGACGCCGTGGCTACTAACACCGGTGCAATCGCGATGCCGCCTGCAAGGCGCAAGCCCCGCATTGGCGAGCGGCGCGATTCTTGTCCGGCCGGTTAACACGACGTCGACGCGGCATTGCCGCCGGCGCCACGCGCGACGTGACTTGTTAGCTTGTTAGCTTGTTAGCTTGTTAGCTTGTTAGCTTGCTAACGGGTTCGCATGCGACGGCGCTGCCTGCGATGAAGCTGGCACCCGAAGGCCTGAAGCGCTTGGTGGTGGTCCGGACCCAGCTTTAGTTTCCGACGGCATTCGATAAACGGCGCTGACCCGTCCTCTACTGCTCACACCACAATTTAGCGCCTTGCCCAATCGCCTAAACGCCGCGACATCAATTATGTTGAGCGCGGATTAACCCGCGGGCTGCAACAACAAATTTCGAAAGGTCAAAGCGGCCAGATTCCGCAGCCGCTTGACAACCGGCACTCCATCGCCGACGACAAATAGTCCTAGAGCTTGCGAATTTGTGAAGTGGATAGCCGGAAACGAGACTGAGACATTTCAATGTATGACGTTCGAAACGTCCTGGAAGCGCGCTTTCCCGGCCTTCACGCCAGCGTCGAACAGATGCTCGTCGATTCCGAGGCGCGTTACAATCGCCAAACCAATCAAGCCCCGTCGGAATTCCTCCTCGAGCATACGCGGCGCACCGCGGCCATCGCCCACAGGATATCCGGAATGGAAGGAGTCGATTCGTTCCTTCCGATCCTGGTGGCGCTGTTCCACGACGCCGGCAAATTTCATGACGGTGAATACCACAAGGACGACATTCCGGAAGAGGAGCATGCGGCGGTGCTCGCCGAGAAGATGCTCGCCGAATTCGGCGTTGCACAAAGAGATGTCGTCGCTGTGCGCGAAGCGCTGCGCGCTTTGTACAACGACAAGCTGCCGTGCGTCGGCGCCTGCCGCATCGTGCAGGACGCGGATCGACTCGACAAACTGGGCACGCTCGGCATCGCCGCCTTCTTCACCAAGGCGGCTCTGCGGAGCCGGGGATTGATCGACGCGCTCGCGCAAAACGGCAGCCGTGAATTGACCTACGCGCTGGCGGCGAAGCGATCCATGTTTACCGAAACGGGCAAGAGGCTCGCGGGCGAGCACGCAGCCAAAACCGCCGGCTTTTTCGACGCTCTATTGGATGATCTCGCGAACTGGGGCATCGCCTCGTTCGAACGCCGCACGATCGTTTTAGAGGAAGATTTTCGCACCCGCGACGGTGCCTCTATCCAGAGCATGGAAGTGACGATCGTGATGCCGCGCGCCTGCCCGGACTGTGATGCGTCACTCGGGCTGTCGCATGTCCGCGGACGTGGCGTGAAGTGCGAGAAGCTCACGGCGCGGTTCGCATGCAGTGGCTGCGGCTATGCCCGCGAAACCTCCTTCTGCCTTCCGGTTTTTGCCTGATACCACCCCGCGGCCGGTCTCGAAGGCAACGCGGGACGCCATGAACATGAGCTTTTCTGTCGCCGATTGCCGTCCGCGTCAGGCCGCGCCGGTAGGCCGGTTGTTGGCACTCCGAATTGATTAATCTCAATATAAGCCATCAAATTCCTGGTTAATCATGGTATTCGGTAGAATCTCCGGTCGCCTCCAACATAGTCGTGGGCGAATGCGCGCATAAACATATTGAACAAAAGGCCATAGAAGATCGTGGAAACGGTGGCCCCTATCAAAGAAATCTCCGATCTCATCAAAGAGAACGGCGGAGCATCGTTCCAATTTTGTTATCAATGCGGAATTTGTGACGTCGTTTGTCCCTGGAACAGGGTCAGGCCGTTCAGCATGCGCAAGATTGTCCGGCAAGCTACGTTCGGATTGACGGACATTGAACAGGAAGACATTTGGCGTTGCACCACCTGCGGAACCTGCCCGCAGCGCTGCCCCCGGGGCGTCAATCAAATCGAGCTCGGCGTCTCATTGCGCAGGATCGCCACCGAATACGGCGTTTTTCCCAAGACCGTCACCCCGATCGTCACGGTAAGCGGAAGCCTGCAAGCCGAAGGCAATCCGTTCAACATGGATCGATCGAAACGGGCCGATTGGGCGGAAGGTCTGTCGGTCAAACCGTTCGTCGAGGGCATGGAGATCCTATATTTTCCGGGCTGCTATCTCAGCTATGACCCGCGCCTGAAAAAGGTGGCCGCTGCCACGGTCAAGATTCTGAACAAGGCAGGAGTGGATTTCGGAATCTTGGGCACCAAGGAGAATTGTTGCGGAGAAAGCATTCGCAAGACAGGCAACGAGCAATTATTCAAACATTTGGCCAAGGAAAACATCAAGAATTTCATCGACCGCGGCGTCAAGAAAATCCTGGTTTCTTCCCCGCATTGCTATCACACGTTCAAAAACGAATATCCGGAATTCAGCGTCAATTTCGAAATCATTCACATCACCGAATTCCTGTCCGAGCTGATGCAGGCGGGCCGACTGAAAGCCGTCAGGGAGTATGGCAAGAAAATCACCTATCACGATCCCTGCTACCTGGGCCGGCATAACAAGATATTTGACGCGCCGCGCGACGTCCTGAACAGGATTCCCGGCGTCGAATTCACCGAGATGGAAGAGCGTCGGGAAAGCAGTTTCTGTTGCGGCGGCGGTGGCGGCCGGATCTGGATGGAGACCCCCAAAGGGGAACGATTTGCCGACCTCAGACTGAAGCAAGCTGTCGACGTTGGCGCCGAGGTGCTGGTGACAGCCTGTCCGTACTGCATCACGAACTTCACGGACAGCAGCCTGAGCCTGGAAGACGGTCAATCGATCGAGGTCAAGGACATCACTGAAGTTGTCCAGGAAGTTGTCCAACATGCCGGCTGAACGGACAAGATCGAACACCGCGAAAGGCGATACGCACGGGGATGTGCTGGTCGTCGGCGGCGGGATCAGCGGCATTCAAGCCTCGCTCGATCTCGCCGAAACCGGTTTCAAAGTCTACCTGGTCGATAAGTCGCCCGCCATTGGCGGGAAAATGTCGCAGCTCGACAAGACATTTCCCACCAATGACTGTTCGATGTGCATTGAATCTCCCAAGTTCATTGAGTGCAGCAGACATCCCAATATCAATATCCTCACCAACACCGAGATTGTCCGCGTCGAGGGTAAATCAGGAGACTTCAGGGTATCCCTGAATAGGAAGCCCAGATACGTGATCGAGGACAAATGTACGGGTTGTACGACCTGTGCCGAGTACTGCCCGGTCCAGGTCCCCGATCCGTACAATCAAAATCTGTCGTTGGCCAAGGCCGTCCATATCCATTTTTCTCAGGCCGTGCCGCTCATCAGTTATATAGATCCTGAAACATGCCTCTACCTTAAAGACGTGAAGTGCAACATTTGCGTCGGAGTCTGCCAGAGTCACGCCATCGACCTTCATCAAAAACCGAAAAAGCTGGAAGTCGAGGTCGGAGCGATCGTTCTTTCTCCGGGCTATGAGACGTTCGACCCCGCGGTGCGGGGCGACTATGGCTACGGCAAAATGAAGAACGTCGTCACCAGCCTCGAATTCGAACGCATCCTTTCCGCCACCGGTCCGTACGAAGGCGAGATACGGCGTCCTTCCGACGGGAAACATCCGCACCGAATTGCCTGGATTCAATGCGTCGGTTCCCGACAGGTCATCCCCGGCGGCAACACCTATTGTTCATCCGTCTGTTGCGCGTACACGCAGAAACAAGTGATTTTAGCAAAAGACCATTACGCCGATATCGAAGCGACGGTGTTCCATAACGATATTCGCGCCTTCAGCAAGGATTTCGAACGCTACTATCAAAGAGCGGAAAACCTCCCGGGCGTTCGATTCATCAGAAGCTACGTCTCGATCGGCAAGGAGATTCCCGGGAGCAAGAACGTCACGATCAGATATGCGACCGACGGCGAAGGAGTGAAGGAAGAGGAATTCGACCTCGTCGTTCTGTCGGTCGGATTGAATCCGCCCAAGGATGCGGCGGACCTGGCCAACAAGTTCGGTATCGAGCTCAATTCCCACGGCTTCTGCAAAACCAATCCGCTCAATCCAATCGAGACATCACGCCCGGGAATTTTCGTCAGCGGCGCCTTTCAGGGGCCTCTCGACATCCCGGAATCGGTCGTAACTGCCAGCGCGGCCGAAGCCCTTTGCGGTCAACTGCTGTCCTACCAGCGCGGCAAGCTGAGCAGACAGCGGGAATATCCGCCGGAACGGGACGTTTCGGAAGAGCAGCCCAAGGTCGGAGTTTTCGTCTGCCATTGCGGAGCGAACATCGGCAGAGTGGTCAACGTTCCTTCCGTGGTCGAATACGCCTCCAAGCTGGACGGCGTTTCTCATGCGCAGGAAAGCCTGTTCGCATGTTCGACCGACAACGCCCAGCAGATAGCGGGCGTGATCCGTGACAAAGGACTCAACCGCGTCGTGATCGCGGCCTGCACGCCGCGCACCCACGAACCCCTGTTCCGAGATACGGTGCGGGAAGGCGGCATCAATCAGTATTTTCTGGATATGGCCAATATCCGCGAACATTGCTCCTGGGTTCATTCCCGCGAAAAGGAAGACGCCACGGCGAAGGCAAAAGACATCGTCCGGATGTCGGTTGCGCGAACAACGCTGCTGCAGCCGTTGACGGAAATCGAGCTGCCGATCAACAAAGCGGTTTTGGTCATTGGCGGCGGGGTTGCTGGTATGACCAGTGCGCTCAACATGGCCGAGCAGGGATTTGAGGTTTACCTGCTGGAAAAAGAGTCCGACCTCGGGGGCATGGCGCGTCGAATTCACTACACGCTGGAAGGCGTGGATGTTCAGGCCTATCTCAACGATCTCATCCGCAAAGTCTATAAACATCCCGCGATCCATGTCGCGGCCGATACGACGATCCAAGAGGTCGCCGGCTATGTCGGAAACTTCAAGACCAAGGTGCGATGGCGAGGAAGGATCAGAGAAATACACCACGGCGCCGTCGTCATCGCCACCGGCGCCGAGGAGTACAAACCAGCCGAATATCTCTACGGGCAAGATGATCGTGTTCTGACGCTGCTCGAGCTGGAGGAGAAAATCGTCAAGAAGCAAGAAACGGTGATGAACGCCCAAACCGCGGTGATGATCCAATGTGTGGGCTGCCGAACGGCCGAAAAAAATTACTGCAGCCGGGTCTGCTGCAGCCAGGCCATAAAAAACGCTCTGAAACTCAAACAGAACAATCCCGCGATCGACATTTACATCATCTACCGGGATATGCGGACTTACGGCTTCAAGGAGGATTATTACCGCGAGGCAGCCAGCAAGGGGATCAAGTTCATTCGCTACGACCCGGACCACAAGCCCGTGGTCGAACCGGTCGAGCAGGAAGGTCGCAAGAGTCTGAGGGTCACCGTATTCGATCCCATCTTGGATCAGAACCTCGCCCTCGACGCCGATCTCGTTGCGCTCGCGGCCGCGGTCGTTCCTTCGTCGACGCGGCATGAGTTGTCGAAACTGTTCAAGGTACCCTTGAACCCAGACGGTTTCTTCCAGGAAGCGCATGTAAAACTGAGGCCGGTGGATTTTTCCGCGGACGGCGTGTTCCTGTGCGGAACGGCGCATTACCCGAAGCATCTGTCGGAAACGATCGCGCAAGCTTACGCAGCGGCGGGCCGCGTCATCGGCGTGCTGTCGAAAAATTCGGTCACCGCAACCGGCGCCATTTGCGACGTGTTCGAGGATGCCTGTGTTGCGTGCGGGGGATGCATCTCGGCTTGCACCTATGACGCCATCGACTTTTACGAGACGTCGCGCGGCAAGAAGGCCCGGGTCAATCCTGTCCTCTGCAAGGGCGACGGTCTTTGCAACGCCAAGTGTCCGACGGGAGCCATCTATCTGAATCACTACACCGACAAGGAAATCTTCTCGCAGATCGATGCGGCGTGAACGAATGCTTGGCGCTTCGAACAGAGAAACTCCGCAGAACCGGACTTGATCGCGCAACTGCAATCGCCGCTAAAGGAATGTATCGAGAATGGCCGCAGTGCATGAATTCAAACCGAAAATTCTAGGCTTTCTTTGCAATTGGTGCAGTTACGCCGGCGCGGACCTGTGCGGGGTCTCGCGCTACCAATACCCTCCGAGCATGAAGGTGATCAGGCTGATGTGCTCCGGCAGGGTCGACCTGGAGTTCGTGCTCCGCGCCTTCGCAAACGGCAATGACGGCGTGTTCATCGCCGGCTGCTGGCTGGGAGAATGCCATTACATCACGGAAGGAAATTACGATGCGTTGAGCACGATGCATCTGGGCAAGAAGCTGCTGGAAGCGACAGGACTTAATCCGGATCGGCTGAGGCTCGAATGGGTGTCGGCATCCGAAGGCATCCGTTACGCCGAAGTGGTGACGGATTTTACCAACCGACTGAAAGAAATGGGTCCGCTCGGCACCGGCGAAGGACTGGATCGCAACGCACTCAAGCTCAAACTGGAAGCCATCAGGAAATTGCTGCCCTACGTCAAACTGGTGGAACGGGAGAAGCTGAGAGTTCGGTTTGAAAACAAAGCCGAGTACGAGAAATTTTTCGCCAGCGCCGAACTGAAATCGTTGTTCGATGAACTGATCGCAGACAAACTCGCCATCAGCCAGATCGTGGTGCTGCTGAAGGGGCAGGCGCTTTCGACCGGAGAAATTGCGGACAGCTTGGGTATGAGCCGGTCTGAAGTGTCAAAGCATCTCAACAGTTCAGCCAGGCAACGATTGGTCAGATTTGACGAGACTCAAAAGCGTTATGCCCTCGCCTGATCCATCGGAATGCCACAATAGATAGAGACTGAGATATGAATAAAGAAAAGATCGAACGGATTATCGATAACCATAACTGCGAAGCCGGTTCGCTGATCCAAATATTACTGGACATCCAGAACGAATTTCACTGGCTTTCCGGCGAGGCGCTGAAGTTGGTCGGCGAGAAATTAAAGATACCCGCGAGCCGGATACAGCATACGGCGACATTCTATAAGGCCTTCAGCCTGGTTCCCAAAGGGCGCCACGAGATCAGTGTTTGCATGGGCACGGCCTGCCATGTCCGTGGTGCGCCCCGGGTTCTCGAAGTCGTGCAACAAATCACCGGAATCCAACCCGGCGAAACCGACGCTGACATGAAATTCAGCCTGGATACCGTCAACTGCCTCGGCTGCTGCGCCTTAGGCCCGGTGATGGAAATCGACGAGCAACATCTCGGAAAGTTGGTGCCGGCCAAGACCGCCGCGCTGTTGAAAAACTATGAGTGAGGAAGCTTATTGCCAATGATAAATTCGCCCACCGAATTAGAACAACTTCGCCAGGAAATCCTGGCGAAAAGAAATTCCGAGAAAGCCCGCATTTCAGTATGCGCCGGTGCCAGTTGTCTCGCCATGGGCGCACGTAAAGTCATCGACGGCTTTAACGCCGAAATCGAAAAAGACGGGCTCAAAAACGATGTGAATATCAAAGGGACCGGCTGCCCAGGATTCTGTGAGCGCGGACCCATCGTCGTCATCGATCCGGAGCAAATCTGCTACCTGCAGGTGACCGCTCAAGACGTTGCCGAAATCGTCTCCGAAACCATAACGAAGAAGAAGGTGTTGGATCGTCTTCTCTATTCCGACCCGGCCACGAACGAAAAGGCGATTCGTGAGGCCGACATTCCGTTCTACAGACATCAGGAACGGAACATCATCGGCAACAACATAAAGATCGATCCGAAGTGCATCGACGACTATCTGGCGCTTGGCGGCTATTCGGCGCTCACCAAGGCGCTTTTCCAGATGACGTCCGAGCAGGTCGTGGAGGAAGTCAAGAAATCCGGCCTCAGAGGAAGAGGCGGTGGTGGTTTTCCCACGGGCATAAAGTGGGACGCGGCGCGCAAGGCCCCAGGCAATACAAAGTATGTAATCGTCAATGCCGACGAGGGCGACCCCGGCGCTTTCATGGACCGTGCCGTACTCGAAGGAAATCCTCACTCGATCCTGGAAGGATTGATCATCGGAGCCTATGCCATCGGCTGCCACGAGGGCTACATGTACGTGCGCCAGGAGTATCCGCTGGCATTGGAGAATGTCGGCGTAGCGATCAAACAGGCGCAGGAATACGGCTTTTTGGGCCGTAACATTCTCGGATCAAATTTCGATTTCGACATCAAAGTGCACCGGGGCGCCGGCGCTTTCGTCTGTGGCGAGGAAACAGCTCTGCTGTTGTCGCTGGAGGGCAAGCCGGGCGAGCCGCGATCCAGGCCGCCTTATCCCGCGACCAGCGGGCTTTGGGGCAAGCCGACCAACATCAACAACGTTGAAACGTGGGCCAATGTGCCGCTGATCATCAACAACGGCGCCGACTGGTTCAATCAATTCGGAACCGCCAGAAGCAAGGGCACCAAGATCTTTTCCTTGGTTGGCAAGATCAGGAATACCGGCCTGGTCGAGGTGCCGATGGGCGCGACGCTCAGGGACATCATCTACAAAATCGGCGACGGCATTCCCGGCGGCAAGAAGTTCAAGGCCATACAGACCGGCGGCCCGGCCGGAGGATGCATCCCGGAAGAACATCTGGACATAGCGGTCGACTTCGACGAGCTCATCAAAGCCGGCGCGATCATGGGCTCGGGCGGCATGATCGTCATGGACGAAGACACGTGCATGGTCGACATCGCGCGTTATTTTCTCAATTTTCTCACGCAGGAATCCTGCGGCAAATGTTCGCCCTGCCGGGAGGGCGTCAAGCAGATGCACCGGATTCTCACCAACATCACCGAAGGAAGGGGCAAGGAGGGCGATATCGAGCTTCTGGAGGAGCTGGCGATGTCGACCAGCAGCGCCTCGCTATGCGCGCTCGGGAAGAACGCCCCCAACCCGGTCCTGAGCACGATTCGCTATTTCAGGCACGAGTACGAGACGCACATCAAAGAGAAGCGGTGTCCCTCTTATACGTGTCAGGGGTTGGTTTCGTACTATATCGATCCGGCCAAGTGCGATGCCTGCCGAATTTGCGCGCGCGAATGTTCGTCACAAGCGATTATTGGCGGAAAAAATCTGATTCACATTGTCGATCAGGCGAAATGCAACAGCTGTGGAACCTGCTTTGAGGTATGCCCCACCAAGTTCGGTGCGGTGATCAGGATTTCCGGTGCGTCCGTCCCCGCAGCCATACCGGAAGAGATGCGAATTGTCGTCAGGCCGAAACATGTTCCAAAACGGCCGCAGCAAAAGGAGAACGCGATATGAGCGAAGTCTCCTTGCAAATCGACGGCCGAGAAGTCGCAGCTAGCGACGACATGACGATCCTCGGAGCGGCCAAATCCGCAGGTATTGCAATTCCGACCGTCTGCCACCACGAGAAACTCAAGCCGTTCGGCGGTTGCCGGCTCTGTACCGTGGAAGCAGAGGACGGCGGCCGGACGACCTTGGTTGCCGCCTGCGTATACCCGGTCCAGCCAGGTCTGGTGGTCAGAACCCGGTCCCAGCAGATCGACAAGATTCGCAAGGTGCTCACGGAGCAGTTGCTGGCATATGCGCCGGAGTCGGAGGTCTTGAAGACTCTGGCCAAGGAATATCACGCCGACAAAGACCGTTTCGCAATAGAGCCTTCATTCTGCATCCTGTGCGGCCTGTGCGTCAGATACTGTGCCGAGATCAAGCAGAAAAATGCAGTCGGCTTCGTGGACCGCGGCCCCACGCGCGAGATCAACTTCATCCCGGAAATCGCCGCCCGCGAGTGCTGGGACTGCAAGGAGTGCTTCCCGCTTTGCCCGACATCGGCATTACAAGCCGCCTATGTTTTGATGAAATCGCTGGCGCCCGTCCCATCCTCCGAACGTGAGTGCGAGAAGCCAGCGCAGACGAATTCCGTTCCGGGACGGAATCAGAACAACACTTTGTTTGCTGCGAACGGCGGGAACAAGACCCCGCTTCAGGCGAACGCGAAGGGGTAGGACGATGAGGTACGCAGAAACCGGATATGACCTGGAAATCGATCTGTCGCGGGGCAGCATCGAAAAGGTCGCCGTCGATCCGGACTTGGCCGAATACTATCTTGGCGGTCAGGGTGCCGCCGCAAAGATATTGTTCGAACGGGTGCCGCCGGAAACCGACCCGTTCTCTCCCGACAATCTGCTGATCTTCAGCACGGGTCTTCTGCACGCGACCCCTGCTCCGGCCGCCAATCGCACCGTTGTGAATACCTTTTCGCCGCAGACGAACTTGATGTCGCACTCGTTGTTCGGAGGATTTTTCGGACCGGAACTGAAGCACGCCGGCTACGACAGGATCATCATTCGGGGCAAGGCCCCGAATCTGGTTTATTTGTACATCAACAATGACACGGTCGAAATCCGTGACGCCACCCATCTCAGGGGCAAGGGCAGTACCGAAACCGGCGACCTGCTCAAGAAAGAACTGAACGACTACAAGGTCCAGGTCGCCGCCATCGGCCTTGCCGGTGAAAACAGGGTCTACATGGCCTCGATCGAGCACAACCATGCCAGCGCGGCTCGCGGGGTCGGCGTCATCATGGGGGACAAGCGGCTGAAGGCGATCGCTGTCCGCGGAACGAAGGACGTCAATATTGCCCGGCCGGAGGAAATGTTTGAACTGTGTCAAGGTCTCCACATGAAGATGGCCGGGAGCGCCGGCTGCGGCGACTGGATGGCGCTGGATGAAGACGACAGCTTCCACCACAATCATTTCGCCTGGGGTAACTCGCGCAAGCGGATCAAGGACTACTGGAGCCCCGAATTACAGCGACGGTGGACCGATTGGAAATACGATCACATGGATCGGCAGACCGGGTGCTATAATTGCCCGAAGACGTGCCGCAATGTGATCAATTGGCCGGGACGGCCGCGCTTTGCCTACAAGTGTTTCGGCAAAGACACCTATCACATGGCGGCATTTCTCGAGCTGGATTTCACCTTTGAGATCCTTGGCGTCGCCCAGGAATACGGAGTGGATTCGTATTCGACGCCGCAGGTGATAGCCTTCGCTCTCGAGTTGCTCGAAGCCGGCATATTGAGCGACAGCGACTTTCCGGGAATGCCCGCCGACAGCCGGGGCCGGTTTTTCTATCTTTTGGAAAAGATCGTCCGCCGCGAAGGCATTGGCGACATCCTGGCCGACGGTACTTCGCATGCCGCCCGCCGGATCGGCAAAGGGGCCGAGAAGTACGACCACAACACCACAAAAAAATTCGAGCAGTTGCCGATCAAGCTGGGCCGGTTGAACCCGGCCTACTTCCTCATGATCGCCACTGGCGAGAAGATGAGCATCACCCAGATCGAAGGGTCGTTCCCGCAGGATCCGCTTCCCACCAAGGAGCAGCGGGAGGGATTCGTCAGCAAATGGGAAGCTGTGCCCGACGAAAAGTTCAAGAAATATTTCTTGGAATGGGAAAAGCGCAGTGACATATCCGATGAGCGGACCTGCGACATCGTAGATTGGAACGAGGCGATGCACTACATCGACGACTCCCTCGGACTCTGTGGATTCGTGTCGTCATTCAGAGGCCAGTTCGGCGGAGACATCGCCTATCACATGAACAATATTCCTCAGGTCATCTCGCTCGCGACCGGCATAGAGATGGACAAGAAAAAATTATGGAAGGCCTTTCAAAGAATACGCACGCTCGTGCGGGCCGTAAATGTGGGACGAGGTTTGCGAAGGAAGGACGAACGGCCGCCCGAGGACCACTGGGCGATACGAGACGAAAAGTATGAGCAAGAGTTGCTCACCAAATATTACGAATTCAAGGGATGGAATAGCGAGGGCATTCCGACCCGGAAGACCCTCGAAAGGCTCGATTTGGGTTACGTGGCCGATGATCTGGAGAAAAGAGGGATCTTGACCCCCGCCGACAGTGCGCCTGCGAAAATTGCCGTGGCGGTGTGAGCGCCTGAATTAGGCACATTGGAGGAACGGCCGTGAACGGACGAGCGACGAAGATCGTCAAAGAGATTAAGGTCGACATCGATAAGTGCACCGGCTGCCGCGCTTGCGAAATGGCTTGCTCCGCGTTTCACGCCAAGCCGAAATACAGCAGCATCAATCCGGCGCGCTCTCGCATCCGCGTGGTGACGGACGAGCTGAACGACGAATATGTTCCGATTCGTGCCGGTGATTACACTCCATCCGAATGCACCGGCAGGCACATCTATACAATCAACGGCAAGCAATACAGCGAGTGCAGCTTCTGCGGGGCTTCCTGTCCGTCTAGGGATTACTTCATCGAACCCGATTCCGGTCTGCCCCTGAAATGCGACATGTGTGAGAGCGTACCGCCGCTGCCGGAACCGATGTGCGTCAAGGTATGCGGGGCCGAGGCCCTGACTTACGTCGAACGGGAAATCGAGCGCGAGGAAAAGCCGCAGGAGAAGCGCGGGCAGATCGAGGTTGGGTTGGAGTCGCTGATCAACCAATACGGAGTAGACGCAGTCATGGACAGCCTCAGCCGGATGTCCAAACCGTAAGGGTGCATATTCCGCACGCACATGAGCGATGGTTCCGGGCGAACCTGAGCCAAGAATTCAGGGATCGCTAATGCGGGCGAAGAATAGGCGTCATACTTGGCTATGATAACTCCCGGCTCTCTATGCAAAACAGCCTTATGCACCACCGGCGCATAAGGCTGTTTTGGCGGAGAGGAAGGGATTTTCGCTGTCCTCCCCGAAACTCAATGTTTTCAACGGCTTCGAGCTGACTCCAGATTGCCATGTGTACCAGTGGCGTGTGCTGAAGTCGAGCTCACCGCCACGTGTTTCTGCCGTGCGGCGCGTACCTGCTCAGGGCTTGATCGCGGACAATCTGCAGCTGTCACTGCAGGTCCGCTTAGTTCTTTCGCCGCCGCGAGGTGGAGCGGATCGAGCCGGTCGGGGCGCGGAGGGCCTATTCGTTGGCTAGGCCGCCTTGGGGTCCGGCATATGGCGCGCAGTGTGGTTATGGCTCACGGTACATGCCTGCTCATGGCCGCACTTTACGCAGACGAATATCTCGTTGTCCAAATCGAGGGTACTATTGGCTGACTCAACCTGCTTAAGTCGTAACTCGCCACCGCAGAGTTCGCAGCGCGACGAGGGCGGCGGCTCGACGAGTGTACGCATATGGTTTCCTTTCGCCCGAAATGCTTCGAAGCGAGGGGGGCGCTTTTTCAACCCGGCGAGTAGCGTTTTGTTCCGCATCCTTGATGCCGCGCCGCGCGGTGTGCTCGCTTAGGGCGTGATCGCCGACAATCTGCAGGCGGCACGCCAGGTCGGTTCGGCGCTAACTGCCGCCATACAGCTCAGACCTCAATTCCATCGATCAATGTACTTGCTGTTACCATGCCAACCAACGCCTAGTCAGAGATTTGAGTGTTGGCGTCAAGCGCGTGCGGTTATAAGCATCCGCCGCCATTTTGATTGCCTCTGCTTGCGTCGGGTAGGTATGAATGACCTTCGCAAACGCGCGCAAGCCGATACCGGAGCTGATCGCGAGCGAGATTCCGTTGATCATCTCCCCGGCATGGCTCGCAACCACCGTGGCGCCCAGAATCCGATCGGTGCCCTGTCTAACATGAATCTTCACAAATCCGTCCTCTTCGCCGTCGGTCACCGCCCGATCGACGTCATGCATCAGAACCGTGAAAGTCCTCACCGGGATGGCCTTCTCTCGTGCCTCCCGAACATAAAGACCGATATGGGCGATCTCCGGATCGGTATAGGTGCACCAGGGGATCGTCAGCGCGCTCAGCCGCTTGCGACCCAGGAACAGCGCGTTTCTCACCGCGATGCGCGCGGAAGCTTCGGCGGCGTGAGTGAATTTATGTTCCAGGCACACATCGCCCACCGCGTAGATTCGCCGGTTGCTAGTTTGCAAGAAGTCGTTGACGTGGATGCCAATTTCGGTGTCGTACCGGACGCCGGCGACCTTGAGATGCAGGCTCTCTACGTTGGGCGCCCGGCCGATTCCGGCCAGGATTTCATCGACGGAAACGCTGAATTTGTCGCCAGCGCACACGAGATCTACAATTTTACGTGCGCCTTCCTTACGAACGGCGACCACCGAGGTATTGAGATGAATCTCAACGCCGTCGCGCGCCAATGCATCCGAAAGTATCTGCGCCGCGTCGCGCTCTTCCTTGGGCAGGAACATTGGGTCGTCTTGTGCGATGATGACGTGCGATCCGAATCGGCAAAATGCTTGCGCCAATTCGCAGCCGAGGGGGCCGCCGCCCATCACCAAAAGACGACGCGGGCATTCGGTCAAATTGAAGACATTCTCATTTGTCAAATAGCCGGCCGCGGCAAGTCCCGGAATCGCCGGGGTCAGCGGCCGTGCGCCGGTCGCGATGAGCGCCTTCCTGAAACGCAGCACTTCGCCGGCTACCGCAACCGTGTCGGATCCCGCGAAGCGCGCCTCGCCGAAATACACGTCGACGCCCGCCTCGCTCAATCGCAGCGCCGAGGCGGCCCGGCTGAGGCGCGCCTGGATCCGTCGCATCCGCTCCATCACCGTTGAAAAGCCGATGCCGATATTTCCTGGCACCTGCCCGCCGAAGTTTTCCGCATCCCGCATTTCCGCATAGAGCTGCGCGGTGCGAATGATCGCCTTCGACGGAACGCAACCGACATTCAAGCGATCGCCGCCAAGGAGATCGCGCTCGATGAGCGCCACCTTTGCACCCAGCGCGACGGCTTCGCGCGCCGCGGTCACGCCGCCCGGCCCCGCGCCGATGACGACGAGATTGTATTTGTCGGTGGACTTCGGGTTGCGCCAGGCGGGCGGGTGAACATTGTCCACGAGCACGCGATGGAAGCGGTCATCCGGCGGTGCGCTCGGCGGGGATTCATCGTGCTGCATGGCATGCTCTTGCTGCGCGGAAGAATTCGTCATGACAACCAGCTGCCCGTGAATCCGGCGCGGCGCAGTCCGCTGCCAATATAAGGGCACCGCCGCATCAGCTTCCAAAGTAGCCGCGACCGATAATTCTCGATCATCAGAACGATGATACCCTGGTCGAGCCCGAAATAACCCTCCGAGACCCAGCCGGACGGGCCGTCACCCGGAAATGTCGGATTGAAGCCGCTCGGCAATCTCGAATCCCGGATCATCTCGGGATAACGCGCGCAAAAATGGCGCAACGCCGACAAGGCAAGTTCGGGTTCGAATGGCAGCGACGCGAGCACCGCACACGGGTCGATGGTACCGTCGTCGGGCCCATAGGGCACGCCGCGTGCGGCATAGCCGAGAAAACGGCGTTCCCTGCCGCCGATTTTCAGCGTTTTGAAGCCAGGTCCGTCGTTCGCCGTGATCCCCCAGCAATCCTTGCCATAGCCTTCGAATCCGTGCGGATTGCGCCGTGCATATTCGCGCTGGACATAAGTGGTACGCCGGCTGTTTTCGAAATAGTCGCTATCTTTCTCGCGCATGAAACGATCTCGTATTCCGGCAAAATCGATCCAGGCCTGGGAATAAAGATGAATGAAGAGCGGCCCGGCATAGAGAAACTCGTAATCGTAGATGTTCTCCCACTGATAGGTCGCCGTCCACGCCCCGAAGCTGTCGTCCGACAGGGGGTGCGAGGGCGACGCCAAGCCCAGAACATAGAGAATGACTGCCTCGCTATAGCCCTCCCAGCCATAGTGCAAAAATCCGCTCTCCGGCTTCCATCCCTGCCGTACAGTCGCTTCGCCGCCACGCGCCCACTGCCAATCGATCCGGCGGTAGATCGCATCGGCGCGTTCGCGAATCTCGTTCTCGCTTGGCGTATCCTCGCCGAAATAAACGCTCGCGGTCAGTACCCCCGCGAGCAACAGCGTGGTGTCGATCATCGACAGTTCCGACTGCCAGACGCGCTTACCGGTCTTCATGTCGAGGAAGTGGTAATAGAAGCCTTTATAGCCGGTCGCGTCCGGTTGTTCGCTTTGGCAGCCGTTCCAAAAAAAGCGCAAGGTGACGAGCGTGCGCGCGGCCGCGTCCGCGCGCGTCATCCAACCGCGGTCCACCCCCACCGGATAACACGACAACGCGAAACCCACGACCGCAATGCTGGAGGGCCCGCCCGCGCGGCTCCTATCGGCCACCAATCCATTCTTGGGATTAAATTGTTCCAAAAAATAACCGAACGCCGCGCGCTGGAACCGATCCAGCAATTCTTCATCCGATTGAGTAGCTAACTCAGCCATGATCGCGCGCCGTAAGGTTCACCTTGTTCTCCAGCCCCGCGAGGTAACACCCCTAATCGTAGCGTCAAAAACGTTTTCGGTGGCACCCTTGTACTGCAACAGCTCAGCAACTGCATCGTACGAGTGGTAGCGCGCAGCATATGTACTCTTTACATTTCGTTGGCATAAGCCAGCCATTCTCTCGTTCCAGATCCTTCATCCGCTTCGCCTGATCGAGCTCAAGGCCACCGTATTCCTTGCGCCAACGATAATAACTCTGCTGTGAAATGCCGGCATCCCGGCAGGCCTCCGGCGCAGACTTACCCTGCGCCATCAATACTTCAATCTGACGAAGCAGAGTCACGATCTGCTCTGCACTGAACCTCTTCTTCGGCATGACCAGCTCCTTTCCAAGCTCATTTTCTCACAAAGTTTGGTCCAAAAAAGCCAGGTCAGGTCAATTGCGGCGGGTCTGCTATTCCAGCTCCACCTTTACGATGATACGCTGATCGCCTTTCTCGGCTTCGACAGCCTGAAGTTCACCAAACCGGTGAAGCCTGGCGACACCATTCATGCCAGCATCAAGGTGCTGGAGAAACGTGAGACGTCGAATCCCGAGCGCGGGGTCATGAAGCGCCAGCTACAGGTCTTGAATCAACGCGGCGAGGTGGTGAAGGAGGGGCTTCAGGCCTTCCTGCTCAAGCGCAAGCCCGCCTCGTGAAGGATGGCGCCAGGAATAGCGAGTAGCCAGCGCACGCGACTAAACGCCGAACGACGAAAGCAATTAAGTCTTCAACAATCGGTACGGAGGAACGCAACATGACCGAGCATGGGTTTAGACGAAATCATGGTAAGCGCGTCTTGTCGCCTGAATTTTCGTCCAGCGACAATCCACTTAAGGGACCGCGCCTCACCCGCAGACTCTTTGGTCGTGCATTGATGACCATGAGTGCTCTCGCTGCTGCCCGGTCGATGCCGTTGAGTTCGGCGCTTGCCGCAGAGCCGATCAAGATTGGATTCGGCATGGCACAGTCGGGTCCGCTTGGCGGGAACGGAAAAGCGGCGCTGCTCGCAATCGAGATGTGGCGTGACAACATCAATGGCAGAGGTGGGCTGCTCGGCCGGCCCGTCCAGCTCATCTATTACGACGATCAGACCAACCCCGCATTGATTCCTGGCATCTACAGCAAGCTGTTCGACGTCGATAAGGTCGATCTGGTACTCGGAGGCTACGGTACCGCTGTGCAGGCTGCCGCCCTCCCCATCGTCATGCAGCGTAAGCAGGTGCTCATCGGCACCGGCGCGGTCGCAGTGAACGAAAAGTACAATTATGACAAGTACTTTCAAATGTTGCCTAACGGGGCCACTGCTCGCACTTCGACATCGGAGGGTTTTTTCCAAGCTGCGATGACGATGGAACCCAAGCCGAAGACCGTCGCGATAGTCGGTGCCCTCACCGAGTTTTCCCATAACGTGATCTTGGGAGCGCGTGAGAATGCAGAGAAATTCGGTCTGAAAATCGTCTACGACCAAGGTTATCCGTCCAACCAAATGGAATTCGGATCGATCATCCGCTCGATCCAGGCAGCCAACCCGGAGGTTGTGTTTGTTGCTTCCTATCCACCGGATTCGGCCGGAGTCATTCGCGCTGCCTACGAGCAGAAACTGAAAACGCGGATATTCGGCGGCGCGATGATTGGTCTGCAGTATTCAGAGTTGAAGCAACAACTTGGTCCAATGATGAACGACGTACTGTGCTACGAATTCTATGTACCCGCGCCGACTACGAATTTTCCCGGAATCAAGGAGTTTCTCCAAACGTACCAGGCGCGAGCAAAAACTGTCGGTGCCGATCTCCTAGGCTTTTACTTGCCGCCTTACGCCTATGCCGGCATGGAGATTCTCGAAAAGGCCGTGACGGCGACGAAGGGCTTGGATGCAAACGCGATTGGCCGGTATATTCACGAAACCACCTTCGATACGGTGGTCGGCAAAGTTGCGTTCGCGCCCAACGGCGACTGGGCGAAGCCGCGAATTTTTTTCGTTCAGTATCGAGGTATCGTCGGCAACGACGTCGATCAGTTCAAGCAGGTCGGAAAGCAAATCATCGTCGAGCCGCAGGAGTTCGCATCGGGTACGCTCCACTATCCCTTCGCTGCGTCTCAATGATCCGCTCGAAGTGCCGGTCGCACTTTGCGTGTGATCGATGTAATCGGTGGAGCCCGCCGCGATGGTGACATTTAATCTTCTGCTTAATGCCGTCGTCACCGGCATTCTGCTCGGCGGGTTTTACGCGGCAGTCACCATCGGGATTACCATAGCCTTCGGGATGCTCGATATCGTGAATATCGCGCATCCCGTCTTCATCATCATGGGCTCGTTCATCGCATACATTGTGAACCGCCTGTTCGGCGTCGATCCAATTTTGACCGTCATCGTGGCATCGCCGCTGTTCTTCCTACTCGGCGTCGCGATCTTTAGGTTCTATTACGCAGCATTCGAGAGCAGCGGAAAGGGATCGCTGCGCGGGCTCGCCTTTTTTTTCGGCATCCTATTTGTTGTCGAGGTGACGCTGCTTCTTGCATTCGGCGTCGATTATCGTCTGGTTCAGACGTCCTATATCGGCCCGAACGTTGGTTTCGGACACGTTGATTTACCATTGCGCATGGTTGTCCCATTTGTCGGATCCATGGCGCTGGTGTCGGGACTGCATATTTTTTTCAGCCGTACCTTCGTCGGACGCGCGATCATGGCAGTCGCGCAGGATGAGTTTGCTCTCAGCCTTATGGCGGTTGACACCGTCGCGATCAAACAGCTGGCCTTTGGCATCGCCATCGCAACCGCGGCGATTGCCGGAGGGTTTCTCATCGTCATCCAACCCGTGGATCCGTCCCTCGGCCGTGAGTACATCGGCCGGGTCTTTGCGATCTGCGTGCTCGGCGGCATGGGCAGCATAACGGGGACTGTCATCGCGGCGTTCATACTCGGCGTTGTCGAGACGATAACGTCCACGCTCATTGGGCCATCTTGGGCGCCGGCTGTTTCGTTCGCCGCACTCCTGCTTACGCTCGCCGTTAAGCCTTCGGGCATCATGGGAAGGTGACGGAATGAGACGGATTCCGTCGTGGATCTGGCCGATCGCAGTCGCCGTCTTCGTCTTGGCACTCAGCCGCCTGGTGAAGAACGAGTACTACTTGTTTGCTGGCTACGTCGTACTGCAATACATCGTGCTGGCGAGTGCATGGAACATTCTCGGCGGTTACTCCGGTTACGTCAATTTCGGCTCGGCCGCCTTTTTTGCAATCGGCGCCTACGGTACGGTCGTCCTCGATAAGTTGTTGGAACCGCCGCTCGTGGTGGCGATTCTCTTCGGCGGCATCGTCGCTAGCCTGGTCGGATTGGTGACCGGCTATCTAACCCTTCGCCTGCGGGGGGTGTTTTTCGCCATCGCGACGCTCGCACTCGCAATTGTCCTGCAGACGCTTGTGATGAACTGGGAATTCGTCGGTGGCCCGCTGGGGTACTATACCATCCGCCCCGAATCGATCCCCGGCTTCGCGAGTTATGTCAATTATCTATTTGTCGTCATGCTTGTTCTGGCGCTTATCGCGGTCCTTGTGGCGCGGGCGATCGAGTTATCGTTCGTCGGCCGCGGTCTCGCGGCAATCCGCGACAACGAGTTGGCGGCGGAATGCTGCGGTGTTCCGACCCTGCGGCTTAAGGTGTTTGCCACGATGCTCAGCGGCGGCCTAATGGGCATGGCCGGCGCGCCCTTCCCCTATTACATCACCTACCTCGATCCGAATTCTGCGTTTAGCCTCGCGTACGGCATCAACAGCATCGCCATGCCTCTCATCGGCGGTATGACCCATTGGATTGGTCCGGTGATCGGTGCAGTTCTACTCGCAGTTATTCAACAGGTCGCAACGGTCACCATCTCGTCGGAACTCAACCTCATGATCGTCGGCGTGCTTCTGATCAGCTTCATCACGCTCGCGCCGAACGGCATTGTCGGCCTGTTCGAAAATTATCGGAAGCAAAGGCATCAGCGGCCCAGCAAATGACGAGGCAAC
>Ga0097691_1001118_pt1 | contig 20566 bp, 13 predicted proteins | sample NGESurdeep072012_8_FD_72858 | JGI IMG/M metagenome (GOLD analysis project Ga0097691, IMG submission 72858) | Arctic peat soil microbial communities from Barrow, Alaska - NGEE Surface sample 210-1 deep-072012 | ecosystem: Environmental > Terrestrial > Soil > Wetlands > Peat ... | reverse complement strand
GGCTCGCCAGCCGTAGCCCGCCGCTTCGACGGGCTACGGCTGGAGCGCGTGACGAGAATCGAACCCTCGCCATCAGTTTAGAAGATTGCGGGTAAACTGAATAATTTCAACGCGCTTCGTGTCAAATCGCAGCTCGAAAACCGTCTTTAATCCCCGATTATTGCAGCGGCTTCGCGAGGTCGCGCGGCTGTGGCCGCACCGAAGCCGCGATAAGCGCCAATACCCTTCCCGACGCTAAGCGACCCTCTATCGCGCAAGCGCCCATGATTGCGGCTCTTGCCCGCTCAAACTCAAATGCTGCCCAAAAGCCTCGGGGCGCAAAATCCCGCGCAGCACCTATGAGGAGGCCCGTGATGTTGCCCGGACACTGGCCAAGACCGAAGCATTCGAGCAATCACGCCGAGACAGGAAGCGTGTTGAAATGGTGTTCGCCTATCTCAAGCGCATCCTGAAGCTTGGTCGCCTTCGGCTTCGTGGTCCGCGCGGCGTCCCAGGACGAGTTCACGCTCGCAGCCATCGCACAGAACCTGCGCCGGCTCACTAAGCTAGTCGTCCGACCGCCACCAGCAGCCCTCGCATGTTCTCCGTAAGTGCTACGGGTATCGGTGCCATTGCCTCAAAGCCTCCGCTCCCAAATGGAGCGAGATGCAACAAACGGCTTCAAAAAAATCGCGCTTGATGCCCGCTTCTCGATCGCCGACTTCTGCAACAAAATCTGCCAGAAGCCGACGTCAACAATCATGTGTTATCCTTGCCCGGCATGCCCCGCGTCCTTTCCTCCCTCATCTGGCTGATGCTAGCCGCGCCCGCCGTAGCGCTCACCGGCAATGCGCCGCCGGCGACCGGATGGGCGGCGCGGCCGATCGTGATGATCGTGGATGCGCTCGGCGACCTGTGCACCGGCACAGCGCTCGCGCGCGACCTGGTGCTCACGGCCGCGCACTGCGTCACGCGCGCAACCGACTATCAGGTCAAAGCCTCCCAGATCGGCCAGTCGATCGAGGTGCGCCGGATCGCGCAGCATCCGCGCTTCGATTTTGCGAGCTATTCCGCAAGCCGCGCCACCGCCGATATCGCGCTGCTCAAGCTTGCCGCGCCGCTACCTGATATTGTCGTGCCGGCGACACTGGCGGCATTGCGCCGGGTCGCTGCCGGCGAGACGCTGACCATTGCCGGCTTCGGCGTCACGCTAGCCGGCACACCGCGCGGCCTAGGCGTGCCGCGCATGGCAAAGCTCACCGTAACCGACAAACCTGGCTCGCTGCAGATCCGCCTCTATGATGGGACAACGCGCAATCAGCGCTCAGGCCTCGGCGGCTGCACCGGTGACAGCGGCGCGCCCGCCTTCGACGGCGAAGGCCCCCTGGTGATCGGCGTGGTGAGCTGGTCCACCGGGCCCGACAACACCGAAGGCTGTGGCGGCTTGACCGGAGTCACGCCGCTGCTGCTCTACCGCGACTGGATCATCGACACCGCGCGCAGGTTCAATTCGCCGATTGTGCCGTAGCAAACGAGTTTTCCACAGCACCTGAGTCGTTGCTCGACCCGACCGCCTTCGCTAGGCTTTGCCCGGGGAATGGGGGATGCACGATGCCGCGCCAATTCGCGCCGGGGCGCGCTCTATATTTGCAGCCGCACTGTTCGGCGCCGCAACGCCGGCTGGCGCCGTGGTCAAGGGAACTTCGTCATCGCTTGGCTCTTACACCGTGCGGCTCGTCGGCAACGGTTATTGCAGCGGCGGCGTCATCGCGCGCCGCACCGTGGTCACTGCCGCCCATTGCGCACGCGGAATGCGCGTCCTTGCTGGCGGCAGTTCGTTCAGAGTCGCCAGTATCTCGCGCAGCGCGGTGCTCGACGACGGGCGGCATGTGAACGTATCGGGTGACGCCGCGATCCTGAAGCTCACCTCTCCGCTTCCGTCTGGCATCGGCGCGGCACCGGTCGGCGACACTTTCACCATCGCCGGTTACGGCACCTCGGACGAGCGATATCACGCCTATGTATTGTCAACGCTCGCCGCCGGCAAGTTCGGTGGCAAGCTTTTATCAGACAGCGCAGAATAACGCGTCAACAAACGCGTTGAGGCTACTGTTGTTGCTGCTTTGCTCCCGAAGCTTCCACCACCTTCGCCCATTTGGCGATTTCGGTCTTGATAAAAGCGGCAAATTGCTCGGGTTTGTCGCCAACGAGATTGGCGCCCTGGACAGACAGCTTTTGAACGACATCGGGCGATTTCAGCGCCTCGACTGTCACCGCATTGAGCTTCGCGACGATATCCGCCGGCATTTTTGCGGGTCCGATCATGCCGTACCAGTTTTCGGCATCGACGTTGGCCAGACCAAGCTCGCCCAGCGTTCGCACGTCGGGTAGCGACGGCGCGCGCGCCTTGCTGGCGATGGCAAGCGCCTTCAGTTTTCCGGCTTGGACATGAGGCAGCAGCACGGGAATGTCGGCAAACATCATTTGCACCTGGCCGCCGAGCAGTTCATTCACTGCGGGCGCCGCGCCGCGATAGGGCACGTGCACGATGTTGAGCTTACCGTTTATCTTCAACAGCTCGCCAGCCAGATGTGGCATGCTGCCGGGGCCGGTGGATGCAAAATTGAGCTGGCCCGGCTTGGCATTGACCATCGCCACCAGTTCGGCGAACGAATTGACGTTGAGCCCGGCTGGAACCACGAGCAGCTCGGGCACCGTCGCGACCAGCGTGATCGCGGTCAGGTCCTTGGTCGAATCATAAGGCACCTTTTCGACAAGGCTAGCGCTGATGGCGATCGCGCCGGCGCTACATATTCCAATCGTGTAGTGCGCAACGACGCGCGCAATGATGTCGTTCGGGCCGCCCGGAGGGAACGGCACGACAAGTTTAATGGGTCGGCTGGGATAAGTTTCCGCCGCAACGGCGCCCGGCAACATGGCCCCGATCAGCGCCACCAACAGCCATCTCAATACACGCACGCATTCCTCCCATTTTTTTCAATTTCAATCCCGTGACCGCCCATGACCCTAGCAGAACCGCCAACCATAGGGCAGCATGCCGAAAGGCGCCGGCATGGCTCGGCAATTTCGCAAACTTGTTGTGAACATGCTCGAATTTCCACGTGCACATGCCGCAAAATTCACGGGCGGCGAGCAGACCCAGCGGGACTCTAAGGAATGATCAGGATCGGCATTATCGGGCTCGGCTGGTGGGGCAAGCAGATCGTGACCTGTCTCGCCGAAAGTCCACGTTTCAACGTCGTCGCTGGCTGCGATATCGACACCAAGATGGCGGCGCCATTCGCGGCCACGCACAAATTCAATCTCACTGACAGCTATGAGACGCTGCTCAAGCGATCGGACATCGACGCGGTCGCGGTGGTTACACCGCATGCGCTGCACGAGCAAATGGCAGTTGCGGCCTTTGCCGCCGGCAAGCAGGTATTCTGCGAGAAGCCCTTGGCGCTCACCACCGCCAGCGCGGAGCGAATTCTTAGCGCCTGCGCCAAAGCCGGCGGCGTGCTCGGCATCGGCCACGAGCGGCGTTACGAGCCGGCGATGGAGGAGATGCGGCGCCAGGCAGAGAGCGGCGCGCTCGGCCGACTGCTGCATATGGACGCCAATGTGAGCCACAGCAATTTCCGCAAAATGCATCCGTCGAACTGGCGCCGCGATCCCAAGCATGCGCCGGCCGGCGCCTGGACCGCGCTCGGCATCCATCTCGGCGACATGTTCGTGTCGCTCGCCGGCCAGCCGACCCGCGTCGCCGCGCGCACGGCCTCGCAGATTTTCCCAGCCCCATCGGAGGATTTCGTCAGCGCCGAAATTGATTTCGCCAACGGCGCGCGCGGCCGCATCACCTGTCTGTCGACACCCCCGTTCTATGGACGCTTCACGCTGATCGGCGACCAGGGCTGGGTCAAGGTGCAGGAGGGCGGCAATGTCGACAAAGGGATACCGTCGAGCTTCGTCCATTCCGGGAAGGATGGCAGCCGGCAGACGCGCAACTATGACCACACGAACACGGTCCGGATGAATTTCGAGGCCTGGGCCGATGCGGTCGAGGGTCGCGCGCCTTACCGCTTCACCACCGAGCAGTTGCTCGCCAATATCCGCATTCTCGATGCGGTAACCCGCTCGGCGGCGGCGGACGGCAAGCCGATCACGCTGTGACAACGAGGCCGCCGGTCGCGGTCGAAATTGCCTCGCTTTTGGGCTAAACCCAAAGCGCCAAGGGCGCCGCATGCAAAGTGAAAAAGAACAGGTCGCGTTATCGTCGATCGCCGCGTCGGCGGTGTTGACGGTCGCCAAGGCGGTGGTCGGCTTCTCCACCGGCTCGCTCGCGATTCTGTCGGAAGCCGGACATTCGCTGATCGATCTCGGCGCTACCGTGATGACCTATGCCGCCGTGCGCATATCCGGCAGGCCCGCCGACGAGGAACACCACTACGGCCACGGCAAGGTCGAGAGCGTCTCGGCGCTGGCGGAAACGGCGCTGCTGTTCCTACTCTCGGGTGTGGTGATCTGGGAAGCGGTCAATCGCCTCCTCGATCATGAAGCGCATGCGGTCGTGGCCACCATCTGGGCATTCGGCGTGATGGCGGTGTCGATGGCGGTCGATTTTTTCCGATCGCGTGCGCTGGCGCGCACCGCAAAACAAACACAGAGCCAAGCGCTGGAAGCCGACGCCCTGCATTTTTCATCCGATCTGTGGTCCTCGCTGGCGGTGCTGATCGGCCTCGGCGCCGTGTATTTCGGCCTGCCTTGGGCGGATTCGGCGGCGGCGCTAGTGGTAGCGTTGCTGGTCTGCATCGCCGGCTGGCGGCTTGGACGGCGCACCATCGACACGCTCACCGACGTGGCGCCGGCGGGCGCCGCCGAGAAAATCACCAGCATTGCCGCGAAAGTCGCCGGCGTGGTCGCCGTCGAGCACGTGCGTGCGCGCGCCGTCGGTGACAAGACCTTCGTCGATTTGACCGTCGCCGTCAGCCGCACGTTGCCGCTCGACCGCGTGACCGCGATCAAGGACGCGGTCGGCGCCGCGCTGCGCGATCAGATCCCAGGGGCGGAACCGATCGTCACTACCGATCCGGTGGCGTTAAACAATGAGACCGTGCTCGACCGCGTGATGGTGATCGCGCGCAATCGCGCGCTCGCCGTGCATCATGTGACGGTGCACGATATCCAGGACCGGCTGGCCGTCTCGCTCGATCTGGAGGTGGACGGCAAGCTCACGCTGCGCGCGGCCCACGACCTGGCGGACGGCCTCGAAAGCGCAATCGCCGGCGAACTCGGTCCCGGGGTCGAGGTGGAGACCCATATCGAGCCGCTGCAGCCGCAGGAAGCATCGGGACGCGACGCGCCGCTCGAGCGGGTGAAGGCGGTCGAAATCGCGTTGTCGGAGCTCGCTCCGCAAGGCCGTACCATCCGCGATGTGCATGACGTGCGCGTGCGCGAGACCGACGAAGGCGAGATCGTCAATTTCCACTGCCGCGTCGATCCGGAATTAAGCGTGCAGACCGTGCACGAGAAAGTCGATGCGCTGGAGCGCGCATTGAAGCAGCGCTCGCCGTCGATCAAGCGCGTGATCGGCCACGCCGAGCCGATGCGCTGACGATACTGAGAAATCCGCAGACGTTTAATCTTCCAATTCCTTGCCGGACATCTTAAATCAAAGCCATGCGCACCGATATCGCCCAGCCCATCCGTCTGAAAGATTACCATTCGCCCGACTGGCTGGTGGAAACCGTCGCACTCGACGTCTCGCTGCATCCGACGCAGACGAGAGTGCACGCAACGCTCGCCCTCAAGCCCAATCCGCAATCCGCGGCGGCACCGCTGGTGCTCGATGGCGACGGGCTCTCGCTGGTGTCGCTCAAGCTCGACGGAACCATGCTGCCGCCCGATAGCTACGCCGCTTCGCCGGACAGCCTCACCATCCCGCAACCGCCGAACGGCCCGTTCACGCTAGAAATCGAGACGCTGGTCGATCCGACGGCCAATACCCAGCTTTCGGGACTCTATCGGTCGAGCGGCACCTATTGCACGCAATGCGAAGCCGAAGGCTTTCGCCGCATCACTTATTTCCCCGACCGTCCTGATGTGATGGCGATCTACACCACACGCATTGAGGCCGACAAAGCAGAAGCGCAGGTTCTATTATCGAACGGCAATCTGGTCGAGAGCGGCGATTTACCGGGCGGCCGGCATTTCGCGATCTGGCACGACCCGCATCCGAAGCCGTCTTATCTGTTCGCGCTGGTCGGCGGAAATCTCAGATGCGTCGAGGACAGCTTCCGCACCATGTCCGGGCGCAACGTCACGCTCCGAATTTATGTCGATCCCGGCAAGGAAGACCGCTGCGGCTACGCCATGGATTCGCTCAAGCGCTCCATGCGCTGGGACGAACAAGCGTTCGGCCGCGAATACGATCTCGACGTCTTCATGATCGTCGCCGTCTCCGATTTCAATATGGGGGCGATGGAGAACAAGGGCCTCAACGTCTTCAATGACAAATACGTACTGGCGAGCGGGGACACCGCGACCGATGCCGACTTCGCCCATATCGAGGCGGTGATCGCGCACGAATACTTCCACAACTGGACCGGCAACCGCATCACTTGCCGCGACTGGTTCCAGCTGTGTCTGAAGGAAGGCCTCACCGTTTTCCGCGACCAGGAATTTTCGTCCGATATGCGCTCGCGGCCGGTCAAACGCATCGCCGATGTGCGGGGCTTACGCGCCGCGCAATTCATCGAGGATGCAGGCCCCCTGGCGCATCCGGTCAGGCCTGAAATATACAAGGAAATCAATAACTTTTATACCAGCACCGTGTACGAGAAAGGCGCCGCGGTGGTGCGCATGGTGCAGACGCTGATCGGTGGGCAAAAATTCCGCGCCGGCATGGATCTCTATTTCGCGCGCCATGACGGAGAAGCGGCGACCGTCGAGCAGTTCATCCAGTGCTTCGCCGATGCGAGCGGGCGCGACATGACGCAATTCATGCGCTGGTACAGCCAAGCCGGTACGCCGGAAGTCACCGTCAGCGGCCGCTTCGATTCCGCGCGCAAGATCTACGCGCTCGACTGCAAGCAAAGCGTGCCGCCCACGCCAAGCCAGCTGACCAAGCAGCCGATGGTGATCCCGCTCAGCGTTGGCCTGGTCGGCAAGGACGGCCGTGACCTGCCGCTCACGCTTTCGAATGGCGAGGCGATCGAGCGCGGGGTGCTGGTGCTGACCGAGCCGGCGCACAGCTTTGAATTCACAGGTATCGCCGAACGGCCGGTGCTCTCGATCAATCGCGGCTTCTCGGCGCCGATCAAGCTGGTCACCGATCTCGATGCCGACGCTCTCGCCTTTCTTGCGGCGCATGACAGCGATGCGTTCAACCGCTGGCAGGCGCTGCAGACAATCTCGATGCGGCTGCTGATCGACAATGTGGCCGCGCTGCGCGCCGGCAAATCGCCGCGCATTGATGAGAAGCTGATCGCCGCGCTGGCCGCCATTCTTGCCGACGCGACACTGGAGCCGGCCTTCGGCGCGCTCGCGCTGGTGCCTCCGGGCGAAGGCGATATCGCGCGCGAGATCGGCCGCGACATCGACCCGGATGCCGTCTTCCGCGCGCGCGCGGCGCTACGCGCGGCAATCGGCGACGAGCTCGGGTCAGCGCTTGCCAGGACTTATGACCGCGTGGCCATTGCCGGCCCGTACTCGCCCGATGCCGCGAATGCCGGACGCCGGGCCCTGCGTAATGTCGCGCTCGATCTTCTGGCGGCGACCGCTGCGCCGCAAGCAATCGCTCGCGCCGCGGGGCAATACGAGGCGTGCGACAACATGACCGACCGCATGGCGGCGCTTGCAACCTTGTCGTTGCACCCCGTGCCGGAACGCGAGCGCGCGCTTAGCCATTTCTATACCCGCTACGCCGCCGATGCGCTGGTGGTGGACAAATGGTTCGCGCTGCAGGCCATGATCCCGCAGCCGGACACGCTCGGAAAGGTGCGCACATTGACCGCCCACCCCGCCTTCTCGCTCGCTAATCCGAACCGCGTGCGCGCGCTGATCGGCGCTTTCGCGCAAGGAAACACAACGCAATTCAATCGCGCCGACGGCGCCGGCTACGACTTCGTCGCCGACACCCTACTCGCGCTCGATCCGAAAAATCCGCAAGTGGCGGCGCGGCTCGCCACCGCTTTTCGCAGCTGGCGCACTCTGGAGCCCGGCCGCCGCGCCAAGGCGCAAGCCGCGCTGGAGCGCATCAAGGCTACGCCGGCATTCTCGCGCGATCTCGCCGATATCGTGGAACGCGCGCTGGCGGCCGCCTGAACGGGCGCGCATTCCGGCGTGCACACGGCCGCCGCATACCCTTTGGCCGGATTCAATTACCAGTGGGTAACGATTTTTAAATAATTGACTCTTCGGACTCTCGACAAATCAGTGCCCATCGATTCCAATCGCAAAGTGATTCGGACAGCGATGCGGCACATCCTTCCGTTTCGAGGGTAGGGGAATTTCCGAACGGAGGCTATCTATGGCGCGCGCCGGCGTGGCGAGTGCGTCTGCACATCCCGATTCCATAAAGGGCCTCGCGCAATCGATCGCCAAACCGGCGTATCGGCGGCTGCTGACGGCCGAGCCCCTGCTCCGGCGCACGGTTCCGGTGCTGATCATCGCATTTCTTGCCACCATTTGCGTCGGCGCGATCGTGCAGGTGCTCGACCAGCGTCGGCAGACGCTCAACACCATGGTCATTTCGCTCGACGCAGTCGCCGATCTCGCCGCCGAGCGTCTGCAACAGCCGCTCAAGCAACCCACCGACGCGGTCGAACGGCCGCAGGAAGTGCTGGCGCGCGCGCTGCCGCCCTGGGCCACTGCCGTCGGGCGGCATTTTTTGTTGAGCAATGCGGAGGGCGTGGTGGCGGCCGCCACGCCGGCCACCGACGCCACCATTGGCCGCCGCCTGATCGATCTGCTCGGGCCGACGCAACCGCTCACCACCTTCGGCGCCGGCGCCGGTGTGCTCGAAATCACGCTGCCCGACGATACCCGCGCGCTGGCGACCGTGCGCATGCTCAAGCCGCCATTCGGCCAGATCGCGGTCGTACAATCCCGTGCGGCGGCGTTCGCCTCCTGGCGGTCGGTCACCACGCTGACCGTTACGCTGTCAACCACCACCGGTTTCGTCGTGCTCATTCTCGGCTTCGCCTTCCACTGGCAGGCGACTCGGGCGCGGGAAGCGGACCTGATCTACGAAACGGTCCGCAGCCGCATCGATACCGCGCTCAACCGCGGCCGCTGCGGTCTGTGGGATTGGGACCTCGCGCGCGGACGCATCTTCTGGTCGCAGTCGATGTTCGACATCCTCGGGCTGGAGGCCAAGGACAACCTGTTGCCCTTCGGAGACGTGAGCGCGCTGGTCCATCCAGATGACGTGCGGCTCTACGACCTCGCGACCGAGCTCGCCGACGCCAAGACCACGGCCATCGATCACGCTTTCCGCATGCGCCACGCCGACGGCCACTGGGTGTGGCTGCGCGCCCGTTGTGAACTGGTGCGCCAGCCCGGAGAGCCCGGCCTGCATCTGATCGGCATCGCCGTCGACATCACCGAGCAGAAACGCCTGGTCGAAAAGACGGTGGCCGCCGACATGCGCCTGCGCGACGCCATCGAGACCATCCCGGAAGCCTTCGTGCTGTGGGACGCCGACAACAGGCTGGTGCTCTGCAATTCCAATTTCCAGGAGCTGCATAACCTGCCCGACGAGGTGATCACGGTCGGCGCCTCCTACGAGTCGGTGGTTGCCGCCGGCAGCAAGCCGGTGGTGCGCAACAAGGTCATCACCGGCGGCCCGACCGTTCCCGGCGCACGCACCTTCGAGGCGCAACTCGAGGACGGCCGCTGGCTGCACATCAGCGAGCGGCGCACCAAGGATGGCGGCTATGTGTCGGTCGGCACCGACATCACCGCGCTCAAAACGCATGAAGAAAAACTGCTCGACAGCGAGAAGCGCCAGATCGCGACGATCTCCGACCTGCGCGCCTCGCAGCAGCGGCTTGCCGAACTGGCCGAGAAATACGCCGAAGAAAAAAACCGCGCCGAGGAAGCCAATCAGGCCAAGTCGAAATTCCTCGCCAATATGAGCCACGAGCTGCGCACGCCGCTCAACGCCATCATCGGCTTCTCCGAGATCATGGAGTCGGGGATGTTCGGCCCGCTCGGCGCCGACAAATATCACGAATATTGCGGCGACATCCGCGGCAGCGGGGAATATCTGCTCGACGTCATCAACGACATTCTCGACATGTCGAAGATCGAAGCTGGCCGCATCCGGCTGGATTTCGAGGACCTTGAGCTCGATCCACTGCTGTCCGAAGCCATGCGCGTCGTCTCCGCCCGCGCGCAGGACAAGCAGCTCAAGCTGGTCGCCCGGATATCGCCCGAACTGCGGCTGCGCGCCGACCGCCGCGCGCTCAAGCAAATCGCGCTCAATCTGCTCTCCAACGCGGTGAAGTTCACGCCGGCCGGCGGCCGCGTCACCGTACGCGGACGCGCTGCAGACGGTTGCATCGTGCTCGGCATCGCCGATTCCGGCATCGGCATCGCCAAGGAGGCACTCACAAGGCTTGGGCGTCCGTTCGAGCAGGTCGAAAGCCAGCTCACCAAGAGCCATCAGGGCTCGGGTCTAGGCCTCGCGATTGCCAAGTCGCTGGTCGAGCTGCACGGCGGCAGCATGCGCATCCGCTCCACGCTCGGCAAAGGCACGCTGGTGGTGGTGCGGCTGCCGTTCAAGCCGCAATGTCTGCTGCCGAAAAAGGAAGCTGCCTGACGCCAAGACGTATTTACGGCGCCTTGCCCAGGATCCTGACAAAACTTTCGCGCACCTTAGTCTGTGTCTCGATCAGCGTGGCATCGAGGGTTGTAAAATCCGGCACGTCGGCGGCGCGCGCGAGCAGGCGCAGCAGCCCTGCCCCCGCGGTTTTTTGATCGAACGGGCCCGCCAGGCACAGGCGCAGGATCTGCGTGAGGTCTTGATAGAGCTGCACTGCCGGCCGCAAAACTTCGGCATCTTCCACCGCCAGCACGCGCAGCCGCCAGGCCTTGTCGAGCACGCGCGCCGTGGAGGTGTCGAGAATGTCGGGCAACCGGTAAGCGTGGACAAGTTGCAAGTATTGCGCGATGAACTCGAGGTCGATCAGTCCGCCGGCGGCGTATTTGAGATCCCAGCGCTCGCGATCGCCCTTTTCCTTGGCGATCGCGCCGCGCATTTCCACGACATCGCCCGCGATCAACTCGCCGTCGCGCGGCCGCCGCAGGATGTCGCTGATGACCCGCTCCACCCGCGCGCCGAAGGCCGATGACGCCGACACCACCCGCGCGCGCGTGAGCGCCATATGCTCCCAGGTCCAGGCCTCGGTCTCCTGATAGCTGGTAAAGCCGCCGATCTGCGTCGCCAGCGGCCCCGCCCGTCCCGACGGGCGCAACCGCATGTCGACTTGATAAAGCGCGCCGTAATTGGTCTGCGCGGTCAGCGCATTGATCAGCCGCTGGGTGAGCCGCGCGAAATATTGCGTCCCGTAGAGCGGCCGCTCGCCGTTCGATTCCGGGTGCTGCTCGTCGAAGTCGTAGACCATGATCATGTCGAGATCGGAGGTCGCGGTCATCTCGCGGCCGCCGAGCTTGCCCATGGCGAGCACCGCGGTCTCCTCCCCGCGCATATGGCCGTAAGTGGCGGCAAAGTTGTCCGCAACCGCGCCATGCACCGCGCGAATCACAGCATCGGCCAGCCGTGCAAACGCCTCGCCCGCCTGCCGCGCGGTCACCGTGCCAGACACAATCCGTACGCCGATCAGAAACATGTATTCCAACCCGAACATGCGAATCCGTTCGAGCAGGTCCTCGTCATAGCGCGATTGCGCGAGCGCGGCGTTGAGCCGCCGGCCCAGCTCGGCGTCGTCTGGCAAGGTGCCAAAGAAGCTCGGATCGACCAGCGCATCCATGACTTGCGGATTGCGCGCCAGCGTGTCGGCGAGTCGCGGCGCAATGCCGAGCACCAGCGTGATCAGGGCGATAAGGTCGGGCTTTTGCCGCAGCAGCGATAACAGCCGCGCCGCGCCCTGCAGATTGGCGAGGAAATGATCGAACAGCACCAGCGCCGCGCCGGGATTATCCGTGCGCGCCAGATGTTCGAGCAACACCGGCAACAGCTCCTGGAGATGGCTGCGCGCTGTTTCGCCCTTGAGCGATCGATGCGCACCGGCAAGCCAGTGGCGGACGATGCTTGACGCTTCCAGCGGCGCGCGGAAGCCGAGTTCGGCAAGCCGGTCGAGGGTTTTGTGGTCGTCAGCGTCGGGCGGGAAAAGCAGCGCCGGCTGGTCGGCGCCTGGGGTCTTTTCGAACAGGCGGGCGTAATGGCGCTGAACCTTGTCGAGATGACCGACAAGAACTTTGGCAAAAGCATCGCGGTCGGCAAAGCCGAGAAAGCGCGCGAAGCGTTCGAGGTCCTCGCGCCCGGCCGGCAGGGTTTGCGTCTGCTCGTCATTCACCATCTGCAGCCGGTGCTCGACCGTGCGCAGGAAGCAATAGGCTTCCTTCATGACGTCGCGCGCCGCCTCGTCGATCCAGCGATCGTCGCTGAGCTTATCGAGGGTGGTGAGCGTGTCGCGGTCGCGCAGTGCCGGATTGCGGCCGCCCGCGATCAATTGCTGGGTCTGCGCGAAAAACTCGATTTCACGAATGCCGCCACGGCCGAGCTTGATGTTGTGGCCTTCCACCGCGATTTCGCCGTGACCGCGATAGGCGTTGATCTGCCGCTTCATGGCGTGCACGTCGGCCACGGCAGCGAAGTCGAGATATTTGCGCCACACGAACGGCGACAAGTCATTGAGGATCGCCTCGCCCGCCGCGATATCGCCCGCGCAGGCGCGCGCCTTGATCATGGCGGCGCGCTCCCAGTTCTGTCCGACGCTTTCGTAATAGGACATCGCGGCGGCGGTCGAGATCGCGATCGCGGTCGACGCCGGATCAGGCCGCAGGCGCAGATCGGTGCGGAACACATAGCCGTCCGCGGTGCGCTCCTGCAAAAGCTTCACCAGCCGCTGCGTCAGGCGCACGAACAACGACGCTGGCGCGGCATCCTTCGGCAAGGCCGGCGCAGCAGGATCGTAGAACACGATGAGATCGATGTCGCTCGAGTAGTTGAGCTCGAACGCCCCCATCTTGCCCATCGCCAGCACGATATAGCCGCTGCCGTCCTGCGGCTGCGCCTTATCTCTTAGCGTGAGGCGTCCCGCGCGCGCGGCCTCGGCCAGCACGAAGCGGGCGGCGGCACCGACCGCGGTATCGGCGAGATCGGTGAGCGCGCGCGTTGCCCGCATCACCGGCCAGGCGCCGCCGATATCGGCAAGCGCGATCAGCAGCCCCGCTTCCGATTTCATGCGGCGGAGCAGCCGCATCGCCTCGGCTTCGTCCGCAGTCGACGCGACGGCGCGGCCGGTGTCGGCGAGCAGAGTTGTGAGATGTCGGTCCGGGTCGCAATCCAACAGGCGCAGCAGACGTTTGGGCTCGCGGCTCGCCAACTCCCATAAATAGGGCGAGCTTTCGGCCAGGCTCTCAAGCAAGGTGTTGACTATCGGATGGGCGGCAAGCCGCGCCTTGAGTGGCTTGGCCTCGGCCGCCTGCAAGCCGGCAAGCCACTCGGAAACGCGACCGCCCGCGACTTTCGGCTCTACCAGTTTGGGCGCCGCGATGATCTGGCCGGCCAGCGTTGCGCCGCCGCCCGTTTGCGGCGCGCCGGCAGCGCTGGCTTTGGCGCCGACGGCCGCCTTGCGCACAACCTTCTTACCGGCGGCTTTCTTTTTGGCGGGCGGCCTCATCCCGCATCTGTACCGGCCCTCCACGCGGCAACGCAATGACGCTTTTGAGGCCCGGATGGTTGTCCTCCAGCGTCAATTCGCCGCCATGCAGCCGCGCCACCGCCGAGGCGAGGCTCAAGCCCAGCCCGGAGCCCGGTTTCGAGCGGCTCTGCTCGAGCCGGACGAACCGTTCCACCACGCGTGTACGGTCGGATTCCGGGATACCCGGCCCGCTGTCGGCCACCGTGAGCAGGATGCGATCGCCCTCGTTGAGCGCGCGGACCACGATTTCCGGGGCCACGCCGTTGACCGGCTTATCGTGCGGCTCGGCATATTTGATGGCGTTATCCACCAGATTGGCGAGCGCCTGGCTGACCAGCTCGCGGTTGCCCTTGACCGGCGCCGCCGTGTCGGCCTCGACCTTGAGCGTGATGCCCTTCTCCTCGGCCAGCGGCTCATAAAGCTCACCGACATCGTGGGCGATCTCGGCGGCATCGAACTCGCTCATATCGTCGCGGGCCTGGCCGGATTCCGCGCGCGCAATCATCAACAGCGCATTGAAGGTTGCGATCAAACTGTCGGATTCCTCGATGGTCGCCTCGATCGCGGCGCGGTATTCGGCCTGGCTGTTGGCGGTGCGCAGCGCTTGCTCGGAGCGATTGCGCAGACGAGTGAGCGGCGTCTTGAGATCGTGGGCGATATTGTCGGAAACCTCCTTCAAGCCGCGCATCAGCGCTTCGATGCGTTCGAGCATGATATTGAGGTTCTCGGCGAGCCGGTCGAGCTCGTCACCGGTGCCGGCGACCGGCAGTCGCTCGCCGAGATCGCCGGCCATGATGGTGCGGGTGGTTTCCGTCATCGCATCGACGCGACGAAGCACGCGGCGGGTGACGAACAGGCCGCCGGCGAGACCCAGTACGATCACGATGGCGATCGACCAGCGTCCGGCGCCGAGGATGATGTGATAGAGCCGCTCGCGCTCGTCGAGATCGCGGCCGACCAGCAGGCGGAATCCGCCCGGAAGCTGGAACACCCGCACCAGCGCTTGATGCTCGGGATGCTCCGGCCCCTCGGCTTCGTCGAGCCGGCGATAGACGGTTTCAGTCCAGCCGGGATTGTCGAGGATGCCCGGCTCCAGCGCGGTGACGTTGCCGGCGAGCGCCTCACCAGCAAATGTAGTGACGATATAGAGGCTCGAGCCTGGACGGCGCGCGCGCGCATCGACCACGACCACGAGCCGGCGGATGCCGCCCTGCCGGTATTGCTCCGACAGGCCGGTGATCTCGGCATTGACCGTATCGGTGATCTGTTCGGTGATCAGGCGGCGGGTGTTGAGGGCGAAATAGCCGAGCAGAAACGCCGCGAACAGCGCGAACACGGTCAAATAGACCAGCGTCAGCTTGAACGTGGTGGTACGGAAAAGTTTACCGAGCGCCGTCACGTATCATGTATCCCGCGCCGCGGACCGTGTGCAGAAGCGGCTGGGAGAAACCTTTATCGATTTTCGAGCGCAAGCGCGAGATGTGAACGTCGATCACATTGGTTTGCGGGTCGAAATGGTAATCCCACACGTTCTCCAGCAGCATGGTGCGGGTGACCACCTGGCCGGCATGCTTCATCAGGTATTCCAGCAGGCGGAATTCGCGCGGTTGCAGCGAAATCTCCTCCGCGCCCCGGCGGACCTGGTGCGACAGCCGGTCGAGCTCGAGATCCCCGACGTGGAGCATTGTTTCCTCGTTGCGGCCGCCGCGGCGACGTGCCAGCACCTCGACCCGCGCCAGCAACTCGGAGAATGAATAGGGCTTGGGCAAGTAGTCGTCGCCGCCTGCGCGCAGTCCCTTGACCCGGTCGTCGACCTGGCCGAGGGCGGATAGAATGAGCGCGGGCGTCTCGATGCCCTTAGCCCGCAGCGTGCCGATCAGCGACAGCCCGTCGCGTTTAGGCAGCATGCGGTCGACGACGAGCACGTCGTATTGGCCCTCGAGCGCCATCGCCAGGCCGTCCTCGCCGTCATGGGCGGCGTCGGCGATATGGCCGACCTCGCGGAACGCCTTGACCAGATAGTCGGCGGCGTCGCGGTCGTCCTCGATGACCAGAAGGCGCATGGTGACCCGATCCGGTTGCGCATCGGCCATCCGACCGAAGGCGCGCTGCCCTCGAATATCTGCATAAGTGGGCATCGGTACCACCAATTCCAGTCCGCCGGGCCAATCACTGGCCCGTAAGCGCTTGCCCCTTTCGTACGCGAGGGGATGGCGGATTTGGCCCGCCACCCCCTCAACGACCCCACCCCAGCGGGGGCGACGGTTGCCAGGGTTGGAGTTCGGATCGAAAACGGCCGAACCGTTAGGTCCGCCCGTTTTCAAGAATAGGCCGGGACGGGCATGAAGCCCGTCCCGCTGAGGTCGGACCGCCGGCGGGGGGCGACGAATGCCGGCAGGACGTCCCCAAACTCGTTAGCCGCGGCCGAGCGGCAGGGCGACGAAGCGGGTGTTGTCACCCTTCTTCACCCGCACCAGCACGGTGCGCTTGCCGTCGGTACGGGCGCTGGTGATGACCGTGCGCACGTCGGCGGGCGTCGAAACGGACTTACCGGCGACTTCGAGGATCACGTCGCCGGTGGAGAAGCCGTGATCGGCGGCAACACCGGATGAATCGACGCCGGTGACCACCACACCCTGCGCGCCGGCGCCCGCGACGCGGGCGGCCGGAGCGAGCGTGAGACCAAGCTTGCCGAGATCGGCGCTGCTATCGCTGTCCTCGGAGTTTGCGCGTGCTTCCTTGGTGGTCGGCATTTCGCCGAGCGTCAGGCTCACCGTCTTCTCGGAGCCCTTGTGCAGGACCGAGAGCTTGACCGTGGCCTTCGGAGCCAGCGCGCCGATCTTCTTGGCGAGATCACGGGCATCCTTTACCGGCGCGCCGTCAACTGCGGTGATGACGTCGCCGGATTCGATGCCGGCCTTCGCCGCCGGGCTGTTGGCCTGCGGCTCGGCGACCAGCGCGCCTTCCGCTTTCTTGAGCCCGAGGCTGTCGGCGATGTCCTGCGTCACCGGTTGGATCTGAACGCCGATCCAGCCGCGCGTGACCGAGCCGTGCTCCTTGAGCTGGTTGATCACGCCCTTGACGGTGTCGGAGGGAATCGCGAAGGCGATGCCGACCGAGCCGCCCGACGGCGAGAAGATCGCCGTGTTGACGCCGATCACGTTGCCTTCGGTGTCGAAGGTCGGACCGCCGGAATTGCCCTTGTTGACCGGCGCGTCGATCTGGATGAAATCGTCATAGGCGCTGGCGCCGATGTCGCGTCCGCGTGCGGAGACGATGCCGGCGGTGACGGTGCCGCCGAGGCCGAACGGATTTCCGACCGCGAGCACCCAGTCGCCGATGCGCGGGGCCTTATCGGAAAGCTTCACATAGGGGAACGAACCGCCTTCGACCTTGATCAGCGCGAGATCGGTGCGCGGATCGGTGCCGATGACCTTGGCCTCGTGGATCTTGCCGTCGTCGGTCGTAACCTGAACGCTTTCGGCCTTGTCGACCACGTGGTTATTGGTCACCGCGTAGCCGTCGCCGGAAATGAAGAAGCCCGAGCCCTGGCCGGTGATGATGTTATGGCCGCGGCCGCGCGGCGTGCCTTCCGGGCCTCGCGGCATGCCTTCCGGACCGTTCTGGCCATCGGGCATGCCGAAGCGGCGAAAAAATTCGCGCAAGCCCGGGGGAGCGTCGTCGAGGTCCTGGTTGCTGAGACCGGTGGTTTGCGATCCGCCGTTCATCTTGACGCGGACGGACATCACGGCCGGTTTGACCTTCTCGACGATGTCGGCAAAGCCGATCGGCGCCTGCAGCTTGTGCGCCTGCTCGGTCAGATTCTGTGCGAGCGCAGCCGGGTAGCCGCTCGGCAGATTGAAGCCGGGAGCGACCACGAGCGCGGCAGCGCCGAGGCTGGCGATGGTGGTGGCAAGCAGGACGATGCGGCGGGCAGAGAGCACGCGCCGCTGCTTGGGAGTATTGGGAGCGGGAATGACGCTCGGGTTCATCAGGCAATCTCCATCGGGATTCGTGGACGCGCGGGGTGCGCCGTTTCGAACCGGAAGATGGGGGGATGAGCCTTACAGCGTCCTGTCGGGGGCATTAAACTTTTGTAAGGTGGGAAAATCGAATTATTGTTGAAAATCAATAGATTAATCAATGTTCCATGGCGTGGGGACCGACCAAAGTCGAATCCCTCCATGGTTCCTCACGGCTGCGCGCCAGCAGCGTTCAGGCGCCCGCGGCCTTGCGTTCCGCCGCGCTCGCCACTTCCGCTGCCTTGCCGAGGAGCGAGGCATATTCCTGCCCGAACACCTTGGCGCACAAGTGCACGGCGGCATCGAGCTGCGACTGGCGGAAGCTGCGGTCGGCGGTGCCGGCATGGCGCAGCCCGTCGAGCAGCGCGCCGGTGCCGCTGTCGAGATATTGCTGAAGCTCGGAGAAGGTCCGCTGCGTCATCTCGTTGATAGCGAGATCGCTGGCGAAATGCCGGCAGGCGCCGACGAACTCGACCAGCGCCTCGGTTTCGGCCACATCGTCGAGGTCGAGCGCCGAGTGCGGCCGGATCTCGGTGGACGGGCGCGGCCGCAGCAAACGATGGACGCGGCCGGGCATGGATTCGATTTCGGAACGCAGCAAATCGGCGACCTGGGCGCGTTGCGCGGCGAGCGCGCGACCCCAGGTGCTGTCGACCGGTAAATCGAGCTCAGTCCGCAAGCCGCGCGCCGAGTCGTGAATGGTCTTGAGCAGCGCGCCGACCGCCACGCCGCGGCCACTGCGCAGATCGTTGCGCAGCTCGCCCACCATCCGCTCCAGCTCCGCGAGCACGATGCTGACCGCCACGCCGTATTGCGTCTCGGCAACGCGCGCGGCGGTGTCGCTGCCGGCCGCCTTGGTTCCTAGACGGATCAATTGCCAGGGCGCCGCCAGCCGGCTCATCACGACCAGCAGCGCGTACAGGAACAAGTCGCCGTCACGCCCGGCGGTGCTTTCGATCAGCGCCTTGCATTCGTCCAGCAGACCATTGGCCAAATTGCCGATCCGGAGCGGGAGATGCGCCGCCAGCGTCGCCAGCGCGTCGCGGCCCTTGAGCACGCATATCAGCGTCGTGGCATCTTCGCTGGGGCGTTGGGTGCCGACCTGCGCCAGCATGTGGCGGCGTATTTGTTCGTCGGAAGCGGCGGACTCGAAGCTCGCCTCGAGCGCGGCGACGGCATGGTCCTGGAATGCACGGGTGATGTGCTCGGCCTTCGGCTCGTCGCCGGTGAACAGCGCGTCGCTCACCTCTTCGGCCAGGATCTTGGCGTCCTCGGGCAATAAGTCGCGGCGGATCCAAGTCCATAGCATTTCGAGCGCGCAGCGCGCGATGCGACCGGGATGCTTGTGGTCGCCGCGGTCGTCGACCAGGAACGGTTCGAGCGGCTTGAAGAATAGGCGGGCGGAATTGCCGATGCGCGGGGCACCCTCGCACTGCTCGTGCACGACGCGGCTCAGTTTATGCAGCACGAGATCGGAGCCAGCGACCTCCTCGCCGCGCAGCAGGCTGCGCTCGAGTTCGCCGATCAGCAGCGAACGTGCTGGTGGCGAGAGCTCGCGCAGGTATTGCTGCAGCCGTTCAATCGTATCGGCGCCCGCCATCGCCGGCTCTATCCGCTTATTAATCCTCGCGGCTTAATAACGCGGCGGGCGTTAATAATTCATTAAGCATAATTGGCCGGGCAGGCCGACCGTTCAGCCAAGCGTGGTCCAGGTGCTGTCCGGATTGCGGCAAGCGGTGCCGCGGGCGGTCTGCGGCCGGCCGTCGATATAGATGGTATGAGTGTAGGAGCGGCAGTTGCGGCCGGCGTCCTGATAGGAGGGGCCGGGAACGACGGTGCCGTAGCGGCCGGAGTCCGGATTCCTCCACGATACCGGAGCGCCGGACGGACCGCGCTCGAGCGCGTCCAACTGCGCGGCATAGGCGCGCTGCTTATCCTCGTCGTCGAGGGCGGCGCCGATGCGGTTACCGATCAGGCCGCCGAGCAAGCCGCCGACGGCGGCGCCAGCCAGGCGATTACCCGTGCCGCCGCCCGCAACCGCGGCACCCAGCAGCGCGCCGGTCCCGGCGCCGACCAGAGTGCCAGTGTTTTCCCTCGGGCCAGGACCTGTCCCGTCCGGGCTGCCGGCGCAGGCGGCGAGCGACAGACCGATGACGGCGATAGCGACAAACTTGGATGCGGACATTTAGGCTCCCGAAAATCGACACGATGAAAACCAGTCCCGCCACCGATGGCGCAACGATCAGTCTACCGAGACGGGGGGATTAGGGCAAAAGTCCGGCGGGCGGCGAGCAAGCAAAAAACGCCGATGCGGGTTGGACTTAAAATAGGTCACCCCGCCGGCAGCACCAGTTCGGCGCGCAAGCCCCCGAGCGGCGCGGTGCCGAGCGTCAATCCGCCGCCATAGAGGCTGGCAAGCTCGACCACAATCGAGAGGCCGAGGCCGGAGCCCGACTTGGTCTCGTCCAGCCGGCGCCCGCGGTGGGCGACCTGCTCGCGCTCGGACGGCGACAGGCCACGGCCGTCGTCGTCGACCACGATGCGAACTACCTGTCGCTCGCTCGCCGGTTCAGGACGCTCGCACACGACTTCAATCGCGACCCGCGAGGACGCCCACTTGCAGCCGTTGTCCACGAGGTTGCCGATCATCTCTTCGAGGTCGGGCCGCTCGCC
>Ga0097691_1001116_pt1 | contig 20582 bp, 26 predicted proteins | sample NGESurdeep072012_8_FD_72858 | JGI IMG/M metagenome (GOLD analysis project Ga0097691, IMG submission 72858) | Arctic peat soil microbial communities from Barrow, Alaska - NGEE Surface sample 210-1 deep-072012 | ecosystem: Environmental > Terrestrial > Soil > Wetlands > Peat ... | reverse complement strand
CGCGACGACGTGAAGAAGATTATAGCGTTGAAGGCCGCAACGCCCGGCTCGGCAAACGACCTGCTCAAGAAAATTCGGACATTGATTAAATTTGCGATTGATGGCGGATGGCGTTCGGACGATCCGACCCTAAGAATAAAAACATTTCCTGAGCACGAATTTCACACGTGGACCGAGGACGAGATCGCGCAATACGAGGAACGATGGCCGGTCGGTTCGCGTGAACGGACCGCCTTCGCGCTCCACCTCCACACCGGACAGCGCCGCTCCGACGTTGTTCGCATGGCGTGGACGGATGTCGCCAACAACGCCATCAACGTCGTACAGGCGAAGACGGGCGCTCGGCTCACCATCCCCCTTCACCCGCACCTGTCCGCGGTTCTTCGTGCATGGCCACGCAAGCACGTGGTCATGCTGACGACCGTATTCGGCAAACCGTTCAGCACCGCCGGCTACGGGAACATGATGGCCGATGCAATCGCCGCTGCGGGTCTTCCCGACCGATGCGTGCTGCACGGTGTGCGCAAGGCAGCCGCACGTCGCCTGGCCGAAGCCGGTTGCAGTGAAAAAGAAATCTCGGCCGTCACCGGGCACACAACGCTCAAGGAAGTGGCGCGGTATACGCGTGCGGCCGATCAGAAGCGGCTCGCGGCTGGAGCCGTTGCCAAGCTCACGGAACAAAGGTCGGACAAAAATTCCCAACCCTCGAAAGCAGGGTTGGATAAAACACGAAAAAGATAAATCATTTCAGCGCTGATTGAAGCGAATGGTGCCCAGGGGCGGAATCGAACCACCGACACTGCGATTTTCAATCTTATTTTTTAAGTGTGAAAACAGTGAGATGGTAATTTTAAAGTGTCTAACAGGTGAATGTAGATCAATGACATAACACGGAATTGTCTAACATATTTTGGTCCGCCCTCGCTCGATGCTAAAGGCACACACAAGTCCAGTTAGCCTCCGCCCGCGGCGGCTCGACCCGCGTCGGCAATGCAGCCCCGCCAAGATGGGGATGGCGACAATGACACCGGACCGTTGGACTGCTCGATGGAGGGTGCATCTTTCTGAAATGCCAAGTGCGTGCGCGTTTGATTGTAATATGCCGCGTACGAAGCAAGAACTTGCTGCAAGTGCGACTCACCAAAGATCAGCATTCGGTCCAGACACTCGCAGCGCAATGTGCCGATCAGGCGCTCCGCATAGCCATTTTGCCACGGCAATCCAGGCGAGGTCGGGTGGTCGCGAATACCCATCGCGTTCACCCGAGACGTAAAGACGTGTCCGTAGGCACGGTCGTTGTCGCGGACCGGACCGCCCGGCTTACGCGGTGCGGCTGATGCGGACGCGCCAGACATCGGGGCCCTGATCGAGATAATCCCACGAGAAGGTGCCGTCATACTCGGCCTTGAAATGATAATAGAGCGGCTTCGGATCGTGGTCGTTGACGAGGACAAAATCCTGCCCGAGCGCGAGTTTATGGAACGTGTTGAAGATCAAGGGGGGCCGCTCACGCGGGACGATCGTACGGACATCGACGATCGAGCCGGACGAGTGTTGTACGCTGCTCATTACCTTACCTCCTTTGTGCACAGCCGAAAGGCTGTTCGGGCCGTGGGCCGCGACCGCGTACCCACCTAAATCATGCCGAGCTGCCGCCGCGATTCCTCGCTCATCAGTTCGGGGGACCACGGCGGATCCCAGACTATTTCGACACGCACGTCCGGTAGGTCCGGGAAGCGATCGCGCAGCACCAGCTTTATTTCCTCGGTCATCATCTCGCCGAGCGGACAAGCGGGCGTGGTCATCGTCAACGCGATATCGATTCCATCCGCGTTGCGCTCGGCGTGATAAACGAGCCCCAGATCGACAATATTGATGCCGAGTTCGGGATCGATGACCGTCTTCAATGCGGCCAAGATGTCGTCGTTCATCTGACGACCTCGCTCGCGCATTCTACCATCTTTGCCGGGGCCGCCTCGTCGTGCGGTGCCGAACTGAATTGGTTAAGCTTGCCGGAAACGCCATCCCACTCTTTCGCGTCGGCAGGAGGTACGTCCCTCACCGTGATGTTCGGCCACTTGGCCGAATACTCGCGATTGAGCTTCGCCCACTCCTCCAGTTTCGGCTCGGTGTCGGGCTTGATCGCCTCGGCCGGACATTCCGGTTCGCACACGCCGCAATCGATGCATTCGTCGGGATGGATGACAAGCATGTTCTCACCCGCGTAGAAGCAGTCGACCGGGCAGACCTCCACGCAGTCCATATACTTGCACTTGATGCAGTTCTCGGTGACGACGTAGGTCACGATATCGCCCTCGTAACATATACGTAAAATACTTATTATAATTGCACCTTGAAAGCAATATGCTAGATACATGTTCTGGCTTGGCAGCAGCCATGCAGCGAAGGGAGGCCTGGGGTGCGACTGACAATCTATACGGACTTCTCGTTGCGCGTGCTCATGTTCCTCGCGCTCAAGGGCGACGGGCTCGCCACCATCGCAGAGGTCGCCAAGGCTTATGGAATCTCGAAGAACCACCTGATGAAGGTGACGTATCAACTCGGTCTTGCCGGATACGTTGAGACGGTGCGCGGCAAGGGCGGCGGTATGCGCCTCGCGCGACGGCCGCAGGATATCGTGATCGGCGAGGTCGTGCGACACACCGAACCCGACATGGCGCTGGTGCCTTGCTTTGCTCCTGATGATGCGTCTTGCGCGATTCTTCCGAGTTGCGCGCTGCGCGGTGCGCTTTCCGGGGCGCGCGACGCGTTCCTTTCGGCGCTCGACGAGCACACCTTGGCGGACCTCGTCCGTCCGCGCGCACCACTCCAGAAATTGTTGTCCTTTAAACCAAACGGCCGGACAGCGGCAGCACAAACCTCGCGATCCGTCCGGCGGGCGTAGCTATGTTGTGCATGCTCGCTCGAATACTTGGAGGACAGGCTCGCAATAGCACCGTGATCGCATCGGAGCCGTCAGCAGCCATATGTCGCGGAAAAACAGGCAGATCGAAGGTGGCCAAATTCGCAGCCGACTGTTTCGCTACGGAGATTCGCGCGTGGCACGGCGAGGAGCCACTCTGGAAAGTGTTCTGGGTCTACGGGGTTGCCACCAGCGTCACGATTGTCGCCCTCTACGTCGTCGCGTTTTATGACGGTCGCATGGCGCTACGGCAGGTTCTCCTGCCTTGCTTCGCCGCCTACACAGCCTGGATCCTCGTCTCGGTGTGGCGATGCGCAAGCAACACCAACGAAAAACTTTCGAGTACGCTCGCGCGCTTCCTGACGGTGGCCTGGGCCGGAAACACGATTCTTGTTCTGATCTTCCTCCAACTCAACCTCTTGATAAAATATTTTCAACATTAGGCAAATGACATACTGCACGTGCGCCAGGATCGACGGGACATTATCGACATGACTGAATTGTTCGCAGGTTGGGATGAGCTAATCCTTGCATTCGTCATATTCTTCTTGAGCCATATCATCCCCGCTCGTCCGGCCATTCGAGAGTGGCTTATCCGTCATATTGGGAAAACGCTCTATTTTGGGACTTACTCAGCGCTCTCGATTTTTCTTTTCGGCTGGCTCATCGCGGCGGCTGGTCGCGCCCCTCACGTGTCCTGTGGCAATTTTCTTCTTGGCAAATGTGGATCCCGAATGTCGCGATGCCCTTCGCTTGTTTGCTGCTTGCATTCGGCATAGCCGCACCCAATCCGCTATCTATTGCCTCCCACAACGATGAGACCTTCGATCCAGACCGTCCGGGCATCGTCGGCGTCACACGACATCCGGTGCTATGGGCAACGGCGCTTTGGACGTTTGCGCACGCGATACCGAACGGCGACCTCGCTCATGCCCTGCTGTTTGGCGTGTTCGGCGCGTTCAGCCTCTTGGGAATGCTGGCAATCGATGCACGCAAGCAGCGCGTCCTCGGTGCCACCGAGTGGCGTCGTTTGTCGCGCCGCACGTCCCTCGTGCCGTTCGCCGCCCTCGCGACCGGAGGATCCCGGTTGTCATCGCGTAAAATAGATTTGTTTCTTTTGGGTGCCGCGGCCGGTCTTTATGTCGGTTTTCTTGCGTTGCACGAGCGTGTCATCGGCGTGTCGCCGATTCCGCCGCTCTAGCACCATCCACCCATGACCGCTTCCAGCAAAAAGCTTGGTTTATTGCTTGGCTTCTTCGGCATGTGCCTATTCGCCGGCACGCTGCCGGCGACGCGGCTCGCCGTATCGGGGTTCGACCCGTTGTTCCTGACTGTCGCACGCGCCGCGTTCGCCGGTTCAGCGGCACTCATTGTCCTGCTCATCACACGGCGACGTCTGCCGCCGCGATCGCTCTGGCTCGAAATGTTCGTCGCCGCAGTTTGCACAGTGGTCGGCTTTCCGTTGTTCGCAGCGCTTGCGATGATGACGGTGCCCGCCGCTCACGGTGGCGTCGTACTCGGTATCCTGCTGCCGCTTGCAACGGCCGCCGCAGCGGCGGTCTTTGCCCACGAGCGGCCGAGTCTCGGATTTTGGCTGGCGAGCGCTATCGGCGCGATTATTGTTTTGACCTTCATGCTTCGCCGGAACGCAGGTGAAACGTTTTCTGGCGGTGACCTATTCCTGCTCGGGACGGTCGCCTCCGGCGCGCTCGGTTACACATTTTCAGGCCGCCTCGCAGCGCGGATGCCCGGATGGGAAGTTATATCCTGGCAAGTCGTGATCTTCCTTCCGCTCGCAGCGCTAGCAACGTTTGCAATGTGGCCGGCCGATATCGCGAACGTGTCAATTTCGGCCTGGGCAGGCCTCGGCTATGTCGGTTTTGTAAGTCAATACACGGCGTTCTTTGTTTTCAACGATCGGCGGCATCGCCCGCGTCGGGCAGGTGATGCTGCTGCAGCCGTTCGTGATCGTGGCGCTCGCACTGCCGGTAAACGGCGAGCCAATAGATATTGAAACCATCTTGTTTGCCGCAGCTGTCGTGGCGACTGTGCTAATTGGACAGCGCATGCGCGTGGCGCGGCGCTGAGTTGCCCCGCATTTAGCGCAGAAAGGCAGCCGGACAGGTCACGACAATCCCCCATTGTCGGATAGTGTCTCAATATCCCACCGATCGCTGGCAATGTTCAGACCGGCTCTAGGCGCTGATTATGCTCCGGCAGCAGTTCGACACGGATCGGGTCGCCAGCTCGGACTTCGCCGGCAGCCAGGACGATACCCATGATACCGGCCTTGCGGACTATGTTGCCCTGCTCGTCGCGGCCGAAAACCGCCGCCATCAGGCCGGGCTGGTAGTCGTTCAGCTGCCTGCAAGGGTCCCGAAGGCCAGTCACGCCTACGACTGCGGCACTACCGATGTGTAGCCGCGCTCCCCGTGGTAGTGCGAGCAGGTCGATGCCGCGCGTGGTGATGTTCTCTCCAATCACCCCGGGCGTAACCTGAAAGCCACCGGCACGGAGCTCGTCATGCAGTTCCGCGTGAATCAGGTGCACCTGGCGGAGATTTGGCTGGGTTGGATCCTTGGCAATGCGCGAACGGTGCTGGACGGTCACTCCTAGGTGGGCGTCGCCCTCGACTCCTAATCCGACCAGGAGCCGGGTGCTCTTCTGCACTGGCTTGCTGAACTGATGCACTGCGCCGAGGCTCACCGCAATTACAACGCCAGGCGAAAATTCGCCCTTCATACAGTCTCCTCCGTTTGCAGTGCTATGACCTTGTTAGCATGCGAATGTGATTATGAACGTCCAGCCGCTTGGCGGGCACCACAATTAACAAGAATTACTCCGCCGCTTCCAAATGCGGTGGCAGAAAGCGCATGCCGCCCGCCCCGCGCATAAAGATCGGCAGGTCGATCAGCGGCAGCGCGGCGGGTACCTGGCAGAAGGTCTCCACCACGAAACCCCGGTGATAGGTGTTGTGATTAAACATATGCATCAGAATCATGCGCCGGTTCATGCGACCCTTGGCGCCGCTCAATAGCGTGAAATCGATCTGCTCGTCGGCATCATGCTCCGAAAGACAGTCAACATAGTCGATCAAGCGTTGGTCCATCTCTTCACGCGCCGCTTCCAATTTCTCAAAATCGTCATGAAGAACCTCGTTCAGCGCCTTATGGCTGTGAGGTTCCTTATGCAAATGCGCCCACCACATGCGGTCGGCCACCAACGGATGGTTGAGGGTGTTTATGATGTTCTTGAACAGGCTCCGGCGTTGCTTGGCAGCTTCGCCTTCGGGCAACGCGCGCACGGCGGCAAACAGGTCGCGATTGGCCCATTGATTGTAACGGGCCATCGTTTTCAATATTTCGCTGTCGGTCATAGCAATACCTTCCATACAGTCGGAGAAATACCAGCAGTGGAGCGTACTGAGTTCCCCATTCCAACCTTTTGCCTATCGCAAACTCAATCCGTATGCGTCATTTCCGTGGGCTGCACAGACCGCTGATCGCGTTCTGTCCCCGCCACTCCTGGTTGGACTACTTGAACAATATGTCTGATTTGAATTCCAACCAGGACAGCTATAATTGGGTTTTGACATCCTCGACATGGATCACCATCGCACCTCGCGCCCAAGAAAATTTCGCCTTTACCGCCTCTACGATGTCGCCCGAATTGAGAATCTCGGCAGTACCGATGATCAGGCACCCCTGACCCGCACTGCGACTTCCTTGCACCTTCTTGGAAGCGACTAGCAACTGTATACGATTATTCCTGCTAAGATTTTTTTCGGTCTGATGATAGCGCCCGGCTGGGAAGATGATCATATTTTCCTTGATGCCGAGGACGCGCATGTAGTCGCCCCAGTTGCCGACTACGTGCGGACCGTCATCTCCAATCGTAACGATGGTTACGAACTCTGTTGCTTCGCAGACGTCAAGACAAACACCTTCGATTTTTGTCATTGGGAATCTCCTGAACGGTCGTTCTTGCCGCATATCCACGAGTTATTGCGACGGTAATCTATATTCGGTGTTTGGTCATTTTTGATCAAATCGTGGTGCCTGTGTGTGCTGAGAATTGGATTATACAACGCCGACCAATGCGGCCCGATAGAAGAAACCCCAGCACAAGGCTGGGGCTCCCCGTGAGGCTACGGCTGGAAAGGGGCAAACCAAACCAGCCGCACCCGGCACTCTTTAAACTATGACAGCTATCATAAGACGAACCGTTGAATTGAACAAATCTCAGGAAAAAATATACGAGTCGAAATAACAGAAAGCTGTCAAGGCCGTGACATTGCCCCGTCCATGTTGCTCGCTTTCGCCGTCTGAGCAGGATAGGTCACCGCTCCGTCAGGCCGCGGCGTGGCAACTTTCGTCAGGGTTGCCGGCGCACTCTTGCCCGGCCCAAGAATATGAAACACCCGCTCGCCGGCGACGAGCAGGTAGTCCGCGATGATCCGGCGGTGACACCGCCACCAGACTGCCTCCGCGCACATTACGGCGCAACGCCGAACGCTGCCCAATTCGCGCAGCCTCGCGAGGCCGGAACGAAAACTGCCGCCCATCGCATAGTCGGCGTAGTTGTGAAAGTTCTGGTTTTCCCAGAAGGCGTTGACGTCGGGCGCAATATTCTGTGTGCGCGCGCGCCGCCCGCCGAGTTCCGCGATATGCTCATATGCAATCTGAAAATCCGATAATGATCCAGGAAGAGCCTCTCGATTGAATTGCGGATTTGTCCGCGACCGCGGGATAGTGCGTACATCGACGATGAGACCAATCTCCGAAGCGGTAAGCAATTCGATGAATTTTCCAAGCGGGTGCGTGGAATGGCCAATGGTGAAGAACGGATAGGCCATGCCTGCCACTGTGCTTTCGAATTCGCGCACGGCAGTCAGCCGAGGCGTCTCAACACCGCCGCTTTGTGCAAGGCGACGTGGTCGGTCTTGTCGCTCTTGATTTCATACTGCGGCTCGTCCGGGGTGGCATGGTGTACGTAACCTTTGTAGTTGACGTCACTTCTGTGCACTTTGACGATTTTCCCGCGCACCCGTCCGGCTTCCGAATTCCAACTCACGTGATCGCCTACCTTGAACGTCTTGACCATCTAAGGCGATTTTCTCAATTATCTGCAACGCCGACATGGCCGCGGAACACCAATTCTCCGCCCTTCCATCCGCTGTAAAGCAGAAGGAGTACTGCGATGAGGGACAACAAGAGTCCATTTGGGATAATCGCCGCGGAGCCGTCCCGGTAGCGAATAAAGAGATTGAAAAATTCGATCAGCACGAGGAGCACATTCGCACCCGCGTGCCACCAGACAGTTGAGAGTCGACGAATTTGCTGATCGCCGAAAACGTCGATTAAGCCCATGACGGCCGCGAGGGCCGCCATCACAAGACCGGCTCCGAGCAACCAGAGTGTTGCGGCTGCCCACGCAGGATTGCTCATCTGCCAATAGACCAAATCGCAAACGAATGTACCGACGAAGAACGCAATCGGGAACGGAATAAGCATCGGATGGATTGGATGGCCAGCGATTTGCGCAGTACTTTTCGGGTTCGGCATAGCTACCTCCAAAATGAGCAATCCATGCTCAATCAATTTCGTGCGTGGATTAAATACCTTTCAAGTACTCGATTAGATCTTTCTTATTTGCGTCGCTGAGGTTCAGCTTGAAGTGTGCATCGTAGTGGTTCACGACATCCACCAACGTGGCAAAGCGTCCATCGTGGAAAAAGCCGCCCTTCTGATGCGTCCACAGGCCTGCGAGAGGTGCCGTGCGGTACATGTGGGTCGGCGAGCGGTCGGCCTGGAACGAGTCGATCCCGATCTCGCTCGGTGCATGCATGTTGTACCCTGGCTCGGTGAATAGCGGCGGTACGTGACAGGTCGCACACTTCCCCGGACCGTTGAAGACCGTCTTTCCCCGCTCGAATGCTGCCTTGTCGTATGATCCGGCCGGTGCCTTCGGCGCGGGAATCGAGAGTTGATAGAAGTGCAGCGCGGCCAGCTTGGCTGTGGTCTTGTCTGGCGTGTTGCGCGTGTTTCCGGCGCCAGTTTTCGCGGAGACAGGATACTGATCCTTGTCGTTAAACCGGGAATCGAAGAACGTCGCCGCGCCATGCATCTGGGTTCCCGCAACGTAAGCGTTCCAGTAGGTGACCGATCCGAAGCCGGTCCAGGTGGCGAGGTTTACGCCGGCCAGGCCGAAGGCTGGCGGGATTAACGTACCAGCCTGTTTGCCATCGGGCCGAAGAGCCTTTCCATCCTTGTCTAGCTCCGCGTCGTAGCGACCCGGGCCCCAGCTGGCGAGCACCTTTTTTACTGTTGCGACATCGACGCCGAGCAGGTCGGTGAACGGCTTGAGGTTTGGGGCAAGCGAGACGATTGCGCCGACGTTAAGATCGCGGTTGGCCCAGCCGTCGAGCCGCTTGCCGATTCCGGGCGCGAACGAGTTATCGACCGTCGAATGGCAAAACGCACATTGGATGCCCATCGATCTGACACTGCCGTCTGGATTTGCGAAGACAGTAACACCGACGATGGCATTCAACTTAAGAAGGGCAATAGTGATCGCTGGATCGTCGAGATTAACTTTGCCTGCCGCGAGTTGTTTCTTCAAAGCCTCCGGCAGCGCATCGGCGTCCACTTTAAGTCCGACAGACAAAGCGGTTTTCGGCGAAACGCCCGGGCCGACACCGCCATTCTTCTCGCCTGCGATGGCTTTGTGCAGCTGGAGCGCGTCGCCCCAGAAGGCCTCACTCCCGAAAGTCTCGAAGCGGAAGGTCTTCTTGCCCTCTTCGAGCATGGTCTGCGCGTTACGCGTGATATCGACATCGAAGCCAGTCTTCGAAGGAGAGGCAGCAAAGGCAAACGCAGCGCAGAATAAACCCGCGCCAAGCGCTGCGATGATTGTGGTTCCAATTTTCATGCGAGGCCTCCTTATTGAACGGCAGCATCTTGCTAACAACGCCATTCCAAATTTATTCCGGACCGGGTCATCGCAGATTGCAGCCGCGATTTCCTCTTTCGACCTGCCGAGCTTCTTCGCCCTAAAGGCAATACGTTAATTAGGCTGTTGTCGAAGCGTGGCGCCCGTTAGATGATCGGAGAAGAGAAAGGTTCCCGTAAATTATTCGGCAAGGCGCCGTTGCAGAACCGACCCGATCATGCGTTCACTGCACAGAATTGACGGAGGAAAATCACTCCTAAAGCACCGTCTCACGTTCCATCTTCACCTCGGCCTGCAGGCTTGCGAGATCGCGGAATATCGAAGCGACGGCGAGTACCCGGCCCTTGCGTTTGTATTTCAGCAAGCAATCCTTCGTCTTGATATCGCCGTCGACCGTAATCTCATCCCATTGCTCGGCGTGACCAACATAATTGATCGGCACGTCGTAGTGCTGGCTCCAGAAGAACGGCACCGCATCGAACTTCTCGCGCTGACCCAACATGTTGAGCGCGGCGATCTGTCCTTGGCGTTGCGCGACCACCCAATGTTCCACGCGGATATTTTCGCTGGAATACGGGTCGGGCCAGCGCGCAATATCGCCCGCAGCATAGATTCCGGTGACGCTCGTTTCGAGAAAGGCATTCACCAGGATACCGCGATCGATCGCAAGGCCGGCCCGTTCGGCCAGTGCCAAACGTGGCCGCACCCCGATACCAACAACCACGAGGCCGGCTTCAAGCACGCCACCACTTTTGAGCGTCGCGCGATGGCCTTCGATGGCGACCACAGTATCTTCGAGATGAAACACGACCCCGTGTTCCTCGTGCAGCGCACGAACGAAGTCGCCCATTTCAGGCCCAAGGATGCGCTCCATGGGCCGTTTTTCCGGCGCCACCACGTGTACTTCAATGTTACGTGCGCGCAAGGCTGCTGCCACCTCAAGCCCAATAAAGCTTGCACCGATCACGAGCGCGCGGCGCACTCCATTGGCCGTGTCAATGATCGCGCGGCAATCAGCGAGCGAACGCAGCGTGTGAATATGCGGCTGGTCGGCGCCCGGGACCGGCAAGCGGACGGGCTCCGCGCCGGTGGCTAACAGAAGTCGATCGTAAGCCACGTTGCCGCCGCTGACTGTGATGACATGGCGGGCTTTGGTATCAATGCCATTGACCTCGGTATTGAGACGCAAATCGATGCCTGCCTCGTCGTAGAAGCTGTCGGGACGCAGCGGAAGCCAATCCTCTGGTGCCTTTCCGGCAAGGTAATCTTTGGACAGATTCGGTCGATCAACCGGTGCCGTGGCGTCACTGCTCAGCATGACGATGCTGCCGCGAAACTCCCGCCGCCGCAGCATCTCCGCCGCGGCGAAGCCGGCCGCGCCACCCCCAACAATGACTATCCTGTCAGGCACATCAGCCGGGCCTTTGGCGCGCGGCTTCGACTGTTGACGCTTCTCATGCACAAAGACCCGGCCATTTTGTTGCTCGACCTGCCAGCAGTCGAGAGCGCTTATGGCCGGCGCGCGGACGGCTTCGCCGCTGCGCAGATCGAAACACGCGTGGTGCCAGGGACATCGAATGGTATCCCCGATTACGAGCCCTTCACTGAGCGGCCCGTGGTAATGGCTGCATTGGGCTGCAATGGCGAAAATCTCGGTCCCGCTTTGAACAAGCAAGACTTCTTGGTCGCCCACATGCCCCAAGAGTTTTCCATCGGCAAACTCAGCAAGCGCAACGCCTTGGGTCAGGTCGGGGCCGCTAGGCGAGGATTGTTCTTGCGTCATGCTTTCTGCCTCCGTCATGCGGCAACTCCACATTCTGTGGCGCGGTCAGCAAGTAGAAAGAACAGCCCGCTCCGCGCTTTAGACCGCCATGCTGAGAAATTCCTGACGAGTTAGTGGATTTTCTCGGAAACAGCCCAGCATGCGGCTGGTAACTAAATCTGAATCTGGCTTGTGTATGCCGCGCGTGGTCATGCAGTGATGTGACGCCTTGACGATGACCCCAACACCCTGCGGCTTAAGGACATCATTGATCGTATTGGCGATTTGGGCCGTCATCTTTTCCTGGATCTGCAGACGTTTGGCATAAACCTCAACTACCCGCGCGAGCTTGCTGATGCCAACCACACGGCCGCTAGGAACATAGCCCACCCATGCCTGGCCGATTATAGGCGCCATGTGATGTTCGCAGTGGCTCTCGAAGCGAATGCCACGTAGTACAATCATTTCGTCATAACCCTCGATTTCCTCGAACGTCTTTTGCAGAATCTCGACGGGATCCTGCGCATAGCCGACGAAGAACTCTTCGAACGCTCGCGCCACGCGGGCGGGGGTCTCGATCAGCCCGTCCCGCTCTGGATCGTCGCCGGTCCATCGAATTATAGTTCGAAACGCAGCTTCGACATCGGCTCGGTCGGGCCGGTCGACCTCTGTACGCAGGGTTTTGACTCGCTCCAGCGTATGCACATTTGAACTCATGGAGACACTTTCCTCTGACCGTACGCCCGAGCGGCACGGGGGACTTGCTGATGTGTTGACGCCAGTTAGATGATTGCCGGACAGAAAGGTTCCCGGGAATTAACGGGAAAACCCTAGCCGTTGCATGACGGCATTGGTCATACGCTCGCAACGTCTGCCGGCGAATGGAAACGCTTCCATCAGAACGGGGCCAATTTGCTTGTCTAATTGCTCGCGCACGAGCCGCCGCGCGCGATGCAATCGCGTCTTCACCGTCTCCGGCCGAAGACCGAGGAGGTCTGCGGTTTCCTCGACACTCATCCCCTCGATCACGCGCGTGATAAATACGATACGAAAGATCTCAGGCAGATTGTCGGTCGCTCGCTCGACCAGCTGCAGAATTTCTCGTTGCGCCATTGTTCGTTCCGGATCGTCAGATGTTACTGTTTGAGGGAACTGAATGATCTGAGCCTCGGTTCGTTGCGCTTCGAACGTATCCAAGTCGACAGCCAGACGTTCGCGCCGCAGCCGCCCCAAAGCTTCATTCATGGTGATGCGGGCAAGCCATGTCGCAAGACTGGAATCGCCGCGAAAGCCATCCAGATGGGTGAAAGCGCTGACATAGGCTTCCTGGACGACATCTTCGGCTTCGGTATCGTTTCGCAAGATGCCGCGGGCGATCCGGTAAAGCCGCCGATTGTGCCGCTCCATGATGATACGAAACGCCGTATCGTCACGCGCAAGCGCACGCCGCACGAGTTCGGCATCGTCGGATGGGACCGCAATACGGGGCGCAGGCGCTGGTTTCATGACTATTTCCCTTGCTGCCTAATTAGATGCATTTCAAGGGAAAAGGTTCCCGGCACCTAGATACCGTGGGGTAAAAAAATACCACACCGCTGTTCATCTCCCGCTTGTGACGCGAACCACAGTTTCCAGGAGTCCAATCAGTCGCGATTTGATGCGCGGTGCCAACTGACGAGCGTCAGGCCTTTTAACGCATCAAGCACCTGCCGTGGGCCGGCCTCGAGTCCGTAGCCCACCAGAACCTCTTCCGGAGTTCGCGTGGGCACCTCGGAAAAAACCGGCCGCCCGCCAGGCAGCTGTACATTGGGTGCACGCGACAAGTGGAAGACATCATAACGATCCAGAAACAACCCGAACACGTCCGTGCCGCCAATGACGCCAACGCTGCCGTCTGCCACCCCCAGCACAGCCATAGCTTGCTCCAACGAAGCACCGGCGGGGTTCCAAAATAGGGCCTTTTTATTTGATGGGTCGTCCGCTATGGCCGGAACTTTCCGGGTGAGGATCAATCGCTGGCGCAAATCTGAACGCCGCTGACGCTCATGGGAGTGGCGGCCATGCACCACCACATCAACCCCATCGAGCCCGCGTTCGAAGAATTTCTGATCAGCCTCAAACTTGAGCTGGTCCGGCATAATACCTGACGCATTCGCAAGCATGCCGTCCTCGGAGACAATGGCATAACCTTCGATGCGACGAGGATAGGGCATTGGAATCATTTCCGACTGGGCAGAAATAAAATTGGGTTGGAAACCCGGTCGCAATTAGTGCGCGCCTTAGATACCATAAGCGAGTGATTTTCCTTGAGCATTATTCCAGTGGATTGTTACGGCATCAAGAGTAGTTCCAGCAAGAAATGCCAGCGACAATATCGAAAATAAACTCACCCCACCTTGGTATGGTCGCGCGCCTTATCTTTGAGCAAATGTTCAGCGTCTTCCGCGATTTCCTGCAGCAGATCGGCCGCAGGTCGCACATCGTGGATTAGCCCCGTTGCTTCGCCGACCCAAACGCCTGTGTTGTCTGGATCACCACTTTGCATGGCAGTCATGTAACGGTTCATTTCGCGTTCAATCAATGTAGGTTCTACGAGCTCTGCTTCGCGTCCATGCCACTCGTTCACAAATCTGGTTTTCATGACCCGAGCCGTAAACGGTTGGGCCAATCTGCTTTGCGGACAATGTCGACGACGGTCGTTCGGGTGGTTGCATCGCCATCAGCATCGATCGCAGCATTCTGGAATGCGGCGTGCACCAGCGCCTCTTTGCTCGCCCAGAACCGCGAACCGATCAGCGCGCCATCGGCTCCGAGCATCAGGGCTGCAGCTAACCCGCGCCCGTCCGCAACGCCACCAGCCGCTACCAGCACAGTCGCAGGTGCGGCCTTCGCCAGGTAATCGGCAATTTCGGGTACCAGCGTGAATGTCGCGCGGACCAAGCCATGCCCGCCGGCTTCTGCCCCCTGAGCGACAATAATGTCAGCGCCGACGTCAACGGCTGCGCGTGCATGCTCCATGTTTTGCACTTGGCAGATCAACTTGGCGCCCGCGCCTTTGATACGCGGGGCGAACGGTACGGGCGACCCGAATGACAGCATCACGGCAGCAGGCGAATGCGCCAATACGAGTTCAAGCAATACGGGGCGTTTGGCGAGCGACCAGGTAATAAAACCGCAGCCAACCCGGGTGTTCCGTGCCTCAGCAAATTCGCGTTCTAGCCATTCTGCATCGCCATATCCGCCGCCGATAAGGCCGAGGCCGCCGGCTGCCGTTACGGCGGCGGCGAGTTTGCCACCAGCGGCAAACGCCATCGGCGCAGAGATGATTGGGTGCTCAATACCGAGCATTTCAGTCAATCGCGTATACAAAGCCATCCGCGTCAGCTCCCAAGCCACGAAAAGCATCTACCGCAAATCCCCAAGAGAACTCCCGTGCTTTTCAAAAGAACAGTTCCGATTACGCCGATTGATCATTGATACAGTTGATGAGTATCTATCTAAACCGATACCCTTAGGAGATCAGGCGTAAGTGTTTACGCTAGCATTCGGTTGGTGTACGCGGAAACACGAGCCCGCCCATGTGCTGAGCGAATTGAAGCGTGAGATGGGCCCGATCGCCTTTTCGGCACAGTACCAGCAGACCCCGATCCCGCCCGGCGGTACGATCATCAAACGAAAATGGCTCACGAACCATGATGGGATTGGTTCTCAGCAGGGCGACCGCATCGTCATGAGCTGGGACATTGCTTTGAGCGAAATCGAATCTGGCGATTATTCCGCATGTGTCGTTTTGCTGATTCGCAAAGAGGTAGTTTATATTGTTGAGGTGGTGCGTGGCCGCTTTCCGTTCGAAACGCTGAAGAAAACTGTCATGGAGATCAAACGGAGATATAATCCTTCCACTCTTCTGATCGAAGAATCTCCAATCAGCCTTGGTCTAATTCAAAGTCTGCGCGAGCAATCCATCAACGTTACGACCTATAAGCCCGATACCGACAAGCGCGCTCGATTGATTGCCCAGACCGATCTGTTCGCCGGAGGATCGGTCCGTCTTCCTCGGCGCGCCGGATGGCTGGAAGAATTCGTCGCTGAGTTGCTCGCTTTTCCCGGTCGCCACGACGATCAGGTTGACGCTCTCACCCAAGGCCTCGCCTGGGGTCGCCAGCAGTGGAGCTGCAAAGCGTCAGAAGGCCGTATGCGTGGGTGTTGGTAGAGCCTGTGTGTTTCGGCGGGCAATTTCGGACGCCACGTCATATTTGCCTTCTGACATGACGCTCATTTGTTCGAATCGCCATCGGATGCTGCACAAGAGAAGACCTTGGATGAAGATTAGCGATCTTCGGAAGATGTTAAAGGAAAGAGGATCGCTGCATCATTAGCCCATTAGGAATGTCGCGGCGATCTCAAGGGAAATTCCACGCAGTCGCGGGGAACTGCCACGGGGTTATCTGCGTCGCCTGCCGCCCGTTGACTTGCTCTTGGTTTTCCTCGCGCGTTTGGACTTGGCCTTTGCAGCGATTGCGCGTTTCGGCGTCTTTTTGCCGGCCGCCGCTCTTGCCTTGGGCGCCGCTCGCTTCGATTTCGTCCCCGCTGCCACGCGCTTAAGCCTCCTATTGGGCGCAGCCGCGGTCACGCCGCCTCGTTTGCGGGTCGCGAAATACTCCTTCATCGGTTCGAAATAGTGCTCCTGCCAGCCGCCCTGTTCGTAACTCGTCTGACCCTCCGGCACGTCGCTGTGCACCAGCGTAAGCAAAGTGCCGTCTTCAACTTCTTCGAGCGTCACCGTGATGATTGAATCCTCATGTTCGTCGGTGAATTGCGTCGTGCGCCACGACTGTACGATGCGCTCGCCCGGGACGAGCTCCAGATTGCGGCCGGTGATATAGCCGTCCCAGGCGGACACCTCGGCGTCGATCGCGTCCGACATGCTCGCCTTGCCACCCGTCATCTCGGAATGGAGGAGACTGTCAAGCCATGAGTCATAGATCTCCTGCGCGGAAGCAGGAATGATGGTGGTGAGCGTAAAGGCGTACGGCACTCGCACCTCCGTGGGAAAACAACCATTAAATCATTGTAGTTCCGTCATCGCTAGCCACAAGCACGTTTTCGGCCACACGGCGATGTCCCGAGCAGCCTCCTATTAGGGCCACCTTGTCCCGTGTGAAGGTGCGAAAGTGGGACTGAGAGCGGGTGCCGTCGTCTAATCCGATTTCGACACTTCATCGGCGGTTTGCTTGCGCTCGCCTCTCTCAACCTCGCCCGCTGGGATTGGTCCCAACGTTAGCTGCAACGCTCACCACCATCGCTTTTAACGACAGCAGCTTGCAGTGGTTTGAGATCAACACCTGATTGCCGAGCTCGAAGGGTCCTCCTTCATCTCTCGTACAGTTGCGCATCGCCGTATGGACCGGCGATACTCGTGACACACTGCCAATAGCCGACATGGCGCCAATGTTTTGGAATAGCGGAACTAGCCGCCAACGGAGGCGGCAGAATCGCGCTTGAATAGCATCTCACAAAAGCTGGACTGCGCGACGGCGTCTGCCGATCAACGCTCCGGCGCGAAACACGCTGAGAATATGACGAAACTTTTGCAATGGTCACAGACTAGCCACATTGGCACATTGATCTATGGTGAACTAAGACGTGTCGATGGCGCGTGCCGACAAGTACTAAGCTACCGGCAGACGGCGTCCAAGCCCCGTACCTCCTACCTCAGAGTGTGCCATGGCCAAACCAACTGTCATTCTCGTCGGCGCCGACAAGGGAGGCGTCGGCAAGACTACCGTCGCCCGCACGTTGCTCGACTACTTCGGCGCCAATAATACGCCGACCCGGGCCTTCGATACCGAATCGCCGCGCGGCACGCTCAAGCGTTTCCATCCCGAAGCGACTAAGGTCGTCGATGTGACCGCGGTCCCAGACCAGATGAAGATCTTCGACACGTTGGGCAATGCCGAAGCCAAGGTGACCGTGATTGACGTGCGCGCCGGGCTGCTGTCGTCCACGCTGCAGGCGCTAAGCGACATCGGTTTCCTCGAGTCGGTCAAGAAAGGCGAGATTACCTTCGCGGTGTTCCATATCTTGGGTCCATCGATCGCCTCGCTCCAGGAAATCGCCGAGATGTCTCGCTTCGTCGGCGACGCCAGCTACTTCCTGGTCAAGAACTTCATCAACAACACCACGTTCTTTGAATGGGATCCGGCGATCTACAATTCGTATTTCAAGAAGCTCAAGGACGCCGAGGAGATCACCATTCCGAAGCTCAACGAGATGGCCTGCGAGCAGGTGGAAGTGGCCAGCGTTCCCTTCGTTTCGTTCGTCGCCAACAAGAACGGCAAAGGCGAAACGGCAAACAATTCGTTCGTGCTACGCGGCTATGTGCGTCATTGGCTGGGCCAAGTTTGCGGCGAATTCGACCGGGTCAAGCTGGTCGACTTGGTCGCGCCAAAACCGGAAAAGAGCGCCCGACCGGCCGCCGGCTAGCCGCCTCCCAAACTGAGCCGAAGGGCGGTCGGCGTCTGGTGAATCGATGTCGTTCCGCAATTCCGTCACCATCGTCGCGTCGCCGCGACCGCGCGTGGGCAAGACCTTGCTGGCGCGGCTGCTCACCGATTTCAATTTGCAAGAAGGCCGCGCAGTGGCGGCTTTCGATCTCAACGCCGGCGAGGAGACGCTGGCGCAATTCCTGCCCGAGCACGTGACGCGGTCGGCAATCGACGACATCAAAGGACAGATGGCGCTATTCGACCGCCTGATCGGCGACGATGGCGTCACCAAGATCGTCGACCTCGGTCATGCGTCGTTCGAACCCTTCTTCGCGCTGGCGAGTCAGATGGGCTTTGCCGAGGAAGCGCGCAGCCGCGGCATAGCGCCGGTGCTCCTGTATCTGCTCACACCGGACCATACCTCGGTCGAAGCCTATCGCAGGCTAGGTAGCCGGTTGTCCGAGGCGACACTGGTGCCGGTGCACAATGAAATTCTTGGGCCTGCGGAATACCGGGATAAATACGGGCTAATGGGCAGCGCTACGGAGGTCGTGCGGCTTCCGGTGCTGGCGCCGAGCTTGCGCAAATACGTCGAGACGCCGCCGTTCTCGTTCGCGGATTCACGGCTTGCCGTCGCGCTCGATGAGCCGATCGACGTCAACATCGAACTGCAACGCTGGTTACGGCGAATTTATCTGGAATTCCGGAAACTCAATCTGCGCGTTCTGCTGACCGACCTGAAATCTTCGATCCGGCTTTGATTGCAATCGCACATAATTTTAGTTTTACGGTTTCAGCACTTCGATTAATCACCGGACACGCATATCCGGTTCAGGGAGCCCAGGAACCAGGAAGACCCGCTTATGAGGTTTATGTACCTCGGAATAGAATAATGACAGCTACGTCTGCTTTGGGTCATTAGCGACCGAGCCAGCTCGCACGAAAATCCACCGATGTCCGCTTTGCTCCGAAAGCGACCAAATCGCGGACATGCTGCGAATGACGCGAAGTGCCATTAGCGAACATGGCCACGTTGGTCGTGATGTTCGTTAACCACCCATTGGCGTTTCCCTACGATGCGGAGCACAAATTGATCAATGGCTCGCACAGCGCGCGCCATCCGTCGTGCTGAAAATGCGGAATGATCTGTAGGACGATGCCGGCGACGAACAGGAACCAGCCGATGCGAGACAGCAACCGGTTTTTTCTAACCGCCCGATCCATTTGATCATCGACACCGCGAATACGATCTACGTCACCGCCGCCGACTAGCGAACCTAAAAAGGCTTCATGGGCCCGTAGCCACATGGCGGTCACGCCCGCGACTATTTCATGACCTACTGCGATCAGCACGGCTCCTATACCGTTAAGTATCAACCCCCATACATCCATCGCTCAATTCTCCAATTTCCGTCGATCCTCAACGTCACCAAAATACAGCATCGACGCAGTTAACAAGGGTGCCTGACAATGACATTATGCAACGGTGACTCGATAAATTGAAGCGCGCGCTCTAACTCGTGTCGTAACAGATAAAATCTCTAATTTTTGACTTTTTGCCAAGCCTCTTGTGCAGCAGCGGGAAGCTTATCCATGTGCTTCAAAAAGAGAGCGAGCGTCCAAATCTGTTGATCATTAAGCGTGTCCTTCCACGCGGGCATACCCGTCCAGCGAATGCCGTGTTTGATCTTCCAGAACGAGACGCCCTCGGGATCATCCTCGACGCCATCGGTCGCCATTTGCGGAGGGCTTGGATTGAGGCCTTTCGCAACGGGCGAGGCGGACGCGGTGCCCTTGGCCGTGCCGTGGCAAATCGCGCAGTGTTGCCCATACAAATTGATGCCATCAATCAGATTTGCATCGGTCGTCGCGACGGGATTCGGGTCCTTCGGCGCTTCGCGATTCAAAGTTGCGTCCAATGAGGTGTTAGCGGCCCAGGTCTCGACCGGACCAGGTTTCGTATCGGCATTGGCCGGAACGAGACCGCTTTGTAAGACGAGGTACCCACCGATGAGCGCGGCGGCAATTGTTAGCACAATTCCAGCAATGAATCCCTTGAGCATTTTGGCACCATAGTGTTCGACAACCGGCATTTCGTGGCGGAGCACTGACGTCGCGTCGCTGAATTTTCCCTCAAACGGCCATGCAATACGGCAGATTGGGAACTCAGAAATCGCTGTAAAGTTCCAGAGCGCGCAAGGGTTCGGCCTCGAATCGGTGGCGTAAATCAAAGAACTGGGCCGTTACAAATGTCCGCTAATGGGATGGTCCGGCCGTGCTCCTGCCCCGCCAGCGTTTTAAGCTGGTCAGGGGCACCAAAGACAAGGAGCACGCCATGTCTGAGAAACTCAATACCGCAATCGCCGTAATCGGCATTGATATCGGTAAGAACTCGTTCCACGTCGTGGGCCACGATCAGCGCGGCGCGATCGTGCTGCATCAGAAGTGGTCGCGTGGC
>Ga0097691_1001115_pt1 | contig 20600 bp, 21 predicted proteins | sample NGESurdeep072012_8_FD_72858 | JGI IMG/M metagenome (GOLD analysis project Ga0097691, IMG submission 72858) | Arctic peat soil microbial communities from Barrow, Alaska - NGEE Surface sample 210-1 deep-072012 | ecosystem: Environmental > Terrestrial > Soil > Wetlands > Peat ... | reverse complement strand
TCATCTCGCTCTCGGTGGCCGCTCCAACATTGATCACCGCAACGCCGCCGGCAATCTTCGCCAGCCGCTCCTGCAGCTTCTCCTTGTCGTAGTCGGACGTCGTCTTCTCGATCGCTCCCTTGATCTCCTTGATGCGTCCCTGAATCTTGTCGTCCTCGCCGGCGCCATCGATCAGCGTCGTGTTGTCCTTGTCGACAACAATCCGCTTGGCCTTGCCGAGGTCGGTGACAACCGCGTTCTCGAGCTTGAAGCCGACTTCCTCGGATATGACCTGACCCCCGGTCAGAACCGCAACGTCTGCCAGCATTGCCTTGCGACGATCGCCGAAGCCCGGAGCCTTGACCGCGCAAACGCGCAGCGTGCCGCGGAGCTTGTTGACGACCAGCGTCGCCAGTGCCTCGCCTTCGATGTCCTCGGCGATGATGAGCAGCGGCTTGCCGAGCTGTGCAACCTTCTCGAGAATCGGCAGGAGATCCTTCATCGACGAGATCTTCTTGTCGTGAATCAGGATCAGCGCGTCCTCGAGGACGGCTTCCATCTTTTCGGGATCGGTGACGAAGTACGGCGACAGGTAACCGCGGTCGAACTGCATGCCCTCGACCGTCTCCAGCGTCGTCTCGAGGCCTTTCGCCTCTTCAACGGTGATGACGCCGTCCTTGCCGACCTTCTCCATCGCCTCGGCGATCAGATCGCCGATCTCCTTGTCATTGTTGGCCGAGATCGAGCCAACCTGTGCGATCTCCTTCTTGCCGTTGGTCGCGACGCTCATCTGCTTGAGCGCTTCAACAACCGCTGCGACACCCTTGTCGATGCCGCGCTTGAGTGCCATCGGGTTCACGCCTGCGGTAACGTTCTTGAGGCCTTCCCGGAAAATCGCCTGCGCGAGGATCGTGGCGGTCGTGGTGCCGTCTCCGGCGAGGTCTGACGTCTTCGTCGCGACTTCCTTCACCATCTGCGCGCCCATGTTCTCGAGCGGATCGGAAAGCTCGATTTCCTTCGCTACGGTGACGCCATCCTTGGTGATGGTCGGGGCACCGAACTTCTTGTCGATGACGACGTTTCTGCCCTTCGGGCCGAGGGTGACCTTCACCGCCTCGGCGAGCTGATCGACACCGCGCTTGAGAGCTGCGCGGGCTTCAGTATTGAAAATGAGTTCTTTGGCTGCCATGTGGATATCTCTGTCGTTTCAGGTTTAGCCGATGACCGCGAGAACATCGGACTCGCGGAGAATCAGGAAAGGCTCGTTATCGAGGGTGACCTCGGTGCCGCTGTACTTCCCGTAGAGGACCTTGTCGCCGACCTTGCAGGTCATGGGGATGAGCTTGCCGTCTTCGTACTTGCCGGGGCCGACGAAGATGATCTCTCCCTGCTGCGGCTTTTCCTTGGCGGTGTCCGGGATGAAGAGTCCGCCGCGCATCTGCTCCGTCTCTTCCATCGCGCGAACAACGACGCGGTCGGAAAGAGGATTTACCTTAATGCTGGGTTTTGTGGCCATATTGTGCATCCCTCGTGCTTGAAATGGCTGGAAACAGGACAAAAAAAGAGCTGTTAGCACTCTTCTGCCACGAGTGCTAACAGCCCTAAACCTACCCGGTCCGGGGGCCTATTTCAAGCGGTCACCCGCCCTCGTGAAACGACAGGTATCTGCTCTATTTCACCGGCCACATGACGTGGGCGTACGGAGTGGACGACCACATCACATACGGCCCGTTCGTACTCGGACGCGTGGGGATGCCGGCGAGCATGGCCTTATCGGGGTAGACAACCATGACGTGCGGCCGGACATGGTGCCACTGATTATCCGCTGTCTCCTTCTGCGCCATGGGATCGGTGTTGCTCTCCCAGTCATCGGCGCTGAGCATGTATGAGTAGCCCACTCCCTTCAATGCCGGAGGCTTGTTGCTCATCAGCGCCCCAATGAGATCGCCGAAATTCCCGTCCATACACATGGCGTCATTGGTGAGAATTCTGGTTTTCGGGTGACTCGGCAGGCAGGTCCAGCCATTCGAGCCTTCCCGGAGCACAGCCATGTTCCCGTTCTTGTCGGGCCAGTCCTTGATTGTCGCGTTCTTGGCTACGGACGCGGGCGCGGCAGCCATCGCGCTCGCGATGTTTGCCGCTTTACTCTGCGCGACGGCAGTTCCGGCCAGTCCGAGAACGAGCGCCGCTGTTGCCGTGGTGGAAAGCACTGCTCGCAACATATTGACCTCCATATAGTCGGTGGCGACGGAGAAATAATATCACCGCCGTCTGCAACCGCAATCTCTAGCCAGTCAGCAGCTCGTAACCCAGCCGGACACCCTGGAGGGTGAGAAAGGCATCGACCACATCAAACGACTGGCAATACGGGCGGAGGATCTCGGCGTAACCGCCGGTTGCAATGACGAGCGGGTTTGGAACAGCCCACTCCTTTTTGATTCGCCCGACGAGCCCGTCGATCGAATCGGCGGCTCCATAAAGCACTCCCGACCTGATGCACTCGTCGGTGCGGGTACCAATCACCTTCTGCGGGGGAGTGAGATCCGTCGCCGCCAGCTGCGCTGTACGCCGGAAGAGCGTCTCGGCCGAAGTCCCGATACCCGGCTGAATGATGCCGCCGATGAAGGCCCCATCGGCCGTGATGCAGTCATATGTAGAGGCGGTGCCGAGGTCCACCACGATCGTGTCGCGCTTGTGCAGCCGGCTCGCGGCCAGCGTGTTGGCGATGCGGTCGGCGCCGACGGTCAGGGGCTCGTCAACCTCGAGCCGGATAGGCAGCGCGGCGCGCGCATCGATGATCGCCGGCGCACGGCCGAAGCACTCGAGGCACGCGTGAATGAGCGTCTGCGTAGCGGGTGGAACCACCGAGCAGATAGCCGAGCCCGTCACGGTTGCCACGTCTATCGCGGATGCCTGAAGCAGGGACCGGAGGAGGAGGACGTACTCGTCGGGCGTACGGGGAAGATTTGTCGTCAGCCGCCAGTGCGGGCCAACGGCTGCGCCATCGAAGAGGGCGGCGGTTGTCTCGGTGTTGCCGATGTCGAATGCGAGAATCATGGGGAGCGGTCGAGGACGAGTGAGCCGGAGCGGAATCTGGCGACTGTGTCGGCGAGCGCAACGAGCAGCTCGCCGGATGCACTGATGCCGCGAACCGTTCCCTGGGCCGGCTCGAGGCAGCGGTGGCCGCGGGCCATGTCCCGGGTATCGAACTCGATCAGCTCTCGCGCAGTGAGCTCTCCGGTCGCCGCAGCCGCCTGGCGAAGTTCGGGAAGCAGCTCCGCCAGAACCTCAATTCGTCTCGTGCCCGGATCGAGCCCCACAGCGCCCGGCAAGTCTTCCGGGACGGCAACGTTGATTCCGATCCCAACCGCAACCCACTCGAGGCGCGACTCCCGCCACCGCGCTTCGATCAGAATGCCGGCGAGCTTGCCGCCGCCCACATAGAGATCGTTCGGCCACTTGAGCCGGATTGGCTCGGCGGCAAAGCGGTCGAGAGCACGAGCGGCACGAATGCCAACCCGAATCGAGAGCACCTCGACGCCCGAGCTGTCCGACGGCCGCTCGATGAGCGTGATCCAGAGCCCGGCGCCCGGCGCGGACGACCAGCGAGCGCCAGTCCTTCCGCGACCCTGCGTCTGCTCGTCGGCGATGACGAGTGTGCCTGGACGGGCACCCTCCCCCGCCAGCCGGTGCGCAACGTCGAGTGTGGAGTTAGTACTTGCCAGAAGCTCGACCGCCGGCAGATCCAGCTCACTGGCGAGCTCCGTCGCCGAATACCCGTCGAGATAATTCTCGTCAGCCACGCGCGTAGAGGACCGCGAACACCGCGATGCCGAGGACAATCCTGTAGAGCGCGAAAATGCCGAAGCTATGCCGGATGACATAGCGCAGCAGAATTGCGATCGCGAGCCAGCTGCTGGCGGCTGCGGCAAGAACTCCCACGATCAACTGAGGCGAGAGCCCGCCGGAGCGAAGCACCCCGGGCCCCTTCAAAACGACGGCCGCGGCAATGATCGGCATGCTCATGAGAAAGCTGAACACCGCGGCGCTCTGGCGATCCAATCGGAGCAGGCGGCCGGTTGTGATGGTCGAGCCGGACCGCGACACACCCGGCAAGAGCGCGAAAACCTGCGACACGCCGATCAGGAGAGAGTCGAGCCACCGCATCGTCGAAAGCTCACGCTCTCTCCGTGAGAAACGGTCTGCCGCCCAGAGGATTATTCCCATCACGATGAGTGCCGTCGCCGTCAGCGCCGGAGCGCGGAAGGCAGTCTCCGCTTTCTTTTCCAGCAGCAGGCCGGCGATCGCGCCGGGTATCGTCGCGAGTATGAGAAACACCACACGTTTCTCCTCGACCGTCTCGATGCGGCGTTTCCGAACGATGGATACGGCCGCAACAATCAGTTGTCCCCATTCTTCCCGGAAATACCAGAGGACGGCGATGAGAGTGCCGAAATGCAGCGCGACGTCGAAGGCCAGTCCCGGGTCCTGCCATCCAAACAGCCATGGTATGAGCGCCAGGTGCGCCGAGCTGCTGATGGGAAGAAACTCGGTGAGCCCTTGAACGAGGCCGAGCACGAGCGCCTGAAAAGTCGTCATGGCGCGGGATCACTGGTGAGAGAGGTTTCATACATCTGCTCGTACTGACTGACTATTTCGTCCTGCGAGAAACGGGCGCGTGCGTCGGCGGCCCCCAGATCACTCATCGCCTTCCACTTGTCGGGGTTTCGGAGCAGGTCGAGGGCCGCCGCCGCCATCGCCTCGACGTCGCCAACCTTGCAAAGAAATCCGGTCTCGCCGTTGCGCACGACTTCGGGGAGACCGCCGGCGTCCGCGCCGATCACGGGCACGCCCGATGCCAGGGCCTCCAGTGCGCTCAGTCCGAACGACTCGCTTTCCGTCGGGAGGAGAAAAAGGTCGGCCGTCGCGAGCAGCGGCGCGACGTTGTCGATCTTTCCGAGAAATGAAACGGAGGACTCGATTCCCAGCCTCCGCGTCTCGTCCTCGGCAAGCGTGCGATCGGGGCCGTCGCCGATCATGATGAGCCGGCTGGGAATCTCCGCATTGACCCGGGCGAAGATCCCGATGATGTCGCGCACCCGCTTCACCCGGCGAAAGTTCGATATGTGCATCAGAACAGGTAATGGCGCGCTCAGCTGATTCCTCATCGAGCTCGCGTAGCGCCGGCGATTGTAGACGTCGGGATCGATGAAGTTGTGGATCACCTTGACGTCGCATGACGCGCACCCGAACGCGTTGTACGTCTCCTCTCGAAGAAATGCGGAGACGGCGGTCAGCCGATCGGACTTCTCGATGGAGAATTTCGTGATGGCGTTGAACGACGGGTCCTGCCCTACCAGCGTGATGTCGGTGCCGTGAAGCGTCGTGATGACCTTTACGTCGTTGTGCTGCTGGCGCAGCATCTCGCGCGCAATCCACGCACTGGTGGCATGCGGAATTGCGTAATGGCAGTGCAGGATCTGCAGTCCGTGTGTCAGCACCACCTCGTGCATGCGAACGGCGAGCGCAAGGTCGTACGGCGGGAACTCGAACAGCGGATACCGTCCAACGTCGACTTCATGAAAGAAGACGTTGGGCAGAAAGGCGGGCAGCCTGAACGGCTGGCGATAGGTGATGAAGTGAATCTCGTGACCGCGGCCAGCGAGCGCGATGCCGAGCTCTGTGGCGACGGCGCCCGAGCCGCCGTAAGTGGGATAGCAGGTGATTCCGATTTTCAAGTGAGCTCCTTCCACCACCGTTCGACGGCCGCAGCGCAATCCGGAGCATCCGGATTGACCCGCGTTATCCTGGCCGCGTCAAGCTGATGCCGGAACCAGGTTCGCTGCCGCTTCGCGTATTGTCGCGTCTCAATAATGATTCTGGACCGCGCCGATGACAAATCAGTCGTGCCTTCGACAAGCTCCCTTACTACGCGGTATCCGCTGGCTTGCCACGCCGGCGCATCGGCGGGAACGTGCGCCATCAGTGACCTCACCTCGTCCGGCCAGCCGCCGTCGAGCATTGCGTCGACACGGCGCTCGATGTGTGCAGGGAGCGCATCTACCGGGTCGACTATCAGATAGCGCGGCGTGAGTACGGGTTCGCTCGCGGCGCGCGCCGACAGTCTCTGCAGGTCGCTCAGGCGACTCCCTGCCAGAAGCGCGGTCTCGATGGCACGCGACAACTGCGCTCTGCCCAGGTGCGCCTTCTCCCTGTCCAGTGTCCCGCAGATGCGGCGAAGCTCGACGATGGACAGCTCATCCATCCAGCCGGCGAGTCTGGCGCGACGGACGGCGTCAACCTCCGGGGCGTCGAACAGGGGATGAAACAATGCCCGAATGTAAAATCCGGTGCCCCCGACGATCATTGGCGTGCGACGCGCGTCCCTTGATTCAGCGATCCAGCCGACTGCCGCGGTCGCCCACCTCGAAGCCGAATAACGCTCGGTGGGCTCGGCCACATCGATTCCGCGGTGAGGCACCGTTCGCATCTCGCTCGGCGACGGCTTGGCCGTTCCGATGTCGAAACCGCGGTAGACCTGTCTCGAGTCGGCACTGATGATCGTCGTTCCGTACTCGAGAGCGAGACGGAGCGCAATATCCGACTTTCCCGCCGCGGTCGGACCGCAGATGACCGGAACGCTATCGCCGGCCAAAGCGCCGGTCGAGCTCGTCCCACGTCAGCTGCACTATCGTCGACCGGCCATGGACGTCATGTGCCGGCAGCGTCGTGTCGCGAAGCGATGCGAACAACGATCGCAGCTCCGCCATCGACAGCTCCTCGCCCGCCTTTATCGCCGCTTTGCACGCGACTGTTGCAGCGAGATGCTCGTGGCGGGTGGCAGTACCTGCAACGCGGTCTCCGGTGAGCGCGTCCAGCGTTTCCCGAAGGCAGCGCTCGGCGTCAAAGCGCGCATGAGGCATCGGCACGCTGTTCACAATCAGCGTATTCCCTCCGAAGCCCTCGACCTCGAAGCCAAGTCTTTCCAGGTACTCACGATTCGCCTCGAATGCGTCTCCCTCGGCCGGCCCCAGGTGGAGCGTGATCGGCAACAGGAGACGTTGTGCGGGAGCGCTTCCCGTCTCCAGCATCCGCATGAATTGCTCGTACAGCACACGCTCGTGTGCGGAATGCTGGTCAATGAGCACCAGGCCATCGCCGTGCTCGAACGCGATATACGTGCGCCTGAGCTGAAACAAGGGCGGAATCGGTTCGAACGCCCGAGTCTCGCGCTCGGCGTCGCTTTCGGCTGCTGTGCCGGCTGCAAACAGCGGCTCGGCCTGCAATGGGGACGGCGTCAGTATCCCGACTCCCTCGACCGTCGGGCTGCGGAAATCCGCCATTCCGCCGAACATCGGAGAGAACCGCCGTTCGCCCATCATCGCCGAGCTGTCGAAGGTGCCGAGGGCGCGGCGCACTGCTGTTTCAACAGCGCGTTCCATCGGCCACCGGTCGCGAAAACGCACCTCCGCCTTTGCCGGATGCACGTTCACGTCCACGGTGTCCGCCGGCAGCCGCACGTCGAGAAAGACCGAGGGACGAAGTCCTGCTGCAATCGTCGAGCGATAGGCCGCCTCTGCCGCGCGAACGATCCCATTGTCGCGCACGGCGCGCCCGTTGACGGCGACGAAGACGCGCCGCGTCGTCGTGCCGACATCCGCGGGGCGCTCCACCAGCCCGCTCACGTGAACCACACCCGCGACGTCGTCAACATCGAGGAGAGCGCCGGCGTACTTGCCTCCCCATATACCACTGACCCGCGCGCGCAGGCTCGACACGGCCGGCAGCGACAACACGTTCTTTCCGTCATGAGTGAGGGTGAAACGAACGTCGGGACGAGTGAGCGCCACACTGCTCAGTGCTTCGGTGATGGCACGCCATTCCGAGCGCGTGCTGCGCAGAAACTTCCGCCTCGCCGGCACATTGTAGAACAGCTGACCGACGCTGATGGTCGTTCCCTTTCGCCGCGACGCTTCGCGCGTGGCGGTGACTGCTCCGCCCGATGTTTCAACCGCGAAGCCCTCACCGTCCGATGGAGAGGTTTCCATCTCAAAGCGAGAGATGGACGCGATCGCCGGAAGTGCCTCACCTCTGAATCCGAAACTCGACACACCGACGAGATCGGCTGCGGTGCGAATCTTTGACGTGCCGTGACGAACGAGAGCGAGCGCCGCATCCTCGCGATCCATCCCCGATCCGTCGTCGCTGACGCGAATGAGCTTATGGCCTCCCTCTTCTACGGTCACGTCCACCGTGGTGGCGCCGGCGTCGAGAGAATTCTCCACCAGCTCCTTGACCACCGAAGCCGGCCGCTCGACCACCTCGCCGGCGGCTATCTGGTCGGCGACCGCACTCGGAAGAACGTGGATCAATGGCAAGACGCTACCAATCCTTTCCGGCTGGCGGAGGCTTCGGAACGTTCTTGCGCTGCTGTCTTCCCTGAACGTCCTGCTCTTCCTTTTCGATCGAGTTGAGAATCTGCTCGGCGCGCTGCTCGTTCATTCCGGGAATAGGCCTCGGCGCAGGCTTCTGTTCCGGCGATGATGCGGGCGCGGGTTGCGGCTGTGGCGCGCCACCTCCGCCTCCTCCACCACCGCCCCCGCCGCCGCCACCGTTGTTCTTCTTCTTTCGGAGTGCCAGCTCGTAGTTCCACTTCGAGTCAAAGTCATCCGGGCGCATGGTCAGCACGCGCTTGTAGACTGCGAGCGCGCTGTCGAGGGGCATCGTTGCAGAATCGCCCTTGGCTGCCAGGCCCATCGACAGATGCACGTAGCCCTCATTGAATCCGGCGCGATACTTCACCGCCGTATCGGTGGACTCAGCCGCTTTATGGAGCAGATCTATTGCGGCGAGCATCGAGTCGGGCCTGGGGATCAGTGCGGTGCCGTGATTGTAAAGCGCGATGGCGACGCGGTCGCGAGTCGGAGGAAGGTGGCAGCCACCGGCGAGAAGCGCGGCAGCCGCCGCAGCCGCCGTCATTGCCGCCGGGGCGAGCCGCCGCCGGCGAGCGGAACGCGCGGCAAGCAACGTATCGAGCAGCAGCAGCAGGATCGCGGGGATGAGAAAGAGCTGGAATTGAAGAGCGAAATTACTCCCGGTGGTGATCGATCGCTGCTGGGTGCGAAGCCTCGCCAGCACCTGTCGCACCGCGGCGGCGCGATCGCGAACAGTTGGATCAACGAAGCTGCCGCGGCCAGCCTGTGCAGCGGACTGGAGCATGTCCGGCTGATAATGTGTCACCACCACCTGTCCGTTCTGGTCCTTCTTCTGCGTCATGACGCCGTTCTCCTTCACCGGAATGGTCGTACCTCCCGGCGTGCCAAACCCTACGGTGACTACCGTGACGCCCGCGTCCGCCGCCTGCTTTGCGGCGTCCACCACCGCCGTCTTGTCGTCGAATCCCTCCCCGTCGCTCATGAGAACAATCGCCCGCTCGGCCTCGGTTTTTGACGACTCCAGAAGTCGCATCGACATTGTGATTGCACTGGACAGCGAGCTCCCGGCCTGGCCGACGACGGTGGGGTCGAGGTTATCCAGAAACAAGTTGAGGGCAGCATCGTCAACTGTCATTGGTGTAAGGACATAGCTCGATCCCGCAAAGGCCACAATGGCAAACCGGTCGTTGGGCGAAAGGTCCCGCAAACGATTCACGACCTCCTTCATTTTGGACAGCCTGTCGGGCGATTCGTCGCGGGCGAGCATGGACGTCGACGCGTCGAGAGCCAGCACAACGTCGATCCCTGCCTGCCTGACTGTCGTTCGCTCGATTCCCCATCGTGGGCCGGCGAACGCCGCAGCCGCAAACAACGCGACGAGGCCAAGTCGCACCGGTCGCCAGCGGGATGGCCGCATGGCGACGGGCGCCAGGCGCGCGATCATTTTCGGCGTCCCGAGATGGGAGAGCCGCCGCGCATGGACGCGGCGGGTATGCATCACCATCCACGCTGTGGCTATAGGAAGAAGCACGATGAGCACGGCGGCCCACGGCAACGCGAGATAGCGGATGTAGGGCGTCATGGTATGGGCGCCTTCCACGCGACCAGTGCCAGCTCGCCGAGGAGAGCCAGGAGGGCCAACCCCACGAACCACCGGTACAGCTCGGTGTAGCGAACGTACGATCGCGATTGCACCGGTACTTTCTCCAGCTGGTCGATCTGACGGTAGATGCTTTCAAGCGAGGCGGCGTCTCGCGCGCGGAAATATCGTCCGCCACTGAGAGCGGCAATCTGCCGCAGCAGCGCCTCATCAATTTGCACCGGCTGCATTTCGAATCGCAGGCCGAACGCTCCGCGGCCAACAGGTACGGGCGCAAATCCTTCGCTTCCCACGCCGATGCCGTAGATCTTGATTCCATAAACCGCGGCCGCCTTCGCCGCTGAGAGAGGATCGACGTCGCCACGGTTGTTCACGCCGTCGGTGAGGATGATCATCACGCGCGATTTCCCGGGCGCGTCGCGAAGACGATTCGCGGCGGTGGCGATGCCGGTGCCGATTGCCGTCCCGTCTTCTAGCTGGCCCGCCTGGAGATTATCCACCGCCTTGAGGACGACGTTGTAATCGGTGGTCAGCGGCACCTGCGTCAGTGCCTCACCGGCAAATGCAACGATGCCAATGCGGTCCGATTGCCGCGCCATGATGAACTGTTTCACCTTGGCCTTCGCGACCTCGATCCGGTTGTTGGGCTGAAAATCCTCGGCGAGCATGGAGCTCGAAAGGTCGATTGCCAGCACGATGTTGATTCCGGATGTCGTGATGTTTTCGACTCTCGCTCCGGTTCTCGGTCGCGCGAGGGCGATGATGAGTGCTGCCAATGCAACATTCCGCAGCACGAAAATCGTTCGCGCCACGAACTGGCCGGCGCGCGGTCCACGCGCCAGCACTCCGGTTCTCGAGAAGACAATCGCGCCCGGTGAATGGCGGCGGCGCCACAGCCACCACAGCGGCAATAACAGCAGCAGCGCCAGTGCCCATGGAGTCACGAGCTCAATCAGCCCAAAGACGTTCATGCGGCTCGCTTCTCCGTCTTGTCCTTGCTCTCCTTCTCGAGCTCGACATACCGGTTCTCCACCTGGCGGACTATCGTGCGAGCCTGCGCGCCGAGGGCCGTCGCTTCTGCCGGCGCCATCCGCTGGCGGGCGAACTTGACCAGGTCGGCCTGCGCGAGGAGGTTCGCCAGTCCGCCAGCGTAAGGATGAACGGGAGCTGCAGCAGCGAGCAGCTCCGGCGTCGTCTGCGATCGTTGAATGCCTCCCACTCTTGCGGCGAGGTAGTCGCGCAGAACATCGGTCATCATCGCGACGTGACGTTCCGGCTCACCGGACTCGATGAGGCGCAGTCCCTCGATGCGGACAAATTCCCGTTCTGCCGTCTCGAACGGCGGCAGCGGCGCGTTACGCCGGCGGCGCCAGACGCGCCATAGCCACCACGCGAGGAGCGCAAGCAGAATGGCCGCAAGCAGCGCCAGCCACGGCAGCCAGTTGAACGGCGTGAGCACAATCGCCGCGCGAGGCGGCTTGGGCTGGCGCCTGGTAGTGTCGGCGGGAAGAACCGAGCGGACGAACACAGACTGGTCGGCGAGAGAGACGTACTCCCTTCTTCCCTGCACGATCACCGTGATATTGCCAAGACCGAGCCGCTGTGGACCCACATCCCAGGCCGCAAAGCGGTAAGCCGCCGTGCGGGTGGTGCCCGTGGCGTCCGGCATCGAGTCAACGAGCGGTGCGCCGATGATCTGGGGCGCCGTCGGCGACGCACTCGCAGCGCTGTCAACACCCACCGGAAAGCTGATCGTAGCGCGTGTTGGCGCTCTCACCTTGACCAGGACGATGAAGCGCTGCCCAACGCTCACGGTGTCGGGTGTGATCCTCGTCCCAAGCTGAACCGCGAAATGTGCCCCGACAGCGGGAGGCGCCGTTGCCTGAAGCAGCCACAGCAGAATGGCGATCACCGCCGCCGAGCCTGTGTCTCGCGTGACCGGAAGAAACGAAGCAGGGGCTCGATGTAGTTGCCATCCGTGCGGACGGGCACTTCGTCAATCGCCAGCCGGCGGAGCAGGTGGCGCCGCTCGTCGCGTTCAGTGGTGACACGCCTGCCATATTCGCTGCGCACGATCGGTGAGCTCGTGTCGATCTCGATGTGTTGTCCGGTCTCGGGATCGACAAATCGAGCGAGGCCAACATTCGGAAGCTCGCGTTCGCTCGGGTCCTCGACCGTCACCGCCACCACGTCGTGACGCTGGGCGAGGATTTTCAGCGGATGCTCGATGTTCTCTGCGACGAAGTCGGAGATGAGGAAGACAATTGCTTTCTGCTTGAGAGTCCGCGCGAGATGGTCGATCACGCCGACGAGGTCGGTTCCCCGGCCCACGGGCTCGAAGGAAAGCAGGTCGCGCATGATGCGAAGCACGTGCTTGCGCCCTTTTCGAGGGGGAACGACGTACTCGATGCGATCGGTGAACAGCACCACGCCGACCCGGTCGTTGTTGCGCACCGCTGACATCGCGAGCACCGCAGCCAGCTCGGTGGCGAGCTCGCTCTTGAATCGGTCCACTGTTCCGAAGCGTTCCGAACCGGATAGATCGACGGCGAGCATCACCGTCAGCTCGCGCTCCTCGACGTAGCGCTTGACGAAAGGTTTTCCCATTCGCGCGGTGACATTCCAGTCGATCGTCCGAACCTCGTCGCCGGCCTGGTATTCCCGGACTTCCGAGAATTCCATTCCCTGCCCCTTGAACACGCTGCGATACTCGCCGGTGAAAACCGAGTTTACGAGTCCGCGCGTGCGCAGCTCGATCAGTTTTACCTGTCTCAGTATCTCCGGCGGAACGCCTTTGCGGATGGCTTCGCCGGCGGCGCCATGAGCGACGCCAGGGGAGGCGAACCGGTCGGGCGAGGAGGCCCGCACCGGAGCGCGTATCGACTCGGCCTCAGCGGTCGCGCGCGCGGCCGGATTGGGGCTGCCGCGCCTCCTGCCGATCGAGAAACGGCGCGGGCTCACGGTGCTGCGACGGTGTCCAGCACGCGCGTTACGATCGCGTCGCTGGTCACCTCTTCGGCCTCTGCCTCGTAAGTCGTCAGCACGCGATGGCGCAGAACATCGGGGGCGATCGCTTTCACGTCTTCGGGAGTGACGAAGGCGCGGCCGCGCAGAAATGCGTGAGCGCGTGATGCCTGGGCGAGTGCCAGTGTCGCCCGCGGGCTCGCCCCGTATTCGATGAGAGGCGCGAGATCCTTCAGTCCTGAGTCGGCCGGGAAGCGCGTGGTGTGGACGATCTGGACGATGTAGTCCACGATCCGTTCGTCCATGTAGAGTTCGGCAATCCGCCGGCGCGCAGCCATGATCGCGGCGGGGGTCGCCACGTGCCGCACCGGTATCACGTTGCCGCTCGCCATCCGTCTGAGGATCTCTTTCTCCTCTTCTCTCGTCGGATATCCGACGTGGAGCTTGAGCATGAAGCGGTCAACCTGCGCTTCGGGGAGCGGGTACGTCCCCTCCTGCTCGATGGGGTTCTGCGTCGCGAGCACGAGGAATGGCTCCTCGAGCTTGTACGTCGTTGCGCCGATCGTGACCTGCTTCTCCTGCATCGCCTCGAGCAGCGCCGACTGAACTTTGGCCGGCGCCCGGTTGATCTCGTCGGCGAGGATGATGTTCGCGAAGATCGGCCCCTTCTTGATGCTGAACTGACCGGTCGACTGATCGTAGATCTGCGTCCCGAGAATGTCCGCGGGGAGAAGGTCTGGCGTGAACTGGATGCGCTGAAACTTGGTGCTGATCGTTTCCGCGAGCGTGCTCACGGCGAGCGTTTTCGCGAGGCCGGGTACTCCCTCGAGCAACACGTGACCGCCCGTGAGAATGCTGATGACGAGGCGCTCGATCATGTAGTTCTGGCCGACTATGCGAAGTCCCACCTGTTCGACCACTTCCCGCATCAGCGATGTATCGGCTGCCGGCGGCGCTTGTGTACCCACGTTCGTCTCCCTGAGTAGTTGAGCTCGTCTATTTCTTACTGCACGATGGCGGCGATTAGATCGCGTTCGCGTCCGGTGAGTGCACGAGTCGCGCCGGGAGGAAGGTCGCCGAGCCTGACCGGGCCGAATTGAGTGCGGACAAGTCGCTCAATACCAAGCCCCAGCGCCTCGCATAACCGCCTCACCTCGCGCGTCCTGCCTTCCGCGATCGTAATCTCCAGCTCCCAAACTCCGCGACTCACGTTCTGAGCGCGAATATCCAGAGGCTTCACCCATCCATCGTCGAGTTCTACACCGGTTCGGGCCGCACGGACCGCGGCGGGACCGTCGCCTCGGACAGTGACCACGTACGTCCGTTCCACTTCGGTCCCGGGATGGGTGAGCTTGTGCGCCGCTTCCCCATCGTTGGTGAAGAGGAGAAGTCCCTCCGTCATGTAGTCGAGGCGGCCGACGTAGGTGAGGCCGGGCTTGTCGGGGACGAGGTCGAAGACGGTTCGGCGACCACGCGTGTCCGACCGCGTCGTGAGAACGCCGGCCGGCTTGTTGAGAGCAATCCAGACATACGCTCCGGGCGGAGTCAGTGGCTTTCCGTCCACCGTAATTCTGTCCTTCTCCGGATCGACGCTTTGCCCGGTTTTCGCCGTCTGGCCATTGACCTGAACCCGTCCAGCCGAGACGAGCTCTTCGGCTCCGCGGCGCGACGCGACACCCGCTCTGGCGAGCGCGCGCTGAATCCGCATCAGCTCCGACATCAGGCGGGTGCGTCGGCTATCAGCGGCTCATCAGTGACCGGCGTTTCCGGAATCACTGCGGGTTCCGGGAGTTCGAGTTGTTCCACCGTATCCGCTGTCGGTCCAGCCGAATCCGCCAGCTCTTTCGGCGGAGCATTGGGATCGCGGAGGGCGATTGCCAGCTCGTTTCCACGCGGCAGCTCCCCAAGATGGCGCAGCGCAAAGTGCTCGAGAAAAGCGGGCGTCGTGCCGTAGAGCAGCGGCCGCCCCATCCCTTCGCCGCGTCCGACGACTTCGATCAGCTCGCGCTCGTGAAGTGACTTGAGCATCTGACCGGCACCCACTCCGCGTATCTCCTCTATCTCGGCCCGGCCAATTGGCTGGCGATAGGCAATGATCGCGAGCGTCTCGAGAGCCGCCGCCGACAGCCGTTGCGGCCGTGCGGCAAGCTGCGCCCGCTCGATCACCTCGGTGAATTCGGGGCGGGTGAGTATCTGCCATCCACCGGCGACTTCGATCAGCTCGACGCCGTGCCCGTCATCGTCGTAATGGCGCTTGATTTCGTCGAGCGCGGCGGCAATGTCCTCTGCCGACGCTTCGTCGTCGGCGACCATGTTGCGCAGATCCGACGTGGCTACCGGGTGGCCACTCGCGAAGAGCGCGGCCTCAAGCAGCTTCGCTAGGGGCGTCACTTGTGATCTCCACTGAGGCGAAAGGTCGGGGCTGGCTGATTCGAAGCTCGCCGGCGCGGGCGAGCTCGAGAAGGGCGAGAAGCACCGAGAGCACTTGCCACGGCTCTGCATCGCTGGCGACGATGTCGCCCCAACGGGCGCGGGCACGCAGAGCGAGCACTGCCCGGACGACGGAGATCGCCCCATCGACGTCGATGGCGCGCGGGACGACGCTGTGCATCTCAGGGCGCTGGGCTGCGCGTAACACCCGGTCTACCGCTCCAAGCAGCTCGCTGATCGAGACAGAGAGCGACCCGACCGGCGCCGGTGCCAGGAGATTCTGGGGCAGATACGCCCGCGCGAATCTGTTCCGCCGGTCGTCGCTGCGCGCCTCGAGTATGTCCACCACTTCCCGCATCTGCTGGTACTCGAGGAGCCGCCTGACGAGCTCGGCGCGCGGGTCTTCCCAGGCCTCGTCCCCTTCCCTCCGCGGGAGCAGCATCTGGGCCTTGATGCGAACCAGGCGCGCCGCCATTTCGAGATAATCCGCGGCCTCGTCGAGCCCGAGAGTGGAGATGCGCGCCAGGAACTGCTCGGCGATGCGCGCGACGGGAATGTCGTAGATGTCTATCTGCTCGTCGCGAATGAGCGACAGGAGAAGATCCAGCGGGCCGGAGAACTGGGTCAGCTCCACGACGAAGACTTCGCCCTCGTGCCCCTCGTGGCGAGCTACGTCGTCCATGGGCTTGGAATGATGTACCCCATGACGCTGTTGAGGAAAAACGAATCGACAGCAAACACGGGCCGGAACCAGAGGTCGAGGACTGGTCTTCCGATTGTCAGCAGGATGAGCAGGATGATGAGTCCGTACCTGCTCAGGTTCTGATAGGCGAGCGACCACGCCGGCGGCAGGATGTACTTCATCACGTGCGAGCCGTCGAGCGGAGGGATCGGGATGAGGTTGAACGCGGCCAGCGCGAGATTGAGAAGGATGCCGTAGACGAGCATCAGCTGGAGCACTGCGGCACCGCTCGCGGCGGCTGGTACCGCACTTCCGAGGAAATAGACCAGCATGATGAGCGGCACGCAGAGAATGGCGATGATCACGTTCGTCGTCACACCAGCGAGCGAGACGATGATGTCGGCCTTCTTGAAGTTTCTGTAGTTGCGCGGATTCACGGGCACGGGCTTGGCCCCGCCGAACGCCATCTGCCCGCCGCTGCCGATGAAGGTCATGAGCGGCAGCAGGATCGTCATGAATGGATCGATGTGCTTGAGGGGATTCCACGTGAGCCGGCCCAGCTGAAAGGCCGTCGGGTCTCCATTCCTGAGGGCTGCGTACCCGTGGGCGTATTCATGGGCAACCATCGAGAACAGGAGGACCGGCGCGATCAGAATGAATTTCTGGAAACTTTCCAAGGGGGCTCGTGTGGAAGTCAGGTGGGCAGCGTGCGGGGAAGTTACGCAATCGGGTTGTTGTGCGGCAGACCGAATCCGATGTCACAGGTGCCGGCTTCGCATTGGCCACTTTGAGGGAGAGGGGCACGGGGACGTGAGACCGGTGACCAGTGAGTTCTTGTTTTTCTATTCCGTCGTTGACAAGAACTTTTCTCGCCGGTCTCACCGGTCTCCTGTCCCGTGTCCGCCGAAGTGTTAGAGTGGCTGGCTCGCGCGCGGATCATGGACGCCGAAAATGCCGGGCGTGAATTGACTTCGGCCCCTCACAGGATAACTTTAGTGGCTGCAATGCATTGGCGCGCTCAGCCTCGCCGCCGATCAAACACCGCCAGGAGATTTCTTAGTGCCGAATATTGCGTCCGCAAAGAAGAACATGCGTAAGTCCCGTGCCGCTATGGCGCGCAACCGTGCCCAGCGCTCCACGCTGCGCACCGCTCTCAAGAAGGCGCACGCTACCGAATCCGAAGCGGCCGAGCGGATGACCGCCGTGACGCTGCTCGACCGCGCAGCGCGCAAGGGATTGATCCATCCCAATGCCGCAGCTCGTCACAAGAGCCGGATGGCAAAGAAGGCCGCGAAGAAATAGTCGCCGCCCTCGCTCCAATGCAAAGCGCCCTCTTTTGGGGCGCTTTTTTTTCGCCATCCCGATCTGTCCCGTCGTCTGTTGCAAGTAGCTTACAGCTTCCGTCAGCCTGATGGCTCCCAGCTTGCTGTTCTAGGTTATGCAGTCCCGCCCCGCAGTCACATCGTCGCCAATTCTCCACCACAACGCTCGCAGTACCACTCAGTCGGGTAGTTCGCCGTTCCGCACTCCGGGCACTTCAGAGTCTTGTTAACCTCTGGCCGCGAATCCGTCGGCGTCTTGAGTGGCTTTGAAAACCCTGACGATATCTCCGCATCCCTCCCACTGGGCGTGTCCCGCTTCTTTCTCGCCGGTGGCGCGGGCGAAGCGGCGGGAGACGGCGGCATCGCGGATGGCCGGGGCACGGCAGCGGCCGGATCGGTGGTCGCGCGAAGCGGCTCGGGCGGACCCGAGAAGGGTCGAGGCGCGGGTGCCGCCGGAGGCGGAGGCGCAGCCGCGACCGGTTGCTCAACGATGTCCCTCGTCGGCCAGCCTGCCTGGCCGGGCGCCGGCCGGTCAACATTCGATTGTTCGACTGGCGGCTCGAACCGCTTCCTCTCTTGAACCGGTGGAGCTGCCGGCGCGGGTGAAGGCACCTCGGCTTTCACCGGCTCCGGCGGAGGCGCTGGTGGCCTTGCCGGTTGCGGAGCAGCAGATGCAACAGCAGGAGCCGCCGTCGGCATCGAGACTCCCGCCCCCGAATCCGATACCTCACTCAACTTCCGGATGCTGTCCAGCTCCGCGAGTTGGTTCTCGAGCGATCCGCGGTCAGCGGCGATCTTGTCGAGCTCGCGGTTGGCGTCGGCGCGCAACGACTCCCACTGGCCCTCGTCGTACTCCCCAACGGCCGCGCGCAGCTCCGCCTCCTGGAGTGTGTCGCGCCTCGCTTCTTCTTCCTTCGCGACTTCGCCGAGGCGCGATGAGAGAGCATTGATGCTCAGCTGCAGCTCCTCGGAGTGACCCTTGATTTCCTCTACGACGCGGTCGCGGCGGCTTCGATAGTCGGAATAGACTCGATTGAAGACATGCTCGGGCGTGCCCTCGCGCTTCGACTCGAGCGTCAATATCCACTGGTCGTACTGCTGCCGTTCGGAGATGAGGGCGCGCAGGGCTTCGAGGGCGTTTGTCTTGGACTTTGTCATCGTCCTTCTACCTCACTGTCGTACCGGCGCTTGTCAATGCCGCCGCATGGTTCTCGTATCGGTGAACGATCCTGCCTCCCACAACAGTACACATCGCCCGACCGGAAAGCGTCATACCCGCGTATGGGGTGTTTCGACCTTTGCTCAACATCTTAGCCGGATCGACCGTCCAGCGGTGCGCCGGGTCAAACACGGTAATGTCCGCCTCGCCGCCGCGGCGCAAGGTGCCACCAGGAAGATTGAAGAGCCGCGCGGGCGCGCACGACATTCGCTCCACCAGTGTCGGAAAATCAAGCGCGCCGCTTTCCACCAGGTATGTCACACACACCGCGAGTGCGGTTTCGAGTCCGATGATGCCGTTCGGGGCGTCGGCGAACTCGCGCTCTTTCTCGTCGTAGTGATGCGGCGCGTGATCGGTCGCAATGAGGTCGATCGTTCCATCGCTCACCGCTTCTCTCAGGGCCTCGACGTCCGACGCGGTGCGCAACGGCGGGGTCATCTTCGCGTTCGTATCGTACGCTCCCACGCGTTCTTCGGTGAGCGAGATATGATGCGGGCAGACTTCCGCCGTGACATTGATACCACGCTCTTTTCCCCAGCGGATCAGCTCCACCGATCCGCGCGTGCTCATGTGCGCCAGATGGACGTGGCCGCCCGTTCTGCGGGCGAGCAGAATGTCGCGGATGACCATTATCTCTTCCGCTTCGGCGGGGATTCCCTTGAGCCCGAGACGCGCGCTCACGATTCCCTCGTTCATCGCTCCGCCGTGGGCCAGCGTCGGCTCCTCGCAATGGTCGATCACCGGAACGCCGAAGGTCCGCGCGTACTCGAGCGCGGTGCGCATCAGCTGCGCACTCACCACGGGACGGCCGTCGTCGCTCATCGCAACCGCGCCGGCGCCGACCATCTCGCCGAACTCCGCGAGCATCTCGCCACGCTGCCCCACTGAGATCGCACCGATGGGGTGAACCCTCGCGGCCGCGGCGCGGCTGGCCTGGCGAATGATGAAGCCGACGGCGGCCTGGTTGTCCGTCACGGGATCTGTGTTCGGCATCGCGCACACCGCCGTGAATCCGCCGGCCGCCGCCGCCCGCGCCCCGCTGGCGATCGTCTCGACGTCTTCCCTGCCCGGCTCGCGGAGATGGCAGTGGACGTCGATGAAGCCGGGCGAGACGATGAAGTCAGAGCAATCGACTATCTCGCAGTGGTCGGGAGGCTCGATGCGTCCGCCCACTGCTTCGATCACGCCGCCCGACACGAGCACGTCACCAATTTCGTCGAGCCGCTGCGACGGATCGAGGACGCGTCCGCCGGTCAGGAGAATCGTCTTCATGCGGCCTCGGGAGTATCCGGCGGCCCGCTTCTGCGCTGTCCGCCACCTTTTGCGGCCTCGGCCAGCTCGGGCTTTCCGCCGGCAAGCAGATAGAGCACCGCCATTCGCACGGCAACGCCATTGGTCACCTGGTCGAGGATCACGCTGTGCGGACCATCCGCAACATCGGAGTCAATCTCCACCCCGCGATTCATCGGGCCCGGATGCATGATGAGAATGTCGCGCGGTGCGCGCTCGAGCCGTTCGCGCGACACCCCGAACACGCGATTGTATTCGCGGCTCGACGGAATGTAGCCGGCGGTCATGCGCTCGAGCTGCAGCCGCAGGACTGGAGCTTGAGCTTTCAATCGCGATTCGGTGCCAATCGCTGGCTCACCCCTGCCACGGATCTGACCTTGGGCGAGTTGCCGCGCCGCGGGCTACGCGCCGTCACCGTGATTTGCCCTGGTTTTGCCGCTGACTGCCTCGAGACGCTCGAGGAAATCGCACTGCGTGGACGCGAGATCTTCCTGTCCGCCGGCGGCGAACGATTCGACTATGTCGGCGCCCTGAACGGCCGCACCGATCACGCACGTGCGCTGGCGCACCTGATCCTGCGCTCCACCAGCGATTGGGTCTGAAGTCCGACCATACGATGTTCGGCCGCTTTCTCGAGCTTGCCATCGCCACGCAGGACATTGCCGCATCGGTACAGTTC
>Ga0097691_1001114_pt1 | contig 20615 bp, 14 predicted proteins | sample NGESurdeep072012_8_FD_72858 | JGI IMG/M metagenome (GOLD analysis project Ga0097691, IMG submission 72858) | Arctic peat soil microbial communities from Barrow, Alaska - NGEE Surface sample 210-1 deep-072012 | ecosystem: Environmental > Terrestrial > Soil > Wetlands > Peat ... | reverse complement strand
CGGTCTTGCCGAGATAGCGCTGCTGCTCGACCGAGGCCGGCTCGGTGTCGCCCTGGATCACCACCAGGCGGCGCAGCATGGCGCGGTATTCGCCCGGCACTTCTTGCCAGGCATCCTCGCCGCCATGGCGGCCGAACGGAATCTTGCGGCCTTCCAGCTGCGGAGCGAGCAGCACGCCCCAGCGATATTCCGGCATGCGCACATAGTCGAATTTGGCCCAGCCTTTCGGGTCGACGCTGACCGCCGTGCGCAAATAGACCAGCGACTCCTGGAAACCCTCCGGCCCCATGTCTTTCCACCAGTTGATGTAGCCGGGATGCCATTTCTCCAGTGCGTGCTTGACGCGCACATCCTGCCCGAGCCCGACATTATTCGGAATCAAGCCGTCGTAATCGACGTTGACGATATTCATGGCTACACCCTTTCCTTTGCGAAGGTCGGCGACACGCCGCTGCCGTAGAGCTTCAGCGCGCCTTGCTCGCCGATCGCGTTCGGCCGCTGGAAGATCCAGTTCTGCCAGGCGGTCAGTCGTCCGAAAATCTTGGTTTCCATCGTCTCCGGGCCGGCGAAGCGCAAATTGGCTTCCATGCCGGTCATGGCGTCGGGCGAGAAGCTGGTGCGTTCCTCCAGCATGACGCGCAATTCGTCCTTCCAGTCGAAATCCTCGTAAGCGGCTGTGACCAGGCCAATCTCCGCGGCCTCTTCGGCTTCAATCGCCATACCGATCTTGTCCTTGGCGCGCTTGATTGTATCCGGCTCGCCGAGGAAGCGGGTCTGCAGCCGCGTGAGCCCATTGCCCATCGGATAGGAGCCGAAATTCGCGGCGCCCAGCGTGATCGCCGCCGGTCTGCGGTTGTCGCCCTCGCGGGTGCCGATCAGCATCAGTGCGCGATCGGCGGCGAAGGCCAACTCGGCCAGCGTGCCGGCAAAGCACGAGCCGGGCTCGATCAGCGCGATGAAGCTTCTGGGCGTCACGTCGACGCGCTTGAGCACGCGTTTGAGATAATGGCGGATTTCGCGCATCAGCCAATCGCCATTGGCCTTGGCAAGGAAATCGTCGTAATCGACCACCGCTTGCGCATTGCCGTCGGTGCGGAACAGCACGACGCCGATCGCCGCCTCGTTGGCGCGCAGATGCAAGATAGCGTCTTCCAGTTCGCGCGCGACAGTCAGCGGCCAGAACTTGGCGCCCAGCGCATGCGCGGCTTCGATCGAGGCCGGCACCGCTTGCGAGGGCCCGCGCACAGTGATGGTTGCGAGCCCGCGCGTGCGATCAATTTCCACATCGACATGCGAATAGGACACCCGGTCGGCCTCAATCTTGCGGTCGAGCGGCGTGAGCGCGATGCCTTTGGCGTTTGTCGGCCGATCGGAGCGCGCGGCGAAGTCCTTGGCGCGGGCGGCGACCGTCTCATTCCATTTCGAATTGGGCACCACTTCGTCCACCAGCCGCCATTCGACCGCCTTGGTGCCGCGGATGCCCTCTTCGATCGAGCAGAACACGTCGGCGCGGTCGCGCCGCACCTTGCGCTTGTCGGTGACGCGCGTGAGGCCGCCGGTGCCCGGCAGCACCGCCAGCAGCGGCGTCTCGGGCAGCGCGACCGCCGAGCGGCGGTCGTCCACCAGCATGATGTGGTCGGCGGCGAGTGCCAGCTCATAGCCGCCGCCGGCGGCATTGCCGTTGATCGCGCACAGATAAATCTGCTTGGAATTTTCGCTGGCATCCTCGATGGCGAGCCGTGTCTCGTTGGTGAACTTGCAGAAGTTCACCTTGTGGCCGTGCGTCGCCTTGCCGAGCATGCGGATATTGGCGCCGGCGCAGAACACGTTGTCCTTGCCGGACTTGATGACGACGCAGCGCACCTCCGGATGCTCGAAGCGCAGGCGCTGGACGGCGTCATTGAGCTCGATATCGACGCCGAGATCGTAGGAGTTGAGCTTGAGCTCATAGCCGTCGGAGAGTCCGCCGGCCTGATCGACATCCATGATGAGGTAGGCGATGTCGCCGTCGCACTCGATGCGCCAGTGGCGATAGCGCGCGGGATCGGTCTGGAAATCGATTGCTGGCATGGTCTCATCCGGCGCCGGGTAGAACCGCCCGCCACCCTTCTCCCTCTATGCATTATTTTGCATATTACTAGCATCGCGGCCACGGCTTCACAACAGCGGCAACGCCGGAAAAGCCGCCGGTTCCACAGCCTGCCGGCCACCGAGCGGTTTTCCTCGGAAAACGTCGATTTTTCCACGAAACATTCGGGATTGGACGATTGCATTCGCGTATCGGCCGCCGCCTATTGCCTGGCAATATAATGCATGTTAACCGATAGGCTATGAAAACCGCCCGCGCCAAGCCGGCCCCAGGCCGCGACACCGAGGTCTATTTGCGCCGGCTCGGCGAGCGCGTGCGTGTGCTGCGCAATCAGCGCGGCATGACGCGCAAGGCGCTGGCCCAGCACGCGCGGGTGTCGGAGCGCTATCTGGCGCAGCTCGAGGCCGGCCTGGGCAATTGCTCGATCGTACTGCTGCGGCGGATCGCCCGTGCCATCGGCTTGCCGGTCACACAGCTGGTGCATGAGGGGGCTGAGCCCGCGCTAGATCTTGTATTGTTGTCACAGTTTCTTGAGCGGCTGCCGCCGGAAATGCTCGTAGAAGCCCGCAAGCTCGTGACCGAGCATTTCAGCTCGCCGGCCGAGGATCGTCGGCGCATTGCACTCCTCGGACTCCGCGGCGGCGGCAAGTCCACACTGGGGCGGCTCCTGGCCGACAGCCTGGGTCTGCCCTTCATCGAGCTCGACCGCGAAATCGAACGGCGCAGCGGCACGACTTTGAGCGAAATCTTCGACATGTTCGGCCAGGAGACCTTCCGCCGCGCCGAACGCGAGGCGCTGGACGAGGTGTTGCGCCAGCACCAACATTTTGTGGTCGCCACCAGCGGCAGCATCGTCACCGAACCCGGCACGCTCGAATTGCTGCTGTCCTCGTGCCTCACGGTGTGGGTGCGCGCCGAGCCGGAAGAGCATATGAAGCGCGTCATTACGCAGGGCGACATGCGGCCGATGGCGAACAGCGCCCGCGCCATGGGGGATCTCATTTCCATTCTCAAAAGCCGCGAGCCGCTTTACGCCAAGGCCGAGGTGGTGCTTTCTACCACCGGCAAGACGCCGGAGCAGAATCTTGCGGAGCTATTGCGCGTCATCACAATTCCCGATAACCGCATCGCGCGCAGGTCGGCGTGACCATCAAAACAATCAAAGCGAGGAGCCGGCCGCTGCCGGGGCTAAAAGAATGAGCGACACGATCAAGACCGACGTACTGATCATCGGCGCGGGGCCGGTCGGCCTGTTCGCGGTGTTCGAGCTCGGCCTGCTCGACATCAAGACCCACCTGGTCGACATCCTCGACAAGGTCGGCGGGCAATGCGCGGAGCTCTATCCCGAGAAGCCGATCTACGACATTCCCGCCATCCCGCTCATCACCGGGCACGGCCTGACCGAAGCGCTGATGCAGCAGATCAAACCGTTCAACCCGACCTTCCATCTCGGCGAGATGGTGATGACGATAGAGAACATCGGCGACCCGCTGTTCCGCGTCACCACCGACCGCGGCAAGGTGTTCGAGGTCAAGGCCGTGGTGATCGCCGCCGGCGGCGGCTCATTTCAGCCGAAACGCCCGCCGATCGCCGGCATCGAGCCCTACGAAAGCAAATCGGTGCACTACGCCGTGCGCAAGATGGATGCGTTCCGCGACAAGCGGCTGCTGATCGTCGGCGGCGGCGATTCGGCGCTCGACTGGGCGCTCAATCTGCAGCCGATCGCCAAGCGGCTGACACTGGTGCACCGGCGCGACGAATTCCGCGGCGCGCCCGACAACGTCAACAAGATGCGCGCGCTGGTCGCTTCCGGCGCCATGGATCTCAGGATCGGCCAGGTCACGGCATTGGAAGGCGCCGACGGACAACTCTCTGCCGTCAGCATCAAGGCCGGTGACGGTGCGCTGACCCGCGTCGAGATCGACGCCATGCTGCCGTTCTTCGGGCTCACGATGAAGCTTGGTCCGGTCGCAGACTGGGGCTTCGCGCTCGAGGATGAACTGATCCCGGTCGATACCGGCACGTTCGAGACCAGCAAGCCGGGCCTGTTCGCAATCGGCGACATCAATACCTATCCGGGCAAGCTCAAGCTGATCCTGTCCGGCTTCCACGAGGCCGCCTTGATGGCGCAGAAGGCGCATCATTACGTGCACCCGTCGAAGCGGCTGGTGTTTCAGTACACCACCTCATCGACCAGCCTGCAGAAAAAGCTCGGCGTAGCGTAACCATTTATGCCGAAAATAACTTACATCGAACATGACGGCACCGTGCACACCGTCGAGGCGGAAATCGGCTCGACCGTGATGGAGACGGCGCTGCGCAACGGTATCGCCAGCATCGTGGCGGAGTGCGGTGGCGGCTGCAGTTGCGCGACCTGCCTGGTGCATGTGGATGAGGCCTGGAGCGCCATTGTCGGTCCGCCCTCGGCCGAGGAAGAAGAGATGCTCGACTCCGCCTTCGAGGTGAAGCCGACCTCGCGGCTGTCCTGCCAGATCAAGGTGACGGAAGCGCTCGACGGCCTGATCGTGCACACGCCGGCCTATCAGGGCCGCTGATCGCGCAGCGCTTTTGGCAAAATCCGGCGACCGCGCAGCAGCGGAACTGCGTGCTGCCGCCGAGCCGACCCCAAAAAAAATGATCGCGTAGTTCGCGCAAATGTTTGACCTAGCGCAACGCGATGAGGGTCGATTTAGGCATCATTATTTCAACATGTATGAGCCGACGGAGCGTCAATTTCCGCATTTCGCGTTCCTGTGGCCGGCGCTGGCCGCCGCCTCGGCGAGCGAAATCGCCGCGTCGGCTGCGAAACAATTCGCCGGTTTCGCATTCGGCGCAGAGGCCAGTCCTGCGGCATGCGAGCCGAAATGGACCACGCCGAATACCATCGCGCTCGAATTGAAGACCGTACGCTTGCGCGATTTCACCACCAGCCAGGACGGCATACCCACCTTGCTGTGCGCGCCGTTTGCGCTGCATGGAGCTGCCGTTGTCGATCTCGCGCCCGGGCATAGCCTGGTGGCAGCGTTGCGTCAGGCTGGCTTGCGCCGGCTGTTGGTGACCGATTGGCGCTCGGCGCAGGCGGATATGCGCTTTCTGGGGATCGACGACTATCTCGCCGATCTCAACGTCCTGGTCGACCAGCTCGGCGGTACGGTTAATCTCGTCGGGCTTTGCCAAGGCGGCTGGATGTCATTGCTCTATGCCGCACGCTTTCCAATGAAGGTCCGCAAGCTGGTGCTGGCCGGCGCACCGATCGACATCGCCGCTGGGCAATCCGGATTGTCTGCCCTCGTGGATGCCAGCCCGTTGGCGCTATTTCAGGAGCTGGTGCAACTGGGCGATGGCCGCGTTCTCGGTCACAAGGTGCTGAATTTGTGGGGACCGGAAATTCTGGATCCCGAAGACATTCATCAATTGCTGCAGACGCCGGAACCGATCGGATCACCCGCTTTCGCCAAGCTCGAAGCCATATTCCGGGCCTGGCATGCATGGACCGTGGATCTGCCCGGGACCTATTACCTCGAGGTCATCGAGAGACTGTACAAACGAAACGAGCTCGCGACCGGCCACTTTGTTGCCTTGGGGCAAACCACCGACCTCGCAAATGTACGAGCCCCGCTGTTCCTGCTGGCGGCGCGCGACGACGAATTGGTGGCGCCGGCCCAGTTGCTCGCCACCGAGCGGCTGGTCGACACCCCGCCGCACAAGATTCGCAAGCAGATGGTGCCATGCCGCCATGTGGGATTGTTTACCGGCAAGGCGATCCTCAACGAATATTGGCCTAGGATCGCGCGTTGGATTGCCGAAGCCGATGGCGCGGAAATCGCCGCGGCGCGACGCGGCCCGTTCAGTCAACGACGGTAGCTAAGGTCACGCCTCGCACCCGACCAAGCACCGCCCAGCACCATCGCCGTATTTGGATCGCTTACGAGCCGATCCAGCGTATTTCCGGCTCTCTTCTGGGCACCGGCGGCGGCGCCGATTTCGGATGCCCCACGATGATAGGAGCAACCGGCACATGAGACGCCGGCAGGTTCAGCGCCGCTTTTCCCTCGGGCGTTCCGAGCCAGGTCTGTGCAAATCCGATCCAGCATGTCCCCAATCCGGCGGCGCGGGCGGCCAACATTAAATTCTCGGCCGCGAGAGAACAGTCTTGAACAGCCCAGGGGCTTTCCGCCACCGCCGAAATCACGATGAGCGAAGGCGCATGATAGAAGATATCGAAATGCGGATCGCTCAACAGTTCTTGGAAATGATGTGACAGCGCCGCCGGCGAGGTTCTCAGCATATGGGCTTTCGCATCACGCGATATTCGAGCCAGCAACGCCTTGTCTCGCACCACACAGAATGACCACGGCTGCTGATTGACGGCGCTGGGCGCCTGAACCGCCGCGTCGACGAGTTGCCGGAGCGTCTTTTCATCGACTGGCTCGTCGGTGAATTCGCGCACCGCGCGCCGTGTGTAAATCGCTTCCTTGATATCCATGCCCGACCCGATCGTTGTTACTAACAAATTTTAGACAAATGGCGGTTCTACAGATTGATCCTGATCAACGGGCCATGAGCGCCGGAGCGCGTGGTTTTGCTGCTGTTTAGGGGGATGTTGGAACTCAGGTCCCCTCTGCTGCCCACTAGAGCCGCACGCCGCACGCTGTTCCTAATTGCGCCTCCGGAAATGTGACTGGACACGCACCGTATTTGCCGCGCAGTGTGAATCTAATTCCTCATTCCGAAGCATATCGGGCGAAAGGAAATCATATGCGCAACCTGGTCGAGCCGCCGCCCTCGTCGCATTGCGGCCTCTGCGGTGGCGAGTTGCGACTCAAGCAGATTGAGTCAGCCAATCGTTCCCTTGATTTGGACAATGAGATATTCGTCTGCATAAAGTGCGGCCGTGAGCAGTCGTGTATGGTGTGCCATAACCACACCGTGCGCCATATACCGGACCCCAAGGCGGCCTAGCCGCGCCGCGACCGTCTATCAGCATGGCTCGCGGTGTGACGCAGACGGATCATCCGAGTATCACGCGGACACGATGCACGGCGCCGTCATCCACCAGAGCGATGTCGGTCGAACCGTCAGGCTGCGCTTGGTCATCCAGTTCCAAACGGGCAATGCCCCGGCAAACTCCGGCATGATTGTCAACGAACACCTCGTACCGGGTGGTGTGGTGGCAAAATACGATTTCAAACTCGCGCCAGGCACGGGGCACGCAAGGGTCGAGCCGCAACGTGGCGCCCTCCACGATGAACCCCAAAATCGACTCTAGACCTGCCCGATACATCCATCCGGACGAGCCCGTGTACCATGTCCAGCCGCCCCGCCCGACGTGCGGCGGAACGGAGTAGACATCCGCACTCACGACATAGGGTTCCACCTTGTAGCATTGAGCATCGGCCCACGTGCGAGCATGGTTGATCGGATTGAGGAGCGATAACAACCCGGCGGCCTTGTCGCCATCGCCAAGCTTGGCGAATGCTTGAACCGACCAGATCGCCGCATGAGTATATTGCCCGCCATTCTCGCGGATGCCCGGCGGATAGCCCTTGATGTAACCGGGCTCCAATGTGGTTCGATCGAAGGGCGGCGTGAACAGCAGAGCGAGGCCATCCTCACGCACGATGAGGTTTTCATCGACCGCCGCCATGGCGCGCGCCGCACGTGCTGGATCTGCCGCTCCGGAAATCACTCCCCAGGATTGGGCAATAGAATCGATGCGGCACTCGCTGTTCGAAGCAGAGCCAAGCGGTGTTCCATCGTCAAAATAGCCACGGCGATACCAGTTGCCGTCCCAACCTTCTCGCTCAAGCGCGTCGCGTAGCGAAGCCGCGTGCTGCCGCCAGGATGCGGCACGATCGCGTTGACCCCGTTGCTCCGCGAACGCAGCGAAATTTCCGATGGTGGCGCAAAGAAACCAACCCAGCCATATGCTTTCGCCCTGTCCTCCTGCGCCGACCCGGTTCAATCCGTCGTTCCAGTCGCCGCCGCCGATCAGCGGCAGACCATGCCGTCCAAGTGCAAGGCTCCGATCGAGACCCCGCGCGCAATGTTCGAAAAGAGTGGCCCTCTCATCCGAGGGCATCGGCTGAAAAAAGGCATCCTGCTCGTTAGGCGCAAGAGTCATTCCATCGAGAAATGCTATTTGCTCGTCGAGGACAGTGAGATCACCAGTCGCCGTTACATATTGGGCCGCGGCAAAGGGCAACCAGACAAGGTCGTCGGAAACGCGCGTGCGGATGCCCTTGCCCGATGACGGCAACCACCAGTGTTGCACGTCACCCTCGGTAAACTGTCGTGCCGCTGCTCGCAGCAGATGCTCCCGTGTCAGCCCCGGCTGCGACAAGCAGAGCGCCATCCCATCCTGCAGCTGGTCGCGGAAGCCATAGGCACCGCTGGCCTGGTAAAAGCCCGACCGAGCCCATAATCGACAAACGAGCGTTTGATACAGAAGCCAGCGGTTCAGCAGAATATCCATCGCGCGATCGGGCGTCCGCACCTGGACCCTGCCCAGCGTCTGGTCCCAGAACTTGGCCACGTCGCGGAAAACCTCATCGAGGTCGACTCCACGATAACGCTCCACCAGCGACAGGGCTTCCGCTCTGCTCGCCGCCTCGCCCAACAAAAATGTAATTTCGACTTCAGCGTTTGCCGGAATCTCTACTTCGCTTTGCAGAACGCCGCATGGATCGAGGCCCGCACCGACCCGGTTGGACAGCGGCTTCCGGCTTGCGAGCGCGGCGGGCAAAGCGAAACTGCCGTTTCGGCCTATAAACTCCGTGCGATCGCCGGACCACGAACGTTGCCGGCCAGCCAGATCGGCAAAGGCCACACGGGAGCCGAACTCCATGCGCCACGGATTTCGCGCGAGCAACACACCGGTTTCGGGATCGATTTCGGTGACCACATAGGGTGCGCAAGCGGTGCGTGAAGGACCGAGCACCCACTCCACATATGCCGTTATCGATAGCCGCCGCCGGCGGCCGGAGACGTTCTTGATCTTCAGTCGAGAAATCTTGACCGGATCGTCGAGCGGTACGAACTGCAGGAGATCGAGTGCAATCCCATGCGACACGTGCTCGAATCGACTGTAGCCCTGGCCATGTCTGGCAATGTATCGGGAGGCATCGTTGCGGATGGGAAGTGCGGTCGCGGTCCAGACGTCTCCACTATCGTGGTCGCGCACATAGATCACTTCACCGGGGCTGTCGCTGACGGGGTCGTTCGAGCGGGGCGTGAGCTGATTCTCGCGGCTATTGACCGACCAGGTATAGCCGGTGCCGTCAGCGGAGACCTGGAAGCCGAACGAGGGATTGGCGATGACGTTCACCCACGGTGCCGGCGTCACTTGATCCCCGTCGAGGATGGTAACGTACTCCCGTCCATCCTGATCGAACCCGCCAATTCCGTTGAAGAACTCGAGCTGCGGCGGCGCGACGAACTCAGGCGGGCTCGCGCTCCACGGCTTCAGCTGCGGCGGTTCGGCGGCTGGTGCGATTTCTTGCAGACGTTTAACTTGCTCGGCAAGTCCGCCACGTCGGCTCACGATCACCACGCGCGCGACCGTCTGCAGCAGGGTTCGCACCTCGACAGACAACAGGTCGGCGCGCAGCAAAAACACGGTCCCCGGGGCGTCATCTCTATCAGATGGTGATCGCGACAGGTTTACCCGGACGACCGACTCCAGCGCGGATTGCAGATCCTGGATATAAGAGGTGCTTCTCTCGTTGACGATCACCAGATCCACCGCGAGCTGCTTCATCCGCCAGTAGTGATGCGCGCGGGTCAATTGGCGTACGGTCTCCAGGTCGGTGGCCTCATCGATCCGGCACAGCACAATCGGCAAGTCGCCAGAGATACCGTGCGCCCAAAGAGCCGATGGTCCGAGGTCGTTCCGTTTCAAGATTTCAGGCGATGGCCGCAGCGTCAGGTCGGAGTAGATGACGCGATTGGCGAGACGCTGAAAGAGGTGTGCCTCATCCGCTGTTATTCCGATATGATGGAGCTGAACCTGAGCCTGGGTCCAGGCCAAGGTGGCTGCCCGTTCGAACGCCGCAACATCGTGGTGCTTATCGGCCAGGCCGATAACCTCGGCGCGCGAACCAGCGAGCAGTGTCCAAAATGACAGGCGAACGGTGGCGCCGGGTGGGATACGGACGCATCGGCGAATGCTAAAGATCGGATCGAGTACCGTCCCGACCGTGTTCGAAAGTGCCCGGCCGCTGCTGACGGAAATCGGCGAGCGGACGCCGTTGCCACGTCCAAGGAAGCGCGCCCGGTCAGTCTCGAATTGCAGCTCGCCGGTGGCCTCACCTTCCAATACCGCCAGATGGGCCGCCCATACCTCTGCTTCGTCCGGCGCCCGCCTGCGGCGCGTCGCCAGAAGTGCGCCGAGTTCAGGCACGAACTCGGTTTGGACAAAAAGCTTTGAAAATACCGGATGCCCCGCATCATCGCTCGGAGGCGCCAAGACGACCTCCGAATAAGAGGTTACCTCGATCTCGCGCGTGCGCGCACCAAGATTTGAAATCGACACACGCCTGACCTCCCCGTCCTCCTCCGGCGAGACGACGACATCGAGAGTTGTCGTAAGGGTTCCATCGCGTCTGGCGATCTCGGCACGATCCTCCGAAAATGCCACTTCATAATTGTCCGGCCGGGCGCCACTGGGCTGATAACCCGCGGACCACACAGAACCGTTTTCGACATCTCGCAGATAGACATACGACCCCCAAGGATCGCAGGTGACATCTTCCTGCCAACGCGATACGGCGAGCTTCCGCCAGCGGCTGTAACCCGACCCGGCGGCGGTGATCATGATGGCGTAGCGCCCGTTCGACAGAAGGTGGCTTCGCGGGACACGATCGTGTGGCGAGCGGAACCGCCGCAACATGGGCGGCACAAGTTCGCGTACCTGCGTCGTCTGACTCACTTCTTCGGCACGCACCCATTTGACATCGACTTCGCGCGGAGGCCTTTCCTGCAGCAAAAGTTCGGTCGCCTGCACGATTGGATTGGCATGAAAGCGCGTCCGCATCGTCCCGCCGCGAAGCGTGTTCGCAATAGCGACCAGGCTCATCCCTTGATGGTGCGCCATATAGGCGCGCACGACGGCAACACTCTTGCCCTCCAGGATACGGCCCGGCGTGTAGTCCAGGGCCTCATACCAGCCGTACCGGCCACACCCGCCAACTTCGGCCAGACGGGAAAAATTGCGCACCGCGGCGGCTGGTTCGATCATGGATGCAAGCGCCGTCGCATAGGGCGCGACGACAATGTTCTCGCTGAGCCCTCGCTTTAATCCGAGACCGGGAACACCAAAGTTGGAATATTGATAAGTGAGCTCGAGATCGCGGAAATTGTACGCGGACTCGGAAATCCCCCACGGAACGCCAAGCTGGCCGCCGTACTCGATCTGTCGACTCACGATCAGCCGCGCCGTTTGATGCAACAGGCTCCCTTCGGGCTCGCGCATCACCAGTTCCGGCATCAAGTACTCGAACATCGAGCCCGACCATGAGATCAAGGCCGAGCCGCGATCGATCGGGGTCACCGCGCGCCCCAATTTGAACCAATGTTTCGGTGCGATGTCGCCTTTGGCGATAGCGATGAAGCTCGCCAGGCGCGCCTCGGATGCAAGCAGATCGTAGCAGCTCGGATCCAGCGCACTCTCTGAAAACTGATAACCGATGGACAGCAGCTGCCTTGCAGGATCCAAAAGAAATCCAAATTGCATTTCGTCAAACATTTTTCCGGCAAGCTCATCGAGACTTTCAATTCGTCGCACGAGAGCTTGGGCAGTTACCGCCGATTGCTCCAACGCCGCAATGAGTCGGTCAATTTGGGCGACGTCATCTTCAGTGCCGTTTGATGTGAGACCGGCTCTTTGTTGAACCAGCTTTTCAATCACTGTCTGGCAGTGATCGGGCAGATCAGCCAAAGTCAGCGCAGACGACAAGTTCGGGTCGAACGTCTCCGCCGTGAGATGACTCCAAGGGAGCAAGCCATCGACATCGCGCTGATGGCACTGGACCGACGAAACAACGGCCTCAGTCCAAGTCACCACATCGGCTATGTCGGCAACGTCACTAAACCCTTCCGCGAAAAGCGCTCGCGCGAGCTCAGGAAGCGCCTCGGACTGTCGTTTCAGGTTTGACAACCGGACGGCAAAATCCGCCGGTGATTGCGCAGGCGATTTCAATGACGCCGCGAGTGAATCGAGCGCGGTTTGAAGCTGTTTGCGAGCGTTCTCTGAAACGCGGCGATCGCTGCTCAGAGCGTCCAGAGCGCCTCGAGCGAGTTTCACCGCGTCCGCGATCCCGGCAAGCGGTTCCGCACCCATCACCGGCGCCGCAACCATCTCCCGGCAGGCACTCCGGAGGACAATCAGATGCCCGGCCAGATTCCCGCTGTCGACCGACGATATGTATTTGGGCTCGAGCGGTCGAAGATCACGCGTGTCATACCAATTGAAGAAATGGCCGCGGAATCCCTCCAGCTGACTCATTGTGCGGAGCGTTTCTTCCAATCGGTCGACCGCCGACGTGATGCCGAGCCAGCCGAAATCGCGCGCGGCAAGGACCGAGAGAAGGTAAAGGCCTAGATTTGTCGGCGAAGTGCGGTGGGCCAGGACCGGCCGGGGATCCTCCTGAAAATTGTCCGGAGGAAGCATATGATCCTCGGCCGTAACGAATGTTTCAAAGAAGTGCCAGGTACGCCGCGCCGTGAGGCGCAGGCTTTCCGACTCCGCGTCCGACAGCAAACTCTGGGCAGGCCGTGGCGCCCGGCTCACCCACCATGCGATTGCCGGTGACAGCGCCCAGGCAGTGATTAACGGAGCTGCTACAAACCAGGACCCATGATTGGCGTAAGCAACGGCAATGGCCCCGCCTGCAGCCAGCGCGACAGCGCCGGCCATCCACCGATAGAACCCGACAAGTTCGAGTTCCCGACCCGAACCCGCTGCCGCGGCCGTCACCCATTCCAGCAAGTCTCGACGCCGATACAGTCTGGACAACGTCCGGACGATTGCGTCGCACATCAGCCAGGCTTGGTGCGCGAGCAACACCACTTGCAGGCCGAACTGTAGCAAGGCCAGTCTGAGATCCAGACGAAATGCGCGGAAGTGGCTGCCAGTCGTTATCCCGGAACGACGCGGAATCACGCGAGCGACGAGAGGCAGGAACGCTGTCAACAGCAAGGGAAGGAGCACGAAGCCGCACCAGAGCAAGGCGGCTACCGGGGGCAGCAAGACCCATCCGGTCAAGAGGGCGAGGAAACTTGCCGGGGCCGATAGAGTTCGCCGAAGATTATCTGCGAGTTTCCAGCGGCCAAGCGGCGGAATGTCGGTCTGGGCAAGCCCGCCGGTCGCCGGCCCGCTACCTGTGATCCAAGGAAGCAACTGCCAGTCGCCGCGCGCCCATCGGTGCTGGCGGGATGCGGCAACGTCATAACGCGACGGAAAATCTTCAAATACCTCGACGTCGGAGACCAGCCCGGCGCGGGCAAAAATACCCTCCAGCAGGTCGTGACTGAGAACGGTGTTTTCCGCGATACGGCCTGCGAGAGCGGCCTCGAAGGCATCCAGATCGTAAATACCCTTGCCGCTATAAGAACCCTCCTCGAAGAGATCCTGATAGACGTCGGAAACGGCTGCTGCGGCTGCGTATGGGTCGATGCCGGTCGGGCTCGAGAACACGCGCTGGTACACTGAGCCATTGCTCGCGTTGGCAAGAGACGGCGTCACCCGCGGCTGCAGCACGCCATATCCCTCGACCACACGGCCAGACACAAGATCAAGCTTTGGTCGATTGAGCGGGTGCGCCATTTTGCCGACCAGGCGCTTTGCGGCGCCAATAGGAAGCCGCGTGTCCGTGTCTAAAGTGATGACGTAACGAACTCCCGGCGGCACGAGCGGTAGCTCACCGCCGACCGCCAAGAACGTGGTGTCCGTGGCGCCGCGTAGGAGCCGGTTCAACTCATGCAATTTTCCGCGCTTGCGTTCCCATCCGATCCATTTGCGCTGGCGCTCGTTCCAGACCCGCCGGCGATGGAACAAGAAAAAGCGAGGCCCATGAGGCGCCGGCCCATATTGTCTGTTGAGACGAACGATTCCCGCTATCGCCGCGCCCAAAAGCTCCTCGTCGTCTGCTGCGTTCTCGGTGGCTGAGTCCGTCCAGTCCGAAAGCAGAGCAAACTGGATATCGCCGTCCGGGCTGGCGAGATAATGGACTTCCAACCGCTCGATGAGTTCGTCGATTGCGGCGCTGCTCGTGAGTAGCGTGGGCGTGACGACGATGGTGCGAAACTCGCTCGAAATACCATCGCGAAGCTCGAGCCCGGGGAGCACGGCAGGGCCGACCCGACTCGTAACCGCGCGGTTCACCAGCGTGATTGCGGCCTCTCCGGAAATAAAGAGGCCCAGGAACGCCAGCGGTAGGAAAACCCATCCATCGCTGCCGGCCACACTGACCGCGAGCAATGCCAGAGCCAGAAGTAGCCCCGCCGCGAACGCGACGCTCACCAGATAGCCTGAAATCCCAACCGCCGCGTTTGCGCGTACCAGCCAATCCTTCATCGGAGGGCTAAAGCCAAGCTTCTTTTCGAAAGCTCGACGTCCTTGTCCGATCAAGTAATAACCGGGATCCCGCCGGCGCGGATCCGACTCGGCCGATCCGGCCTGCTGATCAGCCTCAGCACGTTTTGTAATTAGGATGGCAGCTCGGGCGACATCGATTTCAGAGTGGGGCGAACCGCGCGCAAGCTTTTCGATCGCGCGGCGATACCTATCGCGCGTCGGGAACTCCATGTCGGCGAAGTCACTGCCCGCCCGCAATGCCTCGTCGACTAGACTGACGCTTTCGAAGAACTCCGCCCAGTCAAGCTCGGATATGAGCCGCATGCTGGTAACGATATTGCGGACAGTGACGTTCGCCGCGCCCTGCCTCCGGTGCTCTTCGCGCACGATTTCATCGGCGTTTGTGCCCTGCGAACTCAGACGCTCGTCCAGCCACAGAAGCGCTGGCGTCGTATCCGGATCTTCGTCGCGCAATCGTTGGACGAGCTGAACCGCGAAAGATCTCGTAAGCGGTAAATGTGTAAACGGTCGCAGTGCCGCGGCGGCCGCCTCAGGAGACCTGATCCCTGCACCGAGCAGGTGCTCGGCCAATGCGTCTGCGGCGTCACGCGATGTCTGACTGCCCACCATGAGGTCGGCCAAACGCCGCAGATTCTCTACGAGCACAACACGAATGGTAATTGCGAGAGCCCACAGCTCGCCGATCGTCAACGGCTGAACGCGCTGATAGGCCAACACGAAGCGTCGAAGCATCTCCGCTTCAAAACGGCTGTCGGTATGCGCAACAAAGGCCCAGGCCACTTCGAAGATGCGCGGATATCCCTTGAACGGGCCCTCCGCCAGCTTTGGCAGTTGACGGTAATAACTTGGCGGAAGATCGGTTCGGATCTCTCGGATCTGATCTTCCGCGAGATGAAAATTGTCAATCAGCCATTCAGCCGCCGGAGTTATGGGGTGCTTTTCCAGAATTGCGGCGGCAATGACACGATAGGCGTCCAGAAGGGCTTCATCGTTGTCGCCAACCCGTTGCGCAAGAGGTCGCCCTCTCTTCGGTTGCGAGCTGACGGACTGCGCCGCAGCCAAGCTCTCGGCGTGCTGTTCCAGGCGCTCGACGCTGAAAAGCTCTTCACGGATTGCCTCTTCGTCGACCCAAGGCGGAGCCGACGACAACTTTGGTCGGATTCTTGGAAATAGCCTACGCAAGCGTCCCTCGCTCTTGATGACGATCGGCGTTGCGCCGGACCCGGCCGCCTCTTGTAAACTTACTATCTAACGGCCGCCGAGGCGACCGGCCTTAGCAGCACAATGTCCGCGGCGCCTCGGCTGGCTCGCGTCGCGGATCGGCTTCGGAATTCGGAGATGTCGCGAAGTTAACTGATAAACGGGCCGCTGGCTTTGTAGCCTATATGTTCCGATATAAGCACTATCGTCGCAAATACATCATGGGATTCGGTGGCTAATCCGTAATTGCTCTCGCCTCTAACCACGTGAGTTCTTCAAAATTCGCAGAATTTTCGTTTGAGGCCGCCGACACGCAGCTAGCGCCGGTCAAGTGCCCCAAGCAGCATACTAATGTGGCCGTCTCCCCACATCGGCAAAAGCAAGCGTGCAAACGCCGCCGCCTCGTGTGATCCAGCATGCCGATAGAAGGTCAGTATCCCACCCTCGACCGTGGCGCTGCACTGCGAACGGAAATATTCAAGCGGCCCGCGCAGCGCGACTTCATCGGCAAATTTTCCGATTAATGACTGACCGTCGGAGCCGGCGAACGCCTTCCCGATCGTGTTAAAACGAAAGCGTTCAGGACTGGCAAAGACATCAATCAACAACAGGCTATCAGTCAGATCCGGCAGGGCCGACAGCTTGAGATCGTCCCAAAACGGCATCTCGTTACCGGCACGCTTAAGGCTTTCCCAGTACGACCAAACCCGCAGAAGATTCGGGCTCATCTCATTTGGAAGGGGATAGGGAGTCTTCACTGTGCTCATCTTTCCGCCTCAAGAGTGCGCCGAGAATAAATGGCTAATTCTATAACGCAAGGAGCCGAGCCGGCCCCCCGCCCTCCATTCCCAAGACACAAAGCCTGTAAGAATTGATCGCGACGCGCAATTCAATTCATCAGCGACCCCCAGCGCCCTCAATGCCCGTCATAGCCGCTGCCAAAAACAGCAGGACAAATATGCCGCCGATAATCTCAAATGTCAGCATTGGTTAATCCTTTAGTGGCGTTCCCAAAAGAGGGTTCGGCTTGGGGGTTGGACTATACTCTTGAGGGCCCGAGCCCATTCCAGGGGCCTTCGAGCCTGCCACCGACTAAAGCCGTGTCCCCGTCTTTCGTTCCGTGGCGCCAACGGCGTCCTTGGATCCCATCCCCACGGGTGGGCACAAAGCCCGAAAGATTGTTGCCATCCAGGGAACGAATGAGTGGCTCTGCGGATTGGAGTCAATCCAGCCCAGGCGGTTGGAATTCCCAACCACGGAGCGACGCATGCGAACCAAGATTGTTGTACCGATGATGCTTCTCGGAATGCTGGCGCTACCAATGGCGGCGCAAGCGCAAGGCACGGTCCGCGGCGCGCAAGAAGGCGCGGCGCAGGGTGAACGAGATGCGGGCCCTATCGGCGCGGTCGTCGGAGGAACGCTCGGTGCAGTCGCCGGCACAGTCGGCGGAATCCTTGGCGTCGAAGATCGCCCGCGCTTTCGCGAATATGTCGTTCGTGAGCGGGTGCCTTCCTATCGCTATAGCGATGAATTCCGCGTCGGCGCCGTGTTGCCGGAAAGTGGCGTCATCTATTACGAAGTGCCTGCCGAGTACCACGTGACGGGCTACCGCTACACCTACGTGAACGACCGTCCCGTGTTGGTGGATCCTCGCACGCGGCGCATCGTTCAAATCATCGATTAATACCCGACAGAATCGACCGACCAAAGATGCGCTCCGGTTTAAGGCCGGCGCGCATTTTGTTTGAGTTCAGCGTTCTGTTGCAATTCAAAGCCCGGTGCTTATGCTCAAGTCCACGCTTCCATAGGCCGCTTAATCAAATTGTCATGCACGACGCAAACGCCGTGGATGGATTCCGCAGCGATTCGGATTGCTTTACGCTCCGCATCCGACCCCGTGATGCCCCAGAGGTCCACGACCCCGCCGTTCACGGTGATGTTCAGCAGTCCTGTGTGAGCCCACGGCTGTCCCTGCAAATTTGCCAGAAGCCTGTCACGAATGACGGCATCGGAGAGCGGGATATCCAGTTCCTGCCGGACACTGGCCACCGCCTGAATCAGATTGGCCCGGCTGACGATGCCAACGACCTGGCCATCCTTTACGATCGGCACCCGCTTGATCGAGTTAGATTCCAGCATATTGGCGATCTCGTGCAGCGGAGTATCCGGCGACGCGGCTATGACATGGCGCGTCATGACGTCCACGACTTTGCGCGCATGCGCCTTGACGTATTCAGCGGCGAGCGTCTCATCCCCGGTGAAACCCTGCAGCCACCAGGAGCGCTTACGTTCGGTGCCCGCCTCGGTGCGATGCATCAAATCGCCCTCGCTGACGATGCCAACAAGCTTACCCCGCTCGTCGATGACCGGGACAGCGCTGATTCGCCGCTCCAAAAAGATCTTCGCCACATCCCGAACCGATGAGGAAGGTTTCACGGTGATGACGGGCGAAACCATGACATCGCGCGCTTTCATCGTCGATCTCCTTGTTTAACCTACGCTAGCAAACAGCGTCGGCTGCAAATGTCTTTGATACAAATCAACCGCCGCGGCGAGGCAAGCACGTCAGCAGTGCTGGCTGAAGCGCTGAAGATTTCGCAATTTCTAAAATATCCGGCAAATTTGGTCGCGACGCATTGAGATGCATCAAAAACATCCGGATGAAAGAAACTACTATTTTTGGGGATTTCTCCTAGCGGAGTGAAACTATGCAAACAGCGGTCGAAATCGATTTCCAAGGCATGGATGCGAAACCGGACATCCAGACTGCCATTGCCAAGCAGGTTGCTCAGCTTGAGGAGCGCTTCGGCCGGGTGACGGCCGGCCGGGTGGTGGTGAAAGCGCCCGGCGGACATCACCGCACCGGCGGCCTCTACGAGATCAACATCCGCCTGGCGCTTCCAGACGGCCGGGAAGTCAATGTCGACCGCACCGCGCAGGCGGACGAGCGGCATTCCGACCTGACGTTCGCCATCAACGATGCGTTCAAGCGGGCGCGCCGGCAACTGCAAGATCATGCACGCGAGCTGCAGGGACAGGTGAAGCAGCATGAGGCCTCCCCGATTGGGACGGTGGTGCGGCTCGATCCCTCCGGCGAGTTCGGCTTCCTCGAGACCAGTGACGGTGGGGAGATTTATTTTCACCGCAACAGCGTGCTCGACGGCGCGTTTTCCCGCTTGGCCGTGGGCACTCGCGTAACCTTTGCCGAGGGAGTGGGCGAGAAAGGACCGCAGGCGAGCACGGTCCGGCTCATTGGCAAGCACCATGATTGAGCTGCGAACCGGGATCGCGCGTTGAGCGCAGAGCAGGTCGTGCGGCTTCGACGCTGCGGGACAACCTGCAGCGGCGAAGCTACGCGCTCGCCGCGCCAACGCCGGGCTTGCCGTTGTCTTGTCGATCCCACACCCCGGCGATGGAAGTGTGGCAGCCGGGACAGCTTCCGTCGACCATGCAGCGGTCGAGCATTGCAAAGCCGCGGCGGTGTACAAGCCGCCGGCCGCACTCCGGGCATAAGGTGTCCTCCCAGCGGTCCCCGGGCACATTGCCGATATAGATGAACCGGAGTCCCGCCGCTTCGCCGATGGCCGCTGCACGTAGGAGTGTGCGAACCGGTGTCGGCGGCAGATCGAGCATCTTGTAGGCCGGATAGAACGCCGACACATGCCACGGGATGTTTCGGTCCAGCGCGGCAAGCCAGCGCGCCAGGGCGGTCAGCTCCGCATCGGAGTCATTCCGTCCCGGAACGATGAGTGTCGTCACTTCCACCCAAATACCCCGCTCCCGTATACGTTGGATCATGTCCAACACCGGGGCCAGGGTTGCTCCGCACACCTTGCGATAATAGCGGTCGGCGAAGCTCTTCAAGTCGATGTTGGCGGCGTGCAGCACCGGCGCAATGAGAGCGAGTGCTTCCGGTGTCATGTACCCGTTGGTCACGAAAACGTTCTTGAGCCCAGCGCCGGCTGCGAGGCGGCAGGTGTCGAGCGCCAGCTCGAAGAAAATTGCGGGTTCCGTATAGGTGTAGGCAATCGACCGGCAGCCCGCCGCCCGTGCTGCGGCGACAATCTCCTGTGGCGTGATCGGCGTCCCAGGCGCTGCTCCGAGGTGGTTGCGTGGCCACTGCGAGATCCCCCAGTTCTGGCAGAACAAGCAACGGAAGTTGCAGCCGACGGTGGAAAAGGAGTAGGCCCGGCTGCCGGGCAGAAAGTGGAAGAACGGTTTTTTCTCGATCGGATCGATGTCGATGGCCACGACACGATCCGCCACGAGCGTGACCAACGTCCCGCCTTGATTCTCGCGCACCCAGCAAATGCCCCGACGACCGGGACGAATCACGCAGCGGTGGGCGCACAGTTGACAGACAGTGCTGCCGTCTGGCTGCCTGACATAGAGGATCGCTTCACGCAGTGCTGACGGCATTACCAACCGGGCATCCTCTGTGAGCTGCGAGCACGACGTCCAGCCTAAGCCCCCTGCGCCAGTTCCGCCAGCAAACGTTCGCTTCATAGCGCCTCCCTGGTTGCTGTTGTGCAGCAGCAACTGAGATGCCAGGTGCCCCGGGGCGTTGTGTGCCTGAGATGGCTTCTGTTCGGGAGCGGTAATGTACTCCGTGTCTTCTTGTCTATGGGAAACGATACGGCGCCCTTCTCATAACGTGAGCCGGCCGTTCACGGGTTGCCGATCGTGCGCCGGACTATTGGTGTCGAGTACCGTTGGCACGTTTGCTTCTTA
>Ga0097691_1001113_pt1 | contig 20618 bp, 10 predicted proteins | sample NGESurdeep072012_8_FD_72858 | JGI IMG/M metagenome (GOLD analysis project Ga0097691, IMG submission 72858) | Arctic peat soil microbial communities from Barrow, Alaska - NGEE Surface sample 210-1 deep-072012 | ecosystem: Environmental > Terrestrial > Soil > Wetlands > Peat ... | reverse complement strand
CGGGCTGCTCCGAACGTCAGGCCGCCAGTTCCTTCAGCGCTCTCACGAACGAGTCGAGTTCAACAGTAGACGTATACACCTGCGGCGTCACCCTCACGCCGTGCACTCCAGCGCCGTCGATGGCCACCGTGAAGACTTTGTACTTCTCGAGCAGCACCTTGGCGAGATCACCCGGCGCGATGCCTTTCACGCCGACGTTCGCGATCGCGCACGTGCGCCTCGGATCCGATGGCGTGTTCATCACGATCTTCGGCAACCCGCGCACCTTCGTCGTCCAGTACTGCTGCAGGTAACGCAGGCGCGCCTCCTTGCGCGCGCTCCCTATCATCTCGTGGAACGCGATCGAGTTCTCGATGGTGAGATCGGTGTGCACCGGATGCGTGCCGGTGTGATTGAGCTTTCGAATGTCATCATCGGGCATGCCGAGATCGGCGAAGACCGGCCAGAGCGAGCTGATGCGATCTTTCTTCACGTAGAGGATGCCGGCGCCGAGCGGCGTGGCGAGCCATTTGTGGAGCGACGCACCGTAGTAGTCGCAGTGCAGGTCGGGGATCTTATACTCGAGGTGCGCGAACGCGTGCGCGCCGTCGACCATCACCGGCACGTTGCGGGCATGCGCCATGTCGCAGATCGCCCGCACGGGGAGCACGTGTCCCGTGATGTTCACCATGTGCGGGATCATGAGCAGGCGCGTCGCCGGCGTGAGCGCGTTCGCGTAGACCTGCACGACCTCGTCATCCGACTTCGGGTCCATCGGGATGTCGATCATTGTGTTCCGCATCCCATGCCGCCGCGCCTGCAGCTTGAACATGTCGATCATGGAACCGTAGTCCTGGTTGGCCATGACCGCCTCGTCGCCGGGTTTCCAGTCGAAGCCGGAGATCACGGTGTCGAGCGACTCGGTGGTGTTGCGGGTGATGACCAACTCGTCCGGCGAGCATCCCGCCATCGCGGCGAGTTTCGTGCGCGCGCGGAGCTTGTCGTCGTATTGGCGCGTGCGCATGTAGTGCGACGCCTCGACGTTGATGGCGCGCACGTTCTTGATGAACACGTCCAGCACTTCCTCGGGCTGGAAGCAGTAGTAGCCGTTCTCGAGATTGATGTAGTCCGGCGTGAGCTTGAACTTCGCGCGCATCGCGGCCCAGAACGGCTCGTCCTTGGCGAGCGCGGCGGCGGGCATAGATGCGAGGCGGCCGAGAAGCTCCGGACCGAACATCATCCCCAGCGACGCGCCACCCACGGTGCGGAGGAAGTCGCGCTTGTTCATCATTGTCTCCCTACCTGGAGAATGTGCCGGCGTCCACGTCCTTCATGAACTTGATGAGCCCGCCGAAATACGTCGGGCCGTCGTCGTACATCGCCATGTGCCCCGCGTTGGGACAGAGCAGGAAGCGCCCCTTGGGCAGCTGCTTCGACATCCACTCCATGTGCTTGGGGTCCATCGTGTCGTACGCGCCGGCGATGACGAGCGTCGGCACGATGATGTTCTTGAGGTCGCCGCTGCGGTCCCACTTCTCGAGCTTGCCGCTCGCGCCGAGCTCGCTCGGTCCCTGCATCGGGATGTAGATGTCCTCGTTGATGTGCTTGAAGGCGCGAATCACGGGGTCGGGCCATTCCGCGTACGGCCGGCGCAGGATGTGCTTCTCGTAGTGGCTCGGGATCAGCAATTCCATGTAACGCGGATCGGCGTACTTCTTCTTCGCCTCCAGCGCCTTCACCTCGGCGAGCACTTTCTGGTCCATCGCCGGCATCAGCGTCTTCTCGGCGTATTCCTGATACGCGGGGATGCTCGACATCATGTTCGAGATGACCAGCCCCTTGAGGTTCTTCTGGTACTTGAGCGCGTACTCGGTGGCGAGGATCCCGCCCCACGAGTGGCCGAGGAGGAAGAAGTTGGTGCTGTCCATGCCGAGCGCCTTGCGCACCTGCTCGACTTCCTCGACGAACCGTTCGGTGCGCCAGAGCGACGAATCCTTCGGCTGGTCGCTGTAGAACGAGCCGAGCTGGTCGTAGTAGTAGTACTCGATGCCGGCGGCGGGGAGGTACGAATCGGCGGACTCGAAGTACTCGTGCGTCGCGCCGGGCCCGCCGTGCAGGAGGAGGAGCTTGATGCGCGGGTTGTTGCCGGTGCGCTTGGTCCAGACGTGGAACGTGCCCTTTGGCGTGTTGACGGCGATCAGCCGCACGCCGCCGCTGTAGACGTCGGCGTGGCCGGTGGTGTCGAAGTAGCTGGCCGGAGGCGCGGCGGCGGTGCTGCGGTCCGCAGCCGGCGCGGCGCACGCGGCGATGGCGGAGAGAGCAACGAAGGCGACGAGGGGGCGCAGTCGGGTCACGGGATGCTCGCGGTGAGGACCCCGCAATAATACCACCGCTGGCGCAACTTCCGCGAAGATGCCATTCTCGTCTGCCGCACATTCGCCCGCGACATCCCTCTCGAGGCTCACAACCATGCGCTGCCCACTTGCCGTGCTCGCGCTGATCGGCGCCGCCGCGATCGCCCAGGCACAGAGCACCACCGACACACGCCTGCTCAGCCAGCCCGCCGTGAGCGCGACTCGCGTCGCGTTCGTCTACGCCGGCGACCTCTGGTCCGCGAAGCTCGACGGCACCGACGTGCGGCGGCTCACGACGGCCGACGGCGACGAGAGCTCCCCGAGTTTCTCGCCCGACGGCTCGCTCATCGCGTTCAGCGGCAACTACGACGGCAACACGGATGTGTACGTGATTCCCGCGACGGGCGGTGTGCCGAAGCGGCTGACGTTCCATCCCGCCGCGGACATCGCGCAGGGTTTCTCCCCGGACGGGAAGCACGTGCTCTTCGTTTCCACGCGCAGCGGCGCGACCACGCGGAACAGCCAGCTCTGGACCGTCCCGGTGGAAGGCGGGGTGGAAGAACAGCTGCCGATCCCCACGGCAACGGAGGGGACGTACTCACCCGACGGCCGCCGCATCGCCTACAATCCGCTCACGCGGGCGTTCGACGAGTGGAAGCGGTATCGCGGCGGACGCGCCTCGGAGATCTGGCTTTACACGAGCGGCTCGCACGCGATGGAGAAGGTGCCGCAGCCCGCGACGCGCTCCAACGACGTGGACGCGATGTGGGTGGGTGACGTCCTGTACTTCCGTTCCGATCGCGACGGGGAGTTCAACGTGTACGCGTACGACCTCAAGTCGAAGAAGATCAGCCAGCTCACGCACCACGCGGATTTCCCCGTGCTGAACGCGTCGGCGGGAGGCGGAAAGATCATCTACGAGCAGGCGGGCTACCTGCACCTGCTTGATCCGGCGTCGGGGCAGAGCCGGAAACTTGCGATCGGCGTTGCGGCGGACCTGCGGGAGACGAGAGCCCGGTGGGTGAGCGGCAATCAGTACATTCGCGGCGCCAGCATCTCACCGACCGGCGCGCGCGCGGCGTTCGAGTTCCGCGGCGAGATCGTGACGGTGCCGGCCGAGAAGGGCGATCCGCGCAACCTCACGAATTCGGCAGCCGTCCACGATCGCTCGCCTTCGTGGTCGCCCGACGGCACGCGCATCGCCTGGTTCTCCGACGAGGGCGGCGAGTACCAGCTGCGCGTCGGCCCGCAGGACGGGAAGGGCGAGGTGAAGAGCTACAAGCCGGGCGGTGCCGGTTTCTACCTGAACCCGACGTGGTCGCCCGACGCGGCGCGAATCGCGTTCACCGACAACTCGCAGTCGGTGTTGGAGCTCGACCTCAAGACCGGCGTGACGAAACGGCTCGGTGGAAACAAGATTTACAGCCCGCTCTCGGTGGGCGGGACACGCGTGTCGTGGTCGCCGGACTCCAAATGGCTCGCGTACGCGATCGGCACGCAGACGCTCGTGACCACGCTGTTCGCGTGGAACGCGGACGAGGACAAGTCGTATCGCATCACCGACGGCCTGAGCGCGGTGAGCGAGCCCGCCTTCGACAAGAGCGGCAAGTATCTCTTCGTGCTCGCGTCGACGGACGCGGGCCCGGCGCTGGACTGGTTCGCGCAGTCGAACATCAACCTGCCTACCACCGAGTCCATCTACGCGATCGTGCTGCGCAAGGACCTGCCCAACCCGTTCATCAAGGAGAGCGACGAGGAGAAGGCGGCCGCGAAGGCCGACAGTGCCGCGGCGGCCGGAGCGCCGGCAGCGGCCGCACCAACAGCGCCCGCCGGAGCCGCAGCAGCCAAGCCCGCCGCGCTCAGCGCCAAGGCGACGCCGACGCGCATCGACTTCGACGGCATCGAGCAGCGCATCGTGGCGTTCCCGATCCCGGCCGCTGATTTCAACAACGTGCAGGCCGGCGAAGCGGGGATGCTGTTCTTCACGCGCCGCGCGGACGGCAACAACGCGCTCCACCGCTACGACCTGACCAAGCGCAAGGACGAGACGCTGCTGCCGAACGTCGGCGGGTTCCAGCTCTCCGCCGACGGCAAGAAGATGCTCTACTCGCTGGCGGGCGCGTGGTACATCGCGGGCACGACCGCCGCTCCGACGACGGGACAGCTCCATCTCGCGACGACCGACATCGACGTGCGCATCGATCCGCGCGCGGAGTGGAAGCAGATCTTCGACGAGGCGTGGCGCATCAACCGCGATTACTTCTACGCGCCGAACATGCACGGCGTCGACTGGCCCGCGGCCAGGCGAAAGTACGAACCATTCCTCGCCGACGCGACCACCAAGGGCGACGTCAACCGTGTCATCCAGTGGATGATGAGCGAGCTGTCGGTCGGCCATCACTTCAGCGGCGGCGGCGACCGCCTCGCCACGGCGCGCATCGTGCCGGGCGGCCTGTTGGGCGCCGACTATACGGTGGCGAACGGCCGGTATCGGTTCGCGAAGGTCTATGGCGGACTGAACTGGACGCCATCGCTGCGCGCGCCGCTCACCGAACCGGGCGTGAACGTGAAGGAGGGCGAGTACCTGCTCTCCGTTCGCGGACTCGACGTTCGCCCGCCGGCCAACCTGTACTCGTTCTTCGAGAACACGTCGGGCAAGATCATCGAGATCACCGTCGGCCCGAACGCGGACGGCAGCGCATCGCGCACCGTGCAGGTGGTGCCGATCGCCAACGAGGGCGCGCTCCGGAGCCGCGCGTGGGTGGAGCACAACATGCACGTCGTGGATTCGGTGTCCGGCGGACGCGTCGCATACGTGTACGTGCCGAACACGGCGCAGCCGGGCTACGACTACTTCAAGCGCTACTTCTACCCGCAGGCGCACAAGGACGGGATCGTCGTGGACGAGCGCGACAACGGCGGCGGCGACATCGCAGACTACTACATCGACATCCTGCGCCGCCCGTTCATCAGCAATTGGGCAACGCGGTACGGCGACGACATGCGCACACCCGCGGCGTCCATCCAGGGACCGAAGGCGCTCATCGTGAACGAGACGGCGGGCTCGGGCGGAGACCTGTTCCCGTGGATGTGGCACAAGTTCGGGATGGGTCCGATCATCGGAAAGCGCACGTGGGGCGGACTGGTCGGCATCCTCGGCTTCCCGACGCTGATGGACGGCAGCACCGTCACGGCGCCGAACGTCGCGATCTGGACGCCGGAGGGCGGATGGGTCGTGGAGAACGAGGGCGTTCCACCGGACATCGAGGTGGAGCAGACGCCCGCGGCACTGGCCGCCGGTCACGATCCGCAGCTCGAGAGAGCGATCGACGTCGTGATGGCGGAGCTGCGCAAGAGTCCGCCGCCGGCGCCCAAGCGGCCGACGTACCCGGACAAGACGAAGAAGCCGTAGGGAGACACGAAGCAGGGGGCGCGAGGTCGCTAGCTTTGTTCGATGGCCCTCTCTTCCACGATGTACACGGTCGACGTCGCACTCAGCGACGTCGACCGTGGTGTCTACGAATCGCTTTCCATCAAGGCCGCGTGCCATCCCTCGGAGACCGAGGAGTACTTCGCGACGCGCATTCTCGCGTATTGCCTCGAGTACAAGGAAGGGATCTCGTTTTCCAAGGGACTGAGCGAGCCCGACGTGCCGGCCATCAGCGTGCGCGATCTCACCGGCGCGCTGACGGCGTGGATCGAGATCGGCTCGCCGGATGCCGCGCGGCTGCACAAGGCGAGCAAGGCGTCGCCGCGCGTGGCGGTGTACACGCACAAGGAGCCGCGGCTCTTCCTGCGCGCGTACGAAGGTGAGCGCATCCACAAGGCCGAGTCGCTCGAGCTGTATGCGGTGGATCGCGAGTTGCTCGCGGAGTTCGTGCAGCGGCTCGAGCGCCGAATGAAGTTCGCGATGACTGTCACCGACGGCCAGCTCTTTCTGGATTTCGACGGCGACAGTTCTTCCGTGAGCGGCGCCGTGGAACGACTGACGCTGAGCTGAGATGCACCCCTCGGAAATCGTGATACTCACCGCGGCCGCGGCGGCCGCGGGCGCGGTGAACGCGCTCGCGGGCGGCGGCATGCTCGTCGCCTATCCTGCGCTCGTCGCCTTCGGCCTCTCGCCGATCGCGGCGAACGCGACGGCCACGGTCGCGCTGCTCTCCGGCGGGATCGGCGCGCAGCTCGGCTATCGCAAGGAGATGAAAGGCTCGGCGCCGTTCATGCGCGGGCTCGTGGTGCCGTGCATCGTCGGCGGGATGCTCGGAGCGTTTCTCCTGCTCAGGACGCCGCCGAGGCAATTCGCGGCGATGGTGCCGGGGTTCGTGCTGCTGGCGACGTTCCTGTTCGCGGCGCAGGTGCAGATCACGCGGCTGGCGGTCCGCATCCATGCGAAGCTCATGGGAATCACGGCGGAACATCCGGTCATCGGGGGAGAAGAGATCGTGCCGGCGTCGCCGACGACCACGCTGCTCGTGACGCAGTTCGCGATCTCGATCTACATCGGGTACTTCGGCGCCGGCGCCGGCGCGCTCATGCTCGCGAACTTCGGATTCGCCGGGCTGATGAACATCCACCAGATGAACGGACTCAAGCTCTGGAGCGGGATGCTCACGAACGTCACGGCGGCGCTGATCTTCTCGCTGCAGCCGTCGCTCGTGAGCTGGCCGATGGTGCTGGTGATGACGTTCGGGTCGATCGTCGGCGGCTACGTGAGCTCCCGCGTGGCGCAGCGGGTGTCGGACAGGAGCGTGCGCATCGCGATCGTGGCGATCGGCGTGGCGATGGCGGTGTGGCTGGCTGTCAGCGCACTACGGGCGCGATGACTGGGCCTTCTTGTCCCTAAGGAAGAATATAATTCGTTCCCGCGTTAGGGAATCGCGCCCGCCCCGCCCGCGCGACGCGGATCGGCGCCCGCGGTGACTTTCTTTCCATCGATCGCGACCGCGGCGCCGTAGCCCTCGCGAAGCTCGCCGCGCATCGAGACGAAGCTGATGTCGTAGCCGAGCTCGCGCAGGCGCTTGATGACATCGGGAGAGAACCCGTCTTCCATCTCGATGTTGTATTTGGCCGCGGACGCGGCAGCGCCCCTGCCGCCGCTCGCGGCACCGGGATTGCCGGGAGCGATTGGTGCGCCCGGTGCACCTGTTGCTCCCGCGCCGGCTCCGCGGCCACCGCCTCCACCACCGAGTCCCGCGCCGGGAATGAATCGCGGAAGTTCGAGCGCCTGCTGCGGGCCCATGCCGTAGTCGAGTGCGCCGAGCAGTGTCTCGAACACGGCGGAAGTGATCCAGTTGTTGCCGGCCGCGCCGACGGCGAAGATGAGTTTCTTCCCCTTGAAGACGATGGTCGGCGTGATGGTGCTGCCGTGACGCGCGAAGGCGAGCCGCGATCCGTACTGCGTCGGATCGGTGCCGTACGACGTGAGCTTGTCGTTCGAGAGGAATCCGAGCCCGGGCGTGACGTAGAAGTTTCCGCCCCAGGTGCCGAGCGTTTGCGTGACGGCGACGGCGTTGCCTTCATTATCTGCGACGGTGAAGGCCGTGGTGCCCTGTGCGTGGCAATAGTCCACTTCGCTGGCATGATCCGCGCCACAAGCGATGGAAGATGGAAGATCGAAGATGGAGGACGTCGCAGTCGTGTCGATCTTCGATCTTCCATCTTCCATCTTGGACGAGATTGCGCACGCCAGTGTATCCCCACGCAGTTGAGACGGCGTGAGCGCTTTGTTCGGATCGTAACAGCGCCACCGGATACTCGCCGTGTCCTTGCTGACGATCGGCGCGATGTCGGTGGGCCAGAGATCGGGGTCGGCGATGCGATTGCGCGCGCTCGGCACGAGGAGCCACGCGCTCACGATCGCGTGCATCGTCGCGGCGTCTTCCGTGTAGAGCTTCGGCTTCTCGAAGTGCTCGAGAAGATTGAGGCGGCCGGCGAGTTCGGCGCCGCCGCTCACGGGTGGAGCGCTCGAGTAGAAAGTGTAGCCGCGATACGTGCCGCTCACGGGTTCGCGTTCGGGCGCGAAGTAGCGCGCAAGATCGGTCATCTTCATCGTGTTGCCCTTGGAGTGGATGTCGTTCACCCACTTCTGCGCGACTTCGCCCTTGTAGAATCCATCGGCGCCGCCATCGGCGATCTTGCCGAGTACCCAGGCGAGATCGGGATTCCTGATCGTGTCGCCGGCGATCTTCGGCTTGCCGTCCTTGAAGAAGAGCGCGCGGCTTCCCTCGTACTTGAGGAAGTGCTCGCGTTCTGTTGAAAGTGTCGTTGCCGTCCCTTCACTGAGAGAGTACCCGTCGCGCGCGGCGCGGATGGCGGGAGCGAGGATGTCTTTCCAGGTGACCTTGCCGCTGCCGTATTCCTTGAACGCGCGGTACATGCCGGCGACTGTGCCGGGGACGTTCACGAGCGCGGGACCGTCGGCGGGATAGCGGCCGTTCACCATCATCGACGTGTTGCTCAGCGTCGCGTCTTCGGGGACGCGCGTCATGAATTCAATGAGAGTCGGCTTCTCCATCTTGGCGAGGTTGATCACCATCTGGCCGTAGCCGCCCACGCCGCTCGCGTCGGGCTCGACGACTCCCAGCGCGAATGAGACCGCAACGGCCGCATCGACGACGTTGCCGCCGGCTTTCATGATCTCGAGGCCGGCCGCGGTCGCGACCGGGTGCGCGCTGCTCACCGCCGCGCGGCCGGTCGCGCTCGAGCGCGTGGCCGGGCGTTCGCGCAGCATCGCGTAAATCGCGCGCTGTAGATCATCATCGCTCTTCGCGGCCACCGCCTCCGGCCGATGCTTCGCCTTCACGGCCTGCCACTGCACGAGGCGCGCGGCGGCATCGGGCTGCGAGAAATACAGTTTGGTCGAGCGATCCCACACGCGGTCGTACGCGTCGCCGTATCGCTCGGCGCGGTCGCGCGCAGAAACAATGGTCTGCTCGACGAGCCCGGCGTCCGGCGCAGGCGGCGCCGTGACGAGAAACACCTTCTGCTCGCTCGCGAACGTTTCCGAGGCGATGCGTTCGCCGAGCCTGTCCGGGTCGCCGTTATAGGCCGTGGTCTGGTCGTCGTGCTCGACGATCGCGAGCGCCTTGCCATCGGCCGACCAGGCGATGTCGCCGTGCTTGGTGGAGGCGAGGTTCGTCCAGCGGCCGTCGGGCGGCGCGATGTAGATGCCGCCGTTGCGGCCGCCCGCCGTGAACGCGAGTCGGTCACCCGACGGCGCCCACGCGACGCGCTCGGCGTTGCGGTCCGTGTTCACGAAGAACGCGCGCTGGTCGTTCAGCCCGCGCACAATGACGTTGCGGCCCGTCTCGGTCGGCTGGATGAACGCGATGCGCGTGCCGTCCGGCGAAAGCGCGGGGTCGAGTTCGGCGGACTCGCGCGTGGAGAACCGCCTCTCCGTGCCGTCCGGAGAGCGGAGCCAGATTCGGGATGCATTCCCGGTGCCGCGCACGAACGCGATGGTGCCGTCCGGCCCGACGTTCGGCGCGCTCTCCGGTTCGTTCGAGCTCGTGATGCGCTCCGGCGTTCCAGCCGACCCGTCTGCGTTGACCTTCACGCGCCACAACGCGTAGCGGCCGGAGCGATCGGAGGAGAAGACGATGGAGGATCCGTCGCGCGTCCACGCGGGATCGCGATCCCACGCGATGCCGGTGGTGATGTGGATCCAATGTCCGCCGGGCGACTGCTGTGCGAAGAGATCGCCGTCGACGGAGACGGCGAGCCGGCCGTCCGGTGCGAATGCCGGGCCACGCGCGCCGTGGAGGATCGCGGTGTCGGCTGCGGCGGCGGTCTGAAAGAAGAAGGCGGCGGCGAGAAGGAAATGCATGTGTGGATCCTGCGAGAGTAGGGGGAGCGGCGGTCGAGGAAGCTACGACTGTGCGCTCACTTTGGAATCTTACCGCCAATGATCTCGACGCGCGCCATGACGTCGCCTTCGAGGATCTGGTCGATGACGTCCATGCCCGAGATGACCGCGCCGAAGACGGTGTAGTCGTTATCGAGGCGCCGGTTGTCGATGAGGTTCACGAAGAATTGTGCGTCGCCGGTGTCGTGCCCGCGGGTGGATATGCCGAGCGTGCCGCGGAGGTGGAACCGCACGGCGGTCTCGTCGCGCATGAACGAGGCGTCGCCGACGTACTCGTTTGCACCGGGCGAGCCACCCTGGATGACGAAGCCCGGAACGATGCGATGGAAGGTGAGGCCGTCGTAGTAATGGGCACGAGCGAGGCGGACGATGCGCGCGATCGTCGCGGGTGCTTCGTCGTTGAATAAGCGAACGACGATCGTGCCGCCGCCGCTCGACTTCGCCATCGTGATGCGCAGTTGCATGCCGCGCGTGCGGAAGAGCTGCGCGAGCGGTTCCGCGCGGATCGGGAGCGGCTGTGCGTGTACGACGACCGGTTTGCCGGTCCACCTGGTGAGCATCGAAGCGGCCTTCGCGGCGACGGTGGTGTCGAAGTCGGTGAGGTAGCGCTCGACGCGCGGCGCATCGTCCGGCGCGCCGAACTCGGAGAGCCGGTTCAGGATCATCATGCGCTCATCGCGCGAATTCTCGCGGCGTTCGGCGGAGAGGCGGTCGAGAGAGTTGAGCAGCGAGGGAACGGCTGCCGGATTCGACGTGCCGGCAAGCGCCGCCGCGCCTGCTAGAACCACCTGGTATCCGCTCGCGGCGAGCGCCACGACGTATACGCTGTCGTACGCGTGTTTTCCAATTTGCGACAGCCCGGCGATCGCGGTGGCGCGAACGTTGTCGTCGGCGTCCGCGGCGAGTTGCAGCAGCACGGCGCCGATCTTGAGCTGGGCCGCGGCGCGCGCGGCGTACTCGCGAACCTGCGGGCGTGGATGCACGACGAAACGCGGCAGGAGATCCGCGGCGGCTCGTGCGCCACCCGGAGCGTGCGCGAGCGCGACGAGCGCGTGCGCCGCAGCGTGCCACGAGACCCCGTTGCGCTTGCGCGGAACGTCGCGGGGATCGAGGGTCGCGGCGATCGCGCGCAGTGTGCCGATGCGCGCGGTGCCGTCATCGGAGGCGTCCGGGGTGCACAGGGCGAGCGAATCGATTGCGCCGAGCATGGTGCGCGGATTGTCCGCATGCACGCGCGGCGCGATGCGCGCGCACTCCTCGGGCACCCTGCGCTCGAACGGGCGGTTCGCGGTGGAGGTGACGGGCGCCCACCCGAGCCGGCCGAACGCGCGGGCAGCCGCGTACCGCAGCGTGCTGTCATTGCTCGCGAGACCTTCGAGCAGCGGCCTGGTTCCCTCGGGGCCGGTTCCTCGCGCGTCTTCGGCGACGAGGATTCGCTGGAGGAGTGCGTCGTCAGCAGGAGAAGCGGCCGGCCTCGTGCGGCCCGCGCACGCCTGCAGCAACTGCAACAGCGCGACCGCGCAGATGAATCCGCGCAGCGCTGGGCGCCGTTGCAGACGGCCTACATCGAACGCGTGTCGCTTCAAGAGCGCCGGCTCAGTCCGCCTTCACCTTCACCTTCGGCTTCACGTACTTGTCGAGCCACGCGACTTCCTCGGCCAGCACATGCCCGATCGACTCGCGCGCACGATACCCGTGCGGCTCGGCGGGCAGCTGCACGTACTTCGCCGTGCCGCCGGTTCCCTTGAGCGCCGCGAACAGCCGCTCGCTGTTGATCGGGAAGGTGCCGGTGTTGTCGTCCGCCATTCCATGAATGAGCAGGATCGGCGTCTTGATGCTGTCGGCATACGTGAAGGGCGACATCTTGGTGTACATCTCCGTCGCCTCCCAGTACGTGCGCTCTTCGTTCTGGAACCCGAACGGCGTCAGCGTCCTGTTGTACGCGCCGCTCTCGGCGATTCCGGCCCTGAAGAAGTTCGTGTGCGCGAGCAGGTTCGCCGTCATGAATGCGCCGTATGAGTGGCCGCCCACGGCGATGCGGTCGCGATCGGCCACGCCCATCTCCACGATCTTGTCGATCGCCGCCTTGGCGCCGGCCACGAGCTGCTGGACGTACGTATCGTTGGGCTTGCCGCCGTTCTGCGCGATGATCGGGATCGTCGGATTGTCCATCACGCCGTAGCCCTGCGTCAGCATCATCAGGCGCGACGCGCCCGACGGTCGCGTGAAGCGATACGGCGACCCGCTCACCTGCGACGCCGCCGCGACCGACTCGAACTCGGCGGGATACGCCCAGAGGAAGAACGGCAGCGGGCCGTCCTTCGCCTTGTCGTAACCGGCGGGGAGATACACCGTCGCCGTGAGATCCACGCCGTCGGCGCGCTTGTAGTGCACGAACTCGTGCGTGACGCCGGCGAACTCCGGCGCGGGGTCCTTGGCGTGCGTGAGCTGCGTCAGCTTGTTGGCCGCGATGTCGCGAACGAAATAGTTGGGGACTTCGTTGACCGACTCGCGAATCGTCACGATGCGGTTGGCATCGGCATCGAGCATCGTCGAGACGTTCTCGTAGTACGGCGCTTCCGAGCGGAAGAGCTGCGTCGACTTGCCGGTGGCGAGCTCATACTTGTTCAGGAACGGACGATCGCCCTCGGGCGATGAGCCCGCGCCCGTGAGGTACGCGAACTTTCCGTCCTTCGACGTGAGCAGCACGTTGTCGCCGAACGGCCCGCGCGCGAGCTCGAAACGGCCGGGATCGCCGTAGCGATCGTCGGTGCTGCGCTCCCACATGAGGCGCGGCGCCTGCGAAGGATTCGACGGATCGATGGCCCAGGTGCGAGCCTTGCGACTCTTACGCGACGCTTCGCTCACGATCGCGAGGTCGGATCTGGCCCAGGTGACCGAGCCGCCGCGTCCGCCGCCGATGCGTGAGTCGACCGCGATGAGTTCGGTTGGTGAGCCGGCGAACGGCGCCGAGAGCGAGAGGAGGTGGTCGTGCTTCGGCACCTGCGCGGCGATGTCGCCGCCGTCGAGCGCCTCGACCCACACGAGCGACGCCGGCGCATCGGCGCGCCAGCTCACGGCGCGCGGACCCGCTTCGACCGCATCCATGCCGCGAGGTGCGGACTCCTGAAGCGGCGTGTCCTGAACCTTGCGCACCACCTTGCCCGTGCGGTCCCACACTTCGGTCAGCGCCGGGAAGCGCGCCTCGGGAACCTGGTACGAATACGGGCGATGCACTGTCGAGACGAGCACGTACTTGCCATCGGGGGACGGCGAGCTGCGCAGGTGAATTCCCTTCGCGCCGAGCTTTGTGACAGTGCCTTCGAGCGAGATGATCGCGAGTTGCGACGGGAAGTAGTAGTCGAAGAGTTTCTCGTCCTGCGGACTGGAAAGGAGGTCCTCGAACGTCGGCGCCGGATTCTTGTGGCCGTCGGCTTCCTGCACGATCGGCCCTTCGGGAATCTCGGGCGCGGCAGGCGCGACGCCGCGGCCGGCGGGAATCGTCTGACAGATGATGTCGGTCGCGTCCATCCACGAACAGGGATTCGCGATCGCGTTCAGCGCGAGGTCGGTGAGTTTGTGCGCGGCGCCGGTGGCGGCATCGGCCACCCAGAGCTTGATGCCGTCGCCGCCGGTGATCGAGAACACGATCTTCCTCGAATCGTCGGACCACATGACGTGCGAGATCTTCGCGCCCGGCGGCGTCTGAATGCGGGTTTCGGTCGAGCTTCCCACAGGAAGCACGATCAAGCCACGCGCGAAGGCCTCGCGCCACGATCCGTTGGTGCGGGGATTCACGCGCGTTCCCGCGAGCCGGAGGTACGGCGCGCCGACGTCACTGATCGGCGGCAGTCCGTTTCGTTCGGTCATGAGCATTTTCGACCGATCGGGGCTGAACGAAGCCGCGGGCGTGGGCGGCGTGTCGAGGATCTTGGCGATGGCAGCCGGGGGCTGCTTGTACGCCATCTGCGCCCCCAGCGGGGCGGCGATGACGAGGAACAGTGCGAGGATACGGCGCATATGAAGGCTCGTAAGAGGGTCAACCATTAATAACGCCAAAACGGTTCAATGCGCTGGGGTGGGCTGGGTTGGCTCCGAGGGGAAGGGCTACGGGTGGGTTTTCCCCCTTTGCCACGGATTTTCACGGATATCAAAAGGCGATTTTCGCGGATACCGCAAATACTTGGGGGAACTGCTACAACGCCGCCGTTGTAGTTGCTGTTCCCCCAGGAAGGATCCGTGAAAATCCGTGGTTAAGGGGGAGGACCCTCCGTCAGCACTTGCCCAGCCTTGAGTATGAGCCGTCCGAGTCCCAGCTTTGACGGTGACACAACGCTTCTTCAATAGAGAGGATTCATGAACAGCTTCGCCGTGGCCCGAACCGGCCGCAGATTGGCCGTGCTGCTCGCTTTCGCCGCAGGCCCACTCGCGGCGCAACTCCCGCAGGGAGTCACCAAGGGCGCGACGGTCGAGGGGATCACCGAGTACGACCTGTCCAACGGACTCCGTGTGCTGATCTTCCCGGACGCGAGCAAGCCGACGGCGACGATCAACATCACGTACCTCGTCGGTTCCCGGCACGAAGGATACGGCGAGACGGGAATGGCGCACCTGCTCGAGCACCTGAACTTCAAGGGAACGCCGAAGCATCCGGACATCCCCTCCGAGCTCACGCAGCACGGCGCGCGCGACAACGCGACCACGTTCTTCGACCGCACGAATTATTTCGAGACGCTGCCCGCGACGGACTCGAACGTCACCTGGGCGCTGGAGCTCGAAGCGGACCGCATGGTCCACAGCAACATCGCGAAGAAGGATCTCGAGAGCGAAATGACGGTCGTGCGCAACGAGTATGAAATGGGTGAGAACTCGCCGTTCAACATCCTGTTCGAGCGCACCCTGAGCACGGCGTACCTCTGGCACAACTACGGCAAGAGCACCATCGGCGCGCGCAGCGACATCGAGAACGTGCCGATCGAGCGGCTGCAGGCGTTCTATCACAGGTTCTACGAGCCCGACAACGCGGTGCTCGTCGTGGCCGGCAAGGTGGACGAGGCGAAGGTTCTCAAGCAAATCGTCGACAAGTTCGGCTCGATCCCGAAGCCGGTGCGGTCGCTCGATCGCGGCAACATGCTCTACCCGACATACACGGAGGAGCCGACGCAGGACGGCGAGCGCGAGGTGTCGCTGCGCCGCACCGGCGACGTGCAGGTGGCGATGGCACTCTACCACGTGCCCGCCGGCTCGCATCCGGATTTTGCCGCGGTGGACGTCCTCACCGAAGTACTGGGAAACCAACCCGGCGGGCGCCTCTACAAGGCGCTGGTCGAGCCCAAGAAGGCCTCTGAAGCGCAGGCGTTCAACATCCAGCTGAAGGAGCCGAGCTTCCTCGTCGGCAGCGCGACCATGCGAAAGGAGCAGTCGCTCGCGGACGCGAGGGCGATCCTGATCCAGACGATGGAAGCGGTGGGCAAGACCGCGCCGTCCGCGGAGGAAGTCGAGCGCGCGAAGGCGTCGCTGCTGAAGGAAACCGACCTGCTGCTCAACAATTCGGCGAACGTCGGCCTCACGCTCTCCGAGTGGGCGGCGGTCGGCGACTGGCGCCTGATCTACGTGCATCGCGACCGGATCCGGAAGGTCACGCCTGCCGACGTGCAGCGCGTTGCGGTCGCATACCTCAAGCCGGAGAACCGGACGGTCGGCCTGTTCTATCCCACGGACAAGCCCGACCGCGCCGAGATTCCGCGCGTGACGGAGGCCGACATCGTCGCGATGACGAAGGACTACAAGGGGAGCGCGGTGCTGGCGGCCGGCGAGGCGTTCGATCCGTCGCCGTCGAACATCGACGCGCGCACGATCCGCTCGTCGCTCCCGAACGGCATGAAGCTGGCGCTGCTGCCGAAGACGACGCGCGGCAACACGGTGAACGCGAGCGTGACGCTCCGTTTCGCCGACGAGAAGTCGCTCTTCAACAGAAACACGCCGGCGACGATGATGTCGAGCCTGTTCGACCGCGGCTCGAAGACGATGACGCGCCAGCAGATCAAGGACGCGTTCGACAAGCTGAAGGCACGCGTGTCGTTCGCAGGCGCGGGGAACAACGCGGTCGCGCAGATCCAGACCACGCGCGAGAACCTCGCGCCGACGCTCAGGCTGGTGGCGCTCCTGTTCAGGGAACCCGCGTTCGACGCCAAGGAGTTCGACCTCCTCAAGCAGGAGGAGCTCTCCGGCCTCGAGCAGCAGAAGTCCGACCCGCAGGCGATCGCGATGCACGTGATCCAGAAGAAGATCTCTCCCTATCCGAAGGGCCACCCGCTCTACGCGCCGTCGGTGGAGGAGTCGATTGCGGACACGAAGGCGGTGACGGTGGAAGACGTGAGAAAGTTCTACACCGATTTCGTCGGCGCGAGCTACGGCGACATCGCCGTGGTCGGCGATTTCTCGAAGGACACCATAACCGCGCTCGCGAAGGAACTCTTCGGTTCATGGAAAAGCCCGAAGCCGTTCGCGCGGCTCGTGCGCAAGTACTTCGACGCGCCGCAGGCCAGTGAAAAGATCGAGACCCCGGACAAGGCGAACGCGTTCTATTGGGCCGCGCAGAACATCAAGGTGCGCGACGACGGTAAGGACTACGCCGCGCTCGTGATGGCGAACTACATCTTCGGGGGTGACGCGCTCAGCAGCCGGCTCGCGGTGCGCATTCGCGGGAAGGACGGCCTGAGCTACGCCGTGCAGTCGGGAATCGGCGCGCAGTCACTCGACAGCGTCGGCGTGTTCCAGGAGATCGCGATCTACAATCCGGAGAATGTCGCCAGGCTGGAGACGGCGTTCGGAGAAGAGCTCGACCGCGCGCTCAAGGACGGTTTCACCGAGGACGAGCTGAACAAGGCGCGCACCGGATGGCTCCAGCAGAATCTGCAGACGCGGTCGAGCGACGCGTCGCTCGTGGCGAAGTTCACGGCGCAGTACATCACGGGCCGCACAATGGCGTTCGACGCCGACTTCGAGAAGATGGTCCAGGCGCTCACGGTCGCGGACCTCAACGCGGCGATGAAGAAGTACATCAAGCCCGCGAAGATTTCGGCGGTCGAAGCGGGGGATTTCGCGAAGCATCCGCCGAAGGCGGCGGTCAAACCATAGAGGCGATCGAAGATGGAAGACCGAAGATGGAGGGGCGTCCCCTACTTCCGTTCGGTCTTCGATCTTCCATCTTCCATCGTCTTCCTCTCCCTCGCGCCGATGTGCGCCTCGAGGAGCCGCACTCTCAAGTCGTTCGGCTTGCGCTCTACGAACTCGTTCATCGCATCGAATTCCGAGCGGGCTCGCGCGACATCGTCCGTGTGAAGCAGCGCGATCACTGCGCCGTCGCGGAGCAGGTCCTCGTTGATCCACGTGATGCCGTCCTCGCGCGCCTTGCGGAGCCGGTCGATCTCCGCGACGGCGTGCGTCCAGTCGTACGACGCGATCGCGTGCATGAAGCGGACTGCCGACTGCGCGGCCGCCGGCGCGTGCTGCTGCTCCAGGAAACGCGACACCGACGCATACCACGGATCGTCCGTCCACCCCATCGTTCCCGCGTGCCGGTCGTTCTCCACGGTCAACGCGAGCTTGACGAAGAGCGGCCAGTCGGCCGGCGGATGGTTCGCCGCCATCATGTCGCGCAGCGACTGCCCTCGTTCGGAAGCTTCGCGAAAATCCTTGTCGAAGTCGTCCGCCACGTTCGCGTCGGGCTTCTCGCCGGAACGCAGCCGCGCGCCGAGCGCGAGATTGTTCACGCGTGAGATGTCGACCGAGGAGTTCCTCTCGGGCGTCGGCAGGATGCGGCGGGCGAGGAGCGCCGCCGCCACGTCGTAGCGGCTCTCGCTCATCTCGTAGAATCCCTTCGCGACGACCTTCATGTACCGCGTGCGCTCCGCGAGCAGGTCGAGCGTCGGATAGAAATCCGAGTTCGCGCCCCGCATGTCGCCGGCGAGCGGCGCGAGCTCGTCGCGCGAGAGCAGGCGGATGCCCTCCAACGCTTGGGGGCTCATCCGCCGGAAGTGGGCGAGATCCTTCGCGATGTCCGGCAGCTGGAACACGCGCCAGTCCGGCTTCGGCAGCGTCGGGTTGTTCGACGCGACGATCAGGATGTCGGACTCGGCCGTGAGGAAGATCTCGTACGACGCGAAGTTCTTGTGCAGCGCCTTGATCACGCCCATCACGAGGGCGTCGTCGATCTCATACAGGTGCAGCCACTGTCCGAAGACGCCGTTCGGCGTGAGGTACGTGCGAATGCGCTGGTAGAACTCGTCGGTGAAGAGGCCGCTCACGCCGCTCACCCACGGATTCGACGGCTCCGAAAGGATCAGGTCGAACTTCCGGTTCGACGCCGCGAAGTAGCTCTTCGCGTCGTCGTGCACGTACTGTGAGCGCGGATCGTCGAACACGCGACGATTCACCGGATAGAACACGTGCGAGCCGTTGATCATCTCGGGCTCGATGTCGATCGTGACGAGTTTCTCGAGCGCCGGACTCCCGAGCAGGAAATGGCTCGACATGCCGGAGCCGTTGCCGATCACCGCACCCTGCTTCGCGTTCGGCACGTGCGCGAGCGTGATGAGCGGCAGCAGGATCTGCGTGGACTCGTCGCCCTCGAGGCGGCGCGGCGTGGTGGTGTCGGTGACGGGCTCGAACCAGATCGGCGCGAGCGACGCATCCGGCTTGCCGTTGGTGGCCAGCGAGTACCCGCCATCCTCGGCCTTGCGCACGCTCACGGTCGCCGTGCGCCCGTCCTTGTAGAACACCACGGTGCGTGAACCGACGGCGGGCACCCGGCCGTAGCGAAACACGCCGCTGCTGAGGATGCCGCGATCGAAGTTCACGTTGAGCATCGCGACCATCGTGACGAGCACCGTGGCGCCCGTGAGGCCGACGGCGAACTTCTTCGTGTCGGCGGCGGTGCGGCCGGCTATGAACAACAGCCAGACTCCGAGCGCCATGTCGATCACACCGCCCGAGATGAGCAGGACCTTCAGTCCGAGCAGCGGCATCAGCACGAGCGCGGCAAGTCCGGCGCCGACGATCGAACCCAGCGTGTTGACGCTGTATACCGCGCCCACCGCGCGCTCGCCGCTGCCTGCGTTCAACAGCATCCGCGTAATGAGCGGCAGGGTGATTCCGGCGCAGAACGTCGCGGGCAGCATGACCGCGAGCGCGATGCCGTATTTCGCGACCGTGAAGAGCTGGTAGCCCTCGGCGTTCTGATCGAGTCCCTGGATGAGAAACGCCATCCAGTCGAACGAAACGAGATAGGCCGAGAGCGTGAGGATCGCGAGCGCGCCCATCGCCCACTGCGTGACGCCGAGCGCGCGAACGGGATCGCGGAAAGTGTCGGCGCGCGTGCGAACCCAGAACGCGCCGAGCGAGAGCCCGAGGATGAACGCCGACAGCATCAGTTCGAACGAATGCGTTGCGCTCCCGAGCACGAGCGAGAGCATGCGCACCCACGCGATCTCGTACACGAAGCTCGAGAGGGCAGTACCCGCGGCGACGATCAGCAGCACGCGCCAGAGCATCGGGAGCTCCGGCGCAGGCGGAGTGTTCTCCATCGTCTGGTGCGGCGGCGCGCCTTCGGCTTCGGGTTCATCGCTCTCGTGCACGAGCCGCACGGCGCCGAACACGGTGAGGCCGACGAGCAGGTTGATGATCGCCGCGGTCAGCAGCGTTCCCGGCAGTCCGGCCACGCCGATGAGATAGAACCCCGCGACGAGTACGCCGACCGCCGCGCCGATCGAGTTCGCGAAGTAGAGGATAGAGATCAGCCGGCCCGTGTCGCTGTGGCCGTCGCGCGACACTCGCCGGATCAGTCCCGCGCTCATCAGCGGGAACGTCGCGCCGAGCAGGACCGCCTGCGGAAGAATCAGGATGCCCGCGAGCGACCACTTCACGATCACGAGCGCCGGGCCGCCGGCAAGCGCCGGAAAGATCGTCGAATACGCGAAGCCGCTCACGCCGAGGAAGACGTCGTGAAAGACGAGTCCCAGCAGGCCGACGAGTCCTTCGACCGCTGCGTACGCGATCAGCGGCTCCCGGATGCGGGAACTCCAGCGCGCGGCGAGCGCCGCGCCGACGGACATCCCGCCCAGGTAGATGACGAGGACGATGACTTGCGCGTAGGCGCTGTGGCCGACGAAGAGGCCGAGGTACCGGCTCCAGATGGACTCGTAGATGAGCCCGGCGGCGCCGGAGAAGATGAAGACTGCGACGAGCAGGATGGTCATAGACGGAGAAGCTACCGTCTAGAGAGGGGAGAGGGGAGAAGCGAGACCAGTGGGGAGGGGCGAGACCAGCAGGGAGTGGCGAGGGTGAGGGGGAAGTGGGGAGAACCGAGAGGCGAGCGGGGAGCGGCGAGGTCTGTCTCCCCACTCGCTACTCCCCGCTCG
>Ga0097691_1001112_pt1 | contig 20697 bp, 26 predicted proteins | sample NGESurdeep072012_8_FD_72858 | JGI IMG/M metagenome (GOLD analysis project Ga0097691, IMG submission 72858) | Arctic peat soil microbial communities from Barrow, Alaska - NGEE Surface sample 210-1 deep-072012 | ecosystem: Environmental > Terrestrial > Soil > Wetlands > Peat ... | reverse complement strand
ATCAGTGCTCGCCTAAACCTCCGCTCACTTGCGGCTGATCGAGGCGGCGCACAGGGGAAGAAAAAGCAAAAACCTAAAATCACTCAGGTGGGCACATCGTGCCCACCTTATCGGACTCACTCTTTCTGGGGAATCCAAGAATTAAGTTCATGCTGGATATCTGACTCATGCTTCTCAAGCCCAATACGAAGAAACTTAAACAATGATAAGTAATCATCATGACCCATGATCTGTCTCGACCATGTGGAGGCCTTGTATAAGTTCATGTACTTGTTGGATATCGAAAAGCATTGATCGAGAAGCTGCACAATTTCCTCTTTGGGAATTGAATTCTCTTTGAGAGTGTCGGTAAACTTTCCTAATGCAGTCTTTGCTCCGGTATGTGCATAGACGTTCATTCGCCATAACATCAGCTTTTTAACGATTGGATTCTTGTCACTTGAGAATTCGATGTCAAACTGTAACTCCTCGGTTGACGGAATTGTTACGCCTTCAGCCAATGACTCAACGAAGGCGTTATCCTTCAATCGTTCTCTGAAGTGTGGCTCTTGGAAGTAGTGGAGGTTGAATTTAATAGTATCAAGAAGATTAACGAGGTTTAGGCTTCTGCTGTTCTGGTCGAAAATTCGACAAAGCCTAAACAGAAAAGCTTCTCTAATTGCGTCAAGAACAAGTGACCAGAAGGTATTGGATAGGTTCGCCTCATCCGAATAATCCGGAATCGAATTTGTTAGCCCGATATACAGTTTGTAATAAATATTTGCATCAACAATGTCCTTGGCTAGTGCATCAAGGAGCTTGTTAAGTTCATCAGCAGATTTAATTGTGATGTTCACTCGCCCCACTTCTTCATCAACTCCTGCTCCACCCCTAAGTGATCCAGTATCCGCGCCACCACAAAATCCACAATATCCTGCACGCTCTGCGGATGGTGATAGAAGCCCGGATTGGGCGGCATGATGACGGCGCCGGCGTGCGACAGTTTGAGCATGTTCTCCAGATGGATCGCCGAAAAGGGCATCTCGCGCGGTACCAAAATCAATGTGCGTTTTTCCTTGAGCATCACGTCGGCGGCACGCGCAATTAAATCATCACTAATCCCGCCTGCGATTTTGCCGAGCGTGCCCATCGTGCAAGGGCAGACCACCATCGCGTCGCCGGGATTGGAACCGGAGGCCATAGGCGCGTACCAGTCCTGGATGCCGAACACTTTCAGCTCGCCGCTGAATTTGCCGAAGCGTTCCGCAAACATCTGCTCTGCTTCCTGCGGACGGTTCGGCAGCGTGAAATCCAGTTCCTGTTTGGCGACGATCTGCGCGGCCTGTGAATAGACCAGATGCACGCGCTGTCCGCTTTGCAGCAGGCATTCCAGCAGGCGCATGCCGTAGGGCAGTCCGGAGGCACCGGTGAAAGCCAGGGTGATTGTTTTCAAGTTGTATTCTCGGTTGAGTGTGTTGAGCGTACAGGCATTATCCTAAAAAATCCAAGCTATAACCACGGAATACACGGAAGAATGCAAAGAGCGAATATTCGGCATTCCTCACTATATTGCTTTTCTTCCGTGTATTCCGTGGTCAAGAGGCTTTTTAAAGTTATCCATAAAACGCGCCGCAATCAACCCGTTCACGGTGCCGAACACCAGTGCGGCGGTGGCGAAGATCGGGATCAAATAGGCGATACCGGCATGCGGGATCAGCCACAGGTATACCACCAGCATCTGTCCGGTGATGTGCGCGAAGGCGGCGTAGATGCTGTGGCTGACCGGTCCGAACCAGCGCGCCGGCAAGTGCCGGGCGAAAGCCAGCACGATCAGGCTGAGCACTGCGCCGGACAGGCTGAGAAAAAATCCCGGTGTCAGAAAATTTCCGAACAGCAAGCTGCCCGCCACGACGCGCAACAGCGACACCCACGCGGCGGTGCGCCAGCCGTAACGCGCCAGCACGATCAGCGTGACGATGTTGGCCAGCCCCGGTTTGACGCCGGGCAGCGGCGAGGGGATGGCGCTTTCCAGTATCGTGAGTCCGAGCGCCACCGCTGCCATGCGCGCGATATGGTGGTCTTCGGCGGTGGTGTTCAGATTGATGGTCGAGGTGGTCATAATTTATAGAAGGACTGAGTGGCAAGGACTAAGGACTGAGTAGAACCCGCTGATCTGCTTTTCCTCAGTCCTTAGTCCTCGATCCTCAGTCCTGATTTTAATAATTGAGGCTGTCATATTTCTTCCTGCTGCCCGCCAATTCGACACTGACCTGATTGGGCAGGCACAGCGCGATCTCGCCGGCTTGTTGCAGCCAGCCTTGGCGCACACAGTATTGGCGCGGGCTGGGGTCGGAGGCGATGCGCGCCTTGCGGTTTTGAATGCTGATGATACTGACGCCAAGCGGGCCGGGCACTTCGATCTGCTGGTCGCGCGACAGCGGCACTTCGCGAAATATCTTTCCGCCGCTGCGGATGATAGCCTTGTCGGCGAGGTCGCCGCTCCATAACTTTAGCGTCAGCAGCACCACGAAGATGCTGCCCAGCAACAGCGTCAGCCAGTCGCCCGGCTTGATGTGTTGCAACGCAGCGGTGTACATCATCCTGAACAAACGCAATTCATAACCACGGAATACACGGAACACACTGAAAAAAGCGAGACCTGTCCCGATCTTATCAATGGGCTGTTGGGTTTTATTTCCAATCGGGGAATGATGGATAAAGAACAATTCATGGTTTTTATTCCGTGTATTCCGTGGTTAATGGTTGTTCCTGAGATTATTGAGTCAGTTCGCGATGGCGCACCAGCACCTGTTGCTGATGCTCAAAATATCGCGCGAGCTTTTCGGCCAGATAGACCGAGCGGTGCTGTCCGCCGGTGCAGCCGATAGCCACGGTCAGATAGCTGCGATTGTCGGCGACGAAACTCGGCAGCCAGCGTTCCACGAAATCACGGATGTCGCCAAACATATCCTGTGCGCTGGGGGTGTTGTCCAGAAATTCGATCACCGCTTCATCACGTCCGGTAAGCGGTTGTAGCTCAGGGTTGTAGTGCGGGTTGGGCAGGCAGCGCACATCGAACACCAGGTCTGCATCCAGCGGGATACCGTGTTTGTAGCCGAACGACTCGAACAACAGCGTCAGTCGCGCGCGATCCACTTTGATGAATTGTTTGATCCAGGCGCGCAGTGCATTGGCGTTGAGTTCGGTGGTGTCGATGTGATGGCCGATGTCGCTGATCTCGGTCAGCAGTTCGCGCTCGTGGCTGACGCATTCCGGCAGGGTACGAATCCCGTCACTGAGCGGGTGCAGACGGCGTGTCTCGGAAAATCTTTTTACCAGCGTGTCTGTCTGTGCATCCATAAACAACACGTGAACGTCAGTTCCTTGCTGCTTGATTTGCTGCAACAGCGGCGGCAGGCGTTGCACGCTGTTGGCACTGCGCACGTCTATGCTGACGGCGATGTTGCTGTAACCGGCACGCTGCAGATGTTCCACCAGTGCAGCCAGCAGGTCGGCGGGCAGATTGTCCACGCAGTAATAGCCGCTGTCCTCCAGCACCTTGAGCGCGATGCTCTTGCCGGAGCCGGACAGGCCGCTGATCAGGAATAATTGCATCTGGTTTCTATTCGTCTTCGTGCAGCAGTTGCTCATGCCGGGCGATGAACTCGTCCATACTGTTGATGCCGCGCTGTTTCAGGACAAAATTGCGCGCGGCGGCTTCCACCAACACCGCGAGGTTGCGTCCGGCGACCACCGGGATATTCACGGTACTGATGTTCACGCCGAGGACTTCCTGGTGCGTGGCGTTGATGGGCAGTCGCTCCATTTGTGACAGGTCGCCGCCGGGCGGGCGATGCAGATGCACGATGAGTTTCAGGCTCTTTTTGCGCCGCACGGCCGTTTCGCCGAACATGGTGCGGATGTTCAACACACCCAGACCGCGCACCTCGAGAAAGTCGCGCAACAGTGGCGGGCAACGACCCTCCAGCGTGTCTGGTGCGATGCGATGCAATTCGACGATGTCATCGGCAACCAGTCCGCTGCCGCGCGAGATGAGCTCCAGCCCGAGTTCGCTTTTGCCCACCGCGCTCTCGCCGGTGATCATCACGCCGACACCCAGAACGTCGAGAAACACGCCGTGGCGGGTGGTGGCTTCGGCCAGCTCCTTGGCGAGATAGTGGCGAACCAGCCACATCAAATGCACACTGGCCTTGGGTGAGGCGAACAGCGGAATATTCGAGCGGTTGGCGAAAGCGATCAATTCTGCCGGGATATTTTTTGCGCCTGCCACGATCAAACAGGTTGTGCCGTTTTGTTCGATTTGATGAAACGCGTCGTTGCGCTGTTCTGAGCTAAGATTGCGCAGATAATCCAGTTCGGTTTCGCTGAGCACCTGCACCCAGTTCGGATGTATCAGGTTGAAATGGCCGATGAGACCCTTGTTGGAGGTATTGACCTCATCGCTGTCGATGGTGCGATCGGTGCCGTCGGCTCCGGCAACACGGGTGAGCTGCAGCCGCTCCTGCTTGTCTTCGAACAGTTGCCGGACGTTGACTTGGCTCATGCCACGCTGCTCCAGTCATTAAACAATTGATAGATGCCGGCAGTGTCCTCGCAGGCGATCATGCGATTGCGGAATTGCGTGTCACTGAACATTTGCGCCAACTCGCCAAGAATCTGCAGATGCAGATCGGTGGCGCGTTCCGGTACCAGCAACACGAAAATCAAGTCAACCGGAAGCCCATCCGGCGCATCGAACGGAATAGGATGGGAAGTTTTTACGAAAGCTGCGGTGGCATCGCGCAGCTTGGCGATGCGGCCATGCGGGATCGCCACACCTTGGCCCAAGCCGGTCGAGCCGAGCTTCTCGCGGGCGAACAGGCTGTCGAATACCTGGCTGCGCGCGATCTGCTGGTTGTTTTCAAATAGCAAGCCGACGCGTTCGAACACACGTTTCTTGCTGGTGGATTCGGTGTCCAACAGGATGTTGTCGGGCAGCAGGATTTTGCTGATCTGGTTCATTATTAGGGACAGATAAAAATGGGCGGCTGCAATGCCGCCCGTTGTTGATTATTCTACCGCTGCATGTTTGCCGGAATCATCATGGCGACGCGCGGACAGCTTTTCCTTGTGCTTCACCACTTGGCGGTCCAGCTTGTCCACCAGCGCATCGATCGCAGCGTACAGGTTCTCGTCATCGCATTCCACGAACACATCCTTGCCGCTGATGTGCACGGTGGCCTCGGCTTTCTGCTTCAGTTTGTCGACGGAAAGGATGATGTTCACGTCAATCACGTTGTCGAAGTGACGTTTGATCTTGCCGAATTTAGCGGTCGCATAGTCGCGAATGGCGGGTGTGATTTCCAGGTGGCGTCCGGTTATATGGAGGTTCATGTTGTGCTCCTTGTTTAGAGTGATTTACGGAGATTTACCGGGAGTATGCGTAATGCTTCCCGGTACTTTGCTATGGTACGCCGGGCGACGACTATGCCCTGCTGTGCCAAGATTTCTGCCATGCGGCTGTCGGTAAGCGGCTTGCGCTGGTCTTCCGCGTTGACCAGTTGTTTGATCAATTCGCGTATCGCGGTGGAAGAACAGGTGCCGCCGCTTTCCGTGGCCAGCCCGCTGCCAAAAAAATGCTTGAATTCATATATGCCGCGCGGGGTCAGCATGAATTTTTGCGTAGTGCTGCGCGATACCGTTGATTCGTGCAACTCCAGCTCTTCGGCGATTTCTCGCAACACCAGCGGGCGCATCCCGATTTCGCCATGCTCGAAAAAGTTGCCTTGCCGCTCCACGATAGCCTGGGCGACGCGCAGGATGGTTTCAAAACGCTGCTGCAGATTCTTGATCAGCCACTTCGCCTCCTGCAATTGCGTTGCGAGTTGCGAGGAGCTTTTATCGCCGCGTTGTTGCAAGATGTTGGCGTAAATCTGGTTTACCCTCAGCTTGGGCATTGCTTCCACATTGAGTCGTGCGCGCCATTTGTTTTTGTGTTTCTCCACGACCACATCAGGCACCACGTAATCGGCAACGCTTTTGCCAAACTCCGCGCCGGGTTTGGGATTCATGCCTGTGATCAGGCACTGTGCAGCGCGCAATGCATCGTCCGAACAGCGCAGCAACCTCTTTATTTTGGAAAAATCGTGCGCGGCCACCAAATCGAGATGCTGGCTCACCAGGCGGATCGCCAAGTCGTGGTGCGGGGTGTCTTCCGGCAGGGCTTTGAGTTGCAGAGCCAGACACTCGCCCAGATTGCGCGCAGCCAAGCCGGGTTGGTCCAGGTGCTGCAGTTGCACCAGCGCGGTCTCCAGATCATCCAGCGTGATTTCAAGTTCGGCGGGCAGCAGCGTTACAAGTTCTTCCAGATCCTGCGCCAAATAACCATTTTCATCCAGCGCATCGATCAGCATACCGACCACATTGCGATCTTTGCTGTCCAGCGAGCTGGTGGTCAATTGATTGTGCAGATGCGCGCGCAGGCTGGCTTGTTCGGCGGCTTGTTCAGGGTAGGTTTCGTCTTCGTCATCGGTACTGCGCATCGTGCCGCCGCCGGTATTCCAGTCGGCGGGTTCATTGCCGAAATTATCCGCGCCAAAATCGTCCGCGCCACGGTCATCGCTACGTGACTGTTCGGGTTCGTCGCTGGATGTGCTGGTACTGCTGCGCGGCTCGACTTGAAAAATAGCAGTAGATTCCTCGGCCGCTTCCAGCATGGGGTTCTCTTCCAGCATGCGCGCGACTTCCTGATGCATATCCTGCGTGGAGAGTTGCAGCAAACGAATAGCCTGCTGCAACTGCGGGGTGAGCGTCAGTTGTTGGGATATCCGCAGTTGGAGAGTGGGTTTCATTGCTTGGTGTCGTGTCTGGGGAATCTTTGTGTCACAGTTTGAAGTGCTCGCCCAGATACACTTTCCTTACGCCTTCATTATAGATGATTTCATCCGGCTTGCCTTCCGCCATCACCGAACCGGCATTGATGATGTAGGCGCGGTCGCAAATGCCCAGCGTTTCGCGCACGTTGTGGTCAGTGATCAGCACCCCGATATTGCGCTCCTTGAGGAAGCGGATGATCTTCTGTATGTCAAGCACGGCAATGGGATCCACGCCGGCAAACGGTTCATCGAGCAGGATGAAGCGCGGTTCGGTCGCCAACGCGCGCGCGATTTCCACGCGCCGTCGTTCCCCGCCGGAAAGGCTGGCGGCGGGGTTGTTGTGGATATGCGAAATGTGCAGGTCTTCCAGTAATTTTTCCAGGCGATTTTTAATATCGGCTTTAGAAATGCCTTGCAATTCCAGCACCGCTTGAATGTTTTCCGCTACCGTCAGGCGGCGGAAGATCGAAGCTTCCTGCGGCAGGTAACCCAGTCCCAGGCGGGCGCGGCGGTGTATCGGAAAATGAGTGATGTTTTGATCATCAATGAAGATTTCTCCGCCATCGACAGAAATCAGTCCCACGATCATATAGAACGAGGTGGTTTTGCCTGCGCCGTTCGGTCCGAGCAGGCCTACTATTTCACCGCTTTTTACTGACAACGACGCATCGTGCACCACGGTGCGTGAGCCGTATCTTTTTTTCAGGCCGATGGCGCGAAGTTCACTCATGTTCATTCCGTGGGGGTAAGGTTCTTGCCGGGTGTGATGGGCAGTATATCTGGCGCGGCAGGCGATGTTTTGGCTTCTTTGGACTTAGGTTGCAACACGGCACGTACCCGTTGCGGCGGAACATTTCCAGAGCCTGCCTCGCTGCTGTCCACCCGAAAAACTTCGGTCTTGGCGCTGTAAGTAATATGATCGCCGCTTACCTCATCCAGATTGCGCTTGAGGCGCGCTTTTTCGTGGAAGTTCAACGTGTCGGTGCGTGTGTCATATTCGATGCGTTTGCCATAGCCTTCCACATATTCATTCAAGCCTTCGCGCTTTTGCCGGAACTCGGCGGTATTTCCATATGCCGTGGCGTGTTTGAAGCCGTCTTTGTCTTCCACCACGACGATCTTGTCGCCACTTAGCAATAGCGTGCCTTGGGTTAATCGCACATTGCCGGTAAAGGTGCTGATTTGTTGTGCATCGTCCATCATCACCTGATCCGCTTCCAGATGGATAGGCTTGTTCCGGTCGGCGCTTTCGGCAAAGCAGGCTGGCGAGCAGAGCAACAAAAAAGTTGCCAATAACAGTTTATTTTTTAGCCGGTACATGTTCGCTTCTAACTTGGGAAAGCAGTTTCAAAGTGCGTGTCTCGCTGTTCATTTCCATGCCTATCGCATGCACAGTGGTGTGGTCTTCGACGATGGTGATAGCGCGGTCGGTATCCGTTAAATTCTGGTCAGGGATGACATGCAAGTATTCGGTTTGTAGCGAAAGTTGATGTTGTTTTGCGCTTGCCTCCCGCAGTACTTCGACATCATCGTGCAGAAATATCTCATCACCTTTGCTGGAAACCATCCCGCGCTTGGCGCTGGCATGTATTGCCGGATGTTCGGCAGACAGCATGGTGATACGCGGCGCTTCCAGCGTGGTACTGTCGTCATCAGGGTAATGCAGCATTTTTTTTGCGACCATGATGAAGCTCGGTACGCCTTGCTCATTCAGCTTTATTGCAGAAAAGTTTTCAATGATGGCATCGGGGTCATGGCGTTTGCTGCTGTCAGGCTTGGCCGCTTGCGGCTGCACCTGCAGGTTCAGCCAATAGGTCGCCCCGAGCAAACCAAACAATGGCAACAGCGGCAGCCAGTAACGGGCACGGGAGGAAAAACTCATCGCAAATAAGGTGCCAGTTGGGCATCCAGTGTGCCCTGCGCCGACATGATCATCTCGCAGGCTTCGCGCACCGCGCCGTGTCCGCCGCTGCGTTGCGTGATGTAGCCGGAATGTTCGCGCACCAGTTGCGGGGATTCCGGGACACTGATAGCCAGACCGACGTGGCGCATCACCGTGAGATCAACCACATCATCGCCCATATAGGCGGCTGCATCGCGCGACAGCTTGAGTTTGTTGAGCAGATCGACCATAGCTTCGAGCTTGTTTTCCACTCCCTGATAGAGATGTGTGACACCAAGGTTGCGTGCTCTGGCTTCGACGCAACGCGAAGTGCGTCCGGTGATGATGGCGACCTCCACCCCGCTGGCGCGCAGCATTTTCAGACCATGACCATCCAGCGCATTGAAGCGCTTGAATTCTTCGCCGGAATCGGAAAAATATAATCCGCCATCGGTCATCACACCATCAATATCGAACGCGATTAGGCGTATCAATTTTGCACGGCTTGTCAGCATGGTTTCCCCCTAACCCGGATCAACCGGAATAATCTGTGGGACGGGCTTCAGCCCGACCCGGCTATATCACTTTTGCGTGCAACAGATCGTGCATGTTCAGTGCGCCGACCAGCCTGTTTTGTTCATCTACCACCAGCATCTGGCTGATGTTGTATTGCTCCATCAACTGCACGGCCTCGGCGGCGAGACTGTCGGGTCCGATACAGCGCGGATTGGCAGACATCACGTCGCGCACCGGAGTGGCGTTGAAATCCAGTTTCTTTGCCAGCGTTCGGCGCAGGTCGCCATCCGTGTATATACCCAACACATGCTGTTCGGCATCCACGATGGCGGTCATACCCACGCCTTTTTTCGAGATTTCCAGAATCGCGTCGCCCAGCATCGCGTGTTCGCGTACCATCGGCAGACGCTCACCGATACGCATGATGTCGCTCACATGGGTGAGCAAACGCCGGCCCAGATTGCCGCCCGGATGCGAACGGGCAAAATCTTCCACGCCGAAGCCTTTGGCGTCCAGCAATGCCATCGCCAGTGCGTCACCCAGTGCCAGCGCCGCCGTGGTGCTGGTTGTCGGCGCCAGGCCCATCGGGCAAGCCTCCTTGTCGACAGCGGCATTGAGATGCACATCGGAAACTTTGGCCAGAGTGGAAGCTGGATTGCCGGTCATGCTGATGAGCTTTGCGCCTTGACGCTTGATGGCCGGTACGATGGCAACCAATTCTTGGCTCTCGCCGGAATAGGACAGCGCGATGATGACATCCGCGCTGGTGATCATGCCGAGGTCGCCGTGGCTTGCTTCTCCAGGATGCACGAAATAAGCAGGGGTGCCGGTGCTGGACATGGTTGCGGCGATCTTGCGCGCGATATGCCCGGACTTGCCCATGCCACTCACGATGACGCGGCCTTCGCAGCGCAGAATGACATTCAGCGCGTGCAAGAAATTTTCATCGAGTCGTGTGCTCAGTGCATATACGGCAGCAGCTTCGATGTTCAACACTTCGCGTGCAAGGTTAAGCGCGCGGGGAGCGGCGGAGATGGGTTTATTCATAAATGGGATTATAGCAGTGCGTTCAACCCGCAGCGAAATTTTGACCTGTAGAGGAATTAATGACACGTAGCGAAATTTTGAAAGCATGCGCCAATTAGGGCATTATCCGGACATGGCAACAATGTCGCTTGAACACGCATATGACTGACTCACTGCAACTCGTGCTGATCCTGCTCGCCGTCGCCGTGGGCGTGGTGGTGCTGTGCCGCATCCTGCGTCTTCCGGCGATGCTGGGCTATCTCCTGGTCGGCATCCTGATCGGGCCGCATGCGCTGGGTTGGATACACGATGCGCCGGAAACCCGCCATCTGGCGCAATTCGGCGTGGTATTCCTGATGTTCAGCATCGGGCTGGAGTTCAGTCTGGCGCGCCTGCGCAGCATGCAACGCCTGGTGTTCGGCCTGGGCACCGCGCAGGTGGCGGCGACCATTTTGCTGGTCATGCTCACCTCGCTTTTCTTCGGACTGGATTGGCGCGCAGGGCTGGCGCTGGGCGGCGTACTGGCGATGTCCTCCACCGCGATCGTCAGCAAGATGCTGGTCGAACGCGCCGAACTGAGCACGCCGCACGGCCAGAAGATCATGGGCGTGCTGCTGTTCCAGGATCTGGCCGTCGTGCCGCTGATCATCATCATCCCGGCGCTGGCCAGCAGCGGGCAGACCATCTATGTCACGCTCGGCATCGCCCTGCTCAAGGCCGCGCTGGTATTGGCCGCCCTGCTGATCTTCGGGCAGCGCTTGTTGCGCCCGTGGTTTCATCTTGTTGCGATGCAAAAATCTTCCGAGCTGTTCATGCTCAACGTGCTGCTGTTCACCTTGGGGCTGGCTTACCTCACCGAGCTGGCCGGGCTTTCCCTGGCGCTGGGCGCATTCGTCGCCGGCATGTTGATCTCGGAAACCGAGTATCGCTACCAGGTGGAAGAAGACATCAAGCCTTTCCGCGACGTGCTGCTCGGCCTGTTCTTCGTTACCATCGGCATGCTGCTCGATCTGGGCAGCGTGTTCGCGGGATTCGGCTGGATATTGCTGGTCCTGCTGATCCTGCTTCCGTTCAAGGCGGCGGTGGTGGCGCTGCTGGCGCGCTGGTTCGCCGGGGATTGGGGTGCGTCGATCCGCAGCGGACTGGGCCTGGCGCAAGCGGGTGAATTCGGGTTCGTGTTGCTGACTCTGGCAGGCCAGGTAAATTTGTTGCCGCCGGAGGTGATGCAGAACGTGCTGGCGGCCATGTTGATTTCGATGCTGGCCGCGCCGTTCCTGATCCAGCATGCCGAAGTCATCGTCCGGAATCTGACCCCGTCCGCATGGATGGATAGCGCCATGCTGATACACCAGATCGCAGTGAAAAGCATGTCCAGCGACGCACACATCATCGTTTGCGGTTACGGGCGCAGCGGGCAGACGCTGTCGCGTTTCTTGACGCAAGAGAAGTTGCGTTTCATCGCGCTGGACCTCGACCCGCGCCGCGTACATGAGGCAGCGGCAGCGGGAGAGAGCGTTGTGTATGGTGATGCCGCCAAGCGCGAAGTGCTGCAGGCTGCCGGGCTGATGCGCGCAAAAACCCTGGTGATCACCTACAACGACAAACATTCCGCGCTCAAGATCCTGCATCATGTCAATCAAATGCGCCCCGACCTGCCGGTGATCGTGCGCACGACCGACGATGCCCACATAGAAGAACTCAAGAAAGCCGGTGCAGCCGAGGTGGTGGCGGAGGTGACGGAAGGCAGCGTGATGCTGGCCTCGCAGGTGCTGCTGTTGTCGGGCGTGCCGCTGAACCGTGTGATTCGCCGGGTGCAGGAAAGCCGCGCAGGGCGTTATGCGGCGTTCAGCGGCTATTTCCGCACCGTCCAAAACGACGGGGATGATGCGGCTGAAAGTTTGCAGCCGCGCTTTTTAAGCGTGCTGCTCAAAGACGATTCTGCGGCAGTGGGCAGGAAATTGGGCGAGGTCGGACTGGCGGAGTTGAGCGTCGAAGTTAATGCCGTGCGCCGGCGCAACGTGTACGGCGCGCAACCGAGCGAAGATATGTTGATGCAGGCTGGAGATATACTGGTGCTGCTCGGGTTGCCGGAAGCGTTGCAGGCGGCCGAGTCGCTGCTGCATCAAGGGCAATAAAAAAGCCCGCTGCGAACAGCGGGCTTGTGTCACGCCGGGTGAGTCGTATTAAACGCCCATGCAGACGGTGTATAGCGTATTGTCATCAGGCACCACCGTTGGCGGTATCGAAGTTCCTCCTATGGCAGCAGGTGACGCTGTGCGCGGGCCAGCAGTACTTGAGGCAGCGTCAGCGGTGATCATCACCGAACCAGTATTGGCGACGCCATCATCGAGCGTAGCGTCCAGCTGCTTGGCAAATTTTCCCTGAATGTGCTGTGAACAGATTATGTAAGATCCCTTCAGGTTTGCAATCGGAGGAGTAGCGCTTGCGCTTTCGATACCGATGCGGCCACCAACGGTATTTTGAGGCAAGTAGGGGTCCTGGTCATTTGTAATGGTAGCAGGGACCACAGTCGGGCCGGCGGCCAGTCCAGCCAGACGTACGTGTTGCCAAAATACGATCGACTCGTCTGATGGGGTATTGCTATCCCAGTTGCCATTGATAACTCCATTACCCAGGGTAGTACCTGCTGGAGTTGTGGCTTTAGTCCCCACCACATGAACATCCGCTTGTTGATCATCTCCAGGCACAGCCTTGAATTTGTCCTGGTAGCCGTAGATGTACACGGGGATGTTCCTGAAATCGTTGGCGAGGTTCTTGACTTTCGCGCTGTTGATGAGCTCTTGTCCCTTCAGCACTCCGCCGAGCAACAGACCGATGATCACCAGTACGATGGCGATTTCGATCAAGGTAAAACCGGATTGATTGCGTTTCATTGTGATAGTCTCCTATATTATGTTTGCTGCACCGTGATTACAGCAAGCGCTGTGCCAAAGAAACAATGAAATCCGATTTTGTCTTTCCGTGCGGGAAGTAATCCAGTTGAATCAAATGGCTGGACTAAATCAACATCCGGCATGCCGGATGTTCAGGTAGGTTCGAAACAGGCTGTGTGTATCTGGATAGCAATGGTTCTGACGAATTATTGACAGGGTGGTGACGAAATGCTGACACTGTATATCGGGAATCGCTTGCGTACCGGTCGCTGGCTGTTGCTGGCGATGATCGGGCTATTGCACGGTGCGCTGTTGCTCGGAATTAAAAGTCCTTGGGTGCATCCGTTGCTGCTGGCTCACCTTGGCCTGTTCCTGCTCTGGCAGCCGCTGTGGCGCGGCGAGCGCGAAGTGGGGCGTGGTGCGCTTGTGTTCCTCATGTTGGCGTCCATAGTGGCGATCTTCTGGCTGAGCTGGTGGGCAATCGCTTTTTGGCTGACCGGTCTGTTTGGCTTGGTTGGTGCGCGCGTATTCGTTTTTCGTGACCGTTGGTCGCGCCTGTTATACCTGTCGTTGATCGTCTATTTGCTGGCAGTTTTGCTGCTCTGGGTGGTGCCGAATTTATTTGAGGCTCAATCCTCCATTGAGGCAGGGCGCTTCCTGATAAAAAATGTATTGCCGTTGCTGATATTGGCCATGGCGGTTCTGCCAATTAACAATAAGCCTACCGAAACCAGTCAGGCGGTGGACTTCATATACAGCTTGCTGCTGTTCATGTTGCTGACGCTGGTGGTGCTCGGCAGTCTCGCCTTCATGACGCTGGCGCGGCTTGATTATTTCGATGCATTGTTGCGCACCCTGTTCCTGATCGGGCTGGTGCTGCTGGCGCTTGGTGGATTCTGGAGTCCGCGCTTCGGTTTCAGCGGCCTGCAAGCCATGTTCTCGCGCTATCTGTTGAATGTTGGCACCCCGTTTGAAGATTGGCTCACCCAGCTGACCGAAGCAGCTCAGCGCGAACCTGATGCGACATCCTATCTGCGTCGCGCCGTTAAATTGCTGGAAGATTTGTCGTGGTTGTCCGGCTTGTCCTGGCAATCACTTGGCGGCACCGGACAGCTCGGACAATTCAGCCAACACGCGGCGGTGGTGCAAGCAGGTGAATTGCGCATGACGTTATATTCCAGGCAATCGCTCAACCCCACCCTGTTGCTGCATATACATCTGCTCGTGCAACTGATCGGTTATTTCTATCAGGCTAAACAGCGCGAACAAAGCCTGCGCGACATCACGCGTTTGCAAGCCGTGTATGAGACAGGGTCGCGCCTCACCCATGACTTGAAAAACATGCTGCAATCGCTGCTCTCGCTCACCACCATCGCACAAAGCCGCGAAGAACGGTCGCAACAATTGTTGCAACAACAACTTCCTCTGCTTACCCAGCGGATCGAGATGACATTGATCAAATTGCGGCAACCGCTACTGGAGAGCGAAACCCCGCAACTTGCCCTGAACGCATGGTGGAACGCAGTGCGGCTGCGCAACCAGTATCGGACTATAGTCTGGCATGCGCCGGATAACTTGCCGGACAAGAATATTCCCGTTGCGCTGTTCGATTGCATAATCGACAACCTGATCGATAATGCAGTGAGAAAACGCCAATCAGAGCCGGGCATAACTATTTCTATCGAAATTCAACCGGATCCACTGCGCATGATTGCCTGCGACAGCGGCGATCCTGTTCCGGAAAACATCACAGAAAATTTGTTGCGAGGTGCCGTCGTCTCTGGAAATGGCCTGGGGATAGGCCTGTACCAAGCCGCTCGATGGGCCGAACAACTGGGCTATCGGCTGACCTTGGCCAGCAATCAGCCGGGAAAGGTGTGCTTTGAGTTGAGGGCAGCAGGCGCGGGGCAGAGGGGAGAAGGCAGAGGGTCTGTCACGGCTGTGCCGCGAATTTGATATAACTTACCATGTGGCGGTACACAATAAACAAGTCCTCAGGCATCAGTTCGCTGCAATGTGATAAGCTTCGCGCCGTTGTTATTACTCTGTGTTTTATTCCGTTTCATGTCTTCCATTTCGGCATCTTCTCTCGCGGCCGCGCTACTGCGCCAGGAAGTTCTTGACCTGCATGCTTATCATGTGCCGGAAAGTTCCGGTTACATCAAGCTGGATGCGATGGAGAATCCCTATCTCGTGCCGACTGCATTGCGCGGCGAAATCGCCGAGGCGGTCGCTGCTGCTGCCATCAACCGTTATCCCGATCCCGGTGCTGTTTCACTCAAGGAAAAGATCCGTGGCGTGACCGGCTTGCCGCAGGGGATGGAGGTGTTGCTCGGCAACGGCTCGGACGAGTTGATCCAGATGCTGGCGATGGCCCTCAATAAGCCGGGCGCGGTACTGCTCAGCGTGGAGCCATCGTTTGTGATGTACAAGATGATCGCGGCGTTCACCGGTATGCGTTATGTGGGTGTACCGTTGGCAACGGACTTTTCTTTGGACCTGGCTGCGACACTTGCGGCGATCAAGCGTGAACGACCCGCGTTGACTTTCCTGGCTTATCCGAATAATCCCACCGGCAATCTGTTTTCGGCGGATGCAATGGCGCAGATCATCCAGTCATCGCCGGGTCTGGTGGTGGTGGACGAAGCCTACTATGCCTTCGCCAGCGATAGTTTTATTCCGCACTTGGCGCGTTATCCGAATCTGCTGGTGATGCGTACTTTTTCCAAGCTCGGCATGGCCGGGTTGCGCCTCGGTTTTCTGGCGGGCAGCGCGGCGTGGTTAGGGCAATTGGAAAAGCTGCGCTTGCCGTATAATGTCGGTGTATTGCCGCAATTGGTAGCCGAAAAACTGTTGTCGCATCATGATGTGCTGCTGCAACAAGCGGAACAAATCAAGAGGGATCGTGCAAAACTGTACCAGCAGTTGAGCGAGATCGCCGGTGTAAAGGTATACGCCAGCGAGGCGAATTTCCTGCTGTTCCGCGTTGCGGATGCGACTGAGATATTCACCGGTTTGAAACAGCGCGGGGTGCTGATCAAGAACTTGAACGGCGGGCACCCGATGTTGAAAGATTGTTTGCGTGTGACAGTAGGTAAGCCGGACGAGAACATGAGATTTATTGCTGCATTACAAGAAACCATTATTCAATCCGCATAGGGCCAAATCATGCGTAGCGCGAAAGTTTCACGCAACACCTTGGAAACCCAGATTAATATCGAGCTGAATCTGGATGGCAACGGCAAGGCCAAATTTGATACCGGACTGCCGTTTCTCGATCACATGCTCGATCAGATCGCCCGGCACGGCTTGCTGGATATCAACATTCTGGCCAAGGGCGACCTGCACATTGACGCACATCACACCGTGGAAGACATCGGCATCACGCTGGGTCAGGCGTTCAATCAGGCAGTAGGAGACAAGAAAGGTTTGCGCCGCTACGGCCATTCTTACATACCCTTGGATGAGGCCTTGTCTCGCGTGGTGCTGGACATTTCCGGCCGCCCCGGCTTGGTGTTCAATTGTCAATTCGTGCGCGACAGCGTCGGTGATTTTGATGTGGATCTGATCAAGGAATTCTTTCAGGGTTTCGTCAATCATGCCTTGGTGACATTGCACATCGACAATCTGGCGGGCAACAATGCCCACCATCAGGCCGAAACCATTTTCAAGGCATTTGGCCGCGCGCTGCGCATGGCGTTGGAGCTGGATCCGCGTATGGTCGGTGTGATGCCTTCCACCAAGGGAACACTATAAAAATAAATTATGGGAGCCTCTAAAAATTCAGAGTTCGCCCAAATGCAAGGCGCGGAAAAAATTTCGCCGCGCCGCATATGGTTTATATGTAAGCAAGAAATTTTTTCCGCAACGCAGCAGTTGGGATGAAATATGGATTTTAAGAGGCTCACATCATGGTTGATGTCGCGGTAGTCGACTACGGTATGGGCAACTTGCGCTCGGTCGAACAGGCCTTGCGCAATGTGGCTCCCACGGCAGAAATCGTCGTCACAGATGATGCAGACGTGATTGCAAATGCCAAGCGCGTGGTATTCCCCGGACAAGGCGCGATGCCCGACTGCATGCGTGAACTGGATGCACGCGGTTTGCGCGATGCGGTGCTGGATGCCGCTCGCAGCAGACCTTTTCTCGGTATTTGTATCGGCCTGCAAATGTTGTTCGAGCACAGCGCCGAGGGCAACGTGGACGGATTGGGCATCTTGCATGGCAAGGTGGTGCGCTTTGCCAGTCATATGCACGATGCGCAGGGCAATAAACTCAAGGTGCCGCACATGGGCTGGAATCAGGTTCACCACGGGCAGCATCCGTTGTGGGATGGCATAGAGCAGGATGCGCGTTTCTATTTCGTTCACAGCTACTATGTGCAGCCGCAAGATGCATCATTGGTGCAGGCGACCAGCCAATATCCGCAATCATTCGTGTGCGCGGTGGCGAAAAATAATTTGTTTGCAGTGCAATTTCATCCGGAAAAAAGCTCCACAGCAGGGCTGAAACTGCTGCAAAACTTTATGCAATGGAATCCTTAAATTTTTAACATACTCATATGCTAATAATTCCTGCGATTGATTTAAAAGACGGTCATTGTGTGCGCCTCAAACAAGGCGTGATGGAAGATGCCACGGTGTTTTCGGAAGACCCTGCCGCTACCGCAAAACATTGGTTGGCGGAAGGGGCGCGCCGCTTGCATCTGGTGGATCTGAATGGCGCTTTTGCCGGCAAGCCGAAGAACGAGGCCGCCGTGCGCAGCATCATCGAAGCGGTGGGTTTGGATGTGCCGGTGCAACTGGGCGGGGGCATACGTGATCTTGAAACCATCGAGCGCTATCTCGACATCGGTGTGACTTACATCATCATCGGCACTGCGGCAGTAAAAGTGCCGGGCTTTTTGCATGAAGCCTGCGACGCATTTCCCGGACACATCATGGTGGGCCTGGATGCCAAGGGCGGCAAAGTGGCCGTGGATGGCTGGTCAAAATTGACCGGGCATGATGTCGCCGATTTGGCTCACCGCTTTGAGGGATACGGCGTGGAAGCTGTCATATACACCGACATCGGACGCGACGGCATGTTGTCCGGCGTGAATATTCCTGCCACCGTTGAACTGGCAAGGCCGCTGCACGTCCCGGTGATCGCCAGCGGCGGCATTACCAATCTGGATGACGTGCGAGCTCTGTGTGCGGTGCAGGCCGAAGGCATCACCGGCGCGATCACCGGACGCGCGATTTATGAAGGCACGCTGGATTTCAAGGCCGCGCAGGCTCTGGCCGATGAATTGACCGGGGCTGATAAACTGACCGGAGCAGCGCGCTGACTCATGCTCGCCAGGCGCATCATCCCTTGTCTCGATGTGACGGCTGGCAGAGTCGTTAAAGGAGTAAGCTTCGTCGAACTGCGCGATGCCGGTGATCCGGTGGAAATCGCGCGCCGTTACGATGAGCAAGGCGCGGACGAACTGACCTTCCTCGACATCACCGCAAGCTCGGACGATAGGGGAATTATTTTTCGCATCATCGAACAGGTCGCCTCGCAGGTGTTCATTCCCTTGACCGTGGGTGGCGGGGTGCGTGAAGTGGGTGACGTGCGCAATTTGTTGAATGCCGGGGCGGATAAGGTCAGCATCAATACTTCCGCAGTACTCAATCCGCAATTGGTCGCCGATGCTGCCGGACGTTATGGTTCGCAGTGCATCGTGGTGGCGATCGATGCCAAGCAGGTTTCACCGGGACACTGGGAAGTATTCACCCACGGTGGACGCAATGCCACGGGCCTGGATGCGGTGGCGTGGGCGAAAAAGATGCAGGACTTGGGCGCGGGTGAAATCCTGCTGACCAGCATGGACAGAGACGGGCAAAAGACCGGTTTTGATCTGGCGTTGACCCGGTCTATTACCGATGCACTGGAGATTCCTGTGATCGCCAGCGGTGGCGTGGGCAATCTGCAACACCTTGTCGACGGCGTAAAAAAAGGCGGAGCGGATGCGGTGCTGGCCGCGAGTATTTTTCACTTCGGCGAATACACCGTGCAGCAGGCCAAGCAGTTTATGGCAGCGCAGGGCATCGAGGTTCGGTTATGAAAGACTTCTATTCAGGTACAAGGCTCAAGGTGCAAGGCTCAAGGCTGATGGCCCAAGGTTTTTCCTTGCCCCTTGTACCTTGCAGCTTGGGCCTGTTTTATTTATGAGCGAAACCTGGTTAAATAAAGTAAATTGGTCTGTCGATGGCCTGGTGACAGCCGTTGCCCAGGATGCATCTACCGGGCGGGTGCTGATGGTGGCCTGGATGGATCGCGATGCATTAAAACTTACCCAACAAAAAGGCGAGGCGGTATATTGGTCCCGTTCGCGCAAAAAACTTTGGCACAAGGGCGAAGAGTCCGGGCATGTTCAAAAAGTAAAAGAGATACGTCTCGATTGCGATGGGGATGTGATTCTGTTGCAGGTTGAACAGCAAGGCGGCATCGCCTGTCATACCGGACGCGAGAGCTGCTTCTACAGCCGTTTGGAACAGGGCAAGTGGGTGGAAGTGGATGCGGTGCTGAAATCTCCTGATGAGATATATAAGAAATGAAACAAGACATTTTACAAAGATTGACCGAAACGCTGGAGACGCGCAAGCAAGCATTGCCCGAAAGCTCCTATGTCGCCAAGCTATTCAGCATGGGCGAGGATGCCATCCTGAAAAAAGTCGGAGAGGAAGCCACGGAAGTTATTCTTGCGAGCAAAGAGGGCGACAAAACACATCTGGTGTATGAAACTGCCGATCTGTGGTTTCATTGCATGGTGCTGTTGGCGCAGCATGGCTTGAGCGCGGCGGACGTGCTGAACGAACTGGCGCGCCGCGAGGGTTTGTCGGGCATTGCCGAAAAGGTTGGCCGGAAAAAGGACTGAGCATGAGTGACTGTTTATTTTGCAAAATCGCACGCGGTGAAATTCCTTGTCGCAAGGTGTATGAAGACGATGAGTTGTTCGCCTTTCATGACATCCATCCGGTCGCGCCGGTGCACTTCATGCTGATCCCCAAGCTTCATCTGGCTTCGTTGATGCAGGCCGAAAATGCCCATGCCGCCTTGCTCGGCAAGATGTTGTTGTTGGCACCCAAGCTGGCAAAAGAACAGGGATTGGACAATGGTTTTCGTACTGTGATCAACACCGGCAAGGGCGGCGGGCAGGAAGTGTTTCATTTTCATATTCACATCATCGGTGGCGGCATCATTCCGCCCATGGTGCGGCGCAATTAATATTTCAAGGAGAACGAGATGGGCGGATTAAGTATTTGGCATTGGCTGATAGTGTTGCTGGTGATCGTGTTGATTTTCGGCACCAAAAAATTGCGCAACATCGGCAGCGACCTGGGCGGTGCGGTAAAGGGTTTCAAGGAAGGCATGCGCTCCGAGGATGAAACCGCCAAACAGATTAAAGAAGGCGGTCAAACCATCGAAGGTGAAGTGAAAGACAAGAAAACGACTAACATTTAAGCCTATCCTTACGGCTGGCAAAGATGTTCGACTT
>Ga0097691_1001111_pt1 | contig 20708 bp, 21 predicted proteins | sample NGESurdeep072012_8_FD_72858 | JGI IMG/M metagenome (GOLD analysis project Ga0097691, IMG submission 72858) | Arctic peat soil microbial communities from Barrow, Alaska - NGEE Surface sample 210-1 deep-072012 | ecosystem: Environmental > Terrestrial > Soil > Wetlands > Peat ... | reverse complement strand
GTAGCCGCGGCAGTACTCGAACTTCTCCACGGCCTTCATCAGGCCGACGTTGCCTTCCTGGATCAAGTCGAGGAACTGCAGCCCGCGGTTGGAATACCTCTTGGCGATGGAAACCACGAGGCGTAAATTGGCTTCGATAAGCTCGTGTTTGGCCTGTTCCGCGTCCATCTCGCCTTGGATGATTTCGCGCTGGGTGCGCTGCAACTGCTGAAAGCTCACGCCGGCATCGCTTTCCAGCCTTTTTAGGTCGCCGCGACACTGCCGCTGTGTCTTGCGGTAACCCCTCTTCACTTCTTCGCTGCGCGTGCTCTCAATCTTCTTTCCCAGGTTGCTGACTTGGCAGTCGAGCGAGTGCATGATGTCCACGGTTCTACTCACCCGATCGATCAGGCGTTGGCGCTCGCAGTTGCTGAGACCGAGGTTGCGGACGATGAGCGAAATTCGAACGATCTCGCGGCCCAGGCTGAATCGGCAGCGGCGGTATTCGCGCGTTTTCTGTTTTGCCACAATGGTTGGTAGCCGTCCGGCCAACTGGTTGGCTCTTGTGTAGTGCTTCTGCAGCTCGTCGATACGGTGCGTGATGTCCTCGACACCGTTCTGCAGGGTCTCCTCGGTGATCTCTTCCTCATCGAAGACCACAATTTCCTTGATCGCACGTATGCCGCGCTTCAAATCCTCGCCAATGACCAAAATTTGTCGGATCACGAGGGGCGAGCGTGAAAGCGCCTTCAGCGCGCTCAACTGTCCGCGCTCGATGCGCTTGGCAAGTTCCACTTCCCCTTCGCGGGTGAGCAGAGGCACTATGCCCATCTCGCGCAGGTAGATGCGCACCGGATCGTTGGTCTTTTCAAGAGCGCCTGGGGTCAGGTCGATCTCGACGGCCTCCACTTCCTCCTCAAACTTTTTTTCCACGTCCCACAGCCGATCTGTGACGCCAGCGGCCAATTGCCGGAGTCATACGCAGTGTACGGTGAATCTTGATGAAGTTGTACGCGAAATAATTGAGCGCGATGGCGGCTGCATGATTTTCCAGCTTGCGCGAAAAGCCGTTCGACAGGCGCGTATAGCGCCTCATGTTTGTGCGAGCCGTCCAATTCTGACGCTCCACGAACGAAGTTGAAATGTGCTTAGGGTCTGGGTTCCCCGTCAAGTCCTTTGTGGCGCAACCGATGCAACGAGCCGGAGAATAACGAATCTCATTCTCCGCTGGGGCACGACTTCGTGAAGAACGATGACCCCGAGTGCGCGCCGGCCTTGCAGGCACGAAACACTGCACTGTAACTTTGTGATTTGGTTTATGGCCCGAAAGTCTCGATACGACATCCCGAAGCCCACCTGGACCTGTCCCCACTGCGGGTTCGTGCACATGCCAGCCGATCTACTCCGTCTCGACTCCGAACGCTTTCAGTGCAAGGCTGCGGCCAGCCGTTCCCGAGCGGGCCAGCAGATGTGCACTGACGGGCCGTGGCCCCAGACAGGGCACGCCGACCTCGGCCACCGCGGCGTTGCCGCTCCCCGCCTACGGCCCGGTGCGCTCAAAAGAGACCTGTGCGATAGATCAGCCACCAACTGACTAACAAAGCCGCGATTGTTTCTATGATCGCCCAGCCAATCGGAAGCCAGAATGCTCCGAGGCTGAGGATCGTGAACAGAACCCAGAACGATTTCGTTTGAGTGCTCAATCGCAGTTCACTTCCCTAGCAGATTCGTTATCAAGGCGGCTCTATAGAGTTTAAGCCCCGGCCTTCTTCGTCGCGGCCCATCTTTAGCCGCATAGCTGGACTCATGGGACGGTGAACTCATTTGGCCGGTCGTGCGGCCTTCGTGGGCGCAGGTCGACGACCAATCCTCCTCTTTGCCCAAGACAGCTTCATTGCCGCCCCGATTCGTTTCCGGGCGGCGGGGCTCATTGGGCGTCTCCCTGATGCTGCTTGTGACGACTGCGACTTGAACGGCCGGCCACGACGAGGACGCGATCCTTCAAGGGCGGCGATAGCTTGATCGAATCGATTTCGTTGGGTGAGCAATACGGGCTTCGAAAGTTGGGCACAGATCGGACGATAATACTTATTTCTCGGTGTTTCCCCTGACGCTCCGAGCATCCGCTTGGTTCACGTCCTCTTCGTCCATGTATCGGAGATCCGTCCAGGGAACGCCCTCCACTACGGGGCCATCCCCAGTTACAAACTGGAGATCGGCAGATTTCGATTTCTTGTCAACGTCTACGACGACAAGTACTCCATTGTGGCCCAAGGCGGTAACGCGGTCGTGCTTTCTAGGAACACGAGGTGCCATGCTCCCGAGTTTACGCCGTTCGTCCAGGCGTTCAAGAGGCGAGAATTTCAAGCTGCACCACTACCGCCGCATGCACTTCTGAGAGCGCCACCTTCAAGACCAACGGCGGTCCTTAATCGCTGTATGAGCATTGCCGGATCACCCACAGGTTCCGGCGCTTGCGCGATGTAGCAGCCGTTTTCGAGCGAGGCTCTGGCGCCCGGTGTGCGGCCACGTTTTCCAGGGCAACGGTTGGGATGGCGTTGACGCACATTGGCGGGCCAAGCACGCCGATAATCACCTCGTACCCTCAGTTCTGGGGCGGCCTCTGCGAGCGGCACCGGGGTTGAGTTCGCCACCACCTGGATATCTCGCTGTCCTCAACTGCGGGAGTGTCTGGGCCACGAATCGCTGGACGTTACGCTCGCCTACCTGAAGGGCTCGGACGCGGCCAGCGAGCCAGTGCAAGAGCAGGTGGCGAACGGGGCACTGGCGGCGTACGTCTGAAGCTGGCAGCGAGCTGACTAAGAATCGAGATACTCTCGCCACTTTGTAGACAAAAACTTATTGGATTACGGGACTGGTCAAATCGGCAGGCCCGTCAGCGTTGTAGTGAATTTCGCCGGACTCGTCCGCAAAGAACCTGCGCTGGCCGCTCGTTCCCACCTCATCGGGCACAGCAGTAATCGTGTACGAACGGATCGCGCCGTTCACCGTCTCACCCGCCAAATAGGTAAACGTGTAGCCCCTCTTGCGGCCGCTCGCCATGTTTTGATCGAGGAATCTCTCGCCGGAGGTGTCCAGCAAGGCAAGGCTTCCGGTGAAGCCCCGGTCGGGATGTTCGCTGGAATCCACCAACGAACCCCGTTGCACCGGTGACGAGAATGGACATAAGAAACCCCGCCGCAGAGAACTGGTTCACACGCATGCCACTTGCTGAGTGGGGTTGCAAAGGCGCGGGAACGCCGCCCTACAGTGTGCGGGGCTGGCCACATGTCACGAAAACAATGAGACGAATGAGGCCGCAATTCTGACCTCTACGAAAACCGTTGGGCTTTCTCGGCTCGCCCCGTGGTTCGCACGTGGAGCCAGACTGCAGTTCTCCACTGACAGGTACCCATTAAACCTCTGGTCGCCGAACCCTTAACGGTAGCACAATTGCTGTTAGCGCTGGCAAATGACATATCCAGCGGGTTGTGTGTCCTTTGGTGGAGACAGTAAACGTTCGAATCTGGGAGGTTGTGATGGCAAATCGGAAAGCGGCAGCGAAGAAAGCTGCAAAAACGAAGAAGCCCAGCGCAACGGCTAAGAAAGCTGCAAAAACGAAACAGCACAGAGCACCAGCGAAGAAAGCGGCCAGAACACAAAAATTGAGTGCAGCAGGTCAAAAGGCCGCGCAAACCAAGAAGCGGAAGGCGGCGGGGAGGAAGGCGGCAGCGACCAAGAAGCTGAAGCAGGAAGCGATCATAGCTGCACCGCCAAATCCTCAAGAGCCAACTCCTCAACAGCCAACCCCTCAAGAGTCAACCCCCGAGCGGTGATGCGACAGGCAAGCCGCATTCGCAACAGCAGCGTGGCTACAACGGGTGGACTTGAACGGGTCGCTTCCGCAGTTTCTCAATCCGCCGCTGCACCCGAAGAACGCCAACTGGCGGCAGTTGAGGGATGGATATTGGGGGTTGTCTAAAAAACCGTTGGCAGTGGGAGAAATCAAGCGGCTCCGTTCTCGGATTTCTGAGGCGGAAGGGTATTTTGCCATGATCGATACCGCACTGTTGGCATCAATCGCGCAGCAGATGATTAGCAACAGGGCAGATGATGCGGACTACTTACGCTCTTCGTCGAGGATTTCCTTGGCTTCCCGCACCAGTTTGCTTTCGTGAGCCTCAGCATCATACCTGTTCACTTCGCGAGCATGATCCTTGAGAACCTTAATCTTGCTGTGTACGTCCGCGAATCGGTTTGTGTACGGCTGATCGTCCACGATACTTCACCCCTAACTCGGATTCTACTCTTGGTTCATTGCCACTACGGGGAATTCAAGGGTCTCGTGGACGGCAACACAATCATCGACGGGGGCGCGGCGGCAGTTCTCGGTGTGCTGCCGTCAGAGAAAGATCGTCGCAGCGGTAAGAGATCGACTGAAACCGTGACCTGCCGCCCGAGGTTGCCGCAAACACTCGCTGTCGCACACTCATGAGAATCTGCACGTTGTCGCTTGCTTTCATTCCCGAGAGGCGTAACCCTCGTGATGCACCACATTCTGAGAGCGGGATGACGGTTGCGTTTGAGTTCGGAGAATTGGAGTTGGTAGGCCGTGTCGCTGGTCACCCCTCTGAGTGGGCTTGCGCTGGGATCAAGCCGCATAGCGATACGGGTTGGGGTCGTTCTCGTAGCATGAGGGCGACTAGCTTGGCTGGGAGTACAGATGGTGGTAACCGGACGCTTACCTAATCTCTCAAACTCACATCAAATGGAATTCGACAGCCCTTGGGGTCGTTGCGTGTGCCACAGGTTCAATGAGTCGTGATGAGTCTATCGCGCATAGCGTCCGTTCTGCATCCACTGATGGACCTCCCCGGCAACGGAGAGGATATCGGAGGGGTCTTTGGTGAAGCGAGCCTCCAACGCAAAGGCATGATCTTCGAGTGGAATCAGGAAATACCGTCCCTTTTTATTCAGCCCTCGTGCATAGAGTTCCATGAATCGCTCCAACCCGAGGATTGTGAACTGGGTGACATGTACCAGCACGTGAAACAGAGTTCGATCAGTCGGTTTTTGCCCCAAGGCGACTAGATCGATGAACGGTATGGAACTCATGTGGGCAGCATCTGGGACGTCACGCAAGCCTCCAGCTTTCACCCGCGAGTAGAATGGCGGGTACGGCAACTGTGTACCTGTTTCTGATAGGTCGGCCACGCGCACACGCTCGACAAGCTCCGTGGGAAAGAAGGGTCGCATCTTAGTCTTTTGGGTATCGTCCAGAGGCGTAGCGACAGGGCGATACTGCTCTCGCATCTGAGTTACCCATGAGACGGCCTCGGCCACAAGCGCGACGATCTCCGTCTCGGTCATCTTCGGCGGTTCCGTCATCGACATAGACCTCACCACCAGTTAGCGCCGATTCTATGGCTCCGCATATTCCCGCTCAAGGACGTGAGGCACAGGCTAATGTGATTCCAGCCCTCCCCACCAGCAGCGGAGGGGTATTCCCTTGAGGGACATGGCGCTCGCGAGTGATGGCAACCTGTGCATTCAGCGCACGAGATTAGAGGTCAGTCAGGGGCCATCCAACCCCACAGCAGCGATGGCGTCCGCCAGTTCCGCGCCGATGGGCTCCGCTGGCAGTCGCCCAATCGTGACACCTATTTTCCAAGTTATCCGCAGACCCGAAAAACCCAAACTGAAACGTGCTGGTTACTTTCGTAACGAAGGTCAGTATGTTCTCCCTTGCTCTTGAGTCCAGCGGCTGTAAACATCCAGGTGCGCCATTTCTGCCGAAGGGACGGAAAGTCGTATTGCGGATAACCGAGGATGCTGTCCAGCATCAGGCTTCCACAGTGGCCTCAGAGCCCTTGGCAGCCATTCGGGGAAAACTTCGAAGAGTCTGGAGGATCGTATGAGAAGTCGCGGCAATCCCAACTGGGGCAAGCCCACCGTTCCCGTTCCTTTTCTGCCTACCGCGTTTGAACAGCAGGTGGAGAGACTCGGCTTGCGTCCCGACGAATATCAGGACTCCCCTAAACTGCGGAACTGGTGCCTGAGGAACGCGAATACGCACTATGTGCCTGAATATCTGCTAAAAGTTTGGGGGGTAAACGTCCGCGAGAATTGGGGGAACACTACAGAATACATGCTCACAACTCGCAGACATTGACTAAACAGTCTTCGCCTCCAGCCCGTTGCGAGGTGATCAACAGGTTCAGGTTGCGGTCATAGGCCGCGTTATTCCTTCAACTTCAGCTTCCATTTATTCTGATCGAGGAACTTGCACTCGACGATCACTCAGATGACCACCTTCTTCTAGACAGTCGTTCTACTCAGCCGGAACTTCACCTCGAACGCACAGTAGATTTCCGCTCGGTCGATCTTTTAACGATAGCATCGGCGACCGCGTTTGCGGTCGGATAGACGATACCGGACCTTTGCACCATGTCATCGCTCAACGTGAACCGTCTCTTACTTCTGGGAGGTTCCAAAAAGACCACGAAGTCTTTGACGGCCTTATTTTCGGGTTGCAATCGGACCACAATCAGACCGTGTTTCGGACAGTTTGGTCCCGTGGTCACCATCCAGCGAATCCCAGAGGAGATCGTGAAGCAGCGGCCCGCTGCCAATCGGAAGTGCCCGCGGCCTTGGACACGAAAAACGCTCTTCCGTACAGATACCCGAATGCGGTTGTCGGCCAATACGCGGCTCACCTCCGCAAGCGCTTCCGATTTCACGGACTTGGTTTTCCGAAAGAGTTCAACCGAACCAGCCGTCCATGATATTGGCTTGAAGCCTAACAATTCGTACACCGCCGGCATCCCGCCAAAGCGGTTGGCGTATGTGTTGGCGCACGCCATTCCCGCGGCTGGTTTTGGGCGCGGTAGGGGCCTACCATACGTCTCGATATAGGCCCTCAATTCTTCCAGCAATTGTTGATTAGAACGACGTTCCACCACATTTGCTAATTTGGCTTGCGTCCGGTCGAACACTCCCTGCGGGACGATTGCGGGAAAGCTGTCTGGCCGAAGAACCCATTTTTCCTTGGGATGTATGATCCTTTTGCTCCGAAACTTCTGGGAACTCCTGTTGAACACTGTAGTGCCTGTGTACTTTGGATGTGACAGTATACGGCGGACTACATTTGTGTCCCATGGTCCGAACCTTCCATTGGTGATACCACGCTCATTCAGAACTCGCGCAATCGCAATGAGCGACATGTTTTCATCGAGGAACATCGAGAATATCTCGCGAACGATGGCAACTTCTTCCGGCGGGCCCAGCGTGTAGATCACTCGCTCTGTCGATAGGTACTTTTCCTGACCGTCTTGGAGAATTGTTCTCGGCTTTCCATCACAACCTACCAGAAGACGCCGCAACCCGAATCCGGCGTTTCCGCCCAACTTGAAGCCACCGGCTGCCAAGCGACACTGTCCGGCAAGAGTCTTCGCTGACAACTCCCGGACATATTCTGCGGCCATGGTCCTCTTGATCGACTTTAGAAAAGAGTCGAATGGCGTTCCGTCATTAGAGAAGGGTTCGGCGCAGTAACGTACAGCAATACCGGCCCGCCTACAGAGAAACTCGTAACAGGCCGCCTCGTCACAGTCCTGAAACCGACCCCAACGGCTCACATCGAAGACAATCACTGCCTGAAAATCGACAACTCGATTTAGAACGTCATCAATCAGACTCTGTAGGCCCGGTCGGCCCTTAATGTCCAACCCGCTCTTTGCGGCATCTGTGTAGGTTTTCACGATTTCATAGTCGTGTTGGGCTGCATAGTCCGCTATCGCAGTCTGTTGGTTGACGATCGAGTACTGTTGGAGATCGGTGGAAACCCGCAAGTATTGGGCTGCACGCATTGTCTGCCTCCTGATTCCGAAATGAAAGTGCAAGTTCTTCGGCAACGGGGAGTATGCCAGATACCCCGCATCGGCCTAAAGCTCGCGGGTCGGTGAGGCGGGATCTGAGAGCGCTCACCGGGTGAGCTGCCTTCGCATTTTGAGCCCGTTTCTGCGATGGCTCTCAGTCTGGCTGGCGTGCAGAAATCGGGAATCCAAGCAAATATGAAGCCGGACTTGGCCGCTAGGAAGAATGCCTAACTAACGATCTTCTGAGCAACCAATTGTACGTATTTGGGAACCCTGGTGCTTCCTCGGAGGCATATTGGGTGGATTTCGATTGCGTTGCGGCTAGACAGGAGTATGCTGCTCGTCACCACCATAGAATCTCGCGAGGAGAGGCCATGAAACGATTTCTCATCTTCGCTCTATTGTTCTTCTGTGCCGCTTTGGGTGTCGCGCAGACACAGAACGCAGTCGTCAAACGGAATACTTATCTTCGGGAAGGCCCGTCCACCAGCGATAAGAAGATCACTCTTCTCAAATCCGGCGATGAGCTTCAACTTATCGACCCTGAGGCAACGGATAACTATTATCACGTTCGTACCAGCAATGGCGACGAAGGGTATGCGTATTCCGGGAATGTGACGGTAAAGGAAGCGCCGGAAAAGATCCGCACGGAATTGGCAGCGCCTTCCGGCAAGCCTGCGACCGAGATTTCGAGCGATTGGGAGAAGCCTACACCGAAGAAAACAACATTCCATGGACAAGGGGGCGATTGCCCTTGGAATGGGGATGATAGCGATCCCGGTACGTTCGTCAACAAAAACCGCGCTGATGCCCCAGAGATGGACGGCATTCAGTACCACGACGTCACCTGGGCCGCAATTGCCGAGTTGAAGTATCCAGTCGCGAAGCCACTACGGAAGAATTGGACCGCAGATCAGATCGCAGAAATTACGCCCTTTGAAGGTGAAGCGGTGCGTACAACTGGCTATCTGGTGGCGTTCAAGCCGCAGAGCGGCGGGAACGGTGAGGGTACGAACTGCCATTTTAGCGACCCTTCCGATACCGACACGCACATGGCCTTGGTTGCGGACGTTGGTGAGGCCGAGAAATCATCAGTCGTTATCGAGTTCACTCCGCGCTTCCTGAAAGCTCACCCCAACTGGAAGAAATCGGTGTTATCACCTTGGATCAACTCGGATGACCCGGTTCGGATTAGCGGTTGGCTCATGCTCGATCCCGATCATAGAAACCACCTGAATCGCTTCCGCTCCACGCTGTGGGAAATCCACCCCATCACGAAGATCGAGGTCCGAAAGGACAATCAGTGGGTGGATGTGGACAAGATGAAGTAAGAGGAGATTAAGGCATTTTCCGGGTCGGACAGATGTGCTGCCGGCCGACGGCGCGGACGCCCGGGTTACTAATCGTTAGCAATTCACCTTCTTCAGCCCCGAATAGCGGGTGATGTGAGCTTGAGTTCTCTATCTAGTAGCTATGGAGCCTTCAAGATCGCATTCTACTGGCTGCGGCTTCCCTCCTTTCTTCATCATGAATATGGTTGCGGCTAGGGCGGCCCATCAACTGCGTGTACAGGTTCGAAAAGCCTCGATACACGATTCCGAGTGGAACCCACTTTCTTATTTCTATCAGCGCGGAGCGCAGTTCGGTTAACGATGCGAGCTTGATGCCCCCCTGAAACCAAGGATCCTTTGGTGTGAGGGTCATCCGTTCAACGGCCTCGATCTTGGGCATCACATAGTACGTCTGGATCGATTCGTTATCGCGTGACAGCAGGCACACTAGCGCTGGCACATCGCGGGGGACAGATCGCGCTGACATGATCCAACACCGTATCCCTTCTGGTCTGTCAATTGAACGGCACAGAACGACAGCGGCATTACCGACGGCTGGAAATGCAAAGCAATATAGGTGCCTGCCACTCATCCGGTTGAACGTGACATCGTACGGGAAGCTTTCCCGAATAGAAGCAAAAACCTGGGCACGGAGCCGCGACATAATTTTAGCTTTAGATGTGCTCATGGCATATATTGGAGCCGGTTTGAACCCGAGTAGTTCGTAAACCTTCGCCATGCTGCCGAAGCGGTGACGCAGCCCACTGACCGCCGGGACTCCAGACGCGTGATCGATCATGGCCTCAGAAAGCGTACCATGTCGCATCCAAAGCGCCTTCAACTCGTGCAGAACAGTCTCATCTGATTTGTAGTTCAGTCGCTGTCTGATCACACGCTGCGCACGATCGAAGGTCGCCTGATCGACAATGCCCTTGAAAGCTCCTTCCACCATCACCCACTGGTGACGTGGATTGGGTCGAGACTTTGTTTGTAGCGTCTGTGATCGCTGGGCCCAACAGTTCCAACCTGCGTATTTGCGGTTGGTCAGTACCTGACGAACCGCGTATCTATTCCAGGGCTTCCCGTCAATCCACGGCACCTTCCGAAGATTGAGTTCTTTCACGATGTCGCATATTTGGAGACCGTGTATACGTTGCTCGTAGATCCAGCGAACCCATTTCCGCTCCCGTTCTGGTCCGGGAACGAGCACGACGTGATCGCTTGAAATACTCTTCCACTCATCGTTTCGGAGTACCTGTTTCACGGCGCCGTTTGCCCCCACAAGGATTCGTTGAAGCGCATAACCGGGCTGCCCTCCCTGACGAAACCCCATTTGTGCTCGCTTCTTTTTGGCGATGAAGACTCTCTGGCTCAATTCGCGGCTGAACTCGGCTGCCATTGTTCTCTTCAACGCTTTCATCATTCGGGCTGGAAGAGTTTCTTCGGGACCGAACTCCTCGGCGCAGTAGTGGACTTTTACGCCGGAGCTTTTACAGAGGAACTCATAATGAGCGGCTTCATCGCTGTCCTGAAAACGCCCCCATCTGCTTACGTCATAGACGAGTACAGCGCGGAACATTGCCTTGTGCTGCAGTACATCTGAAAGCAGGCATTGCAGCCCCTTTCGTTGGCTGATGGTTAGGCCACTTTTGCCAGCATCTTCGTATGTCTTGACGATCTTGAATTCATTAGCCTCGGCATATCGCTGAATGACGACCGCCTGATTCTCAATTGAGCATTCCTGCATGTCCGTGGACATACGCAGGTATTGCGCGGCAGGGACAGGATCGGGTGACTTGAGCATCTCGACCTCCGGCGCAATAGTACGCCGAATCGTCACGCCCACCGTCTAGGACGCTAGTAAGAATTGCCTGCAGATTATCTATCCATGAACGGCACCGCGCAGACGGTCCAGGCCAAAGCGATAACCCGTATGGGAATGAGTGGGGTCTCGACCTACGTACTCGTGGGACGGCCCTGAAGATGTCACTCCGATTTCGGAGTAACTCTTTGATTGTCTGCGAAGCGGGAACAACCCTGATTGCGTGTTGCTTCTGTTTTGGCTCTCAGTCACCGATCGCCCCAGGGCGAGGTGCTCGCTTCGGTCAACCCACTGGCCAGTCGCGTTGATCTTGGAGTATGCCTGAACCGCTGCCACGACTGCGGCGGCGCTCACTTCGACTTCTCCTGCTTTCTCGATGATTCGCTCCAGTGCGGCACGCACGTTCCGCTGGCGCTTCGGGAACAGTCCAAACACATGAGCGTGCCGGTATACGCTGGCTCGATCTGCTAGGCCGAACTCCTGAGCAATAACGCTTGGACTTCGCCACGACACAAAGTCGGATTCGATTTCGGCGCATCTCGGGTGAGAGCAGACGGAGCAGTTCCGGCGGTGCCTACCGATGCTCGTCGCTTGCGACTTGTCTTGGCTTGCCGTCAGCCTTTTAAGCGACATTGCTGACACCTCCTTCTAGAAACTAGACAACCTCGGCCTTCCGGTCAGAGCAGATGGCTTCGGCGCTGATCCCGAAGTTCTTCATCCTGGGGAACGGTGTCCGGGGTTTATGACACACAAACCACGACACCAGAATTCAACTCCGATTTCGGAGTGGCCATCGTTGCATTCAACGTGACCTTCTGTTCGTTTGCTGGTAAAGCATTTGTGTCTTCTCCATTTGGTGCCCTCGATCGATGCCGAGTTCATTTCTCTTCAGCCTGGTGCCCATGCACCACCCTGTATGGTGAGCGTCCGCGGCTGGCGTTGAGGCTTCACGCGAGGCTCTTCGATTGGCACTCTCCCCGTGCTGAATCATCACGATCAGTCTTTATGTCTTCTTTACTCCTTTTTCTCTTCCCATTGCGTGATGACGATTGTCTTGATTCCACGCACCGTGAACTCCGTTCCGGACGGAAGCTCATCGCCGACGCTCTCCGGCCAATACCCATGAACACAGAAGAACCGCATTTCCAGTTCGGACCGGCCCAGGATCATCAGCTTAAACTGCCGCGCCTGCTGAAGCTCCCTCCGCTCCTCTAGACTGTCCAATCGCTTCCGCGCGGTGCTCATGCAGGCTGCTTCCTGTCTCGGCTCCCAATGTCACCTCTGGGCGCCGCTTGCGTGGGATTTTCAACCTCTTGTGTAAGTTCCAGCTTCTTCAGCCGGACATCAATATCCGCCACTTCAATCGCCTTCAGCAATGAGACTCCCATATACGCCAAGGTCGTCCCAAGTTTCGGGTCCATCCTTCTGGCGCGGACCTCCGCCATGCTTTCCGCCAGCATTCGCTTTACATCGCCTGCGGATTCAGGGGCCGCAACAGGCTGCATCGGCTCGTCCGAAGTATGCCGATTTCGTCGACCGCCCTCCCGGCCAAGCTCTGCCGCTTTCTTAGGGTCGAAGTGGAAGAAACAAAGCCCTCCCTTGTGTGGCTTAGCCTTGCAAGGTTCACCGCTTGACCTTGTGGCTTTACACTGCGCCAGGAGTGGCTTTGAACGCTTAAGCGGCATGGGTGGCACCTCCTAGGCAGTAGTCGGTTCCGAATAAGATCGACCAACAGGCAGTGCGGCATACTGGGGTGTCACAAAAGGTGTCACAGAATTGCGGGAAGTTAGAATCTGGTATTGAATCGACGAGGGTTAGAGTCGGTAATAAAAGGTCTGCAAAACCTTTATGCGTGGGTTCGATTCCCACCCGCGCCTCCAACAAACCTCCGTTCGCTGATCGCCCGGCGCTTTTCGCTCGTGGCGATTCGCCGTGGTTTTCGGCAGAGCGGATTGGGATAGAATCATGCAACGCCTATGCCTCTCGCCACTGGAAGTCGTCTCGGCCCTTATGAAATTCTGTCTACCCTCGGCGCAGGTGGAATGGGCGAAGTGTATCGCGCCCACGACTCGCGCCTCGACCGCACGGTAGCAATCAAGATCCTGCCGACGTCGTTTGCCACCGACCATGAGCGATTGCAGCGCTTTGCGCAGGAAGCACGTGCTGCGGCGGCGCTGAACCATCCCAACATACTTTCGATTTTCGACATTGGTGACGACCGGGGAACGCCTTACGTGGTGTCCGAGTTGCTGGAGGGCGAAACGCTGCGGGCGCGGTTGCAGAAGGCGCCGATTTCGCTGCGCAAGGTAATCAACTACGCCCTGCAACTCGCGCATGGACTGGCGGCGGCACACGGTAAGGGCATAGTCCATCGTGACCTCAAGCCAGAGAACCTGTTTCTCACCAACGATGACCGGTTGAAAATCCTGGATTTCGGATTGGCCAAGATGGTCCGCCAGCCGGGCGCTGGCGGAAGCGGCGATGCCATGACTGTGCAGATGGCCACGGAAGCCGGGATGGTGTTAGGAACAGTCGGCTACATGTCGCCCGAGCAGGTGCGAGGCAAGCCAGCGGTACCCGAGTCTGACATCTTCGCCTTTGGCGCGATTCTTTACGAGATGGTTTCAGGCAAACGCGCGTTTCATCGTGAGAGCGCGGCTGACACCATGAGCGCCATCCTGCACGAAGAGCCGGCCGATCTTACGGAGACGGCGCGCAATGTCCCGTCGGGGCTCGAACGCATCGTTCGGCATTGCCTGGAGAAGAATCCGGCGCAAAGGTTTCATTCCGCGGGCGACCTGGCATTCGATCTCGAAGCCATGGCCGATGTCACCTCCAGCAAGTCGGGGGTTCAGGCGGCGGCACAACAAGTCCGGACAGCCGACTCACGCCGTAAGCTTCTTTTGGGCGGGATAGCGGCCATTGTTGCGGCAGCCATTCTGGGCCTGGGCTGGTGGTTCGGTCGCGGTAGCGCGTTCGCGACTCCTCCGGAATATCAGCAGATCACGTTCCGCATGGGTTCCATCGGCAACGCCCGCTTCACGCCCGACGGCAGCGTCGTCTACCAGGCGTCGTGGGATGGCGGCGAGGGACAACTCTACCTGGCACGCACCGATGAGAACGGCTCGCGCGAACTGGGCTTGAAAGACGCAGAGCTCCTGGCGATTTCCAAAAGTGGCGAGCTCGCCATTCGTCTCGACACCTTTGGCCTGCTCAACTATGAGCGAATTGGTACGCTGGCACGGGTACCGCTGAGCGGCGGTACGCCCCGCGAAGTTGTGGAGAACGTCCAGGACGCGGATTGGTCGCCCAGCGGCGACAACCTCGCGGTTGTCCGTTTTGTTCCCGAGAACCGTCACTGGCGTCTCGAGTACCCGATTGGAAAGGTGCTCATCGACGGAATTAACTGGATCAGCAATCCCAGGATTTCGCCTGACGGCAAGTGGTTGGCATTTGCCGACCACCAAAACTCCATCGGCGACGACGAGGGTGCAATAGCCGTAATTGGCCCCGATGGCAAAGAGAGGAAGCTTACTCTGGAATGGATTTCGATTGAAGGAATTGCCTGGTCTCCGGCGGGCAACGAGGTGTGGTTTACAGGCGCGCGGAACGGTTCGTCCGAAAACCTTCACGGCGTAACCCTCAGCGGCAGGCTGCGTGACATCACGAATGTTCCCGGTGGCATGTGGCTGCAAGATGTGCGAGACGGTCTGGCACTGACTGTCGCGCAACACATCCGTCTGGGCATCCGTGGAACTTCCCCAGGCGACGCAGACGAGAAAGAACTGGGCTGGTTCGGGTGGTCCATTCCCAGAGACCTCAGCCGCGACGGCAAGAGACTTCTGTTCGAAGAAGACGGTGAAGGCGGTGGGCCGAATTACACGGTATTCGTGAGAGACACGAACGGGTCTCCCCCGGTAAAAATCGGCGAGGGCAGGGCCGAGACGATCTCGCCGGATAGTAAGTGGGTCATTACCCAACCTATACAGCAGGCAGCATTGCGTGTGGTACCAACTGGCGCGGGAGAGGCCCGGCAGTTGACCCACGACAACATACGCTATACGACAGTCCGCTATCTGCAGGATGGGAAGCACCTCCTGGCCGTGGGCATTGAAGCCGGACACGGCGCCCGTGACTACCTGATCGACGTGAGCAACGGAAACGCCAAGCCCATCACGCCGGAAGGCACCACGGGCGTCCAACTATCGCCCGACGAACGCAGTGTCCTGGTGATCGATTCCGAAGGCAAATGGGGCGTGTGGGCGCTGGACGGCAACCGCATGCAGCCCATTCCCGGCTTGGATTCGAAGAGGAACTACGTTACCGGCTGGACTCCGGATGGGTCGTCAGTGTATGCGCTCTCCAGCTTGCAGAAGGATACCGTCGCCAAGGTCTATCGCGTCAATGTCACCACCGGAAAGATGGAATACTGGAAAACCTTTGGAGACCACATCGCGTCCGGCGTAACGGCGGTCAGCGGTCCGCAATTTTCCAGCGACGGCAGGGCCTACGCTTATCTCTACGTGCAGATACTGTCAGCCCACATTTCCTTTTTGAAATTGGCCCAAACCGCCGTATGATCGGGCCAACGCCAGTATTCATGCGACTTTGAGATCAACACGAACTCTGCGGAGGCTCGGACCCAATGGGTGAGAAGCAAAACCAGCCCTTTCAGCTCTCATTCAACCCCTCTTTGAAAGTGGATTTCCAAGGATCGCGAGTAACGTCGGATGGTGGCCTGCTGCTCGTGCGAGAGTTGGATGAACGCTTGGGGTTGAGCGAACTCATCGCAGAACACTTGACCGACTCACGAGGGAAGAACACGCAATTGCCGATGGCCGATCTGTTGCGTCAGGCTGTGTACAGCCGATTGGCTGGATACGAAGACGTGAACGATGCCGAACGTCTGGCACAAGACCCGATTTTCCGGCTAATGGGTTCGGACAGAATCTGGGAGCGAGGAGCGGCGCTGACCTCCCGGGTGCAGTCGTTCGAGACGGAGCTGTTGACCCAAGAAGAGAATCTCTCCGGGCTGGCCGCGATCAACCGGGAGCTGATTGCCCGGGCGGAAGCGATCGGTTCGCCGCAGCGCGTGGTGCTGGACATGGACAGCACAGAGATCCCGGTGTACGGCCAGCAGGAGAACAGCGCCTATAACGGGCACTTCGAGTCCACCTGCTATCACCCGCTGTTGCTGTTCAACGGCGAGGGCGACTGTCTCGCTGCGAAGCTGCGTCCGGGCAACGTGCATAGTGCGGAAGACTGGGCAGAACTGTTACTGCCGGAAATTGAGCGCCAACAAGAACTCGGTAAGGAAGTGGTGTTTCGCGCCGATGCTGCCTTTGCCAAGCCGGAGATTTACGAGGCATTGGAAGAGAGCGGAGTAAAGTATGCCATTCGCATACCCACGAATGACAACCTGGAGCGCGACATCGCGGAGTTGCTGACGCGGCCCGTAGGAAGACCGAGCCACAAGCCCGTGGTCTGGTACAAAGGCTTTCTGTATCAGGCGGCAAGTTGGAAGACGGCGCGGCGTGTGGTGGCAAAGGTGGAGTTCCACTCCGGGGAGTTGTTCCCCCGAGTCGGATTCATCGTGACCAACTTGGAGACACCCAGCCGAAGCGTGGTGCGCTTCTACAACAAGCGGGGCACGGCTGAGCAGTGGATCAAAGAGGGAAAGCAAGCGGTGAAGATGACGCGACTGAGTTGTCATCGTTTCCGCTCGAACCAAGTGCGACTAGCGCTGAGCTTGCTGGCCTACAACTTGGGCAATTTGTGGCGGCGGCTGGCGTTGCCCAAGGGAATCGAGAACTGGTCGCTGACCAGTTTGCAGCAACGGCTGGTGAAGACGGGAGGACGGCTGGTGAAACATGCCCGCTATTATTGGCTGCTGTTGGCGGAGAGCCATCTGACGAAACGGTTGTTTGGCAACATGCTCGGGAGGATCGCCCGGCTGTCGCTTCCGGCGGGATAGCCGAGGCTGTGGGAGCCGGAAAATCGATCCCGACCAACAGCGCACGGAGGGGTGTCTGCCAAAACCGGATGGGAAGGTCGCAGTCAGCAGTTCGGGACTCGCGTTGGGACCGATGGGACCTCTATCCAAGCCCTGGGCCCCAGCCAAAGTAAAAATAGTGCGCCGGAATCCCTCGATTGGGTATACAGTGTGGGCCGGTTGGAAGCTAAAACGGAAATTCCGGCTAACCGGCTTACACGGTAGTGCGGGTCCTCCGAGACTGGAAGGAAGCATACAAAAACCAGCCCCGAGTGGGGCGAAAGAGCCTAGCCCAGCGCTTCAGCGCTGGGTAAAGCCGGAAATAAGACGGAGTCCCGTAGGGACGGCAGAGCTTGCGACACAGTCTATTCAGGACCGCGTCGTGGGGGAGGAAGCAAACCGCTTCAGCCACGGATTGTGTGGACCATCTCAAGTGCGGGCCTGAAGCCGCACTGCCAAAGCTGCAACCACTCTCGGACTCCTTTTACCAACTGGGACATCTTTACCTCCTAACCTAACTGCGACGAGCCCTCCTCCATGATTCCTCTTCAAGGCTTCCCGACCAGTCCAACTTGGACACAGGGTTTTTTCCGTCCGGCATCTCAAGTCAGCGTCGGCCATGCAGAAGTCGCCGAGCCACGCAGTTGGCTCGAACCTTTCCTCAACGCCGCGGAAAGAGCACTCGACTTTCTGGCCGTTACGTTGGCGGTGTGTTCCGCTTATGCTTTGTACCGGGTATTGGGCGCTGGGCAGCAGGCCCAGTACCCGGCGTCCGCGGTACTGCTTGGCGCCTCGGCATTCGCCGTCCTGTTCGTGGTCCTGCTCGAGTGGCGCGGCTGTTACCGCATCGGCCACAGCCTGCTTGCCGTGCGGGAAACCGAACGGATTCTCCGGGTCACGCTGGAGAGTTTCCTACTCACACTCTTGCTCGCCTACTTTTCTGCCGTGCCTTTGTCTCGCCTCGTCATAGCCTTTGCCGCGATTGCGGTTCCCATCTTCGTCACGCTGGAGAAATGGGAAATGTACCACGGTATGCGCATTCTGCGCAGTAAAGGCTATGGCGCCAGACGAGCGGTCATCCTGGGGGCCGGGACGCTGGGAAGACGAGTCTACTCGGCCCTCGTCCGCTCTCCTAAGTTTGGGCTCGATCCAGTGGCGTTCGTGGATGACGATCCGCAAAAGCAGGGCTTGGAAATCTACGAATCGTCCTATCGGCACAAGTATCCCGTGAAGGTACTGGCCGGACCCCTATGTCCAGAGCTGCTGCACCAACTGAACGCCTCCGTGCTGGTAATTGCGACTGCCGACGCGGATCGTGATGAGATGATGCTGGTACTGACGCAACTTTCGGCAGCGGGCATTAACACCTACTTCGTCCCCAAGGATTTCTCCGAGCCGGGATACTGGATTGACTATGCCGAACTCGATGGAGTCATGCTGGCTCACCTGTCGAAAGCACGGACCGGATTCATCTACGGACCGGCGAAGCGGTTTCTTGATCTCGCCGGTGTAGTGGCGGCGCTGCCATTGCTTGCCTCTCTGCTCTTCGCCATCGCTGCGCTCGTGAAATTCACTTCCGCCGGGCCGGTTCTGTTCCGGCAGAATCGGGTCGGCAAAGATGGCCGCCTGTTCTCCATGTACAAGTTTCGGACGATGTTCCACGATGCGCCTCCCTACGCTTATTCCCCGAAGCACGGCGACGATCCGCACATCACGCCCATCGGCCGCTTGCTTCGCAAAACCAGCCTCGACGAGCTGCCGCAGTTCCTGAATGTACTGCTCGGCGACATGTCGCTGGTCGGCCCGCGGCCGGAGATGCCCTTCATCGTCGAGCAATACACTCCCCTGCATCGTCAACGCTTGTCGGTGAAGCCCGGAATCACCGGATTGTGGCAACTAAGCGCGGACCGGGCTTTTCTAATTCACCAACATATCGAATACGACCTGTACTACATTCGAAATCGCAGTCTATTCATCGACGTCGCCATTCTGCTGCACACGGTCCTCTTCGCTGCGCGAGGAGTGTGAATTCTTATGCAGTTATTCCCTCTGGCCTGGAGAAGATCATGCGCATTGCCGTCGTTGGCTCGGGTTATGTGGGCCTCGTGTCCGCCGTTTGTCTGGCTGAAATCGGGCACGAGGTCATCTCGGTTGACTCCGACGCCAAAAAAATCGCTGCCCTGAAACGGGGAGAGGTACCCATCCATGAATACCTTTTGCCCGAACTGTTGCAGCGGCACAAGGGTGGCCGCCTCAGTTTCTCCTCCTCGCTGAGTTCTTCCGTACGGGAAGCGGAAGTCGTGTTTATCACCGTGGGGACACCGCGGGCCGAGAACGGTGAGCCCGACCTCTCCTACGTCGAGTCCGTGGCTTCGGAAATCGCTTCCGCCATCAACGAACCCAAGCTGATCGTGGAGAAGAGCACGGTCCCAGTATGTACATGCGAAGCATTGCGCGGATTGCTGCTGTCAAATGGGGCGCACGCAGGATGGTTTTCGGTGGCGTCGAATCCGGAGTTCCTGCGGGAAGGAACCGCAGTCACGGACTTTCTGTATCCGGACCGCATCGTAGTGGGCGCCGATGACGAGTTCAGCCGCTTCATGTTGCGCGAAGTCTATCGGCCGCTTTCGAGTGGTGCCTATTACCGGAGGCAAGATGCGGTTCCGCGTCCAGCGCGAGCCCAAGGCCGGGTGCGCCTGCTGGTAACGAGTGCGAAGAGTGCGGAATTGATCAAGCACGCTTCGAATGCATTTCTGGCGACGAAGATTTCTTACGTCAACACGGTGGCGCGCGTGGCCGAGGCAGTGGGCGCAAACATCGACGAAGTCTGTGCGGGGATGGGCTCGGACCCGCGCATTGGCAGTGAGTTCCTGCGAGCGGGCATCGGCTACGGCGGATCGTGCTTCCCCAAGGACGTGGCTGCGTTTGAGGCAGTGGCGCGCCGCTGCGGGGTCGATTTCCAGATGTTGCGGCAGGTGGCGCAGGTGAACGAAGAGCAGCGCATGCGCTTCGTTGACAAGTTGCAGCGAGCTCTGGGACCTCTGGCCGGAAAGCGCATCGGCGTACTCGGCCTGGCGTTCAAGGAAGACACCGACGACGTGCGTGAATCGCCGTCGATTGCGGTTGTGCGCGAGTTGGTGCGACACGGAGCGCTGGTGTGCGCGCACGATCCCGCCGCGATGGCAAGGGCGCGTGAAATACTGCCGAGTCAGCAGATCACCTACGCACACGACGCCTACCAGGCGGCTTGTGGCAGCGATGCATTGCTGATCCTGACTGCCTGGGGGCAATTTGCAAAGCTGGACCTGCAGAAGCTGCATTCCGTGATGAAAGCTCCAGTCATTCTTGACGGGCGAAACCTGTTCGCGCCGGAAGAAATGGCTGCCGCCGGCTTTATGTACCACAGTGTGGGACGTGTGTCGCAGGCAGTCACAGCTCCAAGTGCGGTACAGATCGGAATCCCGACAGCGATGGGCTACACCGTCGCGCGCATTGCGGCCGCGGCGGACCACGCAAGCATTGCGGCGCCGACGCGGGCGCAACTGTTACTTCAACCCAGGACTCAAAATGCACAATCCCCCGGAGCTCCCCAGCGGGCAGCTAATCGTTAGCCATAGCAGGCGATCAGGGCTGCCGATCGCGGCGGGCAACCAATTCGACGAGGTACTGGTGGCGGAAGTGCGACGGATGTTCCGCCAATATACCTG